>Ga0172372_10001935_pt1 | contig 31854 bp, 23 predicted proteins | sample LakKiv5m_2_FD_114544 | JGI IMG/M metagenome (GOLD analysis project Ga0172372, IMG submission 114544) | Freshwater microbial communities from Kabuno Bay, South-Kivu, Congo - kab_092012_9.5m | ecosystem: Environmental > Aquatic > Freshwater > Lake | place: Democratic Republic of the Congo... | reverse complement strand
CCATCAATTTGAATTTCAGCTTTTTTAGCGCTTGCCGAGACTAAGCCATCTATTCCTCCGGTATCTCCCTCTGGAGGCGTAATTTTTTCTGTAGCTTTTTCATAAGCTTCTGTTTTAGCGTCTGGGCATTGAGAAGCTAAAACCGTATTGTCAAATTTATCGCAATTAGCATCAGTGCCACTACTATCTTCCGAACGTGAGGCTAATATTTTAGTAATAGTTGCTTCTGCTGGATTTGGTCCACGACTGATATCTACAGTAAAACTACCGAGATATTGTTTAACTAATTTTAATGTTGGGGTTATAAATAAATGAGTTCCCTGTGTTTCTGGAAATAGTTTTTTTAAACCAGAACTTTCTAAGTCAAAACTTCTTATTTTTATTTTTTCTATTTTTTCGTTTATCTCATCTTTATCTAAACCTAATAGTTCTTGAGCTTGATTTTGTGAATGACTAAATTCACCACCACGAGTCATTATTCTAAGACCTTTGAAATCTTCATTATCACCTTCATAAATTGTAGAATTTGGACTTATGGAAACATCACTCTGAATAACAAATGTGGGAGAGCAGTAAAAATAAGTTCCACCTAATATATTATGTCGATAATTAGCTCCATATGAAGCTAAAATTTCTTGTTCTGTTTGTTTCCACTTATCGTTAATACCGTCATTTTGTATACCAAAAAATAAATTAAAATTAGATAAACCAGGGTCTATTTTATTCAACTCATCATAAGAATCTTTCGCTTTTAATTGTAAATTCGTAAGAACAAGCTCTTTTTCTTGTTCGGTTAAATAGATAGAAGAGTTACTATTCTTAGAAGTTTTCGTTCTAGTTATTCCCAATGCCCACCAAGGAATTGACTCTTGTATTCCTTCTGGCCCCGTACTTCCTGGTGGTAAAGATACATAAATATCTCTTAAAGTTGGACTTACATAACCTAAAAAAGCAGCTATTAAAAATTCATCTTGTAATCTTCCACCCCAAAGATTTTTTTCTCTTGCGGCAGTCTCATCATCAGAATTCTCTTGATCGGTTACTATTCCAATACTTTGTATTGTACCATTTCTTCTTAAATACCATGAAATAGGAAGTGAATGTATATTTTTAAAATAAGTAATACTTTGACTTGCCTCATCTGTATCAAATGGAGTTCTTGTTTTTGTAGTATAAGCATATGCATATTGAACCCAGGTGCCCTCTAGTGAAGATGAAGTACTTCTTTCAATTAAATTCGGGCTAGTAAAATTTGTTCGTATACTAATTCCATTTTGCGTTGGATATGTCCTAATTTTATTTATCGCAAAATCCCAATAAAATTCAACGCCAGCATCAGCAGCCCAATTTTGTAAAACTTCTCGTAAAGTACCTTCATGAGTATTTCTATAATTAGTTGGAGTTTTGAAATCTATTCCAGGAACTATTCTTGATATAACTTCTTTTAATTCCTCTAAAGAATAATCAGTTTCAGGAATATCACATACTGAATTTGGATATTTTTCAGTTCCAACGCAAATGATATTACCGATAAGACCGCGAAAATATCTTCTGGGCCTAGTTATAATTTCTTTTCCAAGAGTTCTTTTTTCTAATTTAATATAGTCACCCTTATCAACTAAAACAAAAGTACTTTCATTTGAAAAATCAAATTCTTTATTTTGTATAAATTTCGTACCATATTTATCAAAAAGTCCACGTTTCCACAATACTACAGAATATCTATCTAAAATAATACTTTCGTCTATAAGTACAACTTGTAAAACTTTTTCTTCAGCAGTTTCTTTTATTTCGTAAGACCAGACATATCCATTAAAAACAAAATCGGCAAAAGAAATTCTTGCCGGACTATTTAAAGTAGGCGTACTATAACTACCATCTCTACTAACAATATCTAAAGTTAGCTTGGAGGGTTCGCTTGAAAAACCCATCTGTAAACTTAAACCATAAATAACTCCACCGTACGATGGTCCATTAATTATTGGTACATTTGAAATAGCCATATCCTTTTTCCTTTATTATAATATCCTTTACCATATGTTTTACACAAAAAAATCATCTGTATTATTATAAATTATATAATTATTTTGATTTTCAAAAAAATCGCCAGAAAAGAGATCAAAATCACTATTTTCTATATAATTATTTCCTAATTTTTGTTTAATACCATTTAAATAGACTTGTGAAGAATCTTTATTTAAATTTTGTTTAATCAAGCGAACTGTTGAATTGTTACCGCTATAGTAATTAAAATTTGGTACAGATTTTATTAATATAAAATTGTCTCCAGATGGGAAATTTAAACGAATTGTATTAGTTCCAGTATAAGTCGCCCCAGATACTAATTTTTGACCATTTATAAAAACAAATTTATTAATAAAATTTTCACCAACTAATTGAGATCCAGAAGAAATTCCTGTTCTATATAAAATTTTAGAATCTCCAGTTATATAATCATAAAAAATAGCATCAGTTTCAACTATTGCCTCATCCACAAAAACAGTATTTCCAGATTGGTAATAATCAATATTTGGAATAATATATGAATCATATCCAATAGTTTGTATTGAAAAACCCGAATCGAGAATTGTTTGACCATTTAAAAAGAACAGTGTGCCGCTTGGTAAATTATCACCACTTTCGATAAAATTGTTATTAATAAAATTATCATCAACAAAATTAAAAACTAAATCACGATTATAATACAATGTTTTATCAAGATAATTATCGTGATAAACTTCAATAATATCACTCTGTTTATTTAATGGTGACAATACAGAAACTTCTGAAAATGATAAAGATTTTAAATAATTATTATTTTTGAAAAATAAAGTGTCGCCAGTTGAAACAAAAAATGTAGTACAAACTTGCCCAGTTGTATATACTTGATTTATTCCAGTAATATTTCCTGTTAATAACGTTTGATTATAACCCGTAGTTATAATTAAACCCGTTAACCCTTGTAAAGATTGTCCGCTAATAGTAATTCGGCCAGAAACCGGAACTGCTCCAGAAATTTGAACTGTATTATTACAATAACTATAAAAACCACGAGAGACATTTATATATCCAGTTACTCCGCTATAAGAATAATAACCAGTATTAACATTTATATACCCAGTGATTCCAGTTCCAGTAATAGTATATGGTGTTGTTATAAATCCAGTAACGCCACTAGTACTAAATCCAGAGCCGGTTAAAAATCCTGTTATGTAGCAATAACTTTCATTATATCCCTGAGTTTGAACACCAGTATATATAATTCCACTTATCAAATAATCTTGATAAAATAATGGAATATCTTTAAAAATATAAAATTTATCAATATACCCACTAAAATTAAGACTTCTATCATTTGCCCACGGCACGTTATTATACATTCCACCAAGAAATAATTCAGAACTTTGCACAAAAACATTATTTTTTATGTTAAAATTATTTAATTCAAATTCAACACTATTATTATTTAAAGTGCCGATTGTAAGGTTATCCTCGTTTCTGTTTAATAAAACTAAATTTTTATTAGCTAAAGTATTGGGTGCCGTAAAAGTAAACGGGCCTTCTACAGAATTCCAGTACTTAAAATATAATTTATTCGCATGACTAACGCCAAGACAAAAACCAGAATATGTTGCAAAAGAGTTTCCAGTAGCTGAAGATAATAAAATTTCATCCCCAGTTCTTAGTTTTTCATATGAAAGTAAAATCGTATCATTTTCAAAAGTATATGGATTACTTAATTTCATTACAGCGGAACCATTAAAAAATCCCGTCCCGCTATATTGAAAAAAGCTACCAGTAACAGAGCCATTAATACCAGTATTTAAAAATCCAGAAGCAGAACCTGTTGCCCAAGATTCTCTAAAAACAACATTAGATCTTCCAGAGAAAAAAGTAAATGCCGCAGCAGTATCCCCGAGATTGTATCCAACTGAATCTAGAAAATAATTCATCATACTAAAATACCTCCTTCATAACTATATTTTTCATTTATAGCGTAAGTATTTGTTGAAATATTTTTTGTTTCTTTTCTGTCTATTAATAAGAAATTAGTTGTTACTCCATATATATTTTTAAGTCTTGCTAATTCCGCATTTACTTGACTAATTCCAACGTTGATACTTTTATTATACTTTACATTTGCTGATATATTAATATCAAGCAAGGATCTATTTGCAGTGCCAAGTTTATATACATTATGTTCTCTTTTAGTTGTAATTGAGGTGGCTGTTGAATAAATATTTATTGCTGGGGTATAAGATACAGAAGATGTAAATTGTAAAATATCTGAAGAATAACTAACTTTTTTATTAGACCAAGATCCATTATATTCAATTTCTGCACTATATTCATTAAACGTGACTGACTCTGTAGTCGTATTCGGAGATAAATCCCGATTCTTTTCTTTTCTATATTCTGTATTTGCTAGTGAAAAAGGGTCAAAATTTGTATTGTAATATTGTTGCACTAAATTCCATCGGTTCGCAATAGTTCCATGCTTTCCATAAATTCTCGCGCGCAAATTTACTGTTGAGATATTTCTTATAGAATCTGTATCAATGGTCACGGTATAATTATTAATTATATTAGAAGTTAAATCGCTATTATAACTTAAATTAAAATTTAATACATTATTATTATATTCTTCATTTATAGATTGATTTATTGGCTCTTTATTTAATATTGTCCCAAATGTTTTCAAGGAAGCTTCGTTTGCAATATTATAAAAATCATAATTAAAATATCCAGATCTTAAAGAATTTAAACCCGTAACATTGTTATTTCTTAATGAGCCCTGTAAATTAACGTTAACAAGACCATCTTCAATGCCTGAATATAAATCTAAACTATAACTTAAAATTGCATTTCTAGGAGACTCTACAAAGTTTGATTTAATATAATTACCTTCCCATTGATAAGTGCCATTAAATCTGTCAATAGACTCTTTTACCGAATTCAGTAAAAATTCTGAACCGTTACCAGTTTTTAACATAACTGGAATAATTTTGTTATAATTCCCAATACGTGAATTAACCCAATTTTTAGCGCTTTCGATTGCATTGTTTGAGCCAGTTTTTAATCCACGCGCCGAAACCGTATGTGTTAAATTTGTAATAAAGCCGTCTTCTTCAGAAAAATCAATATTTTCTTGTGGTTCTACTACTCCATAATAATTAGTAAAAAGACCTGTTTCATATACTTCAAAATTAACTGTGAATGGTAATATACCATACCAATCAGCTTCATCTGTAGAAATAGAGTCTATAATGACGTTGTTTCCCGAAAATAAATTTTCTGAATTTTCACTAATTACGAGTGAGCCATAGTTGTTACTTAATCTGTTTACTAATAAATTAAAACCGCTTGTCAGCTCATAATAAGATAACTCGCCTAAATACCTTCCCGTTAATTGGCCCTCCATGGCAATTTTAGTAATTTGATTCCACCCCGTATTAAAACTAATAAAATCTTGATTAACAGAAATAAATGGAGTTGGGGCAATTCCAGAAAATAAATCTACATTATTATATAATATTTTAATATTATTATTCATTACGAGTATTTATAAACCTCCGAATAACTTACATTTTGCTCGATTTCATCAGAAGTAAATGATGCGGATTCTAAATATTTATCTTGATTCCCACCACTATATAAATTTCTAACTAATCCAGTCAGAGCATTGAAATAAGAAAAACCATTAAAAACATCATATTGTCCAGTCAAAACAATATCAGCCTTAGCATTAATTGAAAAAGTTCCTTGTCGTGTTAAACCTCTATTTTGAACTATTGCATAAGTTTGATTTGGAATTATAAATTCTTTATAAATAGGTAATAAATTACTACCAGAAGCACCATCATCACTAATTTCGAATTCTAATTTTTTAATATTACCTAGATCGTTTCTAATACTCGGGTCATCACTATATTTATAACCATAAGTAATTCTTCCATCGTAAGGTGACCGAGACACATTTTCACTAATCAAATTAAAATTGTTTGAAACTTTATCTTGTTGATTAAGCCATAAGTTATAAGATCTACCAGAAATATTATTTTTAATAGAATTCCAATTGTTTTGAGCCGCAATATATTGACTAGTTATTCCACTAATAATATTTTTTGACCCAACTCCGGCTATCGACCCATCTTCAGAAATTGTATAAATATAATTTTCGTTACGATCTACTGTAGAAGTATACTCAAAAACAGAACCGCTGAATATTCCTCTGTAATTATTAAAATTTATTTCATAATCAATTGTACCATCAAGTTTATTAATTCTGACGCTTCTTTGTAATGGTAGTGTATTTAAATCGCCGCTTATATTTAACTTATTTTTGTAGTCAGAAAATAATCCGCTGCAACGTAAATACGCGCCAGTAATTTGTTCATTCAAACCAATAATTGTATTATCATATAAACTTGGCACATCATTTTCGGCTTTAATTCCACAACTTTCATTAACCGTAACAACCCCATCCGTACCTAAATCTATGTTTAAATTTCTATTAAGAGAGTAAGGTCTGAAATTGTTGTTAGTGCCATAAGAAAAAGTTTTAGTAAATCCACATTTGCCATTGATGACATCATAAGATTCATTAACAAGAACTTTATAAGTGCCCTCTTGTCTTGTGGCGTAATTATATTCAGATAAGTTTGTTGGTATGGATTTGTTTAATAATTCGGTAGCTAAACTTTGTGCTAAAGCTATGACACTAAGGTCTTTATTATCTGCATTGTATTCAATTTCAACGGAATGTGTTCCACCTAAAATTTTTGTATTATTGTCAAAATCAAGGCTAAATATTTCACTAAAACTTTTGATAAGATCAAATCTCTTATTAGATAGATTAAGATCTGTTGGGTTTAAAGAATCATATGATAAAGTAATTGACCCAACAAAAGAACCATTTCCATTATATGTTCCAATTGGGGGCGTTGACGAGGCAGAAGTAATACTAAATCTACTCAAAGGACTCCCAGGCCCAACAAAGGTATCATAAGTATTTTTTGTTACAATTATCCATTCTGATAATGAAAAATAAAGAACATATGAACCTGATTTACTAAAAAAAACAGGAGTACCCGAAGATGAAAAACGATCTGTTTTATAAAATTTTTCACCTAACAGGCTTGAGTTTGTAGAGGATGTATTTGATATTATATAATTTAAAGCTTGAAATTCTTTCGATACTAAACTTTGTAAATTGGCCCTCTCATAAATTTCAATATCAGCATTAAACTGAGTAGAACGCACCCAATTTCCAGCATCAAAAGAAACCGAAGTAAATTTACCTATGCCAAAATTAACACCATTTATAATTACATTTTGAAAATTTTGCGCAATATTTTTGATTTGGCCCGTATCTGTTAAAATATCTTTAACCCCGACTGTATTGGTCAAGTCTAAAACATAGCCGCGAATAGAAAGAGTCTTAGTCGTAGAGTAATGAAAACTTTTTTCACCGAAAAAATTATTTTGGTGATTATACCCAAGAATCTCTATATTGTTTAAAACTAAGGTTTCAAAAGACATATTATTTTAATGTTTATGTGTTAGGTAACGTAGGTGGAACTTTGTAACCCATAGCTAGCATTACTTTTTGAACAATTTCAGGAATTTTTGTTTTAATTTCCTCACCAATTGCCGAAGCAATATCTGGACCACCTTGAGGATTAACAATAACGCTAACCGGAGCGTTTGTATTTGTCAATACTTGTGGTTGTGCGCCAGCTTGTTGAGTTCCAGCAGCTGGTTGCGCTCCTGGAACATTATTTAAATTGGCAAAATTTGCTTCAAAATTGGCGAGTGTTGAATTAAGACTTTCTATACCACCAGCTAATGATGTTAGGGCGGAAGTATTATTATTAAATGCTGCTTCTTGTTTTGCAAATGATTGATCTGTTGCTGCAAAATTTGGAATATAACCTTTATTCATTACCCCCATGCTTTTTTGCATTTTCATCGAATTTCTAATTGCGGCCATTTTACCTTCTGGATGGTCTTTAGATGGAAATTTTCCATCGGGCTGATCTTCATTAATCATGGCTAATCCGATTCCTGGAATGTTCGTTAATCGCGCTTTTTCGCCACTTAAACTAGATTCTAAACCTGCAAGATTTGAAATATAATCTTGTGCAAAATTTGGAATAAAACCATTAGCAAACCGTTGAACGCTTTCTCCACGTCGCCCAGTTCCTTGACCATAATTATTATTATAATTTGGACCCTTTTGTAATCCTTTATAAAAACGATCTAATTCTTCATATTTACCTTGGGAATAAAGCAAACGATAACGTTGTTGAGTTTGTGCCCAAGATTTTGCAATTTGTGGATTTCTTTGGTTTCGAATTGCTTCATTGTAAGTTGCGTCTAGTTCTTGAACAATTGCGCGCGCGGTTTCTGGTGAGATACCGCCTGGGTAATTAACTCTTCCACCTTTTGGAACTGGAACGCCAGCGCCCGATGCGTCTATTTGAGTAGCTGGTCTATCACCTTGACCACCAATAATTCTAAAAGGTGTTTCGGGTTTTGCTACTGGCGCTACAACAGGCGGTTTTCTTGGTTTTCTTACGGTAATTGTAGGAGTTGTATCTTGAACAGCGGGTTGAATCCCAGGAATGGGTGCTGGAGGTAAGGGCGTAGGCGTTTTGGGGACAGTTGGAGTTACTGGCTTTTGCGTAGACGGTTGAAATGGCTTTTGTTCTTTTAATTGTTTATCAATTGCGATTGTTTCTGCGACAATATTGTTTGCGATGTCTAGTGGGATACCTAGCACACCAAGTTCTTCAGCTTTAATAGCTCCAGATACTATGCCTTCAGATAAAACGTCTGTTAAAGTACTTGCTCTTTCTAAAATATATTTGATAGGATTTAAATCTCTATCACTCGCAGCTTTTTCAAGCCAACTAAATTCACTAGTTTTAAAAACTCTCGTATTTACATCTCCAAATGCTCTTGGGTCTGTATATTCAGACCCTGGGAAAGATCCTTTAAAGCGTTTATTTTCATCTAAAGTAACAATTTCTACAAATTTTTCTGATTCAGACGCTTGTTTATTTTGTTGTTCTATAAAATCAGCAAGTTTTTTGAGTCTTTCTATATAAGCTTTCGGACCACCAGATTTTTCTATAGCCTCTTTTGCTTTTTGTAAAACGCCAATGTGACCTTCGTTTGGAAAATTTTGATTTATAGCTACCGCTTCATTAAAAACTGTACCAATATCTGGTCTTCCATAATATTCGACTTCATTATCTATTGTTTGAGCGGTTGATCCTAAAGGATTTTTTTGCGGTAAAAGGCTTGTTGTTGGAAGATCGCCAGCCTCACCAAACGGTTTATCGCTGACATTTAATCCTGTATATTTTCCAATTGTTGAGGTAACTTTAGCAGCTCTAGTTGTCGCATCTGTTAACAAATTTTCTGGATCCATGCGCGCGACAACTGGTTCCGTTGTTGAATCAACAATTGCCTCACTGATTACTTCGTCCCTTGTTTTTGACCGTGGATTATTTGCTTCACGAATTTTATCTCTTAAAGTTTTTACTGATTCTTTTATTCTTCGGTATTGTGTATTGTCAATGTTATTATATTTTTGACTATCAAATTCAAAGTTTCTTTGCAAACCTTTTAATATATCTGCTGCATCTGCTGGCGTTCCTTCTCCATTGCCAGGAATAGTAAAACGGAAAGCTTCTTCATATTTTTCTTGGTATTGATCTAGTTTTTTAGTTAATTCTTCAACTGTTAAATTTTCTTTTTGTTTAGGTTTTAATGCAATAGCAAAAGGATTATCTTTAACAGGCGGTAAAAAGCCCTTAGGGCCATCAAGACCCCCAACCCTAGCACTAAAACGATCATAAGGATCTATAGAAATAATTTTTCCAGTTTGTTTTCCACTTCCAAAAAGAATTTCTCTACCGACAAAACTTTCGTCTAAAGGCGTTTCACTACGTATAATAATATATCCTTTCTTGGTATCGTCTAAATCTTGTACTACTTTACCTTTAATAGGGATATCATCTATAGCTTCAATTCTTTCATCTGGAGCAAAATTTGGAATAAAGCCTTTGGCCATATTTTTTGAAGAAGATGTAGAGAGTTTAGCCCAAAAACCTTTTATTATATCAACAAGTCCACTCGGGTTATTTGTTTTCATCATGCCTAAACTTGCAGCACTTATTCCACCTGTTCTAGCTAATTCTTGCAAATAATCATCTATTGGAAGATTTTCTGCGAAATTTGGAATAAAGCCAGAAGCAAAATTTTTAGGTTTAGATCTTTGAGATTCCAAATCTTGTTTTAATTTTTTAAGTGATTCCGGAGTTTCTTTTGCCGTGTATTTAGATTTTTTCTTAACGCTGAAATTTCCAGATTTTCTTAAATTTTGTTTCAGTTTCAATTGATCTTCCAATTTTTTGATATTCTCTCTGGCTTTAGAATTTTCTATATTTTGCAATATAAGATCCCAACTTAATCCCCCGAGTGTAGATAAATCAAATACTGCTCCAGATGCCAAATCTGTCATAGCTCCGATTATAGCCCCTTGTGGGGTTCGCGTTGAAATCGCTCCGCCAGCGGCTCCACCAAGCCCTCTTGAAATAAATTTTTCTATCGCTTCTACATAGGGATTTTCAGAAGATTGTCCACCACGAATTAAATCCAAATAGTATTGACTTCCGGCACCTGCGAAAACACCAAGACCGCCAGAAGTAAAAATTTCTGTTATATCAAATTTTCCAGCTTTCGCTAAAGTAGTTATGTTTTCAATAAAAAAACTAGAAAAATCTTCTAAACCAATATTTCTACCGAAGCTACCATTTTTTTCTTCTGGGTCTGGAGCAAAGTTTGGAATAAATCCTTTGGCCATTCCTTTTTGCATATCACGGGTTAAAACAGCTGTTTGACCCGAACCCATAAAATTATCTACAAGCCGCTCGCCGCTATTAACAAAGGCTGGAGACCCATTTAAATTTGGTATAAATTGTGGGCGATCACCAGCTTTTGCGCCACCAACTCCACGACTAATTGCGGCGCGTTCTTTATTAAAGGCTGGAATAAATCCTTTTGCGTTAGTTGGCGTATCTTCTATAGGTGGAGAAACTCTTTGGCTCGGTGTGGGTCCACTTGGTTTATTTAATAATTTAGTAATTTCTTTTAATTGTGCAGCAATGCCTACTTGTATACTTCTTTGAACATTTAAAACATTAACAATTGGATTGGATGTATATTGAGCGCTACGAGCAACTTCATCAGCCAATTCATTCAGCCCTGCTGTTCTTAATTGTTGAATTGCTGGATCTTGCAATCTTGATAGTGTACCCCCCAATGTTGATTGAAATGCGGTCCCTGTTTCTTGTGCAATTTGAAGTTGCGCGATTTCTCTACCGGAACCTAAACCGCCAATCGCATCTAACGTTGCTTGAATTTGAGATTTAAAAGCAGGGTCAACTTTGGGGTCTTTTAATACATCATTTAATTGTTTTATATTACTTTCAAAGCTTTGGGTTAATCCCGCCACCGCTCTTCTAAAAAGTTCAGAGCCTGGATCTGGAGTAAACGCGCCACCAGATAAATCTTGTAATTGTTTTATAAAATTAAGCGCTGATTGTCCTAAAGCAATATTATTTTGAACTTGTTTTTCCGTGCCAAAACTTGTGCCAGCTCCAGTTCTTCTTGCAAACTCGAATCCACGTTGGGATTGCAATTGTCCAGTTGCAGATTTGATTAAAGTTTCTAAAGGTTTAACGATTCCTTCTTCTGGAGGAGTTAAAAATTGATCTATACCGCCAAATACTTGTAAACTTCTACGAATATCTAATAAGATTTTTTCATTTGCAAATTCTTGAGCGGCACGTTTGTTTGCTTGCGATGCTCTTTGATTAATATCTAATCTTGATGCCTCTAGTTCTTTTGTCGCAACGGATAAAATACTGTCTAAAATTTTATTAGTTGCTGGAGTTTTAAATTCAGCATCTTGGAAAGCAGCCCCCAATGCTGTTTTAAACTGGTCTGGATCAATCGCACCATCTTTAAAAGAATCTTCTAAAATTTTATTAATATCAACTGCGCCAGATTCAAATAATTTTACTGCGCGTAAAACTTCATTTGCCACACGCGCCTGTTCTGGAATTGTTGTAGCTGTTTGACCTTTTGTTGTAGCTATCTCACCCGCGCGCTCTGTAAAAACATCTTTTAAGTTATCTCTAAAATTTTGTCTAAAAGTTAGATTGGACTGATCAATAGCATCTAATCTTACAGCTTCATTTTGCGCAATTTTTTCAAAAAGCGCCGCTCTTCTAGTTAATTCAGCTTCGGGACCTAAAACTGTTTCAGCAATATTTTTTCTTAACCCCAGTCCGCTAACACCCTGTTCTCTTTCAAAACTTTTTTCATTAACTTGGAATTGGTCTAAAGCATTAGCAAGCGCATTAAAAGTGGCAATCGTACGATTTAAAGATGAAATACTGCTATCTATAATGCCAGTATATTTTTCTTTGACTTTATTGAAAACCGCTGTGCTTTCAGCTGCTCTTTTTGCTGATTGTATACCCTCTTCTAACTGTTGTCTATCTCTTGTTAAACTTTTTATAGGTATTTGAAGAATGTTTTGTAACGCTTTAATATCACCTTCGTCAGCTATCTCTACAAGATCTTTAATAAAACGTGACCGAAAATCTTGTTCATCTGGCGTATTTCCTTTTGGTATAATACTTTCTAAAATACCTCTAAATTGTTCTAGTGATCCAGAGCTATATATTTGTTGAGCTTTTGTCAATGTTCCAACAGTTTTTATTAATTCTTCCAACTGTGGAACTCCAGATTTTGCAGCTTTATTGAAATTTTCTAAAGTTTCTTCCGGAGTTTTGCCAGTCAAGAATCCTTTGAAAACACTTCTAATTGTTTCTTCATCTATCCTACCTTGAGCCGTATTAGGATCAAAGCCAGCTGGAAATAATCCTAAAGCACCTTTTCGTTCTTCAATACTTCTAATTGAAACTGCTTGAGATCTTAATCTTTCTTGATCAATTCTTTCTTGTGTAATTTTAGCAAGTTCTTCTTCTAAGTTTCCGACCTTAATAGAAGATTCAATCCTAGCTCTTTCTGCGGGAGTTAATTCTGCCAAAGCTTTTGCAAAATCATCTTGAACTTTTTTAAGTTTTTCTGGTGATGCGCCTTTATCTGTAAATTCTGATAACGAACTTGAGGCAGTTAAAAGTCTTTGGCTAACGTCACTAAATTTTGTTAGGTCTTGACTGGCTTTCTTGGCTGCGGCTGCAAGTTCTGGCATTTCAGTAGTAAATTCATTAACAATTCCTGGTATTGTTAATAATGCGCCAATAGCTAAACCAATTGGTCCACCGCCTTTGGCAATTAAAGCGCCAGTTGCGGCAAAACTTCCAATTTGTCCCGCGCCGCTTGCTACCGCGCCAAATTGTCTTGCTCCAGCCGTTTCTTGACCAACTGCATTTTTAATAGTTTCTCCAAGGATTGGCGCGGCAATTGACAACCCAAGAGCGTTAGAACGGAAAAACGCCCCCGTTTTTGCCCCACGTCCTGGGGCAAATTGTGCTTGTTGGGCTCTTTCATTAGCCCTTGTTTCCGCACCAGCTCTACCACGTAATCTTTTTTCTTCATCAAAAAATTCTCTTTTTTGTTTCGCAGAAATTTCTCTTTGAACTCGTCCAGCTTGTTGGTTTGCTGCCGTCAATTCTTTTAAACTATCTTTAAATTGATTTCCAGTAAATGCAAAAGCGAATGCAACGCCACTAATCGCTGAAATAATTGCGGCGGTAGCAGTTTCGGGACTCGCTCCTTGCGCATCCGGATCTTCAATAGCAAAATTAGGAATATAACCACCAGCATAACCACGGCTTTTTATAGCCGCAGATCTAGCACCAGCAGTAGGTTCATCACGAGTATTAAACACTCCTAAACCAAATGGGTTATATCCAGCAGCAGCTAAACGAGAATCTTGGGCAACATAAATTTTACTACTCGGAACTCCGGCTGAACGTTCCCTACTAATAGCATTACTTAACGCTGCAAAATTTGGAATATAACCACGAGCCGCATTTTTTGTTTTTGGTGAATAAAAAATTGGTGTTCCAGCTCCAGGTTGCGCTAATGGTGGAACTAAATATCCATATTTGGAGGCCCAATATGAAGCCGCTTTAGGTTGACCAGCTTCCCCAGTTCCTCCTTTTCCTAATCTTTGTGGCGTTCCTTGTGTTTGAATATTTTTATAATTTTCGGTTCCTAAGTAACCAAATCTACCCCTTGACTCAGTTATTCTGTCATCATAAAGTTTTTGTATTCTATTTCTTACATCAGTACTTATATTTGGAATTTTTTGTTTTAATTCATAACCACGACCAGTTCCTTTTGGAAACCATTCTTTTCCAGGAACTGGTTTTCCATTTTGATCAACAATACCTAGTCGGGTAGCTTCTTTTTCATCTATAGCCTTAAGTTCTCTTTTTGCTATTTGTTGAGAGTTTCTAATAATTTCTGTATCTTCAAATTTACCAGCGCCTTCTTCGTTTAATATTTTATCAATAAAACTTTTAATATTTCCAGGGCTAGCATTTACTTTAAAATCTGCAAGTGGAACCGTAACATTAAAAAGATCTTGTACTTTTTTTAAATTTGTCCCGCCACGAACATCAAAATCTCCACCTTTTTCTCTTGCGGCTGCTTTATAATCAAGCGCTGTACTTATACCAACTTCAAATATTGAACCAATAATACCATTTAACGCACCCTTAGCTCCAGCTATAGTATTAAAACCTTGTTCGATCTCAGCGGGACTAACACTACGACCTAAGGGCTGCAAGCTATTAGTATATTTAGATGTATATTTTGCAATTAAACTTTTTGCTTGATTTTCTAAACCATCTTCTTGTTTATCTGAAACTTTTTTAATTTTTGCTGGATTTGGTTCTGTTGCTGTTATTCCACCAATTGCAAACCCAGTTCTTGCAAAATTTGGAATGAAACCTTTTGCCATTCCTTTTTCCATATATTCATATGGATCATAACCTGCCGTTTTTTTAAAATCTTTTTGGTATTGTTTTCCAGCTAAGCTATCTTTAGGCGGAACAATTCCACGATCTCTAGCCCCTGGAAATTGAACAACAGATTCTGCTTTATTATAAACTTTACCATCAACTATACCAACACCCTTTGGTTCATAACCAGCCTGATAAGCTGCAATTGTTTCAGCAAAAGCGTCTCGTTTAGAAACACCTCCTGTAGCTACAAAATTTGGAACATAACCAGCAGCTTTTCCTGGTCTACCAGTTTTAGGCGTTGGAACAACTGGCACTCCACCAGCAACGCGAACTCCCGCTTGTGCTATAAATGCTTTTGAAATTTGTTGTGCAACCGCCGCTTGTTTTTGTAATTCAACCGTTTGTTTTTGTAAACTAGCTAATAAACTATTTGCAGCTTGATTTAATCCTTGCTCTCCTTTTAATGCCAGTTCAAGAAGTTGCGGATTTTTTGCTAAAATTTGATTAATACTTTGTTGTAAATCTCTTTGTTGAGTTGCAGCGGTGTTTAATCCAAGAAGCTCTTTGACACTTCCTGTTGCAAATTTTGCAAGGTCACGGAAAAGTTTCAATAAAACGCCACCAATAAGCGCAAGACCTGGGCCAGCAATAAATTGTCCCAAACCATCAAGAATACCTTTGCCAAGAACTGCGCCAACGCCTTGCCCATCACTTTCACTAAAGCCTTTAAGCAATGTATTTGTTCCCCCAACAAGACGATCAATACTCGGTCCCAAAAGTCTTTCACCGCCAGCCGCAGCAAGTTGGCGCGCATTTTCTGCAAGAGCATTAATTTGTGCTGCGTAAGTTTTATTTAACTCTTCATTACGACGAATAGCTTGATCTGTTGCTCCAGCCGCAACATTAAGCGCGCTACTATAAATAGAATATTCTTTTCCTAAATCTGCCAACGCAGCTTTTAAAATGTTAATCTGGAAAACACCGCCAACCTGTTCCGCAACATAGGCTTGTTGTTGAGAGCCAAGTGTATCATACACTGCGCCTAAATCTTGAAGAAGCTGAATTGTAGATTTAACTTGACCAGAAGAGTCTGTTCCACTAATACCCAAACTTTCTAAAAGGTCTACAACTTTTTCACGTTGTAAACGAGTAAAGATTGTTTTAAATGAGTTACCAATAACAGCACCGCCACGAGCAGTTGTTTGCTGTGCAGATGTAACAATAGCAATAAGTTCATTTAATGAAACGCCTGACTGTGCAGCGCTACTACCAACACGAGCTAATGCTTCGGCAAGATCGGCCGAACTGACAGCAAAAGCCGCATCAACATTTGCGAATTTATTTACAACTTCTGTTGCTGTAACAGCTTGACTAGCAAAAGAGTTAACTGCGGCAGTAAGAGCTTCTACGCTTTTTGCTGTATCGAGACCGCTTAGACGCGAAAGAATAAGTGCTTCATTTGTGCGTTTAAGGGTTTCTTCAACTCCCAACCCCTGACGAGAAAACTCTGTAGCCGCTTTAGCAACTTCTTGAAAACTTTGGCCAGTATTACGTGCAATATTAAAAAGCTCTCCACCGAATTTTTGCAAACTTTGTGCAGAGACATTTAATATAACATTTATATCTTGTAAAGATTTTTGTACTTCAATTGTTGAAGATACCAATGCGGTAAAGGCTCGTTCAACCCCAAATATAATTCCCGCGCTGGCTCCGAATGCAATAACACGAGCGTTAGAGGCATCTAATGATTTATTGAATTCATTTACTTTACCGGTAATTCGCCCTAAAGGTTGATCACCTTTACTTTTTAAATTAATATTATAAACTTTATTGACAGTTTTTTGGATATCTCTATCCAATTGCCTTGTATTTCCGCCAATATTTAATGTAATAGCTGCCATGGTGTTGCCTTAATCCTTTATAGAATTAATTACACATATTTTAATTATTTTTCACGTAATGATAAATAATCATTTTTATCTAATTGACCACCTTTCTCAGCTGCTAATTCTAATAAGCTTTTACCCCTTATCTTTGATGTGCTCACACCAAGATGGTCTAAATCTTCTTTTGTGGCCCCAACATAGCTTGTAACCATATTTTTACCAGATTTTTGTTTTCTATTTTTATAGCTACTACCTCCAGATTGACTATCGGCCCATTCCACAAACGTATCTGGATCACTTAAAATTTGATCGGCAATTGGTTTACCGTTTTCAGCGTAACTTCTAATCATATTTTTATACATTTTACCATATAAAAGAAGATCAATTTGATATTTTGTACACCTAACCGTGGGCATACCCCAAAAACTATTGGCATCTTCATTTAAATAAACTAAATTCTGGAAAAATCCGCATGCCGCGATTTTCCTAATATTTTCATTATTAAATACCCTAGAATATTGGTCAAAGCTTGTTTTTATTTTTTCTACGTGCCCCTCAGTTAAATCATAATATTCATCCCTATTAGAGAATAGTCTATCTGTAAATTCACTATTTTTATAAGTAAAGAATATGAGTAATTCTTCTGTTAGTTTACTACTAGCATAATCTTCTAGAGTATACCCGACAATTTCCCTGCGTTCTTTCGTGTAAGTAATTAGAATAGCCTCGTTTTGTTTAATTTGGTTATCAATCTCAAATCTTTGAGATGGTAATAATAACTTTTCACGAGTTTTAAATAAATTTTGAACAGTTTTTCTTAAAAAGTTAACTTTTGATTCTTTTTCTGATGTCCACCAGCCGCCTTTGATTGCGTCTTCAATCTTTTCTGTTTCTAATTGAAGACCCTTTTTTCGGCCATCGTTTATAAAAACATCATAATTTCCATATACAGAAAAATGTTCGGATATAGTAGGATGTTTAAAATAAATAATAGATTTTTCAATTAATTCTGTTGAAAATCCACGGCAGATTTCACTATAAATTCTACCATATTCAGAATTTTTGTCCACATTATTCTGGTTTAATTTCTTCTATAATAGAAACAGTTTCTTCAACTTTAATTTCTTCCACTTTAACTTCTTCAGTTTTTTTAGCCTCTTCTTTTTTGGATTCTTCTGTTTCTAATTTGTTTTCTCTTAGAAAACTTTTATCAAAAGCCGCAAAATCTTCGCTTGTATCTGCACGACCCAAGAACCAAAGAGTAATTAAATAAGTAATTCTACGAACTACTCCAAGTAAAAATTCATACTTATTTTCTTCTTCTTCAAAGCTATCATATTGAATAAGTTTTTCTTCAAAACTATCTCCCACAAAAATTGGTTTATAGTTATCCCCATCTTTTTCATAAGCAAGATTCATAACCCACCAAAGAATTGTACGGTTACGAGCTTTTGCTTCGGCGGTATTTTCGAAAATAGCAATTTGAGATGCTTCAAAATTTTGAATATCTTTACGAATATCATCAAGATCATTAATTAATTCATTAGAGCGAAGTTTTTCAGTTTCTGTTCTTTCCCCCTCTCCCTTAATTAAGATGGTTTGTAATTCAAAAGATAAGTCGCGGAATTTTAGTAATAAATTACCATATTGTTCGCGTTCTTGATCGCTGATGCTGCCACCGCCATTGGAAAGAATTGTTCCCCAAGCAGCCTTTGGCAAGACTCCTGCTTTGGCAAAACGTGATGTTTCAGCAGCGTAAAAAAGTTCACCATCTTCGCGTAAGCGGCGATTTGGTTTTAAAAGCGCAAATTTTTTAGTAACGGTTTCTTGTGAACCGTCATCTTTTTTTATTAAATTTTTTGCATCAAATTCGTATAACCATTTATTCATATTATTATATTATTTCTCTTTTAGTTTAAAATCAAAATTATCTAATTCTTCTTCGATATTTCTGTAGCAATTATTTCCATAATCAAGAACGCGTTTTCTCATTCTTTGAAATTCGTCATTAGTAATTTTATCTTGGTTTTGAAGATCTTCAAGAGTGTACAAAAAACTTAAATATAATTTTTTAACGTCTCGATAAACAAGACCCTTAATAAGATTATTTAAATCAATATTCATCCTTTACAAACCTTATACCTAATATAGGTTTACACTATAAAAAAAAATTGGGCACCTTTTATAGTGCCCAATTTTTATTATTATATTTTATTATTATATTTTATTATAAATTATGCTGGATAACTACCAGATATGAAGATACCACGATCTGTTTGCTGCGGGCCACCAATTTGAACTTCAAAAGTTGCTGTTAATGAAGCATTATCACCGATGGCACTAGTAAAGCTTTGTGAAGTGAGTTTGGCACCCTTGAACTGATAAAGAAGTGCTACTGAACCTGTTCCTCCGCAAGCACCTCTCCTCATCGCAATTGTGAAATTCTGAAACGAGGGGTCGCAAAGTAAATCTACTAAATTTCCACTAGCCAAATCTCCAACTTCAGCATTGATTTCTAAAGTAGAAGTGACTGGAAAATCAATTTCACGAGCGAAAGCGAAACGTGAGCCAAGTTTATTTAATGGAGTTCTTGGCAAATCAACTGTTAATGTAAAATCTTGAACTTTCAAATCTCCATTGTTAAAGCCCATAACGCCATTTGGTGTAAATGTGATATCTCCAGGAAGCAAAGCGTTTGGGATAGTTGTTCCAGTGATAGGGGTTGCTACAGGCAAACTAAATCTAATAGAATCAAGATTTGTACCGCTAAAAGCGTTAATAGCCGGAACAACATTTACATTTCCAGGTTCTAATTTAGAATAAATACGTAAATTAAGAGCTTCTAATTCTACATCTGCTGTCGGTATATCTCCAACAGCCGCGTTAACTGTGTAAGATGTAATGGAAGCGTTGCCTAGACCTATAACTCCGGTACGTGTTTGGTTGTAAAAGGAAGCATCATTACCCTCATCAGCAATTAAAAGATAATAATTTTTTTCATCCGTGACTTTTGTTAATAACCCCGAGATACAAGATGTTAATACTTGGTTACCGGTTGTAACAGTTAAACCAAGAGATCTTTCATTACCACCATCTGTTAAATAATAAGAAAAACTACTTGTAACTTCAGGACTTTCGACCTCTATACGGTCAATTGCAGCTAAGTTTCCATATTGATTTACGTCTGTAAAATTACGTGTGAAATCTTCATCAAAACTTTGGACACGGCTTAATTGTCTTATCGTACCGGCTGCTGTTTGCTGTCCAGTAGCTGGAACTTGGCTCGCATAAAGAGCCAACACATTATAAATTGTTCTATTTCTTGGCATACTTATAATTACATTATATTTTTAAAGAAGACACTGTTTTTTAAATTTCTGTTATCTTATTAGTAGAATTGTAAGCAATTCTGAAATTAGAAGGAATTACAGCGCAGGATCCGTCTAAGCTAGGAGTTACAGCGTAGGAACCGGCAGTTGAGCCAGATAGGGATATATTTGCTGTAGATGCCCCTGCCTGTCCAGTCATACTAATAAATAAATATCTATCATTAGGAGGTAAATATCCAATAAGACTATCTTGAGCAGCACCATTGGGACTGAGACTTCCAGTTATAGACCAAGACGTATTTGTTCCAGCAAAACCAGTTGTATGTAATAATGGAAATGTATTAAATACGGAAGATGAAAATGATTTTTCAGAAGCTGAAAGAGTGTTAGGATTACGACTTGTAGAATACCAATCTAACGAGCCAGAGGTAGCGAAATTTCCAGATCTGGTAATACCAATAAAACTTCCTGGGCTAAATTCCATCCAACCAGTATTGGGTGACCATCCAGTTACGATATTAGTAAAACCATTCCAAGAAGCGGCTCTTATAGCTGTTCCTGTAACTGATTGTCTTACGTCACCAGCAGCAACGAAAGTACCTGTCGATAAACCTGGGAAAGTAGCACCGGCAAATGTCCAAGAACTAGTGTTTGTTGTATAATATCTTCCACCAGGGTATGTTAATGCATAGCCCGTTGAAAAGTGTGGGCGGTTTCCAGTCCCAGCTGGACAAACATCATAATAACTACCAGAAATAAATACCCCTCTAACTTTGTCTTGAATACCACCCAATTGAATTTCATAACTTGCCGTCATAGAGGCGTTGTCGCCAATCGCACTTGTGAAACTTTGAGAAGTTAATTTTGCGCCCCTAAAGAAAAATGAAAGCGCAGTTGGTTTATCTGTACCGCACCCAGGTTGTTTCATGTTAATTATAAAGTTTTGTCCAGTTTCACTGCACAGTAAATCAACCAAATTTCCATTTCTAAAATCACCAACCTCAGCATTTACTTCAAGGTTCGCCGTTACTGGAAAATCAATTTCACGAGAGAAAGCAAAACGATTTCCTACTTTTTGTAGCGGTGTACGATTTAAATCGAAAGAAAGTGTAAAGTCCTGAACTTTTAAATCTGTTTCTTCAAATCCCAGCGTACCACTTCTTGGAATTGTAAACGTAATATCTCCAGGTATTAATGCAGATGGAATACCAGTAGCACCTACCGCACCAGGTAATCTAAAAAATTTATTAGTAATTTTTGTTCCATCGGCAGGGTTGATTGCCGGTAAAAATGCGCCAGAAACTCCAGTAATATTTTGATAGACAGCAACATTTAAGCCTTCTACTTCAATTTCCGCAGTTGGAATATCTCCAACAGCAACATTAACACTGTAAGAGGTTAAGTAGCTATTGCCAATTGCAATTGTGCCACTAGTTGTGCTACGAAAACCAACGGCATCATTACCTCTTCAGCAATTAAAAGATAATAGTTTTTTTCATCTGTGACTTTGGTTAGTAATCCGCCAATAGCAGTAATAATATTTGCTTCTGGGAAATTAGTTGGTGCAGCGGCCAAGCCAATAGCGTGATCATTAAAACCATTTGTCAAGTAGTAAGAAAAGCTTGCTGTGACAGTAGGACTTTCGACTTCTAAACGATCTACGGATGCTAAATTTCCGTACTGATTGATATCAGTGAAATTGCGAGAAAAATCTTCGTCAAAGGTTTGAACACGCGATAATTGTAAAACTTCTCCCAAACCTGTTTGCATTACTTGTGCGCCAACTTGATCAGCATACAAAGCTAGGGCGTTATAAATTGTTCTATTTCTTGGCATAACTATATTTACATTATATTTTTAAAGAAGACACTGTTTTTAGTAAATTCTAGGGTTCCTAACGTCTGAAAGCTCAAAATCTATAAGAGCTGCAACACACTTTTTATTAATTTTTGCATTATCAATTTCATCGAGTTTGGACACTGTTACACGGTCTATATAAACAAAGCTAGATTGTGATTGGTTTGCACATAGACTTTTATAATTAAAACTGTTACCCACTTTAAAATCGCCAAAATAATTAAATGGAAAATCTTGTGGGCCGAATACAGGGAATACTTTTCTGGCGCTATCACTTAATATCGAAATAAGACCATCAAGAGAAAAGCTATTTGAACCTAGAGCAATACAACGAATTGTGGTTTTGGTAGAGTCTTCGCCACCAAAGGCAAAAGGAATGTTTTCTCCGACCGTATGCTTAATAAAAATACAAGGATATGGAGCATCTAAATAACCAAGTGCTCCAGTTACTTGAGATACTTTGGGAGTCGCATTATAAGCTTTTTCAAAAAGTAATTTTTCTTCACGTTCATCTGTATAGTAAATATTATATTCTTTAAAACTATAATTTGCAGTAATATTATTTGCGGCGTTACCACTCATGATAGCGCGGCCTTTATTAAAATCAATATTTAAACCACTAGTTCCGCGTGCTACATAACTTCCATTTATGAAAACGCCAGATGGAATATTAGCGTTGGGAACGCTACTATCATAAACCCACTGACGAAATGGTGCGCCATAAACTTGTCTATTAGGAAAATTAGGATCTGGCGCGTTATATAGTTTTCCACTATAATTAATAAAAGCTTCTCCCCTTTCCAACACTTCATGGTCTAACCACAAATAAAAACTTGACATTAAATTATTGATATATGTAGCTTTCATTTTGCCCCCAATCTTCTAATAAATTTATTATACATTTGACTGAAATATTTTACAGGACGGAAAGTTCTGTTTGAATATTTATATTTACTTTGTATACCGCCACCAGAACGTGAACTAGCAAAACGTCCATACAAATATGCGCCTAAGCCAGAAATTCCACGCTCCATATCCAGTAGCCAACTGCGGCCACCTTCCCACGGTAATTTAGAAACAGCTGCAAATTCTTCTTTAGATGGAATATTAACTTTTATCCTAAAACCATTTCCAGTTGTTTGTACATTACGGTCTAATAAAATTTTTTGAATTAAAACTTTAACAGGAGTAGTTGGATTCGCTCCTTTATTAAAACCTAAAAAAGAAAATAAGTTTCCATATCCGCCAAGAGTTCCCGAGACATTCGAAGCGTTTTCCCCGCCTTCTAATTCTTGTGTTACAGGGTGTGATTCAAAATCAGCACGAAATAGGGCTTTTTCTTTTTCTACTTCTTTTTCAACAATATCACGAACCATTTTTTTAACAGCACGATTGCTGAAAATTTCTTTTTGAATAAGTTTTTTATTTACTTTTCCAGCCATTATTCACTCTCCTTAAAAAATAGGGTATAAAAATCAATGTTGAAAAGTCCGTGTGGGCGATTTGTTCCCATTGATTGAACAGGGCGACCATCAATTTCAATTTTTTCAGCATTACTAATAAAATCTACGAAATCTTTTTTAGCTTTTATACGACAAATATTCCCACGAATTTCTTCACGAATTTCAGGCCATGCCATTACCTTTGAAGGATCTTGCCATTCTATACGACAATTAAAACTTCCACTAACTGGAATATAAGCAACTTCTATAGATTCTTGATCGTTATACAAGAAATTATAATTCGAGTCGCTAGAAATTACTACACGTTCAGGAGTTTTCCAAGCAACTACTTGCCTTGCAAATGTGTCATGAATATTATTAAATTCATTTGCCCAAGCTAATTTTTCTGTATTGGAAACAAGGCTTGCCATATTAATTTAAAGTTCTTTGATATTCTTGCACAATATAATAACTAATTCCTTCGGTATCATCACCAGCAACTTGATCTGGAACTGCATTATACTTAAGATAAAGTTTTACAGCCTTATCTAGATCTTCTTTAGCATCTCTTGATAGAGAACGGAAGTTTTTAGAAATTTCATTTTTATTAATTTTTGTAATTGAGCTATCACCTTCTCTTAAATTTGTCCAATCATTACCGATTGTTGCAGAACTTTTGGCCATGTTTCTAGCTTCGCCCTTAAAATATTCATAATCAAATAACATTTTATAAATGGCTAATTGATCATTTCTCATAGCTGGTTCGATACCATAACCAGTAACATTGCCACAATCATTTGTGTAAGCAACACCAGCAAAACAAGTACCAATTAAATTATTTAATTTTCCTAGATTTGCATTATCTAGAATCCACGCACTGATCTTCTGAGGAGAGTAATCAGAAGGCTCTCCTAATTCATTATAAATGTTATTTACAAAATATGTTAATGTATATGGTTGAGTACTCACATACTATTTTACACAAAAATTAAGCACCTTCTCTTAAGATCTTTCGTGCTTGGGCATCTAAATCGTCAACAGATTTAATATTGCCAGTAGCGACATTGCTACCATATCTTGAATTCCATTTTACAAATTCTTTAACTAAACGATCTGTTAAAACCTTACGATCTTGGGTTGGAACAAGACCAATTTTATAAGCATGTGATTGTAAATCAGTCATGTTCATTTCGGCTAATTGTCCACGATATTCATCAGAACTATTTGCTGTATAAATAGAAAGAGCTTCACCCAAAATTTCATCTAGAGAAGACGGTTGTCTTTTAGGGGTTTCTTCTTTTCCATGAATTTGCAACATTTCTTTTTTACTTGGGCGACCTCTTTTTTTCTTAGCTGTAGTATTCATCTTAAATATTATTACATTAAATATAAAAATAATCTAATCTTTTTATAAAAAAAGAGCCACCCTTTCGGGTGGCCCTTAATTTTTGAACTATTATTTAATTATAATAATTAGGAATTATTAAGAATTAAACCAACAGCTGCACGAGCGTCAACAGCTACGCGACCTTCTTCTACAAAACTGTAGAAACCAACTTTTTGGCTACGAGCCAAGAATTGATCGTCAGGAAGAACCTTGACTTGACCACGGCTTTCGCTTTGTGTTGCGACTGGGCGCAAGAAGGCGTTACGTGAAGCGTCGATACCAATGATTAAATCATCAGCAGCAACATCATAAGTAATACCATCATAAGTAACTCCAGAACCAAATGTGTTGAACAATTGGGTATATTTTCTATTTACACCAAGTTCTAACATTTCATTAATTGTTACGCCAAAGATTTCTTGCGTACCAGCGGCACGATAAATTTCTTCACGTACGCTGTCAGGAAGAGCTACTGATGTAGCACCACTTGAAGTAACAGCACCAGAACGTGTATTCATTGGTTGATAAGCAAAGGCGCGAATTTGTGCTTTAACTTCTGGACTTACAAATAGATCTGTTAACCCACGGCTTTGAAAAGCTTGTGGGGTACCACCAGTGTAAGCAGCATTAAGTCTACGAACTAAAGTCCATAGTCTATTAACATCATCAAGTTGAAATACTTGACCTGTTGCTGTGCTTTCAAGAATGTGTCTTGAACCAGCTGTTTGAGCATCAGCTAAAAGCTTAAGAATAACAGCCCAAGCATTACGTTCTTGTTTTACAAGAATTTCATTGGCCATACGTTCTAAACCAGCGGCAACAACGTCAAGACGTGCTCTACGAACATAACGTTTATCCATAGAAATAGCACTGTCAAGACGATAGGTATTAATCTTCATTTCTTGCATGCCTTGGACAAAGTTTGTTGGAAGACCTCCACCAACTGTTTGTGACCAAACGCTGACGTGTCCTTCATTAAGACCATAGTATAAGTCGAGAGGAATCGAAGGCGAATCATCTTCGTCAAATTCTACGTCACGATAAATCATGCTGGCAGTACCGGCTTGTAAGAGAACTTGCTGAACAACTTCACTGATGAAAGCTGCGAAAGCTTCTTGAGCTTCCATGGCTACAGTTTTGTTGTCCGAAGCAAGAGCCTTGATAAGCTCGATTTGCTCAGGATTTTTGTCGAATTGAATTTTCATAATTTTAATTTTTTCTTTCTAATTGATTAGAGTTCCAATTTGAATAAGGCGTATCCATCAGAACCTGTAGGCCCAAGGAATTTACCGATTGAGTTAGCAGTGGTTGCGCCTGTAACAAAAAGGTTGCCGTTTGAAGTTGGAGCCGCGCCACTACCAAAACCTGGAGCTGCGCCCTGTATATCTTTAACAAGGACAATACCTTTCGTAAGAATAGGTGCTGCTTGACCACTGATGATGACATCCATCTCAGCCGCCTTGCGTGGATTGTAAATAAGTCTTTCACCGTTCTCGTCAGTAGTACGAACGTCTTTCAAGAGCATTCCAACAACTTGAGCTTTGGTTGCACCAGCAGCGGCTGGAGCAACAGTCCAAGGAACGTTGAATTGAGCTGAAAGAGTATTTCCGTATGACGATAGGTTGTCTAAAGATGTAGCATCAAGTAAATTAACCCCATTACTTTGAGCAACTACAACAGTGCCTTTGTTAGCACTTGCGCCGCTGAAAGCAAAAAGGTTAATAACATCATGCTCATCATAATCTCTAAATGGTTTTAAATCTGCCATAATATTATATTCTTTCTATTTTTATTTAATTTTTACGCTGTTTTTATTGAAAGCAGCACTGATTTTTTCAACCAATGATGCTTCTTGAGGAGAGGACGCGTTCGGAAGGACTTCTTCCTTTACCTCTGCACTCGAAATTACTTCTTCTACAGTTTTTTCTTCGCTAGCTACGACTTCAGAAGCTTTTTCTTCTTTCATTTCTTCTTTTTTCATTTCGGCTTCTTTTTTGTATTCAGCTTTTGCAGCTTTCTTTTTAGCAGCGGCGAATGTAGAAAACTTCTTGTACCATTTTTCGAATTGTTCATCATTCTCAATGGCGTTTAAATCTTCAGCGATGATACTACGATCTTCGTCAGTAAGATCGAACTCTTCATCAAGCAAGCTCATTCTGCGTTGGAAATTGGCTTCAATTTCTTTGGCTTTGAGATCTTCTTGAATCTTTGTGAATTCTTCTTTTACTTTTTCACTATCAGCTTTGATTGCTTCGAGATCTGTTTTCAAAGCCGAAATTTGATCTTCAGCAGCTTTAAGTGCTGTTTCTTTTTCTTCAACTTTCGATTGCCATTCTTTAGCTAAGTCTGCAATGCGGTTGGAAATAAATTCACGAACTTGACTTGCAGCAACTTCCTTAATGGAATCTTCCGTAATATCATCAATATTTTTTAGTTGCATATTATTTTTTACATTATTATTTTCTTCTTGGACACTTTTTTTATTCATTTTAATTTCAGAAGACTCTACTTTATCTTCTTGTTCAGCTTTTACAGTTTCTTCTGTTTGTGGTTTATCATAAGAAATAACAACACCACTAACTTCAGCGGCAGGAGTATTAGTAAAACCAATTCCCAATGGAAGAACACTGCCTTGAAGATTTAAAAGAACCATTTCTCCATCTTCTGTATAACCATTTCCACCAAATACTTTTAGACGATCTTTTAATTCTACAATTTCATCTTCTTTTTCAATAATGGTTGCATCAGCCAAATTCTTATTACCTTTGGCTACATTAAATTCATTAAAACCAAGCTCCCAACTTGCGCTAACCGAAAGATATTTATTGGAAGATGGGTCGCTACTCTCAACAAGCTCTGAAGCAAATTCTGGATTTACAATTTTCCATACATAACCAGAAAGAACTACATTAAATGGATCTTTCATAGCTTTTACTTCATCAAGAGTCAATGGTTTGCTACTACCAAATTCACTAAATCCATATCCAGTGCAAACGCCAACAACAACTTTACGATTATGTTCAATGTTAAATGGTTTATTTATAAAATTCTCAACCATTGCAAGCGCGACATCGGTACTAATTATGTGACCATTTTTATTTCCACGATTAACAACGAAAGCATCAAATGCTACGCCCATCAAATCACGGTTAACGTCAAGGTCAACATTTTTGGGTAGATATTGTTTTAATTGATCAATTGAGGCTATGGCCAAATATTTATCTTCATCAAAAGGAACCATTGCTTGCACAATAATTCCATCAAATTTAATTGAGTATTTAAAATCTTTCATTGCATCCATTTTTAAATTTACACTTCCTTCTTCTAAGAGGGCAACATTTTTAAGTTTACTGCCAACAAGAATTTTATTATTTTCACATTGATTGATTTCCATCGCGCACAAAGATATTGGACGAGTGAATGAAAAAAGTAAATCAGACAAATCAAATCCTGTGTTTGGATCAATCTTTTTGTTTACTGGAACATCATCATATGTAGGCATTTTATTATTATAAATATATTACACTAAATTGTATAATTTATTAATATTGATTTTAAAATAAAATTATATTATCATCTCGGTATGAAAGTTCTTGCGCTTATTCCTGATTTTCTTGAGAAACCTTCTGGCGGTCTTGGCGAACAAATGCAAAATATTGTTCGTGAATTAAAAGATAAAGTAGATTATTACATTTGTGGATACCCAGAAAAAAATAATATAGATAATTATAGATCTGTATTAGCGCCACTTAATTTTGAGCATGTTTCCCTAACAACAATTTATGGACAGTCAATATATTTCTTAGAAGCTCTTGAGTTTAAACAAGACTTTGATATTATTCATGCTTGTGACTGGTCAACATTCTATGCTGGCGTGTTAGCTTCATGGCATTTTAAAAAACCTTTAGTATGCACCGTAAATCTATCTTTACAACAATTAAATAACGCGGGAATTTTTTATTGTCATGATGCAAATTCTCCAGATGGTCATTATATCAATAAGTTGCAAGTATATTTTGAACACATGGGGTTAATTTATGCGAATAAAATTATTCATGTCTCTAATTATTATTTAAATTTATATCCAGATTATAAAGATAAGTCAGTAACTATACACAATGGGCTATATTTAGAAAGATGGAAAAAACAAAGAGATAGTGATTTTTTACGCGGCAAAAATAAAACAAAATTTTGCTATATTGGTAGAGCTTCCGCAATGAAAGGAATTGAGATGATTTTAGAATCTAATATTCCTGATGATGTAGATTTTTATTTTGTTGTTTCAGAAAAAAATGCTGAAGAACCGATTTTTACAAATATTAAAAATAAATGTAACCATAAAAATATTTTTCATATACAAGGATTATATGGTCAAGACAAAATAGACTTTTTACATGAAATGGACGCAATTGTTATGCCAAGCATCCATGAACCATTTGGGATTGTGGCTTTAGAGGCTATGGCTTCAGAATCTATATTAGTTACCACTGCAAAATGTGGTATTAAAGAAATTGTTGAAGGCACTGATTATATTCATCTTAATGATGTTAATGATTTAAATCATGCATATAATTATATTAAATTAATGCCAGAACATGAGAAGAATAAAATAAAACAACAAAATAAAAACTACGTTTCTAAATTTGATTGGAAAATTCAAAGTAATAAACTTTATGAATTATATAAAGAAGTAATAACTATGGATTATAATCCTAATAAAATGCAATTGCAATAATTATAATCTTGCAAGTTGCCAATGTTGGTAATCCATATTTCTTTCACGCCCTAAACTAACACCACCCTCTTGTTCTACAAATTTCCAATAATCGTTATAATCTGGATGCGCCATTTTCGCACGATCTTTACCCCATTTTAATTGATTACGATCTGGATCAATATCGATAGCACATCCCCATGAGTGGGTGCTGAAAGAATTTCCACCACGCATTTTTCGGACATTTAACACGCCTCCGAAAAGATTTAATCCCAATCTTTCAATTTCTTTTTCCCCATATGTTTTTAATACCTTTTCAAAAACATTATAAAAACTTTTTGTACATTTTTGATGGCATGTAAATTTTTTAATTACTGTCCCTTTAGCCCATGCTAATTTCATTGGATATGGAGATTCTAAACTTGTTTGATTTTCCCCAACTGGTCCATAAAAATTCACCATGCTTGTATAATCTTGTTTTGGCCAACGTTGTGAAAGTGGGGTGTTATTCGAAACAGAGGTTACAAATTTCCAAGTTTTTTCACCAACAACCCCGTCTGGCTTTAAACCGTTTTTTGCTTGAAATTTTAAGGTTTCACGTTCGGTGATCGGACCAAACGCTCCATCAGCTTTAGGAATTTTATAACCAGCACTTTGCAAAAACAATTGCCACTGTTTTACCTCCTCTCCGAAATCGCCTTTTTTTAAAAGTTTATTCATAACTCATAGCCCATTCTATTGGAGCATAAGAAGGATCATTTTTATATTTTTCTGCGTATACAATTGTTTCTTCGTATATAATTTTTTCTTCTCTTTGTTCGGATGTTAGAATAGATTCAAAACTTGCGTTTGAAGATGATCCGTAACGTAGATCTATTGCCGCTTGCGTTCCCAAATATGCGGCCACAATAATTGCTAAAATTTCTATAGTTTTTGAAAAAATCTGCACATAACCAGCTATTATTTCATTTTGAGATGGTAATAAGAATAAAATAATTACAGACGCAAAATAAAAAATCAACAATCCTATAAAAGAAGAAAATGCCAAAAAGAATTTTTTAGATTTAAAATGATTTTCATTACGCATTGATTCTTGCAATACAACTGGAGTCCCAGGTGGAACTTTACTAGAGCTTAAAAAAGCCGCCGCATTATTAGCAATATGTTTTAAATTCTGCCACATTAAAATAATATTGCGCCAATTAAAAACCCAGCAACGAATATCCCAATTAAAGTAGCTTTACCAGGATTTGCTTGAACCCAAGCAACCGTTTTTTCATAGTATTCTGTTATCTTATTCATAGTTTTATAAAAAGAACCAAACTAGCGCGCCGAATAATCCAGCGCCGCCGATTGGAATAAATAAATTATAAGGTGGTGGGGCAAAAGCCATGAATTGTAATCCCAACAATACTCCGCCAGCGGCAGCAATAATCGCGGCAATCCATTTGAGACGATGATATCTTTTTACTGCATTAGTATATTTTTCTAACCATTCAAATGCTTCTTTTTGTTTTTGAATTCCCCACTCTTTAAGCATGTCCGCTTGCTTTTGAACCATGGCGACATTCTTTTCTGCTTCGGCTACGTTTTTACTTGCGTTAACTAAATTTGTTTTTAATTTTGCATTTTCGGATTTTGCTAACGCTAATTCTGAATTCAATTCTTTAATAATTTTGCGCGCCTCTTGTAAATTATTCATTGGCGATTGAACTGGTTCTGCAACACGAACTGGAATTGGCGTTGGCTTTGGTTTAGGTTTCCAAAATTGCCCAAAACTTGTTGTTGCGAAACCGAACAAAAATAATACTAATAATAATTTTTTCATATGATTACCTTTCTTCCTTTACAATGTTTTTACCGGATTGTTCCTTCTCAATTTCTTCGAGAAGTTTTTCCAATCTTTCGGCTAAAGATAAGGCTTTATCAATATTGGCGGCAACTTTTGTGTTGCTCTCGCCAGCTTTTGCTAATTCAGACTTTGTACCCTCAAGGGACTCAACAACTTGCGCTGTTGAGACTGAGGGTGGTAGAACTTCTTTGTTCTTTAAATGGGTACAGCTTGTGCTTAACCACAAAATAATAATTAATAAAAAATACCTCATAATATTCTTTACACCAAGAATATATGAGACCGAATTAATTAATTAAATCGTTTATTCCTGAACTTGGGGATTTTCTTGGTTTTCTTGGTTTTCTTGGTTTTCTTGGTTTTCTTG
>Ga0172372_10001934_pt1 | contig 31860 bp, 25 predicted proteins | sample LakKiv5m_2_FD_114544 | JGI IMG/M metagenome (GOLD analysis project Ga0172372, IMG submission 114544) | Freshwater microbial communities from Kabuno Bay, South-Kivu, Congo - kab_092012_9.5m | ecosystem: Environmental > Aquatic > Freshwater > Lake | place: Democratic Republic of the Congo... | reverse complement strand
GGACCATTTCTTCGTTGAGGTCCTCGATCTTGCGGCCGATGATCATCGAGTAGATGGGCACGGTGCCGATGGGGACGGTGGAGTTCCGGCAGAGCGCGGCGCGGCATTCGTCGAGGTTGCCGCCGGTCGAGAGGTCCATGACCGTGTCGGCGCCCCACTTCTCCGCCCACTTCAGCTTCTCGACTTCCTCGTCGGTGCCGGAGGAGACGGGCGAGGCGCCCATGTTGGCGTTGATCTTGGTCTTGGACGCGCGGCCGATCGCCATTGGATCGAGCTTGAAGCCGAGGTGGGCGCGGTTCGCCGGGATCACCATGCGGCCGGCCGCGATCTCGTCGCGGACCTCGGTTGCGGTGAGGTGCGGCTCGCGCTCCGCGACGCGCTTCATCTCGGGGGTGATGATGCCGAGGCGCGCGCTCTCAAGCTGCGTGATCGGCGTGAACGACTTCGGATAGATGACGCGGCGCCACTGGCCGCGGGCGCTCGCGAACTCGACGGAGTCGTAGGTGTCGCCGCAGCAGTTGACGCAGTGCTTCCCCCCATTCGGGGCCCCGGATTGACCGACAGGTGCCTCCGCGAGTTCCACGGTCGACCAGCCGACCGGGAGGAAGTCCCAGGCGGTCTTCGTGCTCGGCTCGGGCATCCCGGGGGTGTCGGGCGAGGCGAAGGCGAGCGGTCCGCCGATGTCGGCGCGGCGCGCGAAGGAACCGGGGGTGGTGCCCTGCGCGTGCGTGGACGGGTTGTGCGCGCCGTGCATGGGGAGCGCGTAGCCGGTGCCGTTGGTTGCGGTCGTCGTGATCATCGTTCCTCCGAGCGACCGGTGCGTGGTCGGGGAGGACGAGCGGACGGGCGCCGTTGGGGCGGCCGGACCGTTCGCTTCCCTCCGCCGGTACGAGCCGGATCAGGTTCAACGGGTGCGTCTCAGCGTTTCGCGATGGCGAAACGCGCCCCGAGCGAGGGTGAAGTGTAGCGCGTCCGCGGGCAAGCTCTCATACGGTGCCGGGTAGCCGCGCGCGAGTGCCCACACGGTGCCGGGTGGTGTCTGGCACCGCGCAAACCCTGGCGCCGAACGCCCTTCGCGCAGGGTGGCTCGTACATGGCACGGGGCCGGCAAGTACCCGCACGCTGCGCGGCACCGTTCGATTGGCGCCGGACCGGCATCAGTCGCGCCACTGCTCCCGCGCCATCAAACCGGTGCTACCAAACCGGTGCCCAAACCGGTGCCGGGTAGTTGCGCGCGAGTGCCCACACGGTGCCGGGTGGTGTCTGGCACCGCGCAAACCCCGGCGCCCAAAGCGCTTCGCGCAGGGTGGCTCGTACACGGCACGGGTCCGGCAAGTACCCGCACGCTGCGCGGCACCGTTCGGTTGGCGTCGCACCAGCGTCAGTCGCGCCACTGCTCTCGCGCCATCACGATCAGGTCGTTCGGGCCGAGGCCCTTGCCGAGCTGCCTGAGCATGTTCGATATCTGCGCCGCGTGGTAGTGCTGGTGCGTGCACACGTGCAGGTAGATGTCGTGCGCGTTCGTCGTGAAGCGCTTGCCGTCGCGTACGCGGACGAACGGCTTCCCGAGAAACGAGGCGTCTGACGCGCGATCCAGCAGCTGCTTCCAGCGGGCGTCGAGCGGCGTCCAGGCCTCCTCGAGGGCTGCGATGGAGGGAAACGCATCGGCACTCGGAATCATGAATGCGGGGTCGCCCTCCTCAAGGACGTTGGCCCAGACAGTCTCGGCACCCCAGAGATGTACGATGGTCGCGAACAGCGAGCCGACGCCCATCTCGAAGGGCCGACGGAGTTCGGCATCGGTGCAGGATCGAGCGGCGGCGAGGATCTTGGAGCGGGTCCAAAGGCGATGGTCGTGGAGTCGGCGGATGGTGTCGGCAGCGTGCATGCGCACACCATACGACCGGTGCCTGACACGTGCCGCTCGGTGCCAGGCACTGGTTGGCACGTGCCGTGCACCTCCTCCGCATGCATGTAATCCTCACTCATTCCACCAGTTATGCTCGCATCAATGCGGTGCCTGACACGTGCCGCTCGGTGCCGGGCACCGGTTGGCACGTGCCAGGCACCGATCAGGCGAGCGTCACGCGCGATACCCAAGCACCGCCGCGCGCGCCACGATCGATGCCGCCGCGCACGCGACATGCCGTTCCCCTCGCGCGCACTCGTCCACGATCACGTCTTGAAGCGATCCTGCCAGGATCGCCGCCACCGGACGGTTCGGCGCGAATCGATCCACCCGCGCAACCGCGAAGCTGCTCGCCCTGTGGACTCGCACAAGCACCCGTGCATGCATCGCTGCCAGCAGCCGCGTTTCGTTGCCCCCCTGCGACTTCAGCGCCTCGTCGCGCCCCTCGCGACCCACCGTCTCGACCGCACATGCGCAACGCGCCACGATCCACCGCGCCAGTTCCGCGATCTCGGCCCGCGTGCAGACCTTCGAGTCCCGCACGCCGCGCACGAGCGCCTCGTCCTCGAGTTCCACCGGAACTGCGACCGCCGCGACCGCCAGAGCCTGCGACCGATCACCCTTGCCCGATTCGTCGCTGCCCGCAATCCACGTCACGCGTTCAGGCGGTGCGCCACCGTCGGGTACATCGCCCTCCGACGGAAACGCCATCCGAAACTGCGCGTCGAATCCCGTCGCCGCCTCGTCATCGCGCGCCTCGACAAGAACGACCGATCCAGCGCAACGAACGCGTGTTCCCGCGCCATCGACGCACTCCCACTCGCCGAAAGGGTCGGGCGGCGTGACGGCGCGAAAGTCTCCACGCGCGAGCGCCTCGCGCAGTGGCACGAAGCGCGCCGAGGCGCGTCGGTAGATCCGGACCGATGCCGATCGACCCGTCATCATGCAGGTAGGCTACCTGCATGATGACCGCGGCCAAGCCCTCCCCCCACGCAAATCCGGCCACCGACCTCGCCGCCAGTCTCGCGACCAATCTCGCCGCGATCCGCGCCGCGCGTCACCGCATCGCCCCGTTCGCGCACCGAACCCCGGTGGTGACCAATGCCACCCTCGACGGAGTTTCCGGCCGCCGCCTCTGGTTCAAGTGCGAACTCCTGCAGAAGACGGGTTCCTTCAAGTTCCGTGGTGCAACCAACGCCGTCCGCATGCTCGATGATGCCGCGGCCGCGCGCGGCGTGGTCACGCATTCCTCCGGCAATCATGCACAAGCGCTCGCGCTCGCCGCGCGCATGCGCGGCATCCCCGCGCACGTCGTGATGCCCTCGAACTCGGCGGCGGTGAAGAAGGCCGCGGTCGCCGACTACGGCGGCCGGATCATCGAGTGCGAGCCCACGCTCGAGGCGCGCGAATCAACCGCCGCTCGCATCATCGCCGAGACCGGTGCCACGATGATTCCGCCGTACAACCATCCCGACGTCATCGCGGGCCAAGGCACCATCGCCCTTGAACTGCTCGACGAGTGCCCGCACCTCGACGCGATCATCGTTCCGCTCGGCGGCGGCGGCCTCATCTCGGGGATCGCCATCGCGGCGAAGGCGCTCAAGCCGTCTATCAAGATCATCGGCGCCGAGCCTGAACTCGCGGGCGACGGCGCCGCCTCGAAGCGCGAAGGATCGATCCAACCCGCGATGAAACCGATCACGATCGCCGACGGACTGCGTACGTCGCTCGGCCCACTCACCTTCCCCGTGGTGCGCGACCTCGTCGACGAGATCGTGCTTGTCTCAGAAGCCGATATCGCCGCGTGCATGCGCCTTACGTGGGAGCGGATGAAGCTCACGATCGAGCCAAGCGCCGCGGTCGGTGTCGCCGTCGCATCCAGCACGTGGATGCGAGCGCGTGAAAACGCCGACATGCAGGATGTCGCCGTCGTTCTTTGCGGCGGCAACGTCGACCTTTCCGCACTGCCTTGGTCATCCAGTCACGCGCCAATCCATCACGCGCCTGCCGCTCGTGCGTGAGCCATGCACGCTTCCGACAGACGCGAGATTAGAAACCACTACGCCTCGCTACCCGGCTTGGCACGGCGGCGTTCCTCTCGCTCGCGCTCAAGTTCGCGCATCAGCCGTTCCATCTGCTCTTCAAGCCGCCGCATGCGATCATTCTCGCTTTCGCGACGCGCGTCCGTCGCACCCTGTTGTCCATCGGTACGCGTATCTCGCTCGGCACTCCCACCGTTGCCTGACTCGGAACGCGGGCGATCATTGCCGCGATTGAAACGCGACTCGATCTGCCGCAGGGCTTCCTGCACAACCCGCTCGAGATCGGCGGCATCGAGGGCGCTCATCCCCGGCAGACCTTGCATACCTGGCATCATCGGAAGCGCAGTAATCGACGGCATTCGCAACTCTCGCATCTCGCCGTCCGGACCGACGAAGATCATGACGTCGCCTTGCTCCCCACCCCGCACGTCGACGGTCGCGAAACCGCCGGGGAGCGCATCGGCGACGCCAAACGCCCTGAGATCCATGCCCTCCACCTCGATCGCGGAGAGTTTCTCCGCGTCGAACGCGACCGCCTCCACTTCCACATCCCTCGTGTCCGAACCACGACGCACCTTCAGCGCGAACTTGGTGCCAGGCTCGGCATTCGCGAGAAGTCCGCGCAGCGTCTTCGGCGAAGCGCTGTTCGAGCCGTTGATGCCCACGATCACATCGAAACGCTGCACGTCAGCGTTCGCCGCCGGAAGCCCCGCCACGACATTCGTCACCAGCGTGACACGCTGCACATCAAGCGCGAGATGATGCGCGAGTGCCTCATCGATCGTGCCAAGTCCCGCACCGATCATCGCGCGCGGTGGAGGCGCGGCGTCAACCGGCTCGCCGCGAATCTCCGAACCATCTGGCGCGGTGCCCCTTGCCTCATCCCGCGCCGAGCCGCCGACACTCGTCGCGCTCTGCGAACCAGACGATGACCGCCTTCCGGATGAAGATTGGCCCATCGCGGAACTCCGCGCGCTCGACGACGAGCTTCCTCCGCCGGAAGCCTGCGCCTTCGCAGCGCCACGTGCGCCCGATGGCGGACGTCCGTCCGACCATGCGCCCCCGCTTTGCCCGGCCCGGACGCGGACGGTTCCGGATTGCGCAGCCATTCGGGCTGTTTCGAGGACTCGGCCCGACTCGTCGAGGAACTGCCAACCTTCGGGTACCCGACGCAACCTCGAGGGCCCGACATCACGACCGTCGATGCGCGCGAGCGTGACTTCGCCATTCGCGACGCGAAGTTCGAACTCGCCACGGTCGCTCTTCGTGTGGTAGTGCATCGTCGAGTTCGACGTTGATGGCGACTCTTCGGATCGGCCTGCATCCTCGCCTGTCTGCGCCTGGGCTTCTGTCTGCACGGCGACACCGCGCGTGCGTCCGCCGACGGCTGTCGACGTCGTCATGGACTGCGCAGCGCTGACATCGATGAGCGCCAACGCGATGAAAGCCAGCGCAGAGCGTGAGGTGTACGACGACGGGAGCGTTCGGGTGGAGCGGTTTCGCATGGGATTCAAGTCGTTGGTGAAACGGGTGTGCATGAGGTAGGTGTGTGAGCGCAAGACAAGCGGCTTCTCTGCGCCGCTGGACGTGAGATGCACTAACGAAGCGATTCCGTCCGAGGACGGATCAGAACGGGTCGAAGGTGACCCGCGTCATCGATCGCCTGTAGTCGATACATCTCGGGCGTACGGCGGATTTCATACACCTGGCGAACGACCACGACCTCAAATCCGGTCCCGTCGACAAGTTCGCGCGAGCCAAGATACATCGGCGGCTCGGGATCGCTGACCATGACGCCTTCCTCGCGTGCCTTGTCAAGATACGCTTGAAAGGCGTCCTCGCTCGTGGCAAGCATGGGGCCAGCGATACCAGCCACGTTGCCCGGGGATGCGGAACCCGCTGCACCAGTCCAGACGCGCGCGAAGAGCAGCAACGCAAGCACTGCCGCGACGGCCCAGCCGAGGCCCGCGGATCGTGTGCGGGTGGACCGGTCACACCTCGTACCCACGCGGTCCGCGACGCCGTCGAGCGTTCGCGCGGCGCGAGCAAGTCGAATCTCGTCGGCCTGCCAGCGCGCGAACTCCTGAAGAAGCTCGGGCTCGGCCACGCCCCGCGCACACACCGTATCGATCGCAGCGCGATCACCGGCGACCGCACGCGCGAGCAGCAGGTCGTCTGCACAGTCTTCACGTCCTAGGGAATCCGGTTGAGCTTCGTGATTCATCTTCGAGAACTCCCGCGGACCGATGGTTCGGTCTGCTGTTTCGTTTCCACTGATTCATGTCCTCCGACCGCCTTCGCCCCTGCTTGTGTCGCGAACTTCGTCAGGCCCTCTTCTTCCGCCGCGAGCTGCCGCAGCAAGCGTCGCGCCCGCACAAGGCGCGTTTCGACCGTGGTTTCTGGAACATCGAGGATCTCCGCGATCTCCCGCTGTGAAAGCCCTTGTCCTGCCTGGAGGAGCAGAGGCTCCGCGTACTGCGCTGGAAGCTGCGAAAGAAGATGAAGTGTTTCGCGGGCATCGGCTGCGGCGTCATGGTCCCGCCTCGTGCCGCGCCAAGATTGAGCGAAGCTTGCCAAAGACCTCCGCTCGATGCCGCGATCACGCGCGGCCATGCGCGCCTCGTTCACTGCCACGACGCGAAGCCATCCGCGCACGCTCGCCGCATCGCGAATCTCCCGCGCCTTCGCGATGAACGTCGCAGCGACCTCCTGCAGCAAGTCTTCAATATCTGCGCCGCGCGGCGCGTGCGCCGCGAGCACCGAAGCGATCCAGCGGCGATTCCGCATCCAGACGGATTCCATCGCCTCCACCTCACCTCGCGCCGCCCGCGCATGAAGCAGTGCATCGGCAAGATCCGTCGGTTCGTCGCGTTCGGCGAGCTGCTCGACCTGCTGTGCAACGCACGGCGACCGCTGGTCTCGCCCGTCGAGGCCACGTTCGACGAGCGCATGCGCATGCAGAGATGTTTCCGGCGGGTCATTCATCGCATGCATTGCACTTCGACAGCAGCAGAGGGCCCGCGCGCCGTCGTGCCTCGAGAACGAAACTCCTCTATCGCGACGACGCCGGGCTAGAACATAGGTCACGCGTCAGGGCGGGAGGATGCACGACGTCGTCGGCTCCGTCCGAAACCATGGAAGATTGTGCCGTTCGGCGCGACGAAAGTCCGCAGCGACAGACGATCCCGTCGACCGGGACGAGTCACCAACTCGCGAGCAACAGCGAAAGATCCGCCGCGCCCACCTGTCCATCCCCGTCCAGATCCGCATCCGGCGCGCGCGGATCGAACTCCTCGGTTGGGTCGATCTCGCCCCACGCCGCAAGCAGCAGCGACAGATCCGCTGCACCAACCGTACCGTCGCCATCGATGTCGGCGAGCGCCAGACACTCGAGCGACGCGCGCCACCGCAGTCCGTACAGCGTGACTGGTGGCGGATCATCGGGGTCCGGTGGAAAATCCGGGTTGATCTCGTCGCAGTCCATGCCGCTCCGGTACGCGCGCTCCTCGTTGCCAACGCCGAGGATCAGCGTCGACGTACCGGGCTCCGTGAGGAAGACGAACGAGCGCGGTCCCTCGCAGAGCGGTTCGCCGGCAAGCCACTTCACTTCGTTCGGACCCTCGAGATCGCCAAGCAGGTACTGCACCTCGATCGGATATTCGGCCTCGACCGTGAAGCGCAGCCGCCGACGCGTCGCGCCATCAAGCGCGAACCACTCAAGATCGCGCGGTCCACCGCCCACGGTCTTACCGTTCATCGCGAGTCCGCACGGCGCAGCGATGCGTGCTGCCACCACGCCGGCCGCCCAACCGTCGTTCAAGCGCCGGTAGCAGGCTTCGTTCTCGTCCACCGCACCATCGGTCACGATCGCGCACGGCGCAACGCCGCAGAGGAGCTGCGCCTCGAGCGCGCACAACTCGTCCCACGCCGCGTACGTGCACCAACCGTCGAGCGTGGTGATCAGTTCGCAGCACTCGTAGTCGAGGCAACCTGCGTTCGGATGGATCTCGTCGCACGCGCCATCCGATGGACAACTGATGCCGTCACACAGCTCGAGCGCGGCATCGACGCAGCTCTGCGCCCACGAACTGCTGCAGCAGAATGGATCGAACTCGCACACGAGCGTGCAGCACTCGGGCTGCTCACAGCCCGGTGTCTCGTGCACCTCGCGACAATCGCCAGGAACAGGGCACTGCGCGCTCGCTGCGCCAACAACGACCGCGGCGCACAGCGTGGCGATGCAGCGCCATCGATCGAGACCGAGGCTGGCGTGGCGCGGCGTCATCGCGCACCCCCCTGGCGACCCGCCGAACCCGGCGACTTCGCTGCAGCGGGAGCGGCAGGTGCGCGCGTGGATGAGGAGCGTTCGAGAGGCGTCGCGTCGGGAGTCGCAGTCGAGTTCGAACGCGGAATCGCACGCGCCTCCGAGCGCGTCGCGAGCCAGATCGCCACATCGGTGCCGTCGATCACGCCGTCCTCGTTCCAATCGTGCCGTGCATCGGCCGGCAGCGGCGAGGCCTCGGGCTTCCTTGCATCGGCCGTCTTCGCGTCGCCACCGTCCGTCGCATCAACCTCGCGGTCATCCGATGCGAGTCCTCCGCAACCCTGCTGCGGCGTCACGTTGCGACGCGTGAGGATCGTGCGCCCCGGGCCATCGATCACGATGAGATCGAGATCACAGTCGCCGTCGTAGTCGACCGCATCGCAGTGACGCACGAGTTGACCAAACGGGTAGTAGCCGTCGTCCTCAAAGGTGAATTCCGTCACCGACGTCGCGCGACCGACCGTCACCGCGCCCGGTAGCGCAACACCGCAGATCGCATCGAGATCGCCGTCGGTATCAAGATCAGCCATCTTGATCGCGAAGAAGTAGCCGCTCACCGGACCATTCCCGAGAATGCGCTCGTTGAATCGACCCGTGCCGTCGTTTCGGAACCAGATGATGCGCTGCGCCGTCTCAAGAAGCAGCGCCGGAGCGTACGCGTCGAGGTCGCCGTCGCCGTCGATGTCAGCGAGGTGCACCGCCGACACGCCGGGACGCTCATTTCCGATCTGCGGCGCCCGGTACTCGACCGCGCGCGTGAAGCGTCCGCCGACATTCCGCATCGTGAAGATGCGACCGCCGCCAAGCTCGTTGCCCACGAGGTCGAGGTCGCCATCGCCATCGATGTCGCCCGCCTCGATCACGCGCGGATAGCCAAGCCCGCCGAAGTACTGCGCCACGCGCACCCGCTGCACGCGCTCGAAGGCGAGGCCGCCGAGGTTGTGATAGACCTCGATCGAGTGGCCGACGTACGAACAGATCGCGATATCGAGGTCGCCGTCCTTGTCGAAGTCGCCGACGGCAACGCCCTGCGGGTCGCGCCCGACGCCCAGTTCGATGCCTCCGAGCACGGTCGGCGCGGCAAACTGACCGCCCCCAAGCCCTCGATAGACGACAAGGCGCGGCAGATCGCCGCGCCAGGCCGACACGATGTCGTCGATGCCGTCGCCATCCGCGTCGCCAAACTCAAGCCAGTCCGTGAAGCCTTCCGCCAGCAGCGTCTGATGCGGCACGAAGCCGCCGAGGCCGGTACCGCGGTAGATCAGCAGGCGATCGTCTGGGTCCCGCCCCGCAAGCGCGAGGTCGGGCTTCCCATCGCCGTCGAGATCCCGTGCGCGGAACATGGTCGGGAAGAACGGCTCGGGCAGCGTCGTGAAGACGGGTGCGTTGAAGACAAGCGGAACCTCGTCGGCGCGCGCAGAGCGGCCGCCAACCGCGAGCATCGCCACGACCAACCCGCCGCCGAGAAGAGAAAGGAGACCGGCTTCGCCACGTGCCGTCATGAGAGTGCTCCGGGCTCGAGGATACGCAGGGAAAGCGGTCGGGTTCCCTCGATCCAATCAGCGCCAGTTGCTGAGAAGCACCGAAAGATCAGGCGCGCCCACGACACCATCCCCGTTGAAATCACCGGGGCCTGGGGTACCCCAGGCGGCGAGCAGCAGCGAGATGTCGATCGCGTTGACGACGTAGTCGCCGTTCATGTCGCCGGGCACGGCCTGGCGAACGCCCGCCGCATCGATGCTCGCGTTGAGTGAGGTCGACAGCGTGAGCGACGTCACGTCACCGGTCAGCAGCAGATTCGCCGTGCCTCCCGTCGGGAAGACGGTCGGAAGCGCGAGCGGCACATCGACGAAGGGGTCCGCCTCGACCGGCTGCGAGGTGGTCTCGCTATTCGACACATCAAGCGCCAGTGTCACCGTGTTCGTACCCTCGACCAGGCGACCGGTGAGGGGCAACACGCCCGGCGTCGGCAGGCCGTCACCGACGGGCTGGCCGAGCGCAGTGGCAACAATCGTGTAGTTGACCGGCACCACGACGTTGAACTGGAAGGAACCATCCTTCTGCGGGACAAGCACGCCGAAGACGCCGTCGCCCGTCTGCGTGGCGGTGAACGTCGAGACGGTCGCGTTGCCGACGGGCACCGGAATCGTCACGCCACCCGGATAGAAGGACGATGGGTTCACCGTGCGAAACGTCTGGTAGTTGATGTTGACCGTTGCGCCGAGCGTCCCGGGCACGCCGCTGAGGAGATCGACCGTCAGGTTCGACACGCGAATCTGCAATCCCTCGCTGTCGACGCCGAGGACGAGCGCGCCCGTCGGATGCGAGACGATGTCGCCCGCCAGCACGAACGACGCCGTGTAGGGAATCGGATTGTTGCCCGTGCCGCCGAAGACGCCCGGCAGCGTGCGCGTGCCGGCCGGATTGTCGACCTCGTTGTAGTCGCCGATCAAGGTGCCCACGAAGGGCGCCGCGAGGTCCGTCGTCTGCGTGACCGTGCTCGTCTGCGACGTCACGGTGCAGTTGAAGACGACTTCGTCTGCAACCACTGGAAGGGCGGCCAAGGACGAGACCAACGATGACAGCACCACGAAGGTGCGGGTGGAGAAACGAGCCATGGTGAAAGAGTACTCCGGGGAGGGGGCGATCCAAGAAAACCCGAGCCCATTCGATCGCCAAAGTTGATGCGGACAGAGCGGGTCGGAGGGCCGCTCCGACGCCAACAAGCGGGATTCGATCGTCCAACGCAGGCCTTGGAACCCTCCCGAAAGACCTTCCGAGGGTCGGTTGTCCGTGGTTGGAGTTCTTCGAAACGGACCCAGGTGCCGGAAAGACCCTTACGGCGTCCCGTCAGAGGCCCCTTCAGAGGCTTTCGGCGAGGCCTCATTCGCGCGCGCCCCCGCCCGCAGTTCGCGAATCCGCGAAAGTCGGGTCTTGTGGAGCTCGCGGTCCGGCTCGAGCACGACGAGGGCCGCAATGTGCGTTTCCGCCCGATCGAACCGTCCCCCCTCGACCGCGATCGCCGCCGCAAGTTCGCGGACCGTCGCATCAAATGGATTCATGCGGACCGCGCGCTCGGCGGCCTCGCCAGCGCCCCGAAGGTCACCCGCCGCGCGCCGATTCCGCGCAATCGCGAGCGCATAGACGTTGTCCTTGTCGGCGCGCAGATCGAGTTCGCGCAGATGACTGAACGCCTCGTCGTTGCCGCTTGCGACCAACTGCTCCATCCCGGCAAGCCGCGCCCACGTGCGATGCGGCAGCGGATCGACGGGGCGCAGCGTGGCGTAGCGCTCGAGCAGCGCGCGCGTGGCAGCATCGTCACCGGCGGTGCGCGCACGGCGAAGCGCGATCTCGGTGAGGTCCGGTTGCTCCGGGTGCTTCTCGCGCAGCGACGCGAGCGTCGCGTCGTCGAACTCGACCGACGGCATCGGCGATGGTGGCCAGTCGCTGGCCTTCAACGCGAAGCGCTTCGATCCCGGCTGCCCGATCGCGCCGCTCCACGCGGTGGCCACCTTCGCAAGCCGCGCGCTCTCCGCAGCCGCAAGCGCCGTGCGCTTCGACGCCTCGGCCGAGGCGAGCTCGAGCGCGAGGTCGCGCATCGAAGGCTCGGGGGCCATGCCCCACGCACGCACCTCGCCCGCGGCGAACGCGAGGAAGTCGCGGTAGAAGTCCTCGCGGCTCACGCCGAACGCGCGGCGCATCGCCTCGTCCTCGCGGATCCCTTCCGCGTACGAGAAGAGGAGCGTCCGGATCGCATCCCATCCGAAGCGCTTCTCCATGTACTCGACCATCCAGCGGCCCTGCGCGTACGCCTGCTGCCGGTCGGTCGGCCGCTCGGGCCGGACGAACGCCCAGTTGATGCCGTCGAGGTCGAAGAGCGCGCCGCGGCTCCAGGCCGCCGCAAGCAGCTGGCATGTCTCGAACGTCCGCGGCGTGTCCTCGAGCGCCACCGCCACGGCCTCGGTCAGCCAATGCGGAATGCGGTTCTTCGTCATCGACAGCGTGACCGTGTGCGTGTACTCGTGTCGCAGCACCGCCAGCGGATCGAAGAGGCCGAGGTGCTTCTTCTGCGGTCCATCCTTCGGAATCTCGATCGCGATCGTGGGGCCCGTGCACACCGCGATCGTGTGAATGCGCGGGAGACCCGTCACGCGCACCCCGAAACTGCGGTGGTCCGGCATCACGTCGATCAGCGTCTTGCGCGCGGGCTCGTGTCCGAGACGCGCGCACACCTCGTCGTGCATCCCGTCGAGGACGCCGGCAAGAGTTTCCGCGACAAGCGCCGCGTCGCCCTCGGGGTGACGGATTGTGAAGTGCTGGGTCTCGATGCGCTTCCAACCCGCGAGTTCCTCGGCGAGTGCGAGCGTAAACGTGGTGCGCTCGTCGTTTGGATCGAGCCGCACGGCCTCGCGCAGATCGGCGACCGCGCGCTCCTCGCGGCCATCCTGCATCGAGAGAAGTCCAAGTTCGGCACGCGGCAGCGCCCACGCCGGTTCGCGCGCGGCAGCGGCTTCGAGCGTGGTGCGCGCCTCCTCGTACTGCCGGTCGAACACGAGTTGCCGACCCGCGGTGACGAGAGCGCGCGCGCTACCCGGCACACGGCCGTCGAAGGCCGCGAGCGTGGCGCGCATCGCGTTGAAGTCGTAGCGCGCCGCCTCGCAGGCCGCCTTCCACCCGAGTGCTTCCGGTGGCACGGGGTCGAGCGCGAGGATCGGTGCGAGCGCCTCGCGGGCAAGCACCGGATCGTCCTGCATCAGCGCGCTGCGCGTCTCGATGAACGCCGCGTAGGGATGCGCAGGCGAGATCCTGCGCAGCGCCGCCACTGCCCGCGATGCGCCCTCGAAGTCGAACTGGTCGAGCGCGAGACTTCCTGCGAGATACCACGCGCGCGCGGCGCGCGGTGAAAGCGCGAGCGCCTCGCCCGTCGCCGCGATCGCATCCTGTCCGGCATGGCGATCGGCGAGCAGTTCCGCCTCGCGCGTACGGATGCGAGGATCAAGTCGATCCACCTGCTGCCGCGCCCGCGCAAGCGCCGTGAGCAGCGACTTGTACGTCGGCGCAGCCGAGGCGTCGAGCCGGATGCGGAGCGCGCCAAGGTCGACCGCCGCGAGGATCTCGTCGACCGACTTCGCTCCGTCGAGCGATGGCGCGGCGGCGGTCGCAAGCGCGAGCGCCTCGTCCCGTCGACCGAGCATCGCGAGCGCTTCCGCGCGCAACGCACGCCGCGGGAGCAGCGTGGTGTTCGATGCCGCATCTTCCGCCGCATCATCCGCCGCATCCCCCACCGCATCTTCCGTTGCGTCGACGATCTCCAAGAATCGCCCCTCGAAGAGCGCCAGCGAAAGCCGCAGTTCGAGCGGCACCGTCGGATCGGACCACACAGGGTCGCGCGCATCGAGCCGCTCGAGCGCGACAATCGCGCGTCGCGACGGGCGATCGAGGTCGGTGTCGTCGAAGATCCCGTGGCGCACGCGAAACTCGCGTCGTTCGTCCTCGGTGAGGTACTCGGCGCGGGCGGTCTCGACGACCGCGGGCGAGGGCGCCACGACTTCGGGTACGAACGTCGACTGCGCACTCGCGACGGCGGCCAGCCCAAGCCCGCCTGCGAGCGCCAGAGACCGGGCTCCGATCGTGCGGAAACTGGCGCGGATTCCGTGACCGACAGGCGTCATGGGTGGAGCGTAGCAACCACCCGACGCCGCGTTGCCACTCCCTCTGTGTTTCCATACCGGCATCCGCGCCGGAATGTCGGTCGATCGGCTACCGTCCGTTCCGTCATGACACGCCACCTCGTCACCCTCGACATCGAGCGACCCACCGCGCCCGCCATCGCACGCCTCGCGCGCTCGTCCGCGGCGTTTCTGACGATTGCCGCCGTGATCGCCGCTGCGAACGCGCAGTCCGCTCCGGTGACCCCCGAGCCAACCAAGCCTGCGCAGGACTCGACGGCCACACCACCTTCCACCGCTCCCGAGGTGACGAAGCCCGACACCTTCGCGAAGTCCACGACCGACGCGGCGCGCGAGCGCGCGGAGGCGTTCCTCGGCGAACTTGAGAAGACCGCCACCACGATCTCCTCGATGAGCGGCACGCTCACGCTCGAGAAGTTCGACGCCCTCGGCGAGGAGACCGACCAGCGCAAGGGGCGGCTCGTCCTCGATGGAAAGGACGGTAAGCGCCGCATCGCGATCCGCTTCGAGGAGTACATCGACGGCTCGGGCCGACTGGATCGCTCGGTGCTCCACTACATCGTCGCGGACGGTTGGCTCTGCGAGATCGACCACACGAACAAATCGTTCACGAAGCGGCAGATCGCGCGACCGGGCGAGGAGTTCGACCCCCTTGCCCTCGGCAACGGGCCCGTCCCTCTTCCGATCGGGCAGAAGAAGGCCGACGTCCTCGCGCGCTTCGCTGTCACCGAAACCGAGATCCCCGCCGACATCCCGCTGCTCGGCTCGCTGCAGGACGTGGCTGCAATGCGGCTCGTTCCGAAGCAGGGAAGCGAGGCCGCGCAGGAGCTCGAGAACGTCGACCTTTTCTACGATCGCACCACGCTGGCGCCGGTCGGCGTCGTGATGCGTGAGAAGAACGGCAACCGCACGGTTGCCCGAGTGACGAAGCCCGTGGTCAACGGCGATGTGAAGCCCGAGGACCGCGCGCTGCTCGAGATCCCCGCGCTCGATCCAAAGGATTGGGCGTACGACGTGAAGCCTCTTGCGAATCCCGAGTGAACGCGCGCATGACGCAGGGCCCTTTCAGCCGCGCAGCGCGACCTGTTCCACGATCTCGAGGCCGAAGCCGTGCAGGCCGGGCATCGCGCGACGCGGATGGTTCGTGAGGACGCGCAGCCGCGAGAGCCCGAGATCGCGCAGAATCTGGCCACCCACGCCGAACTCGCGGCTGTCCATCGGCTGCGCGCGCACGCCGACGCCCTCGGTGCGCGTGAGGTCCGGCGTATTCACGTCGTCCTGCGGACGGCGAATCTGCTGGAGCCGCGCAAAGAAGTCCTCGCCGCTTCCCTCGGGACGCAGGTAGACGATCGCGCCGCGCCCCGCACGCTGAATCGCGCGCATCGCCGCGCGGAGATCGTCGCCGCTCGATGTGGTGCCCTCGCCGCGCGCCATGCCGAAGATGTCGCCGAGAAGGTCGCGCCGATGCATGCGCACAAGCACGGCTTCGTTGATCTCGGGAATGCGGCCGTGCGCGTCGGGTACGCCGACGCCGCCGTGCGAGAGGACGAGATGCGGCACGGGGTCAACCGCGCTTTCGTAGGCGAAGAGCGTAAACACGCCTTCCGGCGTCTCGATGCGCGCGCCCGACACGGGCTCGACGCGCCGGACGAGCGCCTCGCGCGCAAGTCTGTGCTCGATGATCTGCTCCACCGAGCACATCTTGAGCCCGTGCTGCGCACAGATCTTCTCGAGGTCGGGAACGCGCGCCATCTCGCCATTTTCGAGCACGATCTCGATGATCGCGGCCGCCGGACGCAGGCCCGCGAGGCGACAGAGGTCGATCGATCCCTCGGTCTGCCCCGTACGGACGAGGACTCCGCCCGGCCGCGCGCGTAGCGGATTGATGTGTCCGGGGCGCACGAAATCCTCGGGAACCGAGCCTCTTTCCGCAAGCAGCTGGATCGACTTCGCGCGGTCGCGCGCGCTGATCCCTGTGCCGACGCCGTGCTTCGGATGGCCGTCCACCGTCACGGTGAACGCCGTGCCGCGCACGCTCGTGTTGACACCGGTCTGCGGCCCGAGATCGAGTCGCTCGCAGGTCTCCGCGTCGAGTGCGACGCAGAGGTACCCGCCGCCGACACGCGTGAGGAAGTTGATCATCTCGACCGTCATCGCCTCGGCCGCGACGACGAAGTCGCCCTCGTTCTCGCGGTTCTCGTCGTCGACGAGGACGATCGCCTTGCCTGCGCGCAGGTCGGCGAGGATCTCAGGAATGGATGCGAACGCGGTCATGCGCCCCTCGCATTCGCCTCGACGATGCGCGCGTGACGCGACCAGAGCGTGTCCATCAGCGCGCGGTGCGGCGCGGCTGCGGTCGGATCGTCGATCCGGCGCGCGACCACTCCAAGCAGCTCGACGAGCCAGTGGAAGTCGTTGGTCGAGATGAACTCGCGACCGACGCGCGCCTTCGCGCGGCCAGCAGCGACGCCGTCGATGTCCTGCATGTTGTGGTAGTTCCCGAGCGGAAGGCACACGCACGTCGACGTGAGGCCGAAGCTCGCGAATGCGGTCGCCTCGCAGGCGCCGCCCGGCATCAGCTTCCGCTGGAAGCGGAACGACGCATGGTCCTTCGCGTGCGCGGCGGCGAGATCTCCGACGCGGTTCGTAAGTTCCGGCGTGAACACGCTGAGCCGGTCGCCCACGCGCACGATCGGCCCGGCGCCAATCGGCGAATCATGCGGGAAACTGCGGGAGTTCTCGAGGCAGAGGAGCCGCGCGCCCTTCGGCATCGATCCTTCGCGCGCGGCACCAATCGCGCCGATGAAGCCGATCTCCTCGCTGCGCGTGAAGAGGAGCGCAACGTGCGCGCACGCCGCGTCGCGCGAGATTGCGTCGAAGGCGACAAGCGCCGCCGCGAGTGCGGCGAGATCGTCGCAGGCGTGCGTGTGCGCAAGCCCGTCCTTCACTTCCGCCTTCGGGAACTTCCAGCGCGCGATCGAGCCGGTCGCGACGACGGCCGCGTCGGCCGCACGCGCGAGGCGCGCCACCACGGTCTTGAACGGCTTCGTGGCCGGATCAGTCTTCGCGTCGAGCGAGACGATGCGTGCGTCGCACGAACGCTCGCCTGCGCGATCGAACACCTCGAGCGCCGAGCCCACGAAGTACGGGTCGTTCACGCCGCCGCGGAACTCGAGATCAAGCTCGACACCCGCAGCACGCCCCTTGCCCACAACGCGCATGCCGGTCACGACAAACGCCGGATGGTCGAGGTGCGCGGTGATGAGGAGCGGCTTGATGCCCGTCTTCACGCCACGCGCACATGCCTCGAGATAATCGTGCCGCGCGATCGTGAGGTTGCCGATTCGGTCGCGCGAGAGAACAAGCCTGTCGGCTCGCTCCGCGACCCATGCCTCGATCCGCGCGATCACGCGCTCCTCACGGCCAGCGGCCGTCGGCAGCGACGTGATTTCGAGAAGAAACTGTTCGCGCGCGCGACGCTCGGTGGCCGCGATAGCGGGTCCGTTCGTGGGCTTCGCGGCCTTCGTGGCCTTCGTGGGCTTCGTGGCCTTCGCGGCCTTCGCGGCCGACCTCGCCACGCCGGGCTTCTTCAAGCCCGACTGAGTCGCGGCCGACTTTCTCACCTGCGTCTTCGGAACCCGCGCCTTCGACGCAGGCTTCCGCACTGGCTTCTTCACGCTGTTCCGACGCTTCTTCGCGGCCATCGGGGCTCCTTGGGGGGTCGCGATGGTAGTCGCACGGACCCTTGGACGCGCACCGCCGGGGCGGCTCCGATACCATCGCCCCCCTTCCGCGCGCCGGAATCCACCATGACCGCCACGAAGGACACGAACGCCGCCCCCCGTCCCACCTGCGACCCCGCGACCGAGCTCGACGCGCGCTTTCGCGCCGCGATCCGCGCGACGACGGGCGCCGAGGCCGATCCGCAGATCCGGCCGAGCGGCAATCCGAAGTTCGGCGACTTCCAGGTGAACGCAGCGATGGCGCTCGCGAAGGAGCGTGGCACGAATCCGCGCGCGCTGGCCGAGGAGATCCTGAAGGCGGCCGACCTTGCGGGCATCGCCGACAAGTGCGAGGTGGCAGGCCCCGGCTTCATCAACGTCACGCTCGCGCGCGCATTCACCGAGTCACGCCTCGCGATGCTCGCCGCAAGCCCGACCCTCGGCGTACCCGCGCCGAATGACCCGCATGCGGTTGTCGTCGATCTCTGCGGCGTCAACGTGGCGAAGCAGATGCACGTCGGTCACCTGCGCGCGACGATCATCGGCGACTCGCTTGCGCGCGTCTTCGAGCGCCTCGGCCGCAAGGTCTGGCGCGAGAATCACCTCGGCGACTGGGGCCTTCCGATCGCGATGACGCTCGCGCGGCTCGTGCGCGAGAAGGCCGACTTCACGCGGCTCACGCTTGACGACCTCAACCACGCCTACCGCGGCGCGCAAAAGGAGACCTCGACCGCCGACCTCGACGCGGCGTACGAGTTCCGCTGCGGCCCGCACCGCATCGCCGAGCTCGAGATCCAGTACGAGCCCGCGCGCACGGCGATGGAGGACGCGAAGAAGACGCTCGTGCGGCTCCAGTCGGGCGATGCCGAGATCGTGCGGCTCTGGGAGCGCCTCATCGAGGTGACGATGGAGCAGGTCTACGAGGCTGCGCGCACGCTGAACGTGAAGGTCGGCCCCGAGAACAACCGCGGCGAGAGCTTCTTCCGCGACCGACTCGGCGGCGTGATCGACGCCTTCGCGAAGTCGGGCCTCGCGAAGAGCGACAAGGGTGCGATGGTGGTGCCCTTCGCCGACCGCGAGCGGCCGCTCCTCATCCAGAAGTCGGACGGCGGGTTCCTGTACGCGACCACCGATCTCGCGGCCGTGCGCTTCCGCACCTACGAACTCGACGGCAGCCTCGTCGTGTACGTGGTCGACGCGCGTCAACGCGATCACTTCAAGGATGTCTTCGATGCCGCGCGCATGATCGGCTGGAACAAAACCGCCAACGGAACCGAGTCGACGCTCGTCCATCTCGGCTTCGGCGCCGTGCTCGGCCCCGACAAAAAGCCGCTCAAGACGCGTTCGGGCGAGAACTTCACGCTGAAGGACCTGCTCGACGAGGCGTGCGAGCGCGGCACCGCGGAAGTCGTGCGCCGGGCGGCCGACCCGGCGAGCCCGACGCACGGGCTGCCGGCCGACGAACTGGCGCGCATCGGCGCGGCCGTCGGCATCGCCGCGGTGAAGTACGCCGATCTCTCGGGCGATCTGACGAAGGACTACGTATTCGACCTCGACCGCATGATCGCGTTCGAGGGCGATACGGGGCCGTATCTCCAGTACGCGCACGCGCGCATCGCGTCGATCCTCGCGAAGTCGGGCGAGAGCGCCTCCGCGATCGACACGGCGCCGTTTGCGCTGGCCGAGCCCGCCGAGAAGGCGCTCGCGCTTCATCTCCTCCGCTACGCGCAGATGGCGCTCGACGTCGGCCGCTCGCTTGAAACGAACCGCGTTGGCCTCTACCTGCGCACACTCGCCGAGCTCTTCAACGCGTTCTACCAGTCGTGCCCGGTGCTGAAGGCTGATGATGCTGCCACGCGCCTCGCGCGGCTCAGGCTCTGCGCGATCACACGCGCCGTGCTCGCCGACGGCCTGTCGCTCTACGGCATCGTCGCGCCCGAACGGATGTGAGCGTTCGTCCGAACCGCGCGGCGGATGGCCGCGGTACGCTGCGCCCATGCCCACCCGCAGCGCGCAGTACCCGAACGTCGCGGTCTACGACCATCCGCTGATCCAGCACAAGCTGACGATCCTGCGCGACAAGCAGACGGGGCACGAGCAGTTCCGCGTGCTGCTGAACCAGATCGCGGGCCTGATGGCCTACGAGGTGAGCCGCTATCTCGCGGTGCGCGAGAAGCCGGTCGAGACGCCGGTGGCGCGCACCGTGGGCACGGAGCTCGCCGAGCCGACCACGCTGGTACCGATCCTGCGCGCGGGTCTTGCGATGATGGACGGCCTGCTCGCGCTCTTCCCGGAGGCGCGCGTTGCCCACATCGGTATCTATCGCGATGAAAAGACCGCGAAGCCGATCACCTACTACGCGAAGATGCCGCCCGACATCGCGAATGGACCCGCGATCGTGGTCGATCCGATGCTCGCGACCGGCGGCAGCGCGATTCATGCGGTCGAACTCCTGCGCGAGAAGGGCGTGCGGAGGATCCAGCTCGTGTGCCTCGTGGCCGCGCCCGAAGGCATCGAGGCGATGCAGGCGGCGCACCCCGACGTGACGATCCACGTCGCGTCGGTCGACGAACGGCTCAACGAGCGCTTCTACATCGTGCCGGGCCTCGGTGACGCGGGCGACCGCATCTTCGGAACGCAGTGAGGCACGCCCATCATGAAGGCGGTCGCCGCTGCGGCGGCTCCCTCTGGCGTGATCCACGCCAGAGCGAGCGCTCAAGCCACGACCCGCCGCGATTCACTCGCGGCGAGGCCGACCAAAGCGAGCGAAAGCGGGCCCTTGAAGCGAAGCTTCAGCAGTCCGCGAATCGCGAGCGCCCAGATCACATCCCGTCACTTCGGCGACGCGGGCACCCACGGCACGTCGCCGACGCCCGCGGCGTGATTCGCGCGGCGCGCCATCGCGAACAGAAGATCGCTCATGCGATTCATGTAGCGGAGCGGTCCGGCGCCGACCGGTTCGAGCTGCGCAAGCGACACCATCAGCCGCTCTGCGCGCCGGCAGACCGTGCGCGCGAGGTGGAGTCGCGCCGCGAGCTCGGACCCCGACGGCATCACGAACGTCCGCAGCGGCGGATTCGCGCCGTCGACCTCGTCGATCCAGCGCTCGACCTCCGACACGTGGTGCTCCTCGATACGAACGATCTTCGTGCTGTTGTTGGCCCCTTCGGGCGTGGCGAGATCGGCGCCGATGTCGAAGAGCCGCGACTGGACGTGCGAGAAGATCTCGAGCAAGCGCGCCTCGTACGGGTCGGACTTCCGACAGGCCGCCATCACCATTCCGATGATGGCGTTGAACTCGTCGACCGTCCCATAGGCCTCGATGCGAGGGTGGTCCTTTGAGACGCGGGTACCGGAAAAGAGCCCTGTCGTGCCGTCGTCGCCTGTTCGGGTGTAGAGCTTCATGGGTTTCCAACGGCAAAAGGTGCGGCAGGACTCGGCCGACCTTCATCGGCACATCGCAGGGGCGCAGGTTCGTCGGGCGAATCCGGACGGATGCGCCCCGCAGCGACTTATACTCCACGCCCTCCGATGCTGCGCCCCCGAACCATTCGCCTTGTCACCGCGCTCGGCGCCCTGCCGATGCTCGTGTCGTTGCCCGGCTGTCTCATCGCTTCGGGGAAGACGGTCCGTGAGAGCGGCCCGCAGATCTCCGAGAGCACGCTGCGGGCGATCGACTATCGCACGGCGACCACGGAGTGGCTCCTCGCGGCCTTCGGTGAACCGGCCAACCGCGTCTGTCTTCCCGACGGCGCCGAGATCCTCCGCTACGACAGCGACGTGCGCACCACGGAAGGTTCGTATTTCCTCATGCTCGCGGCGTCGAGCACCAACCGAATCGAGCGCACGTGCTGGTGGTTCGAGACGCGCGACGGCAGGGTGACTCGCGCCTGGGGTGAGAAGTGCGACCCGATCACGGTCGACTCGGTCAACCCTCCGCCGCCGAACGACGCGGCGATCGGGATCGATGCACCGCGCACGGATCCAGCAACCCCCGATCAAGCAACTACCGAGCCAGCAACCACGCGTCCGGCCAGCACGGCCGAGAGTTCCCTCGCCGATCAGCAGGCGCCCGTCACGCCGTCGCAGCGGTGACGCTCGGATCGGGAATCGCGACAAAGTCCGGCTCGACCGCACGTGCGCCGGACGCATCCCGCACCGAGGTGCGATAGCCCGGACGTAGCGACGCCGACGCGAACGACCCATCGCGCGCCATCACGAGAAACGCCGCTTGATGATGCGCCTCAAGCGGGTACGTCGACGCGATCCGCGCGACCGCCTCGCGCGCGGCCTCGAGGGGCGAGGCGCCGCGACGCATGCACTCGACCGCGAGGAACGCGCCGCAGATACCCATGATGAGTTCCCCAGTGCCGGTCGCGGTAGCGCCTCCGACCGCGGGATCCACGTAGAGCCCGTGACCGATGATCGGCGAGTCGCCGACGCGGCCAGGCACCTTGAACGGCGTACCGCTCGTCGAGCAGCCGCCCGCGAGCACACCGGCTCCGTCGATCGCAAGGCACCCGATGGTGTCGTGATGGCGCCAGCGCGCTTCATCCGGCGGAAGCGATGCACCTGAAGATGCACCCGAGGATGCACCCGAGGATGCACCTGAGGATGCACCCGCATCGCCGAACAACCGTCCGTCCGAACCGTGACGCCGGTCGACCGGGCGCAGCGGGTCGAATCCAAGACCCGGCTTCAGCGACCGATCGCGGCTTTGGTCGACGACACCACCCTCGCGTTTCCACTTCTCCCAGCTCGCCCGCGCGTCCGGTGAGAGAAGTTCCTGCGCCGCCAATCCCTCGGCATCCGCGAAGCGGTCGGCGTCGGGACCGACCAGCATCACGTGCGGGGTCCGCTCCATCACCCGGCGCGCCACCGAAACCGGGTGGAGGTGCGAACGCAACCCGGCCACGCTCCCGCAGCGGCCGGGCGAGAGCATCACGCAGCCGTCGAGACTGACCCGCCCGTCCGCATCGGGAAGGCCGCCGTAACCGACGCTGTCAATGTCGGCCGCCGCGTCTGCATAGGCACAAGCAGCCTCTACAGCATTGAGCGCGGCGATATTCCCGGGCCTTCGCTCGGTCGATGTGTCGAGGAGCGACGGCCAAGCCGCCTCGTTGGCGCGGAGTCCGAACGACCAAGTGCTGACGATGCGCATCGCTTCATTGTGACATGACGCGCGCCCGAGTGCGAGATGCGCCGAGCCAGGGTGTCCAACCTCCTGACTTCCGGATTTCCCCGTGAATTTCAGCCTCCACAACTTGCAGTCGTGCGGATGGAGGTACCCTTCCAAAGACGGCGCCGGACCCACGCTCAGGGATCCGGGCACCCGGCAGGTCCGCCGTTGCATGTCTTCGGCCTGCCACCACACCGGCGCACAGCTGGAGTCGGTCTTCGCGGAGTGCACCCGCTTGAACAGCGGCCGCGGTTCCGGCATCCCATGCTGACGAGATGCGTCGAACGCGGGATCCCCCGCAGAAAGGCTAGTCGATGCTCAACATCACTCGCCAGAACCGCAAGGGCGGCTTCACGATCGTCGAGCTCCTCGTCGTCGTGTCGATCATCGCCCTCCTCATTGCACTGCTCCTTCCCGCAGTGCAGAAGGGCCGTGATAAGGCCCTCGTGTCGCAGTCGGTCGCCAACCTCAAGAACCTTGGCACCGCGAACGAGCTCTATGCCGGCGACTGGAACGATCGTCAGTTCACGATCATGCCCGACGACGCCGGCCTCAAGAACGGCAACTGCACCACGTACCTCCAGGACATCGCCTGCCCGCCGCAAGCGCTCCTCGGCTGGGACGGCAACGCCATGTGGGGCTACTTCATCGGCTCCAGCGGCCGCTGCTCGCAGTTCGGTTACCCCGGCAACTGCGGCAACTGGGTTGTCCACATGCCGATCAACTTCGTCGCTAGCGACGGCTTCGGCGCGTGGCGCATCCCGGGTCTCAAGGCCTTCCACGACTACGTGAACGGCCGCTTCTACGACCCGACGTTCTACGCTCCGAAGGATTCCGTGCCGCTCAGCAACGTCTCGAAGTACTTCACGAGCCCGTCTGAGTTCACATACGACGGCTCGGCGTACGAGGACAGCACCTACTGCTTCTCGCCCGCTGCGATGTACGACGTGAAGGTGCTCGCCAAGGCGAACACCCCGCCGGGTTACGCCGCGCCGACCGGTCTCCCCGCCGGTTACCGCAGCCCGCCGGTCTCGCGCTGCAAGTACCCGTCGCTCAAGACGCGCATGATTGAGCACAACTGGCTCCAGAAGGCGCCAGACCAGCTCACCAACCCCAACTTCTCGGGCAACTCGACGCCTTGGTTCTTCAACCACGGCTACAACTCCGAGCCGGGCTGCCTCTTCTTCGACGGCAGCATCTCGCTCGTCGGCTGCCTCCGCGCCCAGCAGGCCGAGCAGCGCGCCGGTCAGCTCTGGTCGCGCAACACGCCGTTCCAGGGCAGCGGCTACTTCGGAGCGCAGAGCTACGACTTCCTTGTCCGCACCAGCTTCCACGTCCTCACGATCGACGGCATCGAAGGCCGCGACGTGCTCGGCGCCGAAGGCTGATCGGCAGGGTTGTCCAGGCCGTGCGGTGCACCGCGCCGTATTCGCCTGAACGCTCCGCATGACAGGTTCATCGCAACCGCCCGCCGCAAGGCGGGCGGTTGTCTTTTTCGCGGGTTTCAGTGCTTTCACCGCGCAGACGCGCCGCGCGCGCCGCATGATGCGCGCACCGTCTTCGTCGGCGGCACAACCAGGAGGCTCCATGACCGGGACCGCGCATCCGCATCGTCGCCCCTCGTCCGGCTTTACGATCGTCGAGCTTCTCGTCGTCGTCTCGATCATCGCGCTCCTCATCGCACTCCTCCTGCCCGCGGTCCAGAAGGGCCGCGACAAGGCGCTGGTGTCGCAGTCGATCGCCAACCTCAAGAACCTCGCGACCGCAAACGAGCTCTATGCGGGCGACTGGAACGATCGGCAGTTCACCGCCTGCCCCGACGACGCCGGCATCGCGAACGGCAACTGCACGCAGTACCTGCAGCAGATCGCGTGTCCGCCGCAGCAACTTCTCGGCTGGGACGGCAACGCCATGTGGGGCTATTTCCTCGGCTCCAGCGGCAAGTGCGCGCAGTTCGGCTGGCCTGAGGCCTGCTACAACTGGATCATCTACATCCCGATGCAGTTTGGCACGGGGTCGAATCCGGGCGGCGGCAACAACTTCGGCAGCTTCCGCATGCCCGGCATCAAGTCGTTTCACGACTACATGAACGGCCGCTTCTACGACCCGACGTTCTACGCGCCGAAGGACATCGTGCCGCTCAACAATGTCGCCAAGTACTTCACGCGACCGGCCGAGTTCACCTACGACGGAAGCGCGTACGAGGACGCCTCGTACTGCTGGTCGCCCGCCGCGATGTACGACCCGCGGGTCTTCGCGAAGAACGCGACGCCCTCGGGCTACGTCAACCCCAACACGCTGCCCGCTGGTTTCAAGAGCCCGCCGGTCTCGCGCTGCAAGTACCCGTCGCTCAAGACGCGCATGATCGAGCACAACTGGCTGCAGAAGCGGCCCGACCAGCTCACCAACCCGAATTTCGCGGGCAACGCGACGCCTTGGTTCTTCAACCACGGCTACAACTCGGAGCCCGCTTGCCTCTTCTTCGACGGAAGCATCTCGCTCGTGGGCTGCCTCCGCGCGCAGCAGGCCGAACAGCGCGCCGGCAACCTCTGGTCGCGCACTACGCCGCTCGGGACAAACGGCTACTACGGCGGGCAGAGCTACGACTTCCTCGTGCGGACGAGCTTCCACATCCTCACGCTCGACGGCATCGAGGGCCGCGACGTGCTTGGCGCGGAAGGCTGAGCGCAGTTCCTGCGCAGCGAATCCGGCATTCACCCCACGCTTCAGCTGAACATGGGCGATCCCCGTGTTTTGCCGTGTTTTTGTGTGTTAAGGCACGGATCGCGCCCGATCCTCCCGTTGAGAAACGATGCAGGTCGCGTTTGGTTCTTGTGAAGGAGCCAGTTCCGCCGCGCGCCGCATCGGATCGCACGCGGAGCCATCCATGGAACGCGAACCCACGCCGTCAGGACTTCTCGCCACATTCAGTCGCGCAAACGCTCGCCCGAGGGCAGGCTTCACCATCGTCGAGCTCCTCGTCGTGGTGTCGATCGTCTCGCTCCTCATCGCGCTCCTACTTCCCGCGGTCCACAAGGGCCGCGACAAGGCACAGATCACGCAATCGATCTCGAACCTGCGCGGCCTCGGCGCCGCGAACGAGTCGTACGCGGCCGACTGGCACGACCGTCAGTACACCGTCACGCCCGACGACGTGGGGCTCGCTGGCGGCAACTGCGCGCAGTATCTCCAGCAGATCGCATGTCCCCCGCAGCAACTGATCGGCTGGGACAGTTTTGGAATGTGGGGCTACTTCATCGGCTCGAGCGGTAAGTGTGCCGAGTTTGGCTGGCCCGAGGCGTGCTACAACTGGTCGGTCTATCTCCCGATGCAGTTTGGTACCGCAGCGAACCCCGGTGGCGGAAGCAACTTCGGAAGTTTCCGCATGCCAGGTGTGAAGAGCTTCTGCGAGTACGTGAACGGCCGCTTCTACGACCCGGCGCTGTACGCACCCAAGGACGAAGTGCCGCTGGCGAACATCTCCAAGTACTTCACGAGCGCCGCGCAGTTCACCTACGACGGCGTGCACTACGAGGACAGTTCGTACTGCTGGTCGCCTGCGGCGATGTTCCATCCGCGCGTGTTTGCCCGCGGCGACAACGCGTCGGATGACGGTGGGTTCCGGCATCCGAACACCCTGCCCGGCGGCTTTCGCAGTCCGCCGATCTCGCAGTGCCGCCATCCGTCGCTCAAGACCAGAATGATCGAGCACAGTTGGCTGCAGAACCGACCCGACCAGCCGACGAACCCGAACTTCGCGGGCAACGCGACGCCTTGGTTCTTCAACCACGGCTACAACTCGGCTCCGGCGAGCCTCTTCTTCGACGGGCACGTCGAGCTCGTCGGCTGCCAACGTGCGATGCAGGCCGAGCAGCGGGCCGGGCTGCTCTGGTCGCGCGGCACGCCGTTCGGTTCCGAGGGGTACTACGGCGGACAGAGCTACGACTTCCTCGTCAAGACGAGCTTCCACATCCTGACGCTCGACGGCATCGAGGGGCGCGACGTGCTCGGCACGGACGGCTGATCCGCGCGATACTGCGCGCATGCCTCTTCCGATGCCCGGTTCCGGCGGCGTGGGTGGCGCGTTCACCGCGCTCGGCGCCGTCATCGGGCCACTCATGATGCTGGCGATCGCGCTTCAGAAGCCAGGGCCCGTGCGCACACTCCTGAAGGCCGAGGCCGACAGCCCCGAACGCGCACGCAAGGCGTCGACGCTTGGCCTGACCGAGCCGCCGCTTGCACCGCTCATCCGCTCGGGCGTCGTCGTGCGCGAGTCGGATGGACGCATCTGGGTCGATCGTGCGAGGGCGCGGCGTCGCCAATGGCGGATCGGGGCGATCCTCGGCGGTGCGATCGTGGTCGGATCGGGGATCGCTGCCCTCATCCTGACACACTGAAGCCGCATGCTGCGCGATACGCTGCGCGCATGACGATACATCCGCTTTCCAACGGCCTCGCTCGACTGCTGCTCACCGTTCCCATGGCGACCACCCTGCTCGCGATGCCCGTGCATGGCGCCAGTATCACGGCCGAGAGCGCGACCAGCACACGCGAGGACGACACCGAGAAGCCCGTGGCCATGCGCGCCGATCTCAAGCTTGGCGCCGTCACGCTCTACCGCGGCCGCGCCGCGGTCACCCGCAGCGGCAAGATCGGACTGCGCGCGGGCATCTACGAACTGCGCGTCGGACCGCTGCCCGAGGCGGCCGACCTCGACAGCGTGCAGGCGCGGATTGGCGAAGGCGGCAAGTTGCTCGAAGTGAAGACGGAAACGGTGGCGCTGCCCGCGCCGTCGAGCGACAACCCTCGCGTCCGCGAGGCGCTCACGAATCTGGAGGACGCGCGAGCAAACCTCGCGGACATCATTCGTCAGTTCGCAAACAACGACGCGTCGCTCAAGACGATCGACGGTATCGCCGCGAAAGTCGCGTCGGACGCGTCGCAGGCACTTGGCACCACACTCGACCCGGCGAAACTTGAGGCGCAACTCACATTCGTCGCGACGCAGCGTGATCGGCTCACCGCGCGCGCGCTTGAACTTGCGAAGGCGCGGAAGGATGCTGAAGGCGTGGTCGCGATGCGCGAGCGCGAACTCGCGGCGGCCGGAGGTGCGCCGCCGGTCGAGCGATTTGCCCTCGTGACGATGGTCGCGCCACGCGATGCCGACGTGGAGACAAGCGTGACCTACCTCGTGCAGAACGCGACATGGCAGCCCACCTACACCGTGCGCGGCAACCCTGAAGCGGGCGCACTCGCGCTTGAGTTTGACGCGGCAGTGCGGCAAGCAACCGGCGAGGATTGGAACGACGTTGCGCTTGTCCTCTCCACGGCACAGCCAACACGATCCGCGAATCCACCTGCGGTCGGCCCGACGTATCTCGAACTCTACGACCCTGCGCCGCCCGAGACCAAGGCGGCCTACGACTACAACATGCCCGTGGTCGCATCCGCAGCGGCAGCGCCAATGGATATGGCCGAAGGCGGACCCGGCATGCCGGGCGGTACCGGCGGTAACAGCGAAGGTATGCGCGCTCGCGCCGCCAAGCGCTACGCAGGCCTCGCCGCCGATGCGTCGGTCGGCGGAACTGGCCCAGCGGTCGAGTTCCGCATTCCGCGGCCGTTCACCGCGGCAAGCAACGCCGACGTCGAGCGACGCACGCGCGTTGCGAACGTCGATGCAACGCCGTCGTTCACGCTCGTCGCGCAACCGCTTGTTGATTCCGATGTGTACCTCCGCGCGCGCTTCCGCAATGAAAGTGCGTACATCCTGCTCCCGGGTGAAGCGCGTATGTATCTCGGCGCGGACTCGATCGGCCGTGCGAATCTCAGTGAGGTTCCCGTTGGTGGCGAGGTCGAACTCTGGTTCGGCAAGGAACCACGCGTGACCGCGCGGCGCGAACTCGTGACGAAGAAGCAGGGCGAGTCGGGCGTCTTCTCGAAGTCGAAGGCGATCGACCGCGAGTATCGGATCGTGCTTGAGAACACGCTCGCACGTGCGGTCGAAGTCGAGGTGTGGGATCGCGTGCCAGTGTCGCGCAACGATGCGGCGAAGGTCGAACTCAAGGATGTCTCCCCCGCCGTTGCGACCGACGAGAAGTACGTGAAGGACTCGAAGCCGCAGGGTCTGTTGAAGTGGGTGCTATCGCTCCCGGCTCGCACCGACGGCGCTGATGCGAAGCGTCAGACGATCAGTTGGAAGACCCGCGTGAGTTGGCCAGAGAACAAGATCCTCGGCGGCGACATCGACTGAGGCCGCGCGACTTGGTGCGCTCGCCGCGCATCGATGCCGCGATCACCGACACGCCGACCACGAGGCACTTCCAGTCACAAAACGCACGCGGCCCCCGGATTCCGGGGGCCGCGTGGTTTTTCTTCAGTTCCTACGGACCGATCAGCCTCCGCAGCTACTGCCCCAGGTGACGAGTAGCGCGGAGAGGTCGGACGCGTTCACGATGCCGTCGTGATTGAGGTCGCCTTGGCCGTTGGAGGGCGAAGTGCCCCAGACGCTGAGCAGGATGCCCAGGTCCGCAGCCTCGACCTGCCCGTTGCCGGACATGTCGCCCTCGCAGTCGCAGACGGTCGCGCTACCGTCGATGAGATACGGCCCGACAATGTTGCGCTGCGTGTTTCCGCAGATCGTCGTTCCGCCCGAAAGCACGCACGACGACTGCGAGCCGAGCACGCGGATGCCGCCCGGGCCGCTTGGGAGCGACACGCCTGAGATGTTGCTTGCGACCGTGCAGTTCACCAGCCGCAGCACCCCGGGGTTGTACTTGACGTGCTCGTAGAACTCGATCGCCGCGCCCGAGAGCGGCGCGTTGTTGCCGGTGAACGTGCAGTCCTCGAGCGTGACCGACTCGCCGGTTACCGACGCGCCGACCGCCTTGAACGCGTTGCCGCCGCCCGGTCCGAACATGCCGGAGCGGTTTCCGGTGAACGTGCAGCCGGTCGCGGTGCCCGTGACGTTGTAGACGAGCGCGGCGCCGCCTTCGTCGTTCGCGGTGTTGTCGGCGAACGTCACGTTGTCCCAGTCCATCGTCCCGAGGTACTGGTAGATCGCGCCGCCGAAGTCGGCCCGGCAGTTCTCGAAGCGGCAGTTGCGGATGAACGCGTTCGAGTTGTTCGCGTAGATCGCGCCGCCGATCGTGAAGTCGGAGGCGGGCGTGAAGCGCGCGCCCACGGTGCCGTTGCGGAAGACGAGGTTCTCGAGCCCCGCCGTCGCAGGCTCGCCGCCCTTCAGGAGCGCGATCGCGTCCGGCCGGCCGGTGCCGTCGAGGATCGTCGCGTTGTTGGGCGCGCCGCGCACGACGACGTTCTTGCCGTTCATCGAGAAGGCCTGGTTGTAGGTGCCAGCGCTCACTGAGATTACGGCAGACTGTCCTGAAGGGATGGCATCGATCGCAGCCTGGATGGTGCTGAAACACCCGGGCACGGAGTAGCCAGCAGGAACTGTGGACAGGCTCCACGTATCGGCTCGATCGGGATTGCCTCCATGCAGCAAAACCTTGCCGGAGACAGGGTCCGTCCACATCACGTGATTGCCGCGTCCGTCGGGAAGACCGGAGGGATTGCCCACCAGCACCTCTGTCCAGCTCTGAGCACCAAGCACCCATGTACGCGCATCACGCAATGCCACGATCGCGCCGAGCCGCTGGTCAAACGACATGTCGAATCCACAACTGCCGGGTCCACCGCTTGCGGCGATCTGTGACCATGAAGCTCCGTTCCAAAGCCAAGTGTCGTAGAGCGGCTGCCCACACACTGAAGCATCTGTGTTCCCGCCGTGCAGCACAACACCTTGTCGGATCGGATCCCACACCATCTTGGCGTCCAACCGCGGTCCTGGACCCGCCACGGCCCGCTCCGTCCACGTAGCGCCATTGAACACCCACGTATCGCCCCTTAGCGGTGACCATCCGCCGAACAGCACGATCTCCTGACGAGCGGGGTCATACGCCATGGCATGGAACTGGCGCGCGCTTGGCCCGCTGATACTCAACTGCTGCCACGTCGAACCGTTCCACACCCATGTGTCACTCAGAAATCCAGGACCAAATCCACCGAAAAGAACCACGCGGCCTGAAGCTGCATGAAAGGCCATTGCAGCGTCGCTGCGACCTGCCGGACCGAGCGGATTCACGAGCGACCACTGTGTGCCATCCCACTCCCAAGTGTCGCGAGGTCGATTGAACCCAGCGAGTTCGCGAACACCGCCAAAGAGCACCGCGCGATTTCGGACCGTATCAACTGCGATCGAATGCCTGCCTCGACCGCTTGGGCCGGTCGTCGCCTCCAGGATCCAGTTGTCAGGACCACCGCAGCCTTGAGGATGGGCCAACGCTGACGATGTGATCACGCACATTGCGAAGAACATCAGAACAAACCTGCTGACCATGGGTACCTCCTCTTGCGTCGCGGACAGATACAGACACACACACACAGAGCCATGCGCGAGGCGATGCGGCTCTCTGCACGCATTTCACGCAAAACGGCCGCGGCCGCCCTCAAGGGGCGGCCGCGGATCTGTATTCAACTCATGAATCGCGATCAGAAGATTCGCGAGGGACTGGACTCAGTAGTCATCGCCGTGGTCGTGGCCGGCGGCGGCCTTCGCCTTCTTCTCCTTGACCTCGGTGATTGCGCAGTCGGTCGTGAGGAGGAGCCCCGCGATCGACGCCGCGTTCTGGAGCGCCACGCGCTCGACCTTGGTCGGGACGATGATGCCCGACGCCACGAGGTCCTCGTACTTCTGCGTCGCTGCGTTGAAGCCGAAGTTCACGTCGCTTGAGTCCTCGATCTTCTGGGCGACCACCGAGCCGTCGAGACCGCCGTTGGCGGCGATCTGCTTGGCCGGCGCGGCCAGCGCGCGGAACACGATGTCAACACCGACCGACTCGTCGCCCGGGAGGCCCTTCTTGAGCTTCTCGAGGACGCGACGCGCGCGGATGACGCTCGTACCGCCGCCTGGGAGGATGCCCTCTTCGACAGCAGCGC
>Ga0172372_10001932_pt1 | contig 31884 bp, 21 predicted proteins | sample LakKiv5m_2_FD_114544 | JGI IMG/M metagenome (GOLD analysis project Ga0172372, IMG submission 114544) | Freshwater microbial communities from Kabuno Bay, South-Kivu, Congo - kab_092012_9.5m | ecosystem: Environmental > Aquatic > Freshwater > Lake | place: Democratic Republic of the Congo... | reverse complement strand
ATGCGCTTCTTCGGCGACTACAAGGCGCTCGAGGAGAAAGAGGTTCGCGTCGCCGCGCCCCTTGGCCTCGACGAGGCAGTGAAGGTCGTCGAGCGCTGCTGCCTCGCCTACGAGCGCAAGCACACCACCACCACGCGACCCGGGCGCGCCTGATCGTGTCGTCGTCGTCGTCGTCCCTGCAGGCCATCGCCGTGATCGAGACCGCCTCGATCGCACGTGGCTTCGTCGTGGCCGACGCCGTCGTCAAGCGCGCGCCCGTGACGGTGAAGGTGGCGCGGCCTGTCTCGCCCGGTCGTTTCTTGCTGGTCTTCGGCGGCGGCGTCGAGGTCACCGCCGAGGGCATCGAGGCGGCTCGCATCGCCGCCCACAGCGACATCGTCGATGAGCTGTATCTGCCCGGCGCGCATCCGGCGTTGCTGCCGGCCATCGAGCGCGCGCTCGTTCCGGCCGCCGGCGATGCCGTCGCGATCATCGAGACCAGCACCGTCGCCGCCGCCATCGCCGCCGCCGACGTCGCGCTCAAGGCCGTCGACGTCTCGGTGCAGCGGATGCGCCTCGCCGTTGGCGTGGGCGGCAAGGGCTGGTTCTCGTTGGCGGGCGACCTCGCCGACATCGAAGCGGCGGCCGACGCGGTCCGGGCGGCGGCCCATCCGGAGCGCCTGATCGCTGTCGAGGTCATCGCCCAGCCGCATCCCGAGCTGCGCGGCTTCCTCTCCTGAGCACACTGCGATCGCGGTCACGACCTGTACGGCAGCGGGCGCCGCGGTCGGCTATGGTCCCACCATGCACGACACGATGCGTCGCCTCGGGATCACCACCATGTTCGTCGCGGGCACCTTCGCCACCGTCGCGACGACGGCCCCCACGGCCGATGTCTCGGGCGACAGCGCCGACGTCGACGTCTTCCTCGACGCCGACCAGCCCGTGCAGGAGTTCACGGCGGTGGCCACCATCGACGTCGACGCCGTCGTCGCCGCCGGCACGGGCCAGATCGGGCTCAACATCGTCCTCGACAGCGACGCCGAGGGCTCCCTCGCGTTCACGCTGAGCTCGGCGAGCGCGAGTCAGGGCGGCGACATCGTCGACACCCAGGCCCAGGGCACGGCCCGCATCGGCATCGACGCCTTCGACGGCTGCGGCCCCGGCCCCTGCGACGAAGAACTCGTGATCGAGTTCCGGCGGACGGACCCGGAGCTCGCCGGCACCCTCGGCCTCACGTTCACCCTCGACGGGCTCGCCAGCACCGAGACCGAGCCCACCGAGCCGGGCTCGATCACCTTCAGCATCGACTGATGGTCTGAAGGCGACCGGCATCCCGGGGATGCCACCGCCGACGAGCGTCACGGCTTGTCTGGGCCGCGGGCCATCGACGGGATGTTCGGCTGCGCGACCATGACCGTGCGCTGGGGCTCGAAGGGGTCGCCTGGCGCGGCGGCGACGACCGTCGGGGTGTCGAACTCCGGTTCGCCCTCGCCGGTGGTGGCCCCCTTCGGCGGCGACAGGCCGGCGACGCGGGTCGGTGCAGCCTGACGGGCCGGAGCCGCGGGGCTCGCGGCGGCAGGCGCGGGGGCAGGGGCCGCGGTCGGCGCAGGCCCCGGCGTCGCCGACGTCCGCGTCTGGGCGAGCCGCTGCGCCGCCATCTTCTTGATCTGCTCCGCCTCCGCGCGGGCCTGCTGGGCCTGGGCGACGGCGTCGCGCTGGGCCTTCCGCGCCTCGAGGAGCTCGCGGTTCAGGCGGGCCACCTCGGCACCGACGCTCTCGCTGGCGGCTGCGGCGTCGCGGGCGGCGCGCTGACGGGTGGCCTCGGCCTCGGCCTCGGCTTCGGCCTTGGCCTTCATGGCGAGCTGGAGCTGTTGCTGGGCGCGGGCGGCGAGGGCGCGTGCGTCGGCGACCTCCTTCGCCCGGGCTTCGGCCTCGTTCTTCACCTGCTGGATTTGCGACGAGCCGCTCGTGAGCTGGGCGCGGACCTCGGCAAGTTCGGCACGGAGCTTGTCGGCGTCGCCGGCGACCGTCTTGCGATCGGTGTCGGCCTTCTCGAGCGTCGCTTTGAGGGTCTTGTTGTCGGCGACGATCTTCTCGGCCTGGGCGCGGAGTTTCTGGTACTCGGCGCGGACGTGGGCCTCGCTGCGCTGGGCCTCGGCCAGCTGCGCCGACGCTGCACCGGCCGACTGCAGGGCCGACTCCTTCTCGGCAAGCGTCTTTCGGAGGCGGTCCGCCTCGGCAGACGCCACGGCGACCTTCTCGCGCTCGGCGGCGACGGTCTGCGTCGCCGTCGACTGCAGCTCCTGCAGCTTCTTGTCGCGGGCGGCGACGTCCGCGGCGAGCTGCTGCGCCTTCTGCTGGGCCTGGGCCAGCTCGGTGGCCAGGGTCTGGCCGCGCGTGCCCTCTTCGCTACGGGCGGTGCGCTCGGCGTCGAGCGTTGCCTTGAGCTCGGCGATGCTCGCCTCGCGCGTCGACAACCAGCGGGCCCGTTCCTCGATGGCGCTCTTCGCGTCGTCGAGGGCCTGGCGCAGCTCGGCCAGCTCGGCCTCGCGCTCGGCGAGGAGGCGACGCTGCTCGTCGGTGGTCTGGCTCGCCTTCTCGAGGATCTGTTCCTGGGCCGAGATGCGACCTTCGCGCTCGGCGTTCGCGGCCTCGAGACCCCGGACGCGCGCCTGCATCGCCTCGAGGCGACCGGCGGCATCGCTCAGGCTCGCCGACAGCGCGCCGTTCTCGCTCATCTGCTGGGCAAGCTGCTCTTCGAGCTCGGACTTCTCCGCCTCGGTCGTCGACAGCTGCTGTTCGAGCATCTGCCGCGTCGTCGTCAGCGTCGCCTGCAGCTGGTCGCGGGACCGCTCGACGTCGGCGAGGAAGCGCGACTTCTCCGTGAGATCGTGATCGCGTTTCTCGAGATGCGTGCGAGTTTCGGCGAGCTCGCTGCGCAGCTGGTCCGAGCGCTGGCCCGAGGCATCGAGATCGACGAGCGAGGCGCGCAGCCGGGCCTCGGTCTCCTCGAGCGAGGCGCGCAGCTCGGCCCCGCGAGCGTCCGATTGCGCGAGCTGGGCCTGCAGCTGGTCGACGATGGCGGCGCCGGCGGTGACCTCGGCGCGCGTGTTCTGCAGTTCGGCCTGGAGGTTTGACGCGCGGCGCTCGGCTTCGAAGAGCTCGTTGCTGCGGTTCTGCAGCTCGCCGCGGGTGGCCACCGTCTCCTCACGCGCCGTCGCGAGCTGGCGACGCAGCTCTTCGAGGTTGGCGTCGAGGCGGTCGATCTGCCCCTGGCGGTCGAGGATGGTGGACTGCGCCTTCTTGAGGTCGGCCTCGACCTGCTCGAGGCGGGCGTCCCGCTGACCGAGCTTGTCGGTGAGGGCGGCGATCCGCTCATCGCGCGCGATGAGGTTCGCCTCCTTCTCGTTGTTGGCGCTCTCGAGGCGGTAGATCTGACCCTCGAGCTGGACCTGCTTCTCGTCGGCGTCGCGCACCCGGTTGAGCAGCTCGGTGATCCGCTCGTCGCGCGTCGAGACCGTCTTCCTGAGGTTGCCGATGTCCTCTTTGGCGTCGGCCAGGTTGCGCTCGAGGTCGCCGATGCGGGCGAGCCGGTCGCTGAGCTCCGTCTCCTTGCGCTCGAGGACGTTGGCGATCTCCAGTTCGCGCTGCTGGCGGTTGTGCTTCTCGGCGGCGAGGTCGCCGCGGGTGCTGGCGAGCTCGCTGTCCGTGGCGGCGAGCTTCTCGGTGAGGCGGTCGCGCTCACCGGTCATGCCGTCGAGGGCGCCCTGCAGGCGGGTCTCGGTGGATGCCAGCCGCTCGCGCGTATCGGCGAGGTCACGCTCCGCTTCGTCGGCGCGAGCCGTCTCGGCAGCGTGGTCCATCTCCTCCTGGCCGAGGCGCGCGGTGAGGTCGTTGACCTGACCCTCGAGGCGGGCCCGGTCTTCCGACAGCTCATCGATCGCGCGGTCACGGACGCGCGTCTGCTCCCTCAGGATGATCGACTTCTTGTCGTCGAGGGCGAGCAGCGACGCCGCGATGGCCTCACCGAGGGCGGTGGCGGTCGAGAGGGCGGCTTCGAGCTGCTGGGCGTGGCGCCGGTGGTGATCGCGGTCGTCGGCGAGGCTTCGGTGGTCGGCCTCGTGGCTCCGGATGATGGCGGCGAGCTGGGCGATCTGCGACCGGCGGGCGTGCTCGACGGCGGTCAGCACACGCTGGTGCTTGCGGAGGTCTTCCTCGACGAGGAAGAGCTGCTCACGGAGCAGCGGCAGCTCCTCTTCGAGCGGACGACGTCGACGGCGCTCGATCTCGAGAGCGCTCTCGACAGCGACGACGGCGCGCTGCTCGGTCCGCAGCGCTTCGTTTTCGACCTCGAAGCGCGACACCGTAAGGGCGGCGACCTTCTCCTTGAGGACGCCGATGGTGTTGTCGCGATCGCGGACGGCGTCGCGCAGCTGGCGCTTGTCGTGCTCGCGGCCACGGATCTGCTCTTCGAGGCGATTCACCTCGTCGACGGAGGCGAGCACGACCTTCCAATGGTGCTGCTCGAAATCGGCGTAGGCCTTCTCCCACTCGAGGATGCGGGCCGTGAAGTCCTTGCGCTCGGCTGCGGCCTGGTCCTCGAGCTTGCGCAGGGCGATCTTCTGCCGGTTGATCTCCGCTTCCTTGGCGGCGACGGCCTGGATGAGCTCGGCCTCATTCAGGGAGTGCTGCTCGTAGGTCTCGCCGATCTGGCGCCCCCACTCGGCCTCGCGCTCGACGAGGTTGGCATTGGCGGCTTCAAGCTCACCCGTCAGCTCGCTGATGCGCAGCCGCAGCCCCTCGATCTCGATGTCCTTCTGCTGGACGCGAGACTCCTGCTGGCGAAGGTCCTCCTCGCGCGCCCGCCACAGTCGGGAAAGCTTCGCGAGGTCACGCTCGCGCTCCTTCAGTTTGGTGCGAAGGAGGGCCAGCTTGCGATCGGGCGTGTCGCCGATCGCCGACGGCGGCGGCTCATTGATCGGGGCATCGACGTCGACGTGCTGGATCGACGAGAACACCTTCTCGACGAAGGTGAGGTCTTCGGCGGTGAGGACGGCGTCGCCGGTGCCACGTGGCGCCGCGCGCGGCAGCTGACCGAGGGCACGAAGGCCTGACGGGGGCAGCGGCGGCGGCCGCGATGGGTCGCGCGGGGGCTCGGGCTCGGCCGCGGCGGGTTTCTCCGGCATGGCCCTGGCGGCCGCGACCAGCTCCGCCCGGTCGGCCGGCAGCCGCAGGTACCACTCGGCGTGGACCTTCTGCTTGCGGTTCTTGTCGATGGCGTCGGGCGTGAGGTCGCTCGTCGTCAACACGATGGCGGTGGCCGGGGCCACGCCCTTGAGCCGCGGGACGAGGGCAAGGCCGGTCTGGGCGCCGGGGCGCTCATGCCGGAGCACGAGGACGTCGGGGGCCTGCTGCTCGACGAGCGCGACGAGGTCGCCCTGGGTGAAGACCGCGGCGTCGAAGCCCTCGTCCTTCAAGATGGCGGCCTGCCGAAGTGCTTCTTCGTGGTCGGGTTCGGCGATGAGGGCGCGCTTCGTCATGGCGGGGGCAGACTAGCCCAATGCAAGTGTCCGGCGTCGAGGCGTGACACTTTCCCTGCCGCAGTGGCAACGGGGCATTGCGGCGCGGGACCGCGCCCATCCGGTCCTTTGTGGTCTGCGGCTACACTGTGCTATCGACGGTCGTCTTCCGTGTTGTCGGTCGCGGATCGATGTGACTTCCAGGTCGGGTTGGTGTCAGGGTGAATACATGAGTACGCAGACCGTGATGTATGAGGCCGAGTACGAGCAGATCAAACGCGTCTGCGACCGCCTCGTGCGAGAGGCCAACGCCAAGGTCGTCTTCCTTGTCGACAAGAACGGGCAGCTCATCGCCTCCTCGGGCGAGACCGCGCACCTCGACACCACGAGCCTTGCCAGTCTCACCGCGGGCAACATCGCCGCGACCGGCGGCATCGCGAAGCTGATCAACGAGAAGGAGTTCTCCCAGATCTTCCACGAGGGAGAACGGGACAACCTGCACATCTCGATCATCGGCCAGCGCGTCATTCTCGTCGTGATCTTCGATCAGCGCTCGAGCCTCGGCCTCGTCCGACTCCGTGTCCGCAAGGCGTCCGAGGAGCTGAACCAGATCTTCACCATCATTGCGCAAAAGGGGGAGCAGCCCGGTGCTTCGCCGTTCGCCGAGATCTCCGACGACGACATCGACTCGCTGTTCTCCAGCTGAGCAGATGCGCGGGCGCCTTTGCGATTTACAGTACTTCAGTCGGCAGGAATCATGAGCTTCATCAATTACTCATCCCGCGAAATCAACTGCAAGATCGTGTATTACGGTCCGGGCCTGTGCGGCAAGACGACGAATCTGCAGTACGTCTACAACAAGACCTCGCCCGACGCGAAGGGCAAGATGATCTCGTTGGCGACGGAGACCGAGCGGACGCTGTTCTTTGACTTCCTGCCGCTCTCCCTGGGTGAGATTCGCGGTTTCAAGACCCGCTTCCATTTGTATACTGTTCCTGGTCAGGTCTTCTACGATGCATCGCGGAAGCTCATCCTGAAGGGTGTCGATGGTGTGGTCTTCGTCGCCGACAGCCAGATCGAGCGCATGGAGGCCAACCTCGAATCCGTCGAGAACCTCCGCATCAACCTTGCGGAGCAAGGCTACGACCTCGACCGCATCCCCTACGTGGTGCAGTACAACAAGCGGGACCTCCCCAACGCCGCCAGCGTCGACGAGCTTCGTCGGGCGCTCAACCCCCGTGGCGTCCCCGATTTCGAGGCAACGGCCACCACCGGTGTTGGCGTGTTCGACACTCTGAAGATGGTCGCGAAGCTCGTCCTGCAGGAGCTCCGCAAGGGCTCCGAAGTCGGCGGCGGTGGCGGCGGTGGCGCCGGTCCGTCGATGCCGCCACGTCGTCCACTTGGCTGACTGGGAGTGACCATGCGCAACTTCGTGCTGCTCCTGAGCGTCGTCGCCGCCTCCCTGACCTGGGCACAGGAGGGTGCGCCGCCGCCTCCCGCGTCGGCCGAGAGCCCTTCGACAGCGCCTGCGGCAGCGCCGTCTGCGCCCGCAGCGCCATCGGCTCCGGCGGCAACCGCAGAGGAGGAGTACGGGCTGCGGATGAAGCAGCTCGAGTCCAGCATCGCCGAGCTGAAAGAGCAGATCTTTCGGAGCAAGGCGAAGCTGACGCTGCTGACCGAACAGGTCCAGGGCGGCAGCACCTCGGGGTCGCGCCTCGTGCTGACCCACAAGAACCAGATGGGCGGGAACTTCCTGCTCGTCGAGGTCGACTACTTCCTTGACGGCTCGCCGCTCTGGCAGGAAGTCGATGAGACGGGGCGCAAACTCACGCCGAAGAAGGAGCACCTGCTCTGGGACGGCAACATCGTCGAGGGCCCACACACTTTGACCGTCGAGCTCAAGTACAAGGGCAACGGTACCGGCGCCTTCCAGTACCTCGCCGGCTATCAGTGGAAGCTCAAGGATGCGATCACCTTCACGGCCGAGCCCGGCAAGCTTGTCGTCATCGACGCCGTCGCCTTCGAGCAGGGCAACTTCACGACCGAGATGACGGAGCGGCCTCGCATCCGCTTCGACAAGAACGTGAAGCAGGACTCCGCCAGCAAGCCGACGTCGGGGGAGACGACGAAGTGAAGCAGGTGGGGGTGCTCGGCGCGGTGTGTTTCGGACTGCTCGCGGGGGCGGCGTCAGCGCAGTCTGACGTCGGCGCGGAGCGGCTCGAGCGCGAGCTCGCGACCCTCCAGGGCGAGCTGGGGCGGGTGGAGGCTGCCCAGGCCAACCTGCCCGACATCTTCGCCCCCATCGACCGAGAGGAGCGCGCCACCTGGGGCGCCGTCTACCATCTCGGCAAACAGTACGACCGCGCCGCCCTCGCCCTCTTCGGGGCCGTCGAGCCCGCGCTGGGCGCGGGCAGCGTCGCCGACGCGCAGGCAGAATCGATCTACCTGCTGGGCGACAGTCTCTATGAACTCGGCAACGTCGGAGCCGCTCGCGTGTATTTCGAGCGTCTCCTGCGTCTCCCGCGGCACAGCCACCTCGACGACGCCATCCTCCGACTGATGTCCATCGCGGCCGACGAGGGCCGCTTCAACGACGTCGACCGCTACTATGCCGAGTACGTCGGCGCCATCGGCCGCGACATTCCGGGGCAGGTCCGGTACCTGCGGGCGCGCAGCCTCTTCCTTGCGGGTCGCGACGACGGCGCGCTCGAAGAAATCGGCCGCATCCCCACCGGCGACGGCTGGGACCTGCGTTCGCGCTACCTCCGCACCGCCATCCTTACGCGGCAGGACCGCCTCAGCGACGCCCTCGGTGTCGTCGACGATGCATTGAAGCAGCCGACGAAGAGCGACGCCGACGACGATGTTCGCGAGCTCTTGATCCTGGCGCGGGCACGTCTGCTCTACGAACTCGATCGCCTCGGTGACAGCATCGACGCCTATCAGGAGATCGGACTGGAGTCGCGCCACCTCCCGACGATGCTGTACGAGGTGACCCTGACGTACGTGCGCCGCGGTCAACTCGCGCTCCGCCCCGTCGAGGGCGATGGGCTCACCGATGTCACGCGTCGTGACCGGGCCCGCATCGAGTACAAGAAGGCGCTGCGCCAGCTGGAGGATCTGCGCGCGCTCGATTCGAGCGGCGACAACGCCGACATCGACCTCCTCGCCGCCAGCCTGATGCTGCAGGTGCGTGACTTCGACGGCGCCCACGAGCGCTTCGCCGACGTCGTCGCGCGCTTCGAGGCGGCCGATCGCGAGATCCAGCGGCTCGCCGACGACGCCGACGTCCGCGCGCGCATCCTGCAGGACATCCTCGCGCTCGAGCGCGACCCGCAGGCGACGTTGACGTCGCCGCTGCCGGCCGTCGCGGCCCGTCGTGCGGCCCGGCAGAAGGACGTCGCCCGCTCCCTCTCGGCGTTCAAGGCGCTGCAGCAGGCCCGCACCGAGCTCGAGGAGCTGGACCGGCTGCTCTCCAGCCTCGAGCGCACGTTGTCGCCGGACAACCCCGCCCGCGCCGAGGCCTTCCAGGCGATGCGCTCCGCCGTCGAGCGCTCGCAGGCACTCGTCAACGCGACGACGTCGCTGCGGCTGCGGACCCTCGCGGCCGAGCGGGCGATGGCGCGGCCGTCGGCCGAGATGAAGGACCGCCTCGACGCCCTCGCCGCCGAGCGCGCCGCCGTCGAGAAGCGCCTCGCCGCTGCCCCCCAGACCGCCGACGCCATCGTCGCCCGGCGCGCGGCGTGGCGGGAGCAGCTCGACGGGCTGGACCGCACGATTCACGAGGTGGAACTCGTCATCGGGCGGCTGCGGGCAGGGGCCATGGCCACCGCGTGGCTGGCCCAGCGCGAGCCCGGCCTCTCGCCGGCGCAGCGCGAGTCGGCCCGCCTCGACGCCGAGAAGGTCGGTCGCGACGTCGTCGACGCCGAGGCCACGCTTGAACGCCTCAAGGCCGAGTCGGCCACCATGAAGGCGGCCCTCGCCACCGCTGGCGGCGCTGCGTCCGGCGAGGAGGTCCTGCGGCAGCAGCTCCTCGCGCTCATCGACCAGGAGCGGGATGCCTTGCGTGGGGCCCGGGACCCGGCCCGCGCAGCCGTCCTCGCCCGCCTCGACCGCACCGACGCCGGCTGCGTCGAGCTGCTGGATCGCACGCGTGCGTTCCGCGCCCGCCTCGACGGCGTCGTCGACAGCCGGGTCGCCGACGCGCGCACCCTCGTGACCACCGAGCGGCAGGCCCTCGACGCGTACCGCCTGTCCATCGAGGGCATCGAGGCGAACGCCGGCGACCTGCGTGGTCAGGCGACGGCGGTGGCCCTCGAGCGCGTGCGCCGCGAGGTCTCGCGCATCGTCCTGCGTGGCGACGTCGGCATCATCGACACCGCCTTCGCCCGCAAACAGGCCGAGACCGAAGCCATCAACAGCCTCCAGCGGGCCCGCGCCCTCGAACTCACCGACCTGACCCAGGCCTATGCCGACCTCACGAGGGATGAGTTGCCATGAGGGGCATCGTCGTTGGCTTCGTCCTGCTTCTGCACGGTGCGGCCCTCGCGCAGGGTGGCGTCAACCCCACGGCGCCCCAGGCCGAGGATCAGGCCGATGTCGGCGATGCGTCGGCACCCACCGAGGCCGCACCGCCGGAGCTGCCGCCGCTGCCGCCCGGTGCGGTGATCAGCGACGAGACCGACGCGGCACGGGCCGAGGCCTGGCTGGACGCAGTCCGGATCTACGAGGCTCATGCCCGTGACCTCAAGGAGCAGCTTCGCGAACTCACGGAGCGCAAGTACAAGGAGCGCCGCGCCCAGATCGAGGCCAATGCCCGTCGGCAGCTCGAGCCGGTGATTGCCCGCGAGCGTCGCCATCGGGCCGAGGCGATTGAGGCATTCGAGCGCTTCGTGGCTGTCCACGGATCGGACCGGGAGTACCTGCCCGACGCCATCTTCCGACTCGCCGAACTCTACTACGAGCGCGTCGACGACGAGTATCAGGTCGCACTCGCCGCGTATCGAACGGCCTACCAGCGCTGGAAGTCGGAGGGCGCACAAGGCGACGGGCCCCCGGAGCCGTCGAAACGCTTCGACCCGTCGATCGCCCTCTATCGTCGCCTCATCAACGAGTTTCCCGACTACCGGCTCCTCGACGGCGCCTACTACCTCCTCGGGTACACACTGCGGCAGCAGGGCGACGACGCCGACGGCATCGTTGCCTGGAAGGCGTTGGTGGAGCGCTTCCCGAAGTCGCGCTTCTACGCCGAGGTCTGGTTTCGCATTGGCGACCAGGCTTTCGACGACGAGGACTGGGATGCCGCCATCGCCGCGTTCTCCAATGTCGTGCCGTTCAAGACGTCGGACTTCTACGACAAGTCGGTCTATAAGCTTGCCTGGACCTACTATCTTGTGAATCGCTTCGACGACGCCGTGGCGCGCTTCTTCGAACTCCTCGACTACTCGTTCGCGAAGAAGGAGGGCGGCGAGGGAGAGAAAGGCTCGGTCCTCGAGGATGAGGCCATTCAGTATGTCGCGATCAGCTTCGGTGACGACAACTGGAACCGTCCCTCTGCCTACAAGACGCTCATCAACGGCACGAGCGTCGACGACCCCGATGCTTTCGTCGAGGTCGATTATGTTCAGTTTGCCCTCGACTATTTTCAGCGCGATGGTCGTTCGCGCCCCTACGAGCGCGACGTCATGGCGCGCCTCGGTGACAACCTGTTCCGGCAGTCGAAGCATGCCCAGGCGGTGAAGGCGCTGGACCGCGCGCTCGCGCTGGCGCCGCTGCACCGCGACGCTCCGCGCCTGCAGGACCAGATTGTCCAGTGCTGGGTCCGAGAACGGCAGTTTGAGAAGGCCGCACAGGCCCGCGAGGTCCTCGTGAAGACCTACGCGAAGGGCAGCCCGTGGGCCCGCGCCTTTGCCAACGACGCCGACGCTCTCAAAGCTGCCGAGGACCTCGCGCGGTCGAACCTCTATTTCGCGGCCGTCTACTACCACCAGCAGGCGACGAGCTACTTCAACGCGAACCGCTCCGACCTCGGGGTGCAGTACTTCAAGCTGGCGTCGACGGCGTATGAGGACTACCTGTCGCGCTATCCGCACGACAAGAATGCGTACGAACTCGGCTTCTACCTCGCCGAGACCTACTACTATTCACTGCGGTTCGACGAGGCGGTGAAGCAGTACGAGAGAACCCGCGACTCGACGGCCGGCACCCGCTACCGCGCCGAGAGCGCCCTCAATGCCGTCTACAGCTACGAGAAGATCATCGAAGCTGCACAGGAGAAGGGCACACTCGAACGGCGGGCCATCAGTGCCGGTGGTCCCCGGGAGGCGAAGCAGCCCGAGACGATCCCGCCGCTGCGTCAGGCCTACGTGGCCGCCATCGACAAGTTCCTGATCGGTGGAGCCGAGCACGAGATGGCACCCGCGTTCGGGTACCGCGCCGGCGAGGTCTTCTACGCCTACGCCCACTACGACGAAGCCGTGAGGCGCTTTCGCCTCGTCGTCGAGAAGTTCCCGGGAAGCGAGGCCGCGCGCTTTGCCGCGAACTTCATTCTCGACGACCTTCTCGCCCGCAAGGACTGGAAGGGCGCGGCAGAGACCGCTGCGGCCTTCAGCAAGGGCCGGGTTGGCGGTGACGACGTCGAGGTCTTCCAGAAGATCCAGGGCGGCGCCCGCTTCAACATCGCCAGGGAGACTCTCGAGACGGGCGCGAAGATGATGGATGAGGGCCGCATCACCGACGGCATCGCCATGCTGGAGAGCGGCGCCGAGCAGTATCTGCAGCTGCTTGCCGAGGACCCAAAGCGGGAGTTCGCCGACGTCATGATGTACAACGCGGCACTCTCGTTCGAGAAGGCGCGCCGGCCGATGCGGGCCGCCTCGCTCTATGAGCGCCTCTATGAAGAGTACCCCACGTCGGAGTACGCCCCCGAGGCGATGTTCCGGGTGGCCAACAAGAACGAGCAGGCCTTCAATTTCGAAAAGGCCGTGGCGACGTACCTGAAGCTCGTACAGAAATACCCGACGTCGGAGCGTCGTGCCGACGCCCAGATCAACGCCGCCCTCGCCCTCGAAGGCCAGCAGAAGTACGCTGAGGCTGCTGCAGAGTTCGAACGCTACGCGACGCTGTTCTCGCAGAAGCCCGATGCACCGGCGGTGTTCTTCCGCGCAAGCCTCGTGCACAAGCGACGCGGTGCCGCCGATGCCGAGCTCGGCGTGCTCAAACGCTTCATCGCGCGTTTCGGCGCGACGCCGACCGAGGCCTCGCGTGTCATCGAGGCCCACGCCCGCATCGGCGAGATTCATGCGCAGAAGAAGGCCAGAGGTCCGTCGGTGGCTGCCTACAAGGACGCCGTCGCCGCCTTCGCTCGCAGCGGGAGTCCCCCGGGAAGCGCAGCGGCCGCCTTCGCCGCGAAGGCTGCGTTTGCGCTCGCCGAGGACGAGTTCGTCACCTACGAGAAGCTGAAGATTGCCGGTCGCAGCACCAAGCAGCAGGTGAAGGAACTCGAGGCGAAGTCCGCCCGGCTCACCGCCGTCGAAGGCACCTACAAGAAGATCATCACGACGTACAAGGTCGGTGAGTGGTCGCTGGCGGCGCTGTTCCGCATCGGCGCGCTCTATGACAACATGCAGCGTGTCGTGCTCGCGTCGCCCTGTCCCGACGACATCAAGCGTCAGTACGGCGACCTGGGCTGCGACGAGTACACCAATGCCATCGAGGACAACGCCTTCAATGTCCAGCAGAAGGCCATCGCGAACTACCAGGTCGCCTACGACAAGGCGAAGGAGTTCAAGCTGACGAACACCTGGACCCGCAAGACCCAGGCGGCCCTCAACCTGCTGGCCCCCGAGCAGTTCCCCCTCGACAAGGACCCGCTTGCGCCGGCGGGTGAGGCTGTGACGTCGTCTGCGGCGCTCGGCGCCCTCCAGATCGACGGCGGTGCCCCCGAACTCCGGCTCATCGGCCCTGGCCCCGCCGAGTTGGCGCTGACCGGAGGTGCGAAGTGAAGTGCGCTTCGGTGGGCCGTCTGTCCCAGGTCCTCATCGCCCAGACGGTGGCGTCCGTGCTCGCCACCGGTTGCGCCACGACATCGGCAGCTGAAGCGCCCGCCGTCGAGACCCCAGAGGCGACGGCACCCGCCGACGATGTGGCGCCGCCGACGGCCACCACACCGGCTCCTGCTGCTTCACCTGCACCTGCACCTGCACCTGCTGCCGCGGCGCCGACCTCGCCACCGCAGGCGAGTTCGCCTGAGCGGACCGCGGACGGCATCGACGACCAGAACTGGCTACCGCGCAAGGACACGGCCGGGTACGCAGCGTTTGCCGACGCGCAAGAGCTGCTCCGGCGCGACCCGGGGGCGGCGTCGCAGCGGTTTGCAGCGGCCGCGGCCGCTTCACCCGGGTTCTATGGCGCCTGGTTCAATGCCGGCGTGGCCGCCGAGATGGCGGGGGACGTTGCGGCCGCCGAGGGTCACTACCGGCAGGCGCTGCGCGTGCGCCCCGATCACGGTCCGAGTCTTTTGAACCTCGCCACACTCCTCGCCGGGAACGGCCGCACGGCCGACGCCGATCGCCTCGTCGCCGACGCCGTCCGGGCGTCGCCGTCGCGTCCGGGCCCGCGGGTCGCGGCAGCGATGCTGGCCCTGCGGCAGCGCGATCTCGCTGGTGCGGAGCGCGAGGCCCGCGAGGCCCTCGGCTTCGACGAGCGCAACGTGCCTGCGATGCTCGTGCTGGCCCAGGTGTTCCGCGGGCAGGGCCGCCTCGACACGGCACGGTTCGCCGTCGACAACGCCCTCGCCCTCGAGCCGGGCAACGCCCTGCTCCATCTGGAGCGAGGGCATATTCTTGTCGCGCTCAATGAGCGGCAGGATGCGCTCTTTGCCTACGAGCGGGCGTCGCGTCTGCGGCCGACCCTCGCCGAGGCCCTTGAGCCCTATGGGCGCCTGCTTCTCGAGCGGGGCTTCGCCGTCGAGGCCCGGGCGGCCCTCGAGATGCTCGTGAAGCTCCGGCCGAAGAGTGGGCTTGCCTGGCTCCATCTCGGCAACGCCCAGCGCGCCAACAAGGCCTACCCTGCCGCCGACGCTGCCTACCGCAAGGCGCTCGAACTGGATCCGGCCCTCGACGAGGCCCACTTCAACCTCGGTCTCCTCGCCATCGACAATGCCGTTGGCGACAGTGACGAGCTTGTGCGTCTGCAGAAGGCCGTGGAGAGCCTCAAGCTCTACCAGTCTCGCGGCCGCCCCGATGCCGCCACGTCAGCGCGTCTGAATGAGTACATCGAGGCGACCGAGAAACGGATCAGCCGGGAAGCCAAGCGCCGGGAGCGCGACCGGAAGCGCCAGGTCGAGGAGGCCGCGAAGTCCGCCGCGCCTCCGGCCCCCGCGGATCCAGCTGCCGCTACGCCCGCGGCAACGGCGACCCCCACTCCAGCGCCAGCGGGGGCTGCCGATGACAAGTAGCCAGGAACGCTGCGAGAGTGCTAACGCAGTGCATCGTCGCGACCGCGACGTGGTGGTGCCGATGGTGAAGCGTATCGGGGTGGCGATGGTGGTGGCGGCGGCGCTCACGGCGTCGGGAGCCCTCGCGCAGCAGCGCAAGAAGATCACCCTCGACGACCTCATCATCGAGGGCAACATCCAGAAGCCCGAGGCCTTCTTCATCCTGCCGCGTTCGAACCTCGATCTCTCCGACCTGCAGCGTCGGGAAGATCTGAAGGCCCGCATCGTCGAGGCTGTGGCGGAGTCGCCCTTCTGATATCTCTGCGCTTCCGACGGGAGCGCCTGTCTGATCAGTGTCGCGAATCGTGTGAGGGCTTCGGCCCGAGAGTGAGTGGAGGTCCTGACATGGATGCCGTGGTTCGATTCTTCAAGGAAGGTGGCATGTGGATGGTGCCCATCGCCTTCACGTCGTTCCTGGTCATGGCCATCACCATCGAGCGCGTCATCTTCGTGGTGTTCCGCCTCAACCTGAACGGTGACGCCTTCATGGCGCAGATCCAGAAGCTGGTTCTCGCCAACAACATCGATCGGGCCATCAAGCTGTGTAACGCGGCCCCGAACGCGGCGCTGCCGCGGGTCATCAAGGCTGGCCTCACCCGCGCCAACAAGGGCGAGGTCGAGATCCAGAACGCCGTCGAGGAGGCGATGCTCGAGGTCATGCCGCAGATCACGAAGCGCTCCGGCGCCCTGGCGTCGCTGGGCTCGCTGGCGACGCTGCTGGGCCTGCTCGGCACCGTGATGGGTCTGATCGGTGCCTTCCGCGCCGTCGCCAAGGCCGACCCGGCGCAGAAGTCCCAGATCCTTACCGAGTTCATCGCCGAAGCCATGAACTGCACGGCCTTCGGCCTGATGGTCGGCATTCCGGCGCTGTTCGCCCACCTGTTCCTGTCGAACATGGTGAAGAAGATCACCGACGAGCTCGACATGCACTCGGTGCGTCTCGAGAACCTCCTCATCAACCGCGGCAAGGGCGGCGTCGAGGGCAGCGAGTGACGCATCGCCCGCGGTGCGTGGCGATGGTGTGAACGGCGACGGTCGGCGGAGTGGTGATGGCGAGACGCAAGCCTTCAGAGCGGTCCCATGGGGCCCACGGTGACGAGGAGCCTCTCGACCTCGATGTCACCCCGTTCCTCAACATCCTGTTCATGCTGATTCTGAGCATCCTTGCCATGACGTCGTGGACGCAGCTGGCGATGCTCAACGTGGCGGCGCCCCAGATCGGCGGGGCCGGTGACGGCACCGGCGGCGCGACGCCGCCGGAGGCGACGTCGACGTTGAACCTCACCGTGTTCATCCTCAAGGACGGCTTCAATGTCGGCGCGTCCGGCGCCACGCTCGACGGCAACAGCGATGGACGCAGCGGCGAGCCGCTCATTCCCCTCATCATGAAGAATGGTAAGCCCGAGTACGACTACAGGCGCCTCCAGGAGAAGCTCATCGAGATCAAGAAGAGCTTCATCGATGAGGAATCCATGATCGTGAGCGCCGACGGCGCCGTCCCCTACGACGTCGTCATCAAGGTGATGGACGCAGCGCGCCGCTCGCCCGACGGGCGCCTTCTTTTTCCCGCGGTGGCCTTCGCCGCTGGCGTCGTGGGTTGAGGTGCTGACGTGAGCGACGCCACCGAGAGCATCGGCGACGGGACGAAGCCCTACGGGGGATGGGGGCCGGAGGCCTCCGCGCCTGGCCGCAGGCGCAAGAGCAAGCGCGGGCGTCGCCCGGCCGACCATGTCGCGACCATCTCCATTACGTCGCTGACGGACATGGTGACGGTGCTGCTGGTCTATCTGCTGAAGACCTTCGCCACGAGCCCCATCGAGATCAAGGATCCCAGCCTGGAGCTGCCGCGCTCCGTCTGTACCCCGGCGCCGGGCAGCGGCGCCCGCGAGCGCGAGGGAGGCCCGCCGCCGCGCGATGGCTGTGGCGAGATCCAGGAGACCACGCTGGTGATGGTGACGGCGCCGAAGAAGGGTCGGACGCCCCGCATCGCCGTCAACAGCGACGCCATCCTCGAGATGGATCCCGCGACCTTCCGCGTGCCCGACCAGTACAAGGACCCGAACTCCGGCGGCTGGGTCATCTCGCCTTTGCGGGAAGCCCTCAAGAAGGCTCGCGAAATCAAGGAGATCGCGGCACTTCGCGACGGCAAGGCATTCGACGGCAAGGTCGTGATTCTCGCCGACAAGGACACGCCCTACCGCGTCCTTTCCGAGGTGCTCGTCACGTGTGGTGAGTCCGGCTTTGCCGACTTCCGCTTCGCCGTCATCAAGCCCGAGTAGCCCGTCGCCAGACCGGAACCGCCGGCGGCCCGTTGGTGTCAACACCCGAGCCCCACCAGCTTCAGGAGCCCCCGTGACCGACCCGAACGACAAGAGCGCGACAGGGGAGAAGGCCCTCCGCATCGGGGTCATCCAGGGTGTGCGCGTCATCGAGGAGCGCATCCTCCGCACCCGTGAGCCCGTGACCTTCGGGACCGGCGCCACCAACACCTTCAGCCTCGCCTCCTCTGACCTGCCGAAGTCGGTGAAGGTCTTCGACGTGAAGGAGGGCGCCTATGTCCTTGTGCTCACCGAGGCCTCGAGCGGTCGCCTCGAGGAGGGCGAGGGCCGCAAGGACTTCGCGGCGCTGCGGGCCGGAGCCCAGCCGGTCAACGGCGAGTGGCGCGTCCCGATCGGCGATGCCGGCAAAGGTCGCATCCGGCTCTCCCCCGAGATCACCGTCCTCTTCCACTTTGTGGTGCCGCCGCCGGTCGTCGTCGCGGCGCCGATGCCCGCGGAGCTGCGCGGCGGCTTCCTCAAGGCCATCGAGCCCATTTTCACGGCGGTGCTCACCGCGTCGTTCCTCGTGCACCTCCTCGTGGGCATCTACGTGAAGGTCACCGAGCCGCCCGAGCACAGCGACGTCGACGACTTCAAGGAGCTTGTCGAGCGCATCCAGCCCCCGAAGGTCGAGGTGAAGGCGCCGCCGATCCAGACGACCAAGACGGACCTGCCGGCCACGACGGGCCCCGGCCCTGCCGAGACGCCCTCGAAGGGCGGTGGCGGCGGCGACGGCGACGGCGGCGGCGGCGGCAAGTCGACGGGCAGCGGCAAGGGCACCGGCGGCAACGGCGGCGTCGGCGACCGCAACGCCATCCGGGAAGGCATTGCCGGCAAGGGCATCCTCCAGCTCATCGGTGGTCGTGGCGGTGGCGGTGGTGGCGGCGCGGTCGGCAGCGTCTTTGGCGCGGGTACCGGCATCTCCGACGACATCGGTGGCGCACTCGCCGGCACTGCGGGCGTCGGTATCGCTGGCGGCGCGGGCGGCGGTGACGGCGTCACCCGCCGTGGCACTGGCGGCGGCGGCGGTGGCGGCGACGGCACCGGCGGCGAGGGCGGCGGCGCCCTCGGCATCGGCGAGCTGAAGACCGGCGGCGCGGGTGGCGGCGGCGGCGGCACGGTCGACACCGGCGCCAAGACCGCAACAAAGGTCGTGGCCCGCGTGCGCGCCGACGACATCGAGACCGTCGATGGTCGCATCGACAAGAAGTCCGTGGCCGCGACGATTCGTCGTCGTCAGGACGGCTTCCAGGCCTGCTACGAGACGGCGCTGAAGTCGAACTCGAAGCTCGGCGGCAAGCTCGTGGTCGAGTTCACCATCGCCGAAGGTGGCAAGGTCACGTCGGCCCGCGTCATCAACGACGGCCTCAACTCCGGCGAGGTGAGCAACTGCGTGCTGGCGCTCCTCAAGCGGCTCCGCTTCCCCGAGCCCAGCGACGGCGAGGTCGCCATCACCAACGCCTTCGTCTTCCAGCCGGGCGGCTGAGTGGCGCTCCGGCGCGTTCGTTGCGGTCCCGTCGTCGGCGCACCCTCGTGGTGCGCCGCGCCGTTGCCGCCCGAGGCGGCTGACGACGACGCCGTGGCGGCGCGCGTCGCGCTCGACGCCGCGCGGGCGACGATCGCCATCCGCCTCGCCGAGGGCGACCACGTCTACGGACTCGGGGCCGGCGCCGTCGGCGCGCCGCTGCGCAACGGTCAGCAGCTGCGGCTGATGAACCGCGACACCATCTTCTACGGCATCGAGGGCGCCACCTACGCATCCTTCCCGCTCATCTGGGTTCGCGGCGCCGACGACGAGACGCAGGCCTTCGTGTTGCTCAGCGCTCGCCCCTTCGACGTCGACGTCGGCGCCGACGCTGTGCGCTTCGTCGACGCCGTGGGCGGCCCGGTCGCGGTCGACGTCGTCGTCGCCGACGGCCCACCTGCCGACATCGCCGCCGACCTCGCCGGGCTCCTCGGCACGACGCCGGTGCCGCCGGCGTGGGCGCTGGGGTTCCACCAATCGCGCTGGAGCTACCGGACCGCCGAAGACGTCGTCGCCGTCGCCGAGGCCGCGCGCGCGCGCGACATCCCGCTCGACGTCGTGCACCTCGACATCCACATGATGGATGACTACCGCGTCTTCACCTGGCACCCGCGCCGCTTCCCCGAGCCGGCCGCCATGCACCGGCGCCTCGGTGAGCTCGGCGTGCGGACGATGGCCATCGTTGATCCCGGCGTGAGCACGGCGCCGCGCACCCCGGTGAAGGACGCCCTCGCCGCCGTCGACGGCTTCCTCGAGCGTCACGATGGCGGCCCCTTCGAGGGCAAGGTGTGGCCCGGCGCCACCGTCTTTCCGGACTTCGGCAAGCCCGGCGTCGTCGACGTCTGGGCCCGCGCCCACCGTGCGCTCACCGACGTCGGCGTGGCGGGCTTCTGGAACGACATGAACGACCCGGTCTTCCACGTCGGCGTCGTCTACGACCCGCTGCGGGAGGACGTCGTCCACGCCGACGGCGCGGCCCGCGTGCCCCACCACGAGCGGCGCAACCTCTACGCCAACGAGATGGCGGCGGCGACGCGCCAGGGGCTCGACGCCGCGCGGCCGCAGGAGCGCCACTTCGTCGTGTCGCGCTCGGGCTTCCTCGGGATCCAGCGGCACGCGGCGCTGTGGACCGGCGACAACTTCTCGACGTGGGAGCAGCTCGAGGAGGGCCTCCACATGGTGGTGCACCTCGGCCTCTCGGGGGTGCCGCTGTCGGGGGCCGACATCGGCGGCTTCGGCGGACGTCGCGGCAAGTACGGCATCGCCAAGTGGAAGCCGCCGGCCGAGCTCATGGTGCGCTGGCTCGAGCTGGGCGCGCTGTGGCCCTTCTGCCGTGTCCACTCGGTGCTCTACGGCCCCGCGCAGGAGCCGTGGTCGTTCTCGGCGGCGACGACGACGCTGGCGCGGCGGATCCTGCGACGGCGCTACCGCCTGCTCGCGCTGTGGTCGACGCTGGCGCGGGAGGCGCACGAGACCGGCCTGCCGCTGGTGCGGCCACTGTGGTTCCACGACGAGGTTCCACGGCGCCATGGCGACCTCGCCTCCCGGCAGTTTCTCGTCGGCCGTGACCTGCTTGCGGCCCCCGTCCTGCGCGACGGCGCGCGCCGCCGCGATGTCTTCCTGCCCGAGGGGCGCTGGCTCGACACCCGTGACGGCGTCGTCCACGCCGCGCCCGCCGGCGGCGTCGTCGTCGACGTCGAGGCGCCGCCGGGCGCGCCGCCACTGTTCCTGCGCGCCGGGTCTGTCATTCCGTGGCTGTCCCCGGGCCGCAACGCCGAGGACACCCTGCGGGCGCCCCTCACCCTCGAGCTGGTGGCGCCGTCGGCGTCGTCGTCGGCCACCCGCATCGCCCTCGACGACGGCGTCAGCCGCGCGGGCCACGCCGACCTCATGGTCCAGGCGAGCCATGACGAGGCGCGGGGCACGATCACCGTCGACATCGGCGTCGTCGACCGCGGCTTCACGCCGGCCCAGCGCACCGTGATCGTGCGGCTGCCGCCCGGCTTCACGTCGCTGCGCGCAGGCGATGGCGCCGAGTCGCCCATCCGGCCGCGCCTCCTCGACGTCCACGCCGACGACGGCCGCGGCGGTGAGGTGAGTGAGGTCGAGGTCCCGCTGGTGACGTCGCGCCTCGTCGCCCGCTGACCCCCTTGGGCTTTGGCGACGGGCCGGATAGCGCTGGTCCATGACCGACCCCGTCACCGACCCGGCCACAGCGCGCATCGATGGTTCATCGCCGACGGCGGCCGCGGCCAGCGACGTCGCACCACGCGCGCTGCCGCCGTGGTGGGCGCTGTCGGTTCTCTCCGGGCTCCTCGTGGGCCTGTCGCAGCCGATCCTCATCGAGTCCATCACCGGCAAGCAGGTCCTCGACGGCAGCGGCCTCACGGGCCTGCTGGCCTTCATCGGGCTTGTGCCGGCCTTCGTCGCCATCGACGGGCAGGGGCCGAAGCGCGCCTTCGCCGTCGGCTTCGTCACCTGGCTTGTGGCGTTCTCGACGATCGTGCACTGGATCCTCACGACGGTGCACGTCTATGGCGGGCTGCCCCTCGTCGTCGGCGTCGCGGTGCTGCTGCTGCTGACGTCGGCGATGGCGGCCTACGTGGCGTCCGCCTTTGCCGTGACACGCGCGATCGTGCGCTTCACCGGCCGGCCGCAGTGGCTCGTCGCGCCGGCGACCCTTGGCGCCGTCGAGCTGCTGCGGAACTTCGGCCCCGTCGGCGGCTTCCCCTGGGGCTCGCTGGGGCACTCCTTCGCGACAACGCCGGTGTTTCTGCAGACGGCCTCGCTCGTCGGCGTCACCGGCCTCACGGTCCTCGCCGCCGCCGTCAACGCCGGCCTCGCCGCCGGCGTCATCGCGTGGCGTCGTCGTCGACCGCTGCCGGTGCCGGTCCTCCTCGGGGCCGTCGCGATCGTCGTCGCCATGGCGCTGTATGGCAGCGCGCGCCTCGGCAGCGTCGACGCCGATGGACCGAGCATGCGGGTGGCGCTCCTGCAGCCCAACGTGAACGAGGGCCTCGCCGACCTCACGCGGGAGCCGAAGGAGTCGATACTCCAGCGCTTCCACGACCTCGAGCGCCAGGCCCTGCAGCAGGGCGCCGACGTCATCGTCTGGCCCGAGGGGAGCTTCCCCACTCGCGGCCTCGCCCGCGACATGGAGAGCTTCAAGAACGTGAGGCTCGTGCCGTCCGACGTCACGCCGCCGCAGGTCTCCATCGTCGGCGCTTCCGCCGTCGGCTCGAAGCCCGGGCCCACCGGCAAGCGCGTACACATGCGTCACAACTCCGGCTTCGTCGTCGACCAGCAGCTCCGCGTGCGTGGGCGCTTCGACAAGACCCACCTCGTGCCCTTCGGTGAGTACGTGCCGTGGCCGTTTGCCGGCATCGTGCGCCAGTTCATCCCCCTCGGCTCGCTGACGCCGGGCGAGCACCTGCAGCCCATCGCCGTCGAGGTCGACGGCCGCGAGACGCGGGTCGGCATCACCGTCTGCTACGAGGGCGTGTTCCCCGAGATCGCCCGGACCCTCGCCAACAACGGTGCGACGGTCATCGCGAACCTCACCGACGACCGCTGGTACGGCGTGAGCGGCATGGCGACGCAGCACCTCCTCATGTACGCGCTGCGCGCCGTCGAGACGGGCCGGCCGATCCTGCGCGCCACCAACACCGGCATCTCGGCGTGGATCGATCCGCGTGGCGGCATCCACAAGGCCACCGGCATGTACGTCGAGGCCCTCGTCGTCGACGATGTGCCGGTCGCCACCATCGACACGCTCTATCTCGCGTTCGGTGACTGGCTCGCGATGCTGTGCCTGCTGCTCGTGCTGCCGACGTGGCTGGCGACGATGGTCGATGGGCGCCGCGTGCTCGTGCACCCGCACGGTCGGACCGGGGTCGCCCTCGCCGCCATCGGCGCGGTCCTCGTCGTGCTGGGGATCGTCCTCGTCATGCGCAGCGACGACCTCGACGAGGCGCGCAGCACGCAGTCGATGCTGCTCGTCGTGGCGGGCCTGCTCGTGGGCATCGGCGGCCTCTCGGGGCGGCTGTGGGGGCGGCGCGCCGCGCTCACCGTCGGCGTGCTCGCGGCGGTCTTCGGGGCCATCGGCTTCGCGGTCGCCGGCGCCAAGAGCGGTGTCATCGTGGCGGTGGTCGGCGTCGTCGTCGCCGTGATCGCCCGCGTCCATGTGGCCACGCGTCCGGCGCCGCCGGCCGCCATCGGAGGGTGAGATGCGCGTCGCGTTCTTCCACGATGAGGACCCCCGCCTGGCCCGTCTGCGTGGCGAGCTCGAGGCCCGCGGGCACCGCGTGATCGTCGTCGGCCCCGGGGCCTCGCATCGCTTCCTCGAGCGCCTCTTCGACGACGAGCGCCCCGACATCATCCACAGCCTCGGGCGCGGTCCGACGGCGCTGTTGCAGGCGACGTGGTGGGGCCGGCGCCTGCGCGGCGCCGGTACGCGCCGCGTCAGCGATGTCCGTGGCGTTCCCTTTGTCGACGACGTCGTCGACGGCAGCCTGCCCGGGCCGTTTCTCGAGGCGGCCTACCTGCGCGTGCTCGGCCTGCGCTGACGACGTCGGCCGTGCAGGGTCAGGCCGCGAGACGCAGCGCTCGCAGGGCCACCCGGGTGTCGGCGAAGAGGGTCTCGAGGGCCGGCACGCCAGGCTGCACCTCGCCCCGGCCGATGCGCTTCACCATCTCGACGACGGCGGCGTTCACCGGCACCGGCAGGTCGAGGCCCTCGGCCCGGCGGACGACCTCGCCGTTGAGCTCCTCGACGGGTGGCTCGCGGCCACGCTCGATGGCCGACAGCATCGACGAGCGCAGGCGGCGATAGCGGGCGCCGACGGCGAGCAGGGCGGTGTGCTTGGCGAGGAGGCCCGGTGAGCCGGCGGCGAGGCGCTCGTCGGCGTCGAGGGCGAACCACTCGAGGTCGATCATGCCCGAGAGCTTCTCGAGGCGGACGCCGAGGCGCAGGGCCACCTGGGTCGCCTCGGTCATCACCTCGAGGCAGAGGCGGCGCACGAAGCGATGCCGCATCAGCGCGCCAAGGCGGTCGCCGCCGATGGTGCCGAGCGACGAGATGGCGCAGTTGATGGCGAGCTTCGACCATCGCGCGCCGCGCAGGTTCGGCGTCAGCACGATCGAGGGGCCCTCGGCGTCGTCGCTGACGCGGCCGAGGAGGGCGCCGACGCGTCGGACCGGCTCGTCGATGGCGCCGTCGAGGCGACCGATCGTGAAGCCGCCGTCGCTCGTCTGCTCGATGACGCCGGGCGACAGGGCGCTGCCGCCGAAGCCGACGATGCCGCCGACCACGCGGGGGGCGGCGCCGACGACGCGCTCGCTGATGAGTTCCTCGGGCAGGCCGTTGGCGAGCGGGACGATGACGCCGTCGTCGGCCATCAGTGCGAGGGCGTCGGTGGCTGCCTGGACGAGGCGATTGGGCGGCACCGCCAACAGGGCGATGTTGAAGCGCCCGCGCGCTGCCGCTCCAGACGGCGCGGTGACGACGTCGACGCGCTGGGTGACCTCGCCATCTGGCAGGATGGCCTTGAGGCCGCGGGCGCTGACGGCGTCGGTGATCTGCTGGTTGCCGGTGACGACGACGACGTGACGCCCGGCGGCCGCGAGGCGGGCGGCGACGATGCCGCCGATGCCGCCGCAGCCAAAGATCACGATGCGCGCCTGCTCCAGCCACGTCGCCATCGAGGGGTTGTCCGTCGTCATCGCCTCACCTCACCGCCTGCAGGGCTGCCTGTCGTGCCGTCCACGCGGCCACGCCGAGGGCGCCGCCGTCACGGGCCGGATCGTAGCCGCCGATAATGTGGCCGGCGGCGAACACGTTGTCGGCGACCGGGCGTCCGGACGCGTCGAGGGGCCGGGACCGGCCGTCGATGGCGAGGCCGGCGCGAAAGATGGCGTGGTCGCCGTCGACGTGGTCGGCAGCAAGATCGCCGACGAAGGTGTCGCCGATGACGCGACCGTCGGTGACGACGGGCAGGCCGAAGAGGACCTCGCGGGCCACGTGGTCACGGACCAGTCCGCCGCCGAGGAAGCGGCCGGTGGCGAGGATGACGGCGCCGGGCTCCACGACGTCGGTTCCGGTCGCCCGGCGGATGGTGACGCTGCGCAGCACGCCGTCGCGCACCACCGGGTCGGCCGCCACGCCATCGACGACCTCGACGCCGTCGACGGACGCCTGCTGGCGCAGGGCGGTCTGCAGGCGCGCGGCGGGCATCGACGGGGGCGTGGCCACCAGCTCGCGCAGCGGCACGCCGACGGCGTCGTCGATGGCACGGAGGGCTTCGTCGTCGAGCGGGCGCGTGCCGAGCACCGCCGGCGTGAGCAGGTGGGTCGGCGCGACGGGCAGGGCGCGCAGGGCCCCCCGCAGCGCGGCGAGCAGACGGCCGCGGGCGCCGTCGTCGTCGAAGGCGCGGGCCATCTCCCGCGCGTCGCGAAAGACCCCGGCACCCGTGCGGGCGACCTGCACCACCGCGATCGTCGGCGACATCGCGGCGGGCCCGGTGGCACCGAGGTGGGCCAGCAGGGCGGCGGCGGGGGCCGCGCCGAAACCGGCGAGGTCGAGCCAGTCGACGATGCCGAGCACGGCGCCGGCACGGGTGGTGCATTCGGCGACGTCGAGGTGCTGGCTCGCCGGCACGAGGGCCGCGCGCTTCACGGTGCCGAGGGCGGTGGCGACGACGTGGTTGTACCCGTCGGCGCGGCGCACGAAGCCCATGGCCGGCGCGGCCTGCATGATGGCGTCCAACGCGTCGTCGACGAGCGTGGACGCCGTGGCAGCGTGGAACGCAAAGGGGTGGCGGGGACGCCGTCCGGCGAGGCGTTCCACGGCGTCGACGAGGGTGGCGCCGCGGGCGAAGGCGGCGGCGTGGAGGCCGGGCGTGGTCTCGACGAGGTCGTCGGCGAGGTCGACGGCGCCAGACCACGACGCCGTGGCGCCACCGGGGCGGGCAACGACGACGACACGGCGGCCGGCGGCCCGGGCGGTCCGGGCGGCGATGAAGCCGGCGAGGCCACCGCCGACGACGAGGACATCGATGGGGCCGGTCATGCGCGGCCCTCGGGGATCGGGGACACCGCCATGACGTCGGCCTCGGGGCTGCCATCGATGACGCGCTCGACGACGCGGGTGGCGGGGGCGTCGGCCGGGGCGCCGCGGTCGGCGACGACGGGGCCCCGGGCGAGGGCGGCGGCGCGGAAGGCCGGCCCGAGGTTGCCGGTGAGGAAGTGGATGGCCTGGTTGAGCTCCTCGGTGGCGAGGGTGGCGCCCTCGAGGACGGGGCGGCGGCCGATGAAGCGCGCGTCCATCGCGCCCTGCAGTTCCACGAGGTGTTCCACAGGGTCGAGGCCGGCCTCCTCGACGAGGATCTCGGCGGTGCGGGCGAGGCAGCGGGTGCCACCGCAGGCGCCCATCGACTGCCGCGTGCGGCGGCGCACGTCGACGAGGCGGCGCACGAACTGGGTCTGCATCGTCGACCGCAGCTCGGCCTCGAGGACGGGCTCGCACTGACAGGCCTCGCAGGCGCGGCGCGGGTCGGCGTCGATCTGCGCGAGCATGGCGCCGGCGCGGGCGCCGTGCCGGTAGGCCATGCGGGCCACGCCGAGGCGGTGGCGCTTCGGCAGGTTCTTCATCCAGCCGTCGACGTCGATGGGGCCGGCCGCGCCCGGCAGCGGCGTGTTCCACGTCGTGCAGGGGGCGGTATTGCCGAGGCGCGGCGCGATGGCGGTCGTGACCTCCTCGGCGAGTTGGCGATAGGCGGCGAGCTTGCCGCCGGCGACGGAGATGAGGCCGGGGACGCCCTGGGCGGCGTGATCGAAGAACGCGTGCTCGCGGCTGAGGCGGTCTTCGTTGCGGCCCCACGCGTACAGCGTCGGGCGGACGCCGACGTAGGTGCGGCTCATGCGGTAGGCGTCGATGCCGGGGAAGAGCTCGCGCGCCGATTGCAGGAGGTACTTCACCTCGTCCTCGGTGGCCCGCGGATGGTCGAGGTCGCCGTAGTAGTCGTCGTCGGTGGTGCCAAGGATGCTGCCGTTCTCGTGCGGCATGAGGAACATCTGGCGGCCGTCGACGCCGGCGAGGCTGAGGCCGAAGTTGGAGACGCGATGGCTGTAGACGATGTGGACGCCCTTGCCGGGGCGCAGCTGGTACCAGCCCCCCGCCATGGCCGCCGTGCGCGGGCCCCAGGCCCCGGTGGCGTTCACGACCACGGGCGCCGACAGCGTCTTCGTCGTCGCCCCGAGCCGGTCCTTCACGACGACGCCGCAGACGGCGCCCGCGCGATCCTTCACGAAGGAGACGAGCTCATGCCAGGTGAGAACGACAGCGCCGTGCTCGACGGCATCGACGGCGTTTTCGACGACGAGGCGGAACGGGTCGATGCCCCACTCGTCCATCGTCACGGCGCCGACGACGTGGGGCGTGAGGCCGGGCTCGAGGGCGAGGGCCTCCTCGCGGGTGAGCCGCGTGTGGGGCTTGCCGCGCTTGAGGGGCTGATAGCGGTCGTAGGCCTCGAAGAAGACCTCGGACCCCTCGAGGTAGAGACGGTCGAAGGCGTCGCGCACGCGTCCCGATCCCGGCGGCCGCACCACCGGAACGAGGAAGGGCACGCGGAACAACAGATGGGGCGCGATGCGCTGGATGAAGCCGGAGTCGGTGCACGACATCTTCGTCGTGTGCACATCGTAGAAGAGGTAGCGGATCCCGCCGTGGATCATGCCGGTGTTGGCGCAGGATGCGCCCTTGACGAGGACGTTCTTCTCGACGACGCAGACCCGCAGGCCACGGCGAGCGGCGTCGCGGGCGATGCAGACGCCGTTGATGCCGCCGCCGAGCACGATGACGTCGAAGGTGTCGGCCGTCGCCATACCCCCGTCGTACCCGCGACCGGGGCGCGCGCCAAGCGGTCAAACGCCAGGGGTCACGTCATCAGGGGTCGCAGGGGGTACCGAGCGCGACGTCAGCCCCCCACGGCTTCATGGCGCCATAGATGTCGGGGGCGACGGCGAAGAGGTCGAGGGCGGTGAGCGGCGTCTTGTCGGCCCCTCGGATGATCTCGCCGCCGCCGGGGCCGAGCTTCACCTTGAGGCCGGGGGCCACGAAGAGCACGCCGTCACCGAAGGTCGGGTCCGGCACGATCTCGCCGTCGACAGCGCTGAAGCGATGGCGGCCCTCGTGCTTGCGGCCGACCCACAGCGCGAGGTCGACGCCGTCATCGAGGCTGTCGTCGACGATGTACCAGGTGAGGTCGTCGTCGCGGGCCGCCACGACGACGTGCCGCTGCCACGCGACGTCGAAGATCTTCGAGAGCACCTTCTTCGACGTCGCCGCCGACGCTGGCCGGTAGCGCGTGGTCGCGGCCCCGCAGGTCAGGGTGAACGCGCCGTCGACGAGGCCGAAGGAGCGCTCGGCGCCGCGGCCGTAGCGGGCGTCCCAGAACGTGAGGTCGAAGCGGACGTCGCCCTCGCTGCCGCCGCCGATCACGCGCTGGGCGTACACGCCGTCGTCGACGCGGCCGGCGAGCAGGGGACCATCCAGCGGTCGGCTGGCGTTGTAGACAACCACGCGTCCGGCGCCGTCCTCGACGACACGGAGCGCCTTCTTCACCTCGGCGTCGACGACGAGGGGGCGGCGGGCGCGGGCCGCCGGCGGCGTGCGGGCGGAGAAGCCGGCGGGCAGCCACGGCGGAGCCCCGGTGGGCGCTGGCGTCGTCGTCGCGGGCGTCACCGTCGCGGTGGTCGCCGGGGTCGTCGTCGATGTCGTGGTCGGCGGCGCCGCGAGGCCGGCGAGGACCTCGCCCACGAGGGCCGGCAGCACGTCGAGAACGGCGTCGACCTTCTTCGTCTTCACGCGCGCGTCGGCGACCCGGCCGCCGCCGGCGGTGCCCACGCGCTTGACGGCGACGACGAGGCCGCTGCCGGCGCTGCTCACGGTCACGGTCACGACGCCGTCGACGCCGAGGGCGCCGCCGAGCTCGCCGTGCAGGCGGGTCACGCAGGACTCATCGGTGCAGCCGGCGAGCTGCCGGGCGGCCTCGAGCCCGATCAGCGCCTCCAGCTGCTGCGGCGTGACGACGTCGTGGCCGGCGCGGGAGACGGCGCCGGCGGTGACATCCTGCAGCGAGCGCCAGCTGGTCTCGGGCAGGGCGCCGCGCGCGTCGACGCTGGCGACGAGGAGGCGCGCGGCCGGGGCCGGCAGCGCGCCAAGGAGGGCACAGGCGAGGAGGGCGACGACACGAGCCATGGCATGACGCTGCCACGGCCCGCGGCCCGCTGACGACCCGGTCATGTGTGCCTCCCTCACACCCGGGTCGTGTCGACGTCGACGCCGGACCTCCTCTATGGTGGGTCGCGTGAACCTCGGCGAGCTGGAGATCCTGAACCTGCATGCTTCCGGCGGCATGGCCGAGGTGTATCGGGCCCGCGTCCGCGGCGACGATGGCCAGATGCGCGAGTTCGCGGTGAAGAAGATCCTGCCGCAGTTCACGCGCGACAAGGAGATCCTGCGCATGTTCGTCGAGGAGGCCCGCGTCGCGGCCTACCTCCAGCACGACTGCGTGGTGCGGGTCCATGACCTCTGTACGTCGGACGCCGGCGAGTACTACATCGTCATGGAGTTCGCCGACGGCAAGGATCTCTCCGACGTCATCTGGGAGGCGAGCCAGAAGCACCAGGTCGTCCCCATCGGCATGACGCTGCAGGCGGCGCGCGACGTGCTGCGGGCCCTCGACTACGCGTGGAACGCCGTCGACGAGAAGGGGCAGCAGCTCAAGCTCATCCACCGCGACATCAGCCCCCACAACGTCCTCGTCACGTGGGACGGCCGCATCAAGCTCACCGACTTCGGCATCGCGAAGGTGGCGGCGTCGGCGAACAAGACCCAGATGGGCATCATCAAGGGGAAGTTCGGTTACATGTCGCCGGAGCAGGCCCGGGGCAAGCCGCTCGACCAGCGCAGCGACCTCTTCGCCGTCGGCATCCTGCTCTACGAGGGCTTCACGGGGCTGCGCCTCTTCGATGGCGCCACCGACATCGAGACCCTCGAGGCCATGCGCGCCGCGAAGGTGCCGCGCCTGCCGCCCGAGCTCGCCGTTCCCGCCGAGATCGAGACGGTGATGCGTCAGGCCCTCGAGCGGGACCCGGACCGACGCTTCGCCACCGCTCGGGACTTCGAGGCCGCCCTCCTCGGGGCCGCCCAGCGGGCCGGCATCGCCCTGCGCCAGGTCGAGTGTGCGGCGACGATGAAGCGGCTCTTCCCGCAGCTCGTGCAGGAGCCGGTGGTGCGGGGCACCCGCCAGCTCGACCTCAAGAGCCAGCTCTGGCAGGGCGGCGCCCCCGTCCTCGCCGGTGGCCGCGCCGCGCCGTTGCCCCAGGTGGGTGTCGCGCCGGCCCCGGCCGCGCCGCGGGCCGCGCCGGCAGTCAACGCGGGCAAGGCCGCCCGCCTCCTCGACGACGCCAGCAGCAGCGCGCCTCGCCCCGCAGCCATCAAGGTCGGCGGCGGAGCGCGAGCGCTCGGTGAGGCGCCGCCGCCGCCGCCGCCGTCGCCGTCGTCGCCACCACCGCCGCCCGCCTTGTCGGCCTCGCCGGAGGCGACCCGTATCGAGGCGGCCCCGCCCCGCCCGGCGCCTGCGCCGCCGCCGCCAGTCGCACCGCCATCCCCTGCGACGTCGCCGCCGGCGCCGCCCGCTGTCGCACGTCCCCCGTCGCCGCCGGCCCCCCCGCCGATGCCACCGTCCGCGCTGGCGCCAACGCCGATGCCGCCGCCGCCCGCGATGGCGCCGACGCCGATGCCGCCGCCGCCGCCTGCCGTGGCCCGGCCCCAGCCGCCGCCGCCAGCGGCGCCCACACCGATGCCGCCGCCGCCCGCGCTGGCGCTGACGCCGATGCCGCCGCCGCCCGCAATGGCGCCGACGCCGATGCCACCGCCGCCCGCGGCGCCACCGCCGGCGGCCTACCAGCCGTCGCCGTCGCCGCCGCCGTACCAGCCGGCGCCATCCCCGCCGCCTCCTCCGTCGCCAGCGCCGTATCAGCCGGCACCGTCGCCGCCGCCGCCGGTGCCGTACCAGCCCGCGCCGACGCCGCCGCCGCCGCCGGTGGCGTACCAGCCGCCTGCGCCGCCGGTGGCGTACCAGCCCGCGCCGTCGCCGCCGCCGCCACCGGTGGCGTACCAGCCGCCCGCGCCGCCGCCGGTGGCGTACCAGCCCGCGCCGCCGCCGCCGCCGGTGGCCTGGGCGCCGTCGCCGCCGCCCGCTCCCGCGGCACCCGCCCCGGCGCCCGCACCGCCGCCGCCGGTGGTCCGCGCCGGTCCGCCGGGGCCGCCGCCGCCGCCGATGGGTCTTGGCGGTCCGCCGTCACCGCCGCCCATGGGGCTCGCGTCGTCGCCACCGCCGCCGCCACCGATGGGACTGCCGCCGCCACCGCCGGCGGGACCGGTCGGGGCCGAGTCGGGGCTCCCGCTGCCTGACGCCGCCGCGCCGACGTCGCCCGCGGGGGTGCCGTCGTCGACGCCGCCGCTGCGCCGTCGGCCGCGCTGGCAGGTCCAGCTCGAGGCCTTCGGCGAGACCTGGCTGCCCCCGCGGGCCCGCGTCGTCGGCGCCGCCGCGGCCGTGCTGGGCTTCGTCGGCGGCTTCGGTGTCGTCGTCGCGGCCTCGGCCGTGCTGGCACGCGAGCCCGGTGATGCCCGCACCCTCGTCGTGCGCTCGACGCCCGCCGGCGCCAGCGTGACCATCGACGACGAGCGCGAGCCCGGCGCCACGCCCCTCATCGTCGACCGCCGCCTCGAAAACGGTCCCCACACGCTGAAGCTGGGCCTCGCCGCCGGTCCGCCGGCGGTCCGCAAGCTGGAGCTGACGTCGTCGGACCGGCAGATCGCCGTGCGCGAGAACCTGCAGTCCAGTGGCAGCGTGCGCGTCGAGACGTGGCCGCCGGGGGCGCCGATCCAGCTCGACCAGCGGCACGTCGGCCCCGCGCCCGTCACCATCGCCGACGTCTCGCTCGACAAGCCCCACGCCGTCGTCGTCGACGCGAAGGGCT
>Ga0172372_10001930_pt1 | contig 31897 bp, 27 predicted proteins | sample LakKiv5m_2_FD_114544 | JGI IMG/M metagenome (GOLD analysis project Ga0172372, IMG submission 114544) | Freshwater microbial communities from Kabuno Bay, South-Kivu, Congo - kab_092012_9.5m | ecosystem: Environmental > Aquatic > Freshwater > Lake | place: Democratic Republic of the Congo... | reverse complement strand
GGTCAGCCGGTCGACCAGTTCGCCACCACCGACACGCCCACCGACGACGAGGGCCACCACGGCGAGCAACCACAGACCGACGACACGCCACCGGTGGCGGACACAGGCCCGGCCGAGCCGGTACAGGGCGGTGGACATCGGTGACTCCGGGGGGCCGAGGCAGACTTCCCGACGCTATCGGCGCTCCGTGGCCCCGCCCCGGGTCGGAGGTCACAGCCCGGGCGCCGTCCGAGGTGCCGGTTCAGTCGAGGGCGGCGAAGATCCGTCGGCTGGAGGCCCGTCGGCGGCGCTGTTCGACGTCGCGGTCCTTGGCCCGTCGCACATCGGCGATGACGTCGGCGGTCAGGCCGGCCATGAACTCGGTGTGCAGCACGATGGCGTCGGGATCGAACTCGGCGTTGGGCAGCCATTGCAGGCGCAACTCGTCACCGCTGGCCCTGAACTCGGGCAGGAAGGAGCAGAACACGAACCCGAACTCGTCGAGGCCGGCCGCGGCGACCGACACCGCTGGGTCCCCGGCCGGGAGCCGGAGCTCGACCCACACGGCCTGACGCTGCAGCGCATCGAGATCGGCGGCGACCACGTCGCCCAGATCGCGGCCGACCGTGGTCACCGTGATCGAGGCCGCCGCCACCTCGCGGTTCACCTCGACCACGCGCAGGGTGTGGTCGGGTGCGTCCTCCAGTGAACGAGGGCGCGGAACCTCGACCGTACGGGGAAGTTCGTGATGGTCCACGATCCGACGCACGTAGTCGGCCACGAAGGCGGGTGCATGCACCTGGCGCGGCGGCGGGGGCGCGATGAACATCAGTCCCGGACGCACCGTCGCCCGCTGCAGCGTGGCCACGTCGTCGTTGAACCCCTCCTGACGCATCGCAGGCAGATGGGCGAGCATGATCCCGCACTCGATCTGACCCTCTTCGAGACCGATGCGCTGCGTGATCGGATGGGTCGTCACCGCCTCGCTGAAGCGTACGACCGGCGCAGGATCTCGCAGGCCGCGATCGCGCACGGCCGACTCGGCCAGGGTCAGGAGCAGGTTCCGACCTCGGTAGCGAGGGTCGGTGAACGCTCCGCCCACATGGACCACGCGTCCGTCCTCGGTGAAGTCCTGTTCGAGGTGGGCCACGATGCGGCCGTCCGGGTTCAGCGCCACGTACGAGTTCCAGTCCGGCGACGAGAGTCGCGCAGCCAGTCGCTCCGGGAAGTAGTAGGCGAGGTCGGGGTAGCTGAAGCCGTAGCAACTGTGGATGCCCCGGGACAGGGCCAGGGCCTCGTCGGGTCGCATGCGGCGGTACTCGAGCGGCTCATCGGCTGGCGCCCGTTCGAGATCATCGTCCTGCCGATCACCGCTCACCGACTCACGATGGGCGGGAAGGGCGATATCGACGGTGATCCGGTTGCCGTGCACATCGGGTGGATCCACTCGCAGCCCTTCGGCCACGCCGACGTCGAGCAGGGCGAGCACGACGGCGGGGAGCGACGAGTGGTCGGTCGGTGCACCTTGATCACTCACCGTCACGCGCAGCAGGGTGCCCTCGAGCGCCGCCGTCACCGTCACGGGCTCGTCAACATGAGCATCGATCCGTTCGACCGAATCGGCGACGAGTCCCTCGAGGAGGATCCGCACCCGTCCTGCCTCCACCGCCGACAGTCCACGACTCCGGGCTGTCTCCTCGACGGCGGCACCGGCCACGGTCACACACGCCGCAGTCCCATCGAGAACGAGCCGGAACAGCGATGGTGCCGGACGCAACGGGGCGGGCTCGCTCATCGTGTGCTCGCTTGCGTTCAGCCCCTGCGGAGGCGGGAAAGCAGTCCGCCCTTGCCGGCTGGACAGGCCTCGTCCAGCGGTCGCTGGGCCACCCGGGCGAACGTCTCGGCGAACTGCGGATCATCGATCCCGAACGCCTCACAGATCTTCCGGCAGCGCTTCCGATCGATCTCGTACCGCTGACACAACAGATCGAACGTCCGCGCCCGCAGATCGACACGCGGCGGAACCAGCACGGACCATTCCGGCACATGACGCTCGATCAACTTCAACTGCGGACTCCCCGCCTCACGGCGCGCCGCCCGGAACGACTCCACGAAGGCATCATCGGACTCACCGGGCAACGAACCACGCAACGCCTCGGCATCGAGGATGTGCTCCAGCGACATGTACGCCGACTGCGTGGCCGACATGGCCGACGCAGTGATCGCCTTGTGCCGGTCCGAGGATCGCTGCGACTCCTGCTCGATCAGGTACACCAGCGATCGGGCACGACGGACATCACCGGCCGAGGCACCCCCGGCGAGGATCTCCTCCCGGCTGAACAGTCCGTCGTCGCTCACGAGCGTCCGGCGATCCGCGAGGCGAGGGCGGCCAGGGTGGTCGACCACTCCTCATCGGGACTGGTGAGACTGAACAACGAACCCGACGAGTTCTCCACCACGGCTTCGCTCAGCGGCAACACACCACCGACCTCCGAGTCGTAGGCGGCCGCCACATCACGACCGAGCGCTTCACGATCCACCGAACTCGGCACCTTGTTCACGAGCAGCAGCAGCTGCGGGACGTCGAGACGACGAGCGACATCGACGGTCACCGCCGTACCTTGGAAGTCCTGCTTGTCCGGACGCATCAGCAGGATCAACACGTCCGACACCGTGATCGACAACAACGTCTCCTCATTGAGGCCCGGATGGGTGTCGACGATCAGGAAGTCCAGATCCAACGCACTGCTCAGTTCACGGAACCCGTCATTGAGTCGACCCACGTCGTAGCCCTCGCGCAGGATCCGGGCGATCTCGGAGGCCTTGATGTTGGACGGCACGAGGTACAGCGCCGCACCCGCCGGCACATCGGCCGGCGCCAGACGGTCGGTGACGTCGTGGGCCGCCTCGGCGATGGTCGCCGTGCCGTGCAGATAGTCGTTGAGCGTGGTGCCCAGACCGTCCTCATCGAACCCGAACAGCACATGGATGCCGGGTGACTGGATGTCGGTGTCGATCACCGCCACCCGGGCCCCGGTGAGGGCGATCAGGGCGGCGAGGTTGGCGGCGGTGTTGCTCTTGCCGGTGCCGCCGCGGAAGGAGTGGATGGAAACGAGCGTGGTCATGGAGTCGTCCTACCATGTTTCGCACGGCCCCGTCGGACTCCGAGCCCGAGGTCCACCCACCGATGACCATCGACCCCGCCCTCGCCCATTCGCTGACCGTCGAACGCATCCGGCGCGACGAACTGCTCACCGCCGACGTGGCGGCCGACGACATCGTCCAGATCCAGACGATCGAGGCCGTGATGGACGGCTCGTACGACGGCGATGTGACGGTGGCCGAACTGGTCGGCCTCGGGGACTTCGGCATCGGCACGCTGCAGGGCCTCGACGGGGAACTGGCCGTCATCGACGGGGAGTTCTGGAACATCGATGCCGATGGTCGAGCAGCACTCGCCGAGCCCTCGGCGCGGGTGCCGTTCGCCGTGCTGGTGGACTTCGACGAGGCCGACCGCTTCGTGGTGCCCGGCAACCTCGACCGCGCCGCCTTCGAACAGGCCCTGTGGGACCGCGTGCGCACCAAGGAGGCCTGTTACGCGGTGCGGATCACCGGACGATTCGGTCCGGTCACGTTCCGCACAGTGGCCAAGCAGTCGCCGCCCTATCGACCCCTCACCGACGTACTGGCCACCGATCAGAGCCTGTTCGAGATCCCCTCCATCGTCGGCACCATGGTGGGCTTCTCGTTCCCCTCGGGGATGACCGAGGTCAACCTCCCCGGCTTCCACCTGCATCTCCTCGCCGACGACCGCTCCACCGGCGGACACATCTACGACTACGCCACCCACGATGTGGAGGTGACGATCGGTACCAGCCGCACGGTGCACCTCGAACTCCCCGAGCGGAATCTGGCCGACACGCTGACGCTGCCCGATCCGCTGCGCTCGGTGCACCTGCGACTGGTGCGCTCGGGCACTGCGTCTGGTGCCGAACTGGCGGGCGGACTCGCGCTCGATGCCGACCTCGTCACCGACGCCCTGCGACGGCTGATCAACCGGGGCATGGCCGAACGCGTCGACGGTGCCGATGCACCACCGACCGTCGACACTCGCATCCGGGCGCATCTCGCTCCGGTGCGACCGGCCTCGCTTCCGGCGGCACTCGATGACCTCTGAGCCGATCACCTCTGAGCCGATCACCGCCCCGGCTGTCGGCTCGACCCAGTCGACCCCGTCGACCGAGCAATGGCGACGGATCGTCGATCCCCGGCGCTGGAGTCTGGGCGCCCGACTCGGGGCGACACTCGTGCTCGCCGCGCTCGTTCCCATGGCGGTGGTCTCGCTCGCCGCCACCCGCACCGGTCAGCGAGCGGTGGAAGCGTCCGAGCTGGAAGCTGCCGAGGGCGCGGCGACGGTGGGCGCGGCGGCCATCGACGAGTACATCGGCGGAGTGGCCGCCCGCGCCGATCAGCTCGGCACCACACCTGCGGTGGTGACCTTCCTCACCGAGGGCGGCACGGCGCCCTCGTTCAGCCAGGCCCCCGATGTGGTGGCCACCCTGCTGGCCGATGCCAAGGGGACCATCGTGGCCGGCCCTGCCGATCGGATCGGCACCTCGGTGGCGACGGAGCCCTGGTTCGTGCAGGCCGTGGCGGGCAAGCCCGCCGTCGGCGAGGCGACATCGCTGGGGAATCGCTCGTTCGTCACGGTGGCCGCACCGGCCCGTCGACCGGGCGCCGCCGTGGTGGGTGTGGCCGCCCTGCAGGTGGGCGGCGACGACCTGCTCTTCGCCCTCAATCAGGCCCCGCTCGGACCGGGCGGTCAGGCGATGCTCGTCGACGACGACGGGAAGGTGATCGCCGCCCGCGACTCCCGGCTGCAGGGTCGCACCCTCGACGAGTTGGGCATGAACGCGGTGGCCGCCGACATCGCCGCCCGCGACAGCGGGAGCATCGCCCGCAGCCCGCTGCGCGGTCGCGGCGAACAGGTGGTGGCATGGGCCAGCGCGGGCGGGGAGGCCTCGGCCGTGGTGACCCAACCACGAAGCGCCTTCCTCGCGCCCATCGATCGCCTGGCCAACACCATCACCATCGCCCTCATCGCCGTCGGCGTGCTGGCCGTGATCAGCGCACTGCTCATCGCCCGACGACTGTCACGACCGATCGGCGCGCTGACGCGCGCGGCGCGCGCCGTCGAGGACGGAGGCGCGCCCGACGCCGCCGAACTCGATCGCATCGGCCGATCGGGCGATGACGTCGGTCGGCTGGCCCGGGTGTTCTCCCGCATGGCCGAACAGGTGGCCACCCGCGAACGGAAGTTGAAGGAACAGGTCCGGTCGCTCAAGGTCGAGATCGACCAGGAACGTCGACGCAAGGAGGTGGAGGAGGTCACCGACAGCGACTTCTTCCGCGATCTCGAGGGTCGGGCCGCCGAGATGCGCCGACGGGCCAAGGGCGACGAATGAACACGCATCCGCATCGATCACACGAACCTCGAGCCCGTCGCGCCCTTCGCACGATGACGGTGATCGTCGCGGCACTGTCCGCCATGGCGCTGCTGAGCACGGCATGCTCGACCTCGGACGCGGCGAAGGACTGTCCGCCCCGGGCCATCGCCTTCATGGGCCCGATCACCGGCAGCAACGGTGCCGACGGTCGGATGTTCCGCAGCGGCATCGAGACCGCACTGGCCATGGCCGAGGAGCAGGGCGCGCTGGGCGGATGCCCGGTGGGCCTGGTCACCTTCGACACCCGGGCCGATCCGCAGGTGGCCAAGGCCATGGCCACTCGGATCGCCGAGGACCCGCAGATCCTTGCCGTCGTGGGCCCCTCCTACTCGGGCGAGACCGCCGCAGCCATGCCCATCCTCGAGGCGGCCAACGTGCCCGTCATCACCGCGTCGGCCACCAACCCCGAGCTGGGCACCAAGGGCTGGCGGTGGTTCCACCGGGTGGTGGTCGACGACGCCACCCAGGGCCCGGCGGCCGCCGCCTACATGGTCGAGCGCTTCGCCGTGCGCACCGTGGCCGTGGTCGATGACGGCAGCCTCTACGGCAAGGCGCTGGCCGACCTCGTCGCCTCTTCGCTCGGCGCCCGTGGCGTCGTGGTTGCCCCTCGTCTGCAGGTCGAGGCCGAACGCCTCGACTATCGGGTCGCCGTGGAATCGATCCGTTCCCTCGGCGCCGATGCCGTCTACTTCGGCGGTGTCACCGGACCGGCTGCCCGCCTCGTCCGACAGTTGCGCAATGCCGGCGTGACCGCCGAGTTCGTGACCGGCGATGCCGTGTTCTCCCCCGAGTTCCTGACGCTGGCCGGTTCGGCCGCCGAGGGCGCCACCATCACCTGTCCGTGCACCGTCGGCGGAACAGGAGCCGCCGCCCGGGAGTTCGACGCCGCGTTCCGACGCCTCACCGGCACCACGCCCTCGAGCTACGCCGCCGAGTACGCCGATGCCACCCGCCTCGTGCTCGATGCCCTCGCCGCCGGGGCTCGCACTCGCGCCCAAGTGGAGAAGTCCCTCGAAGGCGCCGACGTCGAAGGCATCACCAAGCAGTTGTCGTTCGACGCCGATGGTCAGATCCGTCGCGGTCCGGTGTTCGTGTTCACCATCACCAACGGCGTCTTCGTTCCCACGGCCTCGGTGGAACGGGGTGTGGTCACGGTGCTGCCGACCAACTGAATCGAGTCGCGCCGTCGCCGGCCCGGCGTCGATCGACGGCCGTGACCTCGAGGATCTCGCGGATGTCGGCATTGATGCGGTCCGTCTCCGAGAGGGTGTCGTCGAGCGAGTGCTGTCCGACGACGTTGCGCAATGTCGTCTGGGCGATCTGGTTGATGGCGGCGGTCACGCTCTCGATCACCACCACCGACTTCACCGGATCGATCACGCGCAGACCGGGTTGCTTCACCCCGATCACGCGTCCGAGTCGGAAGTGCACTCCGCGTTCGTACTCGCGCACCACCCGCAGACACGACGCGACGATGAGCAGTACCACGACCACGACAGCGGCGACGACGATGAGGGTGACGAACACGAACGCCCCTTTCCACGCGATGGTGGCACTGTGCCTGCGCGCAGGAACCTGTGCGACCCCTCATGGGTTGATCGAGACCCCTGCGCTCGACCTCACCTCTAGGATCCGCCGATGGCCGCCGTCGCCGAACTTCCCGTGCTGGACATGGCCGATCCGGCGTTCTGGGCCGACATCCACACCCCGCTGCGAAACGCCCGGGCGGAGGCGCCGTTGGCCCGCACTCCGTCGGGAGAGGTCATCGTCCTCGGTCATGCCGAGGTGGAGCAGTTCCTCCGCGATCCGAGGATGCGCACCACGGACCTCCTGGCCACCAACGGGCTCACCTCCGGACCACTGCACGAGTGGTGGAGCCGGGTGATGTTCTCCACCGATCCTCCGGACCACACCCGCCTGCGCCGTCTGGTGTCACGGGCCTTCACCCCCCAACGCATCGAGGCCCTCGAGCCGACCATCGTCGCCATCGCCGATGCCGTGCTCGATCCGCACCTCGAACGGGGCGAGCTCGACCTGGTGGCCGACTACGCCCACCATCTCCCCATCCGCGTGATGGGCCACATGCTGGCGGTCCCCGACGCCGAGTTCGACCTCTTCGCCGAGTGGACCGCCGATCTCGGGCTCGTGTTCTCGGCCATCGTCGATACCGACCTGCGGTCACGACTCGAGCGCAGTTATCTCGCGCTCGATGACTACGTCCGCGACCTGATCGCCCGTCGACGACGTGCACCGGGTGACGATCTGCTCAGCGCGCTCATCGCCGCCGAGGAGGAGGAGGACCGACTCTCCGCTGACGAGTTGGTGGCCATGGTGGCCAACCTGTTGTTCGCCGGACACGACACCACGCGCAGCTACCTGTCGATCGCGCTCCCGCTGTTGCTCACCCATCCCGAGCAACTCGACGCGCTGCGCGCCGACCCCACCCTGTACGCCTCGGCCGCCGAGGAGTGCCTGCGCTTCGAATCCCCAGTGATGGGCTCATCACGCACGCCAGCGGAGGATGTGGAGATCGCCGGCGTGACCCTGCCCGCCGGTCGGGCCGTATCGGTATCACTCCCCGCCGCCAACCGCGACCCGCGTGCCTTCACCGATCCCGATCGCTTCGACATCACGCGGTTCACCGCGTCGGGAACCCGGCCATCGGCCATCGCCAGTTTCGGACATGGAGTGCACTTCTGCCTGGGCGCCGCGCTGGCCCGAGCGGAGGGTCGCATCGGGCTGGAACGGGCCCTGACCCGACTCGGCGACATGCGACTCACCGCGCCGCTGCATTGGGTGCCCTATGCGCACATCCGACGCTACGAAAGGGCACCGGTCGCGTTCGACCGATGACGAGTCAGGGTCGGACGTCGGCCAGCACCCGGAACAGCCCGACGCTCTGGATCGTCACGCCGCCGGGGCCTGCGCCCCCGACCTCGTAGGTGGCGTGACGGCCCCGGGCGGCCTCCTCGGTCTCGAAGACGTAGAACCCAAGGCCATGGGTCCCGTCATCCGAGATCGTCCACGTGGCCGACCGCAGCCCGGTCAGGGCGCGCACCGAAGGTACGGCCGATTCCTCGAGGGCGGCCTTCAGCGACTCGGGGGTGGTGCCGGACGGCACGGAAACATTGGTGGTGACGACCCACATGGTGCAGTTCCTCCTCGTTCGGACGACGGCGCGACTGTAGGTCGGGCTCGGAGCGGCTGCTCATGTCCGGCCACCGGACCCGTCGACGGCTACTTGATCCCGCCGCGGTAGATCCAGTTGTACTGGCTGGCCGACTTCGAGATGCCCTCGGTCGCCACACCGATGCCGATGATCACGACTCCCACCGGATCGCGCCGGCCACCCAGTTCACCCGCCAGCTGCGCGAGCTCCGGGCCTACGGTGCGCCCCCTCCACTGGACGCACCGGTGGCCAACCTCCATGTCAACGGATCGGCGGCGGAGTCGATCGTCGCGACCACGTTCCCCGGTTCGACCGCCATCGAGGTCGGCGGCGATCACAACTCGATGTTCGACTCCTCGAATGCCGAGGCCCTCGTTCGACGATTGGACCAGTGGCTCGCCACCACGTCGGGGAACGAACCTCGTGACCGAAGCGGTTCCGACGGCTTCGACGGCTCCGACGGTTCGGAAGATTCCGACGGATCGGCGTTCAGCGGCGCCCGACGCCCTCGTAGGTGAACCCCAGACGCTGCAACGCAGCGCGGTCGAGGACATTCCGCGTGTCGACCACCGCCCGGCGGGACACGACCCCGGCCAGCCGGTCCACGTCGACCAGACGGAACTCGTCCCACTCGGTGAGCACCACGATCACATCGGCATCGGCGCAGGCCGAGTAGAGGTCGTCGGCGACCGTCAACCCCGGCCGGTCGACACCGGCCACCACCGGGTCGTAGGCGCGCACGTTGGCGCCCCGGGCCAGCAACCGGTCGATGATCTCCAGGGCCGGCGAGTGGCGCAGATCGTCGGTGCCCGCCTTGAAGGTGAGTCCCAGCGCAGCAACCTGCGCGCCTTCGATCCGTGCGTCGAGCGCGCGTTCGATCTTGTCGACGATCCGCTCGAACTGCTCGCGGTTCACGTCGACCACTCCGCGCAGGAGTGAGAAGTCGTAGCCGGCGGCCTCGGCGATCCGGATGAGTGCCTCGGTGTCCTTGGGGAAGCACGAGCCTCCCCATCCGGGACCGGGCCGCAGGAACTCGTGGCCGATCCGTGAGTCGTAGCCGATTCCGAGCATGACCTCGTCGACATCGGCGCCCACCGCCTCACACACCGCAGCGAGCGCGTTGACGAACGAGAGCTTGGTGGCGAGGAACGAGTTGGCGGCGTACTTGATGGTCTCCGCCGACACCGGATCGGTGAGCAGCACCGGGGCCGAGAGCGGGCGGTACAGCGATGCCACCCGGGCGGCGATCTCGGGATCGTCGGCGCCGATCACGATGCGATCGGGCCGGAGGCAGTCGGCCACCGCCGAGCCTTCGCGCAGGAACTCCGGATTCGACACGACGGCCACATCGGCCCGGGCCAGGAATCGCTCGACCTCGCGCAGCGAACCGACCGGCACCGTCGACTTGTTGATGACGATGGCGCCCGGCTTCAGCAGTGGCCCGATCTCGGTGGCGACCGAGTGGACGAACGACATGTCGGCCGTGCCGTCCGGCAGCTGCGGCGTCGGGACACAGATGAACACGACGTCGGCGTCGGCCACCGCACTCCCGGCACCGACCTCGAAGCACAGCCGTCCGCTGGAGCCATGAGCCCGCACGAGGTCCTCCAGCCCGTCCTCGTGGATGGGCAGACGCCCGGCCCGGAGCTCATCGACCCTCGCCGAATCCACATCGGCACAGACCACGCGGTAGCCGAGTTCGGCGAAGCACGCGGCGGTGGTGAGACCGACGTACCCGGCTCCGATCACTGCGATCCGTTCGTCCATCGGTCCTCCCTCCCGGAACCTCGGCCGGTGGTCATCGGCGGCCGGATCCCGGGCGGCGCCGAACGATACCGGGCCGTTGCTCGCCGGGGAAAGCCTCGGGGCGCCGAGCACAGGCCCATCGCGCCGACCCGAGCCGACCCGCGCCGACCCGAGCCGACCGGGTCAGGCCTGCGGAGCCGGCCGACCGATCAGCGCCAGTGAGGCGGCGATGCGATCGCTGAGGTCGGCCAGCTCCGCGGCCGTCCGCCGGAATTCGACCAGCGGAAGTCCGAACGGATCATCGATGTCGTCCACCGGCGAATCCCCCAGCAGTTCGCCCAGTGGACGATCAGCGGTCAGGCGCTCCACCCAGACGCCGAGTTCCTCCCCCACGCCGGGCGCACCCACCATGCCGGCCCGCCGCACCAGCTCCTTGAGGGTCATGAGTCGAGGCAATGCCTCGGGCGCCATCACGGCGGCATCGCGCAGGTGCTCACGGGCCATTCCCACCACCAGATCGGCCGACAGCAACTGCTGGGCCGTCAGGGCCCGACTGGAGTGCCCGGTGAGGTCGAGGCCCATCTCCGCCATGACCTGCGCGGCCTCCGGTGCTGCGGGCATACCCCACTCGACCAGGCCCGATGTTCCCGCCGACGACACCGACGCCCCGACGCCCGCGGCATCGAGTGAGCGTTGCAGGAACGCCTGCGCCATCGGCGAACGGCAGATGTTGGCCGTGCACACGACGAGTACCGCGTAGGTCACTGCGTTCCCCACTTCGCTCGCAGCCGTCCCGTGAACATCGGACCGGCGCGTCAGTCCTTGGCGTACTTCTCGTACTTCGAATACCGCGAGTACCGGCCGTAGCCGTAACGGCCGTAGCGGCCGTAGCGGTGCCGGTACGGGCCGTACCTGCGCTGCTCGCTGCTCTCGTTGAGCACGATCCCGATCACCGGCGAGTTGACCTGAGCCAGTCGGTCGAGGACCTCGGTGAGCTGGGCCCGCGTCGTCGTCCCCGCCCTGGCCACCACGATCACGCCGTCCACCAGATGGGCGAGCGCCAACGCATCGGCCACCGGTAACACCGGTGGGGAGTCGAGGACGATGAAATCGGCGCCGGCCGACTCGATCCGGTCGAGGACCGTGCCCATCCGTTCCGAACCGAGGAGTTCGGCCGGGTTCTGGGGTAACTGTCCGGCCGGCACGAGGAATGCGCTGTCGATCGACGGGAGGGGCACCGCGACGAGCGCATTGACCAGTTCCGACTCCCCCAGCAGGACGCCGGTGAGACCGGCCGGCGGCTTGACGATGCCGAAGAGATTCTCGAGCTGCGGCTTGCGCAGATCGCCCGAGACCAACACGACCTTCAGGCCGCTCTGGGCCAGGACCATGGCGAGATTGGCCACGACCGTCGTCTTCCCCTCACCGGGCATCGCCGAGGTGACGAGGATTCGACTGCGCTTCTGCCCGATGGCCGAGAACCGGATGTTCGTGCGCAGGGCCCGGTAGGCCTCAGCATCGGTGGAGTCGAGAGGCACGAGTTGCCGGCTCTGACGCTTCTGCGCCTTGGTGTTGGTGGGGATCGTCCCGATGACCGGCACGTCCTTGACCATCTCCTCGATGTCCTCGGTGGCGTGGATCTTGTTGTCGAGTCGATCGATCAACAGCGCCACACCGGCCGCGAAGACCAACGCCAGAATTCCGGCCAGCGCGGCGTCGCGAACGGGTGTGGGTTCGAACGGAGCGGTCGGCACCACCGCCGTGTTGGCCACCTCGACGTTGCCGGATCGACTGGCGGCCTCGACCTCGAACTGCGTCGACAACGAACGGAGATCGGTCTGTTGCGCCACCAGCGCAGCACGCTGGGCCCGCAGCGTGTCGGCGTCGAGCGCAGGAAGTCGAGTGTTGGCCAGCCGGGAGTCGACATCCTTGATCTGCGCTTCGAGTTCGCGGGACTTGACCAGGAGCTCCTCGGATCGGGCCACGAACGAGGACCGCAACTGTTCCTTGCGCTGGGCCACGTAGACCTCGGCGTAGACGTTGGCCGCCTCGGCCGCCACTGCAGGTGACGGACTGACCACCGTGATCTGGATCAGATCGGTCTGTCCCACGCCCGAGAACGTGACGCTGGAGATCTGGGCCACATCCTCGCCGAGTTGCTCATCGACCTTCTCCTTGACGCTCACCGACGACATGAGCTGGATCTGCGTCTCGACGTCGCGTTTCGGATCGACACGGATCTGGATGCCGTTGAACACTGCATCGGAGTTCGGGTCGATGACCCGCACCCGGGACGACGCCTTGTAGAGATCGGTCGACGACGCAGCGAGGAAGTAGGCGGCAGCAGCCACGATGACGGCGAAGCCGATGATCACGGGCGCCAGCCATCTGACGACGCTCCAGGCCCGCCAGAGATCGACGCCCTCGGGCGCCTCGTCGCCTGTCATCGGGGGACCCCGCCATGGCCGAGGGAGCTCTGTGCGCCGTCGTCGGACCGGTCCTCGACACCTGCTCCGTGGCCGGTGAACAGCCCGTGAACCGAGATGAATTTGGTCGACACGAGCGCCCTTCCAACCGCAAACCTCGGGTGAGGGTAGCGCAGCCGGGGTACGCTTGACGTGCGGGGCAACCAAGGAACGAACCTGGCGGACCTCATGGCAAACGGGAGCAGCGTGGTCGAGCCACGGGATGATCCGGGCACTGAACCCGAGAGCGAGGGGGCCACTCGAGCCCCGGCCAGCTGGCTCGGAAGTCGCACCGAACGGAGTGTCGACCTCGTCGCCGGGCTGCTCCTGAGCGTCTTCACCCTGCCCATCGTGCTGGTCCTGTGCCTCGGTTCGGCGATCGCCTTCCGCACCTGGCCGCTGTTCCATCAACCGCGTCTGGGCCGTCACGGACGCCCGTTCGCCTTCCTCAAGATCCGCAGTCTCCCGGCCACCGTCCCGGCCGACATCGACAAGTACGAGCTGAGGGACCAACCTTCGTCCTCATGGGGTCGATTCATCCGTCGCACCCACCTCGACGAGTTGCCCCAGTGCTGGCTGCTGCTCACCGGTCGGATGTCCTTGGTCGGTCCCCGACCGGAGATGCCGGCCCTGTCGGCGACCTACGACCGATCCTTCGTCGACTCCCGACTGGAGGTCCGCCCCGGGATCACCGGTCCATGGCAGATCAGCCCCGACAGCGCCGGGTTGATCGGCGAGAGCCCCCAGTACGACCTGTGGTACCTGACCCACGCGGGCCCGATGCTCGACCTGTGGCTCCTGTGGCGCACGTTCCTCGGGCTGTTCGGCGCCGACCCGAGAACCATGAGCGAGTACCCCCGTCGATTCGTCGGCGAGTGAACCGATGAGGGTCCTCGTCGTCCTCGACAACGCGGACAAGTACCTGACCCTGTGGGAGACGGTGCCCGAGTTCGGTGTCGATCTCCATGTGGTTGCGCCGACCGCACTTGCCGCGCGACTCCGGGACCGCCCGGGCCTCACCGTGCACTCGGTCCCCGATCGCTTCATCCGACGCGGTAGGGAGACGTGGAGGATCATCCCCGGGCTGCGCCGCATCGTGCGCACTGTCGATCCGGATCTGCTCCACCTCACCGGCGAGCCCTGGTCCATCGCCGCCGGTCAGTGTCTGGCCACCCGACGCCCCGTGGTGGTGCATGGAGCGGAGATCGTCTTCCGTTCTGGATCCGCCGCCGAGATCGCCCTGCGTGCCCGACTCTGCCGCCGGAACCTGCCCCGGGTGGCCGGTTACGTGGGATGGAACTCACTGGCGATCGGGACGGCCCGCACCGAAGGGCTCCCGGCCTCCACCCCGACACTGGTGGCGCCGGCCGAGGTACCCGATCCGGAGCCCTTCGCCACCTCATCGGCCGGACGGGCCGGAGTCCGAGCGGCGCACGGCTGGGCCAACGACGACGTCGTGGTGGGCTTCGTCGGCCGCTACGCCCCCGAGAAGGGCCTTGGATGGCTCCTGGACGCCGTCGGGCGGACCACATCGCCGAGTCTCCGACTGGCCTGCTTCGGAGAGGGGCCGGAGGCCGACGTCGTGAGGTGGGCCGCCGACCGCAGCGGAGGGCGCATCACGGAGAACGGGCCGCTCCCTCTCGAGCGGATTCCCGAGCTGATGGCCTCGCTCGACGTGCTGGCCATCCCTTCGGTGGCCACCGACGGGTGTCTCGAGCAGTTCGGTCGTGTCGCCGTCGAGGCGATGCTGGCCGGGACCACGATCGTGTCCAGCGATTCGGGCGCCCTCCCCGAGGTCGTCGGCGACGCCGGGGCGATGGTGCCCGAACGCGACACCGAGGCACTGGCCCGTGCGCTCGACGCCATCGCCCACGACCCCGAACGACGCGCCGAACTGGCCGAGATCGGTCGGGCGCGGGCACGGGCACGATACGCCCCCGACACGATCGCCGGGCGGATCGTCGGATTCTGGCGACGCGTCCTTCCCGACGCGCACGGCGCAGAGATCGACCCAGCCGCCGCGATCGACTCGGTCGACTCGAGCATCGCGGTGCAGCGCGATCACTCGGATGATCGGGCGCCGGTGGTGGCGGTGCTCATGGCCTCGCACGATCGCATGGCCAGCACGCTGCGCGGCCTCGAGGGTCTGCATGACCAACGCGAGTGCGCAGCCAGGCTGGAGGTGTTCCTCGTCGACGACGGGAGCACCGACGGCACCGCCGCCGTCGTGGCCCAACGATTCCCCGAGGTGCGCGTGATCCGGGGTGACGGCTCGCTGTTCTGGTCGGGAGCGATGCGGCTGGCGCAGTCGGCGGCCCGGCGTGTGCAGCCCGACTTCCTGCTGTGGCTGAATGACGACGTTTACCTCGACGACGATGCGCTGGCGAGACTGTTGCGTGCCCACGAGACACTGATCGACCGCGGTGGGGACACGGTGATCGTCGTGGGCGCACTCGGTGATCCCCACCGGGATGAGACCTCGTACTCAGGGGTGAACAGGCCGGATCCGAGGCGTCCCACGCAGTTCGAACTCGTCGAGCCCACCGATGGACTCCAGCCCTGCGACACGATGCACGGCAACCTCGTGCTCGTACCCGAGATGGTCTTCCGCCGCCTCGACGGATTCGACGGTTCGTTCCGCCATGCGATGAGCGACTACGACTTCGGGCTCCGGGCCTCCGCGCAGGGCTGCCGAGTCTGGTTGGCGCCCGGCACCTTCGGGACCTGCCCTCGCGACCACGCCGAGCAACCGTGGACGGACCGACGCCTTGGGATCGTCCGCCGCGCCCGCATGTTGATCTCCCCCAAGGGCCTGCCCCCCGGCGACTGGCTGCGGTTCACCCGCCGACATGCCGGGGCCCGGTGGCCGCTGTTCTTCGTCTCGCCCTATGCCCGGTTCGTCGCCGGGATCATGCGTCGAACACCATCGGTCGAACCCCCGACTCACGCAGCGCCCCCGCCCGAGAAGCCCAGAAATCGGGCGGAGCTCGCGCCGCTGCGGGTCTTGCACGTGTTCCACGAACTGCGCCGTTCGGGCGCGGAGACGATGATGCACTGCGCCCGAGAACTCTGGACAGAGGAAGGGATCGACTGCGAACTCGTGGCCGTGGGTGAGTCGATGGGCGACTTCGCCCCCGAACTCGCTGCCCGTGGCTACCGGATCCACCATCTCCAGCCCGGTCCCCGGGCACTGATGACGGGATTCCTCGCGCTGCTCCGACGAGACCGACCCGACGTCGTCCACATCCACACCGAGCGGGCCGGCTTCTGGCTCGCGCTCCTCGCCCGATCGTTCGGCGCCGGGGTGGTGCAGTCGGTCCACACCATGTTCGCCTTCACCGGACCGCTGCGCGCCGAGCGGCGCGTCCAGCGTTGGATCATGCGTCGCCTCGGCGTGCGGTTCGTGGCCGTGAGCCCTGACGTCGCCGACCACGAACGAGCACACTTCGGGAACTTCGCCGAGGTGATCCTCAACTGGGTCGACCTCGAACGATTCACCCCCGCATCATCCGACGAACGATCGGCGGCACGGCGCTCCCTCGGCGTGGGTGACGATGACTTCGTCGTGCTCACCGTGGGCAACTGCTGGTCCATGAAGAACCATTCACTGGTCATCGAGGCCATCTGCCACCCGACGACCGCCACCGACGTCGTGTACCTCCACGTCGGTGATGACTCCGTCGACGCCGGCCCCGCCGAACGACGGATGGCGTCGGACTCGTCGCGCTCCTCGGCGATCCGATTCCTCGGGGCCCGACAGGACGTGCCCATGCTCCTGCATGCCGCCGATGTCTTCGTCATGCCGTCGTCGTACGAGGGCAGCGGCATCGCCGCAGTCGAGGCCCTGGCCACCGACACGCCAGTGATCGTGGGCGACGCACCCGGACTGCGCGACCTCCATCTGCTCGACCCCGAGGTGCGCCTCGTCCCCCTCGACGCCGACGCCATCGCCGACGCCATCGCCGAGGTTCGTCGGGCCCTCGAACTCGACGAACTCGGCGAACTCGGTGGCCGAGGCCGGGAGACCGCCGTCCGTTGGTTCGATCCCGTGACCGGGACCGCCCGATACGCCGTGCTGTACCGGGCCGTCGCCGGAGCACGACACCGATGAGGATCGTGGTCACCGGCCAGGCCGACCTGCGGATGCTCGCCGATCTCCTCGACCCGACCGACGCGCTGCCGATCGGCATGGGGGGCACCCCGCCCGTGCACGAGATCCGGATGCTCCTGACCCGCGGCCACGACGTGACGCTGGTGACGCTCGATCCGACGATCACCGAGGAAGTGGTTCTCCGCGGCCCGGCCCTGACCGTGCATGTCGGACCCTGTCGGCCGAAACGGGCGATACGCACGCTCCACCGGGCCGAGCGTCGCTATCTCAGCGCAACCATCCGTGCGCTCGGGCCCGACGTGGTGCACGCCCACTGGACCTACGAGTACGCCCTCGCCGCTCTGGACACCGGCATCCCCACCGTGGTCACCGTCCACGACGCCCCGCTCCGGATGGTGCGGTGGAACCTGCCCCGCCACGGTGCTGGAAGCCCCCTCCGCCGGCTGGCCCGGACGACGCACTGGATCCTGCGGGCATCCATGGCCTGGCGCGTGGCTCGACGGTCGCGGCTCAACATCGCCGTCTCACCGCACACCCGCGACCACTTCGAGCGCATCATGCGCAGCCCGGGTGAGATCGACACCATCCCCAACTTCATGGCCGCCGAGTCGTGGCCGGCGATCATGGCGGGGGCGCCGACCGAGTGGAACCCGACCCAGCGCCCCTTCCGCTGCGTGTCCGTGCTCGGGACGTGGGGGGACCTGAAGAACAGCAAGACCCTCCTCGAGGCGTTCGCCCGGGTGCTCGCCTCCGGTCTCGACGCCCGGCTCGCGCTCGTCGGAGTCGACTTCGGGACGGAGGGCGAGGCGGCCCGCTGGGCGCGCGACCGCAACCTGACGGAGGGGGTGGAGTTCGTGGGTCCGCTCAGCAATCGCGCCGTGCTCGACCTGCTGGCATCGGCCGATGTCCTCGTCCATCCCTCGCGTGAGGAGGCGTGCGGGATGGTCATCACCGAAGCACAGTTGGCATCGACGGCGGTGATCGGAGGATCGGACAGCGGCGGGGTACCGTGGTCTCTGGGCTACGGCGTCGCAGGGGTGCTGGTGGACATCGATTCAGCCGACCAACTGGCCGATGCCATCGTCGCGGTGGCCCGGGATCACGATCGGCGACACGATCTGGCCCGTTCCGGCCACTTCCTCGCCATGCGACGCCATGAACCCGAGACGCTGATCACTCGCATCGAATCGATCCTGCAACGAGCCATAGATGCTCCGACGACCGGCCCCCGGCCTCGGACGGCCCGATGATCACCACCGCCGTCGTCCTCCTCGTCGGCGCCTGCGGCTTCGTCGCCGTCGCCGTGGGCATCGCCCGCAAGCCGGAGTTTGCCGTGGTGCTCGTGCTCCTCAGCGAACTGGCCGTGAGTCGCTACGCCCTGCCCCCGCTGTCGTTCGGGTCGCTGACCATCTTCCTCAACGACCTGCCCACCCTGGCCCTGCTCGCCGCCGTCGCCCTCCGCCCCACTCTCGGCGTGGCGCGGCGGCGGTTCTCGATGACCCTGCTCGTCGTTCTGCTCCTCGCCGTGCTGGGCCTCGCCCGCGGGATCCGGGTCTTCGGCCTGGAGGTCGCCGGCAACAACTCCCGAGAGATCCTGGCCTTCGCCGCCGCCGCCCTCTTCTTCAGCACCGTGGTCATCACGCCGAAGTTCATCGATGCGCTGCGGCGATGGTTCACCGTCGCCGGCGGGGTGCTCATCGTCACGGCCCTGCTCTTCTGGGCGCAGAACGGATTCGGTGGATTCAGCACCTCTGGTCAGCGCGCCCTGCGCGGTCTGGAGGCACTCATCCTGCTTCTCGCCACCATCATCACCATCGTCGTTCCCTACGGCCGGACCCGAACGAGGAACCTCACCCTTCCCATCATCGAGTTCATCGTCCTCGTGCTCACCGTGCAACGGTCGGTGGCGGTGGCCGGCATCATCGCGCTCATCGTCATCGTGTTGATCGGCGGCCGTGTCCGGACCCGTCGGAGTTCGACCGTGACCCGATTCCTGCTCGTGATCGGCGGCCTGGCCGTGGGCTTCCTCGTACTCGCCGGCCCCACCGGCGTGACGCAGGACCTCGGCACCGCCATGGGTACGTCCGCGACCACGGAGGGAACGTTCAGTTGGCGACTGGAGGGCTGGCGCATCCTGATCAGCGAACAGCTCTCCGGCTCGGTGCCCAGCATCGTCGTCGGCGAACCCGCCGGGTCGAGCAACCTGCGGGTCATCGGCGAGTCGATCGTCACCGTGGCGCCCCACAGCGAGTACGTGTCGCTGTTCAAGTCCGTCGGCATCGTCGGCCTCGCGCTCATGGTCTGGCTGCTGGTGGCCACGTTCCGCAGGAACGTCATGAACGTGCGGAGCGAGTACACCTTCACCGCCACCGTCGGACTGCTGTTCGCCACCATGCTGGCGTCACTCGTCGTCTACTTCATCACCTATTCAGCCGGTCTGACCGGTGGACTGGTCATCGGCCTCTCGGTGAGCCTGGCGTGGTTCGGGGCCATCGATCCGGAGCGCAAGGCCGCCGGGCCCGAGATGGAGCCGTCGCTGCCGGTCACCCCGCCGACGACGGTGCCGACGTCGCGTCGGGGTGCGCCGCCGCCCATCGATCAGCCGGTGCTCTCGTGAGTCGGTCGATGACCATCGACCGATGAGTATCGACCGATGAGCATCTACACCGGTGATCGACCCGATCTGCTGCGATTCGTCGAGCCCCCGTGTGCCAGTGTGCTCGATGTCGGGTGCGGCGCCGGGGGTCTCGCCACGCTCCTGCGTTCCCGCGGTGCGGAACGGGTCGTGGGGATCGAACCCGACGCCGATCGGGCGACCACAGCGGCCGCAGTCACCGACCGGGTGATCGTGTCGACGGTCGAGGAGGCCCTCGACCAACATCTGGGAACGACTCGATTCGACCTCATCGTGGCGTCGGATGTCCTCGAGCACCTCGTCGACCCGTGGACGGTCACGGAGCGTCTGGCGGCTCATCTGGAACCGAACGGTCGTCTCCTGCTCTCGGTGCCCAACGTGGGCAACCAGGAGGTCGTCAAGCAACTCATGCGGCGCGGCGACTGGCGCTACGACGACACCGGCATGTTCGATCGCACCCATCTGCGCTGGTTCGGGCGTTCGACCCTGCGCCAGCTGCTCGATCGGGCCGGCCTTGTTCCCCAGCGGTGGGGAGCGCGTCTGGCCTTCGGTGTCGGACCGCTCTACACCACCCGTCTCGTCGACGATGCCACTCGCATCCCGTCGATCGCCATCTTCCAGCACCACGTGCTGGCGCAACGGGCCTGAGGACCACCTCCACTCGTTCACCGGCGGTCTCCCGACAGCTCGCAACAGAGCGTGTGGTAGCAACGTGGCCGTGAGGGTCCTGGTGCTCGTGCTCTCGGTCGATCGTGAACCGTGGCGCTCCATCGAACGCGACGGTCAACGCGCCACTTGGGCGGCGCCCTCGACCCTCGACCTCGACGTCCCCGTTCGTTACTACCGGGGCCGGCGCGCCGGGGTGGCGCGTCTCGGCGTGGGCACCACGACGCGACTGCTCCGGTGGATGGGATCCGAACGTCCCGATGGCCGTGCCGCGATCATCCGAGAAAGTGTCCTGCGTCGGATCGGCCGGCACTACAGCACGACCGGTGCCACGACGGTCGATGGCCTCATCCGCACCCGCGTGCCCGAGACCTATTCGATGGTGGCGACGAAACTGTTCGTCGCACTGCGTCACGTGCTGCTCACCGAGGAGTTCGACTTCCTGCTCCGCACCAACTCCTCGACCTACATCGATCGCCGCCGTCTGCTCGACCACGCGTCACGAGTGACCGCGTCGGGCTACTGGGGCGGATTCCCGGGCGAGGTCGACGACATCGCCTTCACGTCAGGGGCCGGGACACTTCTCAGCCGTGACGTCGTCGAGGCGGCCGTGGAGGCGGCGCGGGACTGGGACTGGAGTCGCATCGATGATGTGGCGCTCGGGGCCGTCCTCACGTCGCTCGGGGTCGAACGTCAGATACTCGATCGACCAGTCGTGACATCGGCGGACGACGTGGCCGCTACCGATCTGCACGCCTTCATGTGGCGCTGCAAGGGCGTCGGTGAGCGCAACGACGTCTCCACCATGCTGGCGCTCCACGAGGCCCTCGGTCACCGCCACTGATCCGACCCCGATCGACTGTTGCACCGACTCCACGCCGGCGCAGGTTCGATGCCAGTGACGAAGGCCCGCCGGTGAGCTCGTTCAGCCGTTGACGGCCATCAGCCGATGACGCGCCTCACCCGATGCCCTGCAGTCGGGCGTTCCGGGCGAAGTCGGGTACCCGGGCGAGGACCTCGTCGAAGGAACCGGTGGCCACCAGTCGGCCGTGATCGAGCACCACCACCACATCGGCGTGGCGCACGGTGGCGAGACGATGGGCGATCACGACGATCGTCACTCGACCCTCGAGGTCGTCGAGCACGGCTCCGATCTCGCTCTCGGTGGTGGCGTCGAGCGAACTGGTGGCCTCGTCGAGCACGAGGAACGACGGCTCCCGGAACAGGGCGCGGGCGATGCCGAGTCGTTGCCGCTGTCCACCCGAGACCCTGGCCCCGCGCTCACCGAGCACCGACCAGATCCCGTCGGGCATGGCCCGCACCACATCGTCGACCCGGGCCGATCGGAGCGCAGTCCACACCCGGTCCTCGTCGATCCGGTCCCGGTCGACCCCGACCGCCACGTTCTCGGCGATGGAGCGATTGGTGAGGAACACGTCCTGCGCCACGAAGGCGGCACGCACGCCCACCGATCCGTCGACCTTCCACTCGATCGAGCCCGATGCCGGCTCGAGGAGCCCGAGCATCATGTCGCCCAACGTCGACTTGCCCGCTCCCGTGCTGCCGACCAGCGCGATGCGTCGTCCGGCGGGAACCACGAGATCGATGTCGCACAAGACGTCGCGGGTGGAGGACGGATAGCGGAAGGTGACACCGGTCAATCGGAGACACGGCGCAGGAAGCACCGCATCGTGATCGACGGCCACCGGGACGGCGGTGGCGACGGGTGATCGCGGGAGTTCGAGCAGCGGCCGAGCCGGCGCGTACTGACCCACGGCGTTGGCCATCCCGGCACTCGCCGACTGGAGTCGGAGCAACGACGGCAGGATCCGCCCACTGGCGACGACGAAGATGGTGGTGGCGGCGACGACTCGTGGCGAACCACCCCGCAGGGCGACACTCGCCGCCATGGCGATCATGGCCAGCACCAGCGCCAGTTCGAGCACATAGCGCGGGAACTGGTTCCACGCCTGCGCGTCGGCGGCTCGACGGGCATAGCGCTCATCGGCCACCGCCAACCTCGACTGGGCCGACGCCCCGGTGTCGTAGAGACGCTCCTCGCGGGACAGACCCACGGACTCGGCGACGACTTCATTGACGTCCACCGAAGCCAGGGCGAATTCCGTGCTGAAGCGGCTCAGTCGCGGCGTGGCCACCCGCGAATGGAGCACGAACGTACCGGCGAACACCAGGCACACGAGGGCGAACAGCAGTGGGTCGACGAAGACCAGGAAGACCGCCATGACCGAGATGAGCGCGAGCTCGGCGAATCTCATCAGGCTGTTGGTGAGCACCATCGTCAACGCACGTGACCCGCCACGAACGCCCTCGATAACCGCTTGGGTCGTCAGCATCGAGATTCGCTCGAACGGGGCGCGTTGGACGCGGTCGAGGAGCGATGTCGCCACATCGACCTCGACGGTGGCCAGCATGTAGAGGATCCGCCGGTTTAGGAGCCAGGCGACCACGCTGCGGAGGATGAGCAGCGCCACCCCGACCACGCCCAGGATGATCAGGGTCGACTCGGCCACCCTCCCGATGAGCGGGATCCGCAGCGTGGGGATCCCCTGGACCCGGGCGAAGGCGGCCCCCGCCATCCATCCCACGAGCAGCACACCGGCGAGATCGAGAACGCTCACCACGGCGACCGCGATGCCGGCGCGGGTGACCCTCCGGCGCGGCGCAGGGCCGAGGAGCGACATGGCCGACCGGAACAGACCGAGCGAGGAGAGACCCGGATCGAGCAGCGGAGGCCCTTCGGGGTCCGCCTCTGCCACTGGATCGATCGGTGTCACGGGGCGACGTTAGTGCCGGGTCTGACCCCGGTCGCCCGACAGATCCGGCTCCCGATCGAGGTCGAACGGGCGTCGAACGGGCGCCGAACGAGCGCCGAACCGGCGGTGAACGGAGGACGAATTCGGGTCGGTGCCGACGCAGTCCGGAACGAGTCCCTCCGACCGCCAATTACTGTCGGAGCATGTCGATCGCCGTCATCACGGGCAGTGCCGGCCTGATCGGTTCACAGGCCTGCGAGCACTTCGCCGGGCTGGGACTGGAGATCGTGGGCGTCGACAACGACATGCGACGGACCTTCTTCGGCGAGGAGGGCTCCACGAGCTGGATGCGCCAGCGACTCGAGTCCACGCTCGGCACTCACTACACCCATGTGGAGGCCGACATCCGTGACCGGGAGGCGATGCTCGGCCTCTTCCAGCGCTACGGGACGGCCATCTCGCTGGTGATCCACGCCGCCGCGCAGCCCTCCCACGACTGGGCCGCTCGGGAACCGTTCACCGATTTCGACATCAACGCCATAGGCACTCTCAACCTGCTGGAGGCCACCCGCCACCACGCGCCCGAGGCCGTGTTCATCTTCACCTCCACCAACAAGGTCTACGGCGACACCCCGAACCGGTTGCCGCTCATCGAGCTGGAGACCCGTTGGGAGATCGATCCCACCCACACCTACAGCACCGGGATCCGCGAGAACATGTCGATCGACGCCTCGCTCCACAGCATCTTCGGGGCGTCGAAGGTGGCCGCCGATGTGATGGTGCAGGAGTACGGGCGCTACTTCGGCATGCGCACCAGTGCGTTCCGCGGCGGAACGCTGACCGGACCGAACCATTCGGCCGCCGAACTGCACGGATTCCTCGCCTGGGTGATGCGCTGCACCATGGGTGGACTCCCCTACCGGGTCTACGGCTACGGCGGCAAGCAGGTGCGCGACGCCATCCACTCCCGCGACCTCAACCGCTGCTTCGCCGAGGTCTTCGCTGCACCGCGCTGCGGCGAGGTCTACAACATCGGTGGTGGTCGCGCCGCCAACTGCAGCCTGCTGGAGGCCATCCACGCCTGTCAGGAGATCACCGGGCGCGAACTCGACTGGACCTACGTCGACGAGAACCGCGTGGGTGACCACATCTGGTGGATCGGTGACAACAGCCGGTTCGAGGCGCACTACCCGGACTGGTCGCTGACCCACGACATCGACTCGATCCTGCGCGAGATGTACGAGACGAATCGGGAACGGTGGTCGTGATCGATGCCGGAAAGGTCGATCTCCTCGGCGTCGCCATCGACGCCGTGGACTACGACGCGGCCATCGACCGGATCCTGACCGCGGCGGAGGCCGGCAGGCCCTACGGGGTATCGGCGTTGGCGGTTCACGGCGTGATGACCGGCCACGACGATCCGGAGCACCGGGCGCGACTCAATGCGCTGGATCTGGTGACACCCGATGGCCAACCCGTGCGCTGGGCCATCGAAGCGCTCCATCACACCGGCCTGCCCGATCGCGTCTACGGACCCCGACTGACCCTCGAATTGTGCCGGCGGGCGGCGAGCGCCGGTCTGCCGGTGTTCTTCTACGGCAGTGACCGGGCCACGCTCGATCGTCTCGTGGCCCGTCTGCCCGAGCTCGCTCCCGGGATCGCCATCGCCGGAACGCAGCCCTCCCGCTTCGGCCGGGCCACCCGGGCCGAACTCGACGAGATCTGCGACGGGATCAGGGCGTCAGGGGCGCGGCTGTGCTTCGTCGGGCTGGGCTGTCCCCGACAGGAGATCTTCGTGGCCGAGAACGTCGAGCGACTCTCCATGCCGACGCTGGCCGTGGGCGCGGCGTTCGGCTACCTGGCCGGCGTCGACATCGAACCGCCCGAGTGGGTGCAGCGATGGGGGCTGCAGTGGGTGCACCGTCTGGCCCGCGATCCGCGTCGGATGTGGCGGCGCTATCTGGTGCTCAACCCGAGGTTCTGCGCCGAGGTGGTGCGCCAGAGGATGCGGGGTGCGCCAGCCGTCGAGACGCCTCCCGATCCGCCGTTCGTGGGCTGGGCCTGATCAGCGAGTCGGGCGGACACGTCGGCCGATGGCCCGCCGGACCCGACGCGCACCGTTGAGCCACGGGCGCGGCGGATTCTTGACGGTGGCCAGTTCCCGCAGTCGATCGGACCGCTCGTGCAGCATGCGCACCAGCGCCATCTCCCGGGCCGAGAACACCAACGGCGACGCCTGCGAAGGGAACGTCCGGGGCGCGTACCCGAGCCGGTCGAAGTCGTCGGCGTAGAACCGTTCGATCAACGCCGCGGTCGAGGAGTCGACGACATCGTCCGGACCCAGCCCCAGCGAGACGTTCCGGGCCACCGGCGTGAAGGCCGCTGCGCTCCCGATCCGACGATCCAGCCTGCGATCCAGCCCGGCGGAGAACTCGCGCAGTTCGGTGAGGGCCACGACGTCGGTGTAGGGAAAGACGTCGGGTCGGATGAGCGAGTACTGGGGCGCGAAGTGCGGGTCGACCGTCTTCGTGGCGCCAGCACTGACGAGGCGGCCCACGAAGCTGCGGAACAGGGCCCCGACGTCGACGGCCACATCACCCGAGGTCGAGATCACCCCGAGATCGGGATCCGGCGACACGAAGAACTGCTCGGCGCCGGTGGAGTAGAGGAAGGCTCGATTCATCCACGCGCTGACCAGACGGGCGTAGGGGTCGCGGGTCACACAGAAGCGGGTCCAGTCCGCGCTGTTGAGGACCTCGTTGCGTTCCGCCGCATGGAGTGAGGCCAGCACGGGAAGCCCGTGAATGCGGGGATTGTGGATCGTCTGCTCGCGACTCTGGTCACCGAGTTCCGAGATGTCGTGGTCGGGTGCCAGCGTGCCCTCGGCCTCGGCCAGGGCCCACATCACCGAGGTGCAACCGGACTTGAGCGTGGGGACGAAGACGATTCTCAGGTTCCGAGCCACCAACGTCTGGCGCTCGATCCATTCCGGGAAGGTGGCCGCCACGTCCCGACGCTAGGTGAGGCGTGTACGCGCCAGCAATCGATCGGCACCGACGTTCTTCACCGGCGAGTGGCGCCCACTCGCAGCGGCGACACCAGGGCTCAGGACGCCTCGCCGATGGCCTCGGCCGGATAGATCTGCACGTTGCGCTCGGTGGCCTCGCGCTCGGCCGGGGGCAACTTGTCGGCGTACAGCAGTCGATGGCAGGCCCGCAGGCCGCCTACGAAATCCCCTGCGTAGTAGGCGGCGATCGAGTACTCGTAGAGCGCCTTCCACTCGTAGGTGTCGGGCTCGAGGAACAACGCCTCGTCCGGCCGACCGACATCGAGGGCCCGCCGGGCGAACACGAAGGCCGACTGGATGCGCTCGTCCTCACGGGCGTAGGTGGCGGCCTGACACCACGCCTCGGCCCGACCGGGCACCACTTCCTGAGCCCGCATTAGGGCGTCGAGGACCTCCGACAACGGGCGGCCCAGTTTGCGCAGGAGGCGCCCGTGCCAGAGCCATGCCACGTAGGTCTCCTGCTCCCACCCGGGCATCTCGGCTCGCTCGCGATACTTCATGGCCGCGGCATCGTCGGCACCGGCGTCGCGCAGGCTCTGGGCCAGATAGAAGGTGTAGCGACCCCGGAGATCGGGGTCACGGTCGTCGGAGAGCGCCTTGGCGAAGGTCTGTGCGTCCTTGGCGTACTTCGCCGGATCACGCCAGCTGGCCCCGTCGGTCGACGAGCGGTAGTGGAAGCCCGGAAGGATCCCGCCATCGATGGATCCCGCCGGTGCATCGAGATACTCGTGGAGCACGCCTCGATAGGAGAACGGCAACCTCGTGGTGTTGATCAGCGGTCGCTGATACTGGAGCCGATCCTTGAACATGATGCGGTAGTAGTCGGCGGTCAACCCACGCCGGAACGCCACCGGGTCGAACGAACCCTCGAAGATGCACTGCACGTCGGCGTCGATCATGATGGCGTAGTCGCCGAACGGACGGGCCAGCTCCAGCGCCTCGGACCGGTTGGTGCCGAAGTCCTGCCATGGACGGTCGAACACCTTGCCGGGTTTGCCCGCCATGATCTGCCGGATGACGTCCTGGGTGCCGTCGGTGGAGCCGGTGTCGACGATGCAGTAGGCATCGACGAGCGGCATGATCGACGTGAGGCACCGTTCGATGACGTGCGCCTCGTTCTTCACGATCATCGTCAGGACGAGAGTGGGAACCGGCTCACTCATTGCCCACCCGTTCGTACACCACGACCTGGCCGCGAGTGCCGACCTTGCGGAAGTTCTCGCCGAACCACTGGCCCTGACCCGGAGGCCACGGGAAGAAATTGGAGTAGTCGACCGACATCACCACGTAGTCCGAGCGCTCGAGGTAGTCGCGCCACGTCGCCTGCAACGCAGGTGAGGCGCCCTCGGACTGGTGCGGTGACTTCCGTTCCGGTTGGTCCAGCCACATCCCGAACGGGTCGACGGGCACCGGACAGTTCGGGTCGTCGGTCTGGTACCGGTCGGCCACGATGAGGATGGTGGAGACATCGGCCACGGCACAGGCGCCCTTGGGAATGAACGACGCCACCCAGGCCGATGGGTCGTCGGCTCGTGCCACGAACATCTTCGACACGGTCTGGTCGTGACGGAACAACGGCACCGCTGTCACGGCCACGATCGCCACCACCGCCCCGGCGGCGAGCCAACGCGCTGACACTCCGTCGGGGCCGACTCGTTCGGGCACGAGTTCGAGCAGCAGCCCGATGGTCGTTCCCACCAAGAGGGCGAGGAAGGCGACCGAGAGATAGAGGTAGTGCTCGAACAGGTCGGGGGCCCGGTACATGCCCACCACCGAGGCACCGGCGGCCAGGAGCGCGAACCAGTCGAGATCGGTGAGGCGCCGCCGCTGCACGAGGTAGGCGAAGGCGACCAGCGCCACCGTCACGCAGGTGATGACGACGGCCAACGTGACCTGGGACGCCGATGGCTTGGTGCTCAGGCCCACGATCATGGCCAGGCGCTCTCCGGCGGGCTTGGCGAACGAACTGGACGGGTGGCGCGACAACTGGGAGATGAACACCTGGTCGATGAACTGGCCCGGGGCGAGCGCGAAGAAGGGCAGGCAGATCACGGCGAAGCCGAGCGCCACACCGGACACGAGGGGGACGAGCCGCTGTCGCCACTTGACCAGGGCCAGCACTCCGACTGCGGCCAGCGGCAGCACCACCAGCATCTTCACCGAGAGCGCCACGCCGAACAGGAGCCCGGCCAGCACGACCCGTTGACCGGTGGCGAAGCGACCTCCGGGAAAGAGCACGAGCGCACCCAACAGCACGAACAGGACCATGATCGGTTCGAGCATGATCGTGCGCGTGGCGTCCACGGCCAGCGGCCACAGCCCGAGGAACATGCCACCCACGAACATGGCAGTGGCGCCTCGTCGACGGAGCAGCAGACCGACGAGCACCACATTGGCCACCGAGACGACCGTCATGGCCATGCGGCCGAGGGCCAGCGCGTCCTGTTCGCCGAGCACTCGCCCGATCACCCCGAGGGGCCACAGCAGCACGGCGATGCCCGGGGGGTGCAGGAACACGTAGTCGCGATAGGGCAACGAGAATCCGGTGAGCCGCAGCGCAGTGGCGAGGTGGACCCCGTCGTCGTAGCCGCCACCGCTGTAGCTGTGGACCCCGACCAGCGCGTTGGGCAGCCCCAACTGGTACACGCACAGGCCCAGACAGGCCAGTGCCGGAACGATGAGCGCCGCCCATTGGGTTCCCGACAGGCGACGGGCCACCGACAGCACGCTGCCGGTGGCCCCTGCCTCTGAATCGATCGTGGTCGTCACAGCGTCCGATGGCCTTCCATGAGGACGTCCTTCACGCACTGCGGACGGGAGGACGACTCAGTTCGAGCCGCCCTGTTTCTGCTTCAACTGCTCGGCCTTGGCCACCAGCGCGGCGCCTTCGGTGGCGTTGCCCTGGGCGATGAGGACCTGACCGAGGTTGTAGTTGGCACCGACGCTGTCTGGGTTGGCCGCCACCAGCTGCCGAAGCACCGCGGCAGCCTCGGCGAGTCGTCCGAGATCCTTCAGCGACAGGGCACGGTTGTAGATGGCCGCGTCGAACTTCGGATCAGCGGCGATGGCCTGGTCGTAGTACTTGACCGCGTTGGCGTTGTCGCCTTGGGTCTGGTACACGAGCGCCAGGTTGTACAGGGCGTACTTGTTGGTGGGGTCGGTCAACAGCACGGCGTTGTAGGCCCGCTTGGCCTCCTCGTACTGCTTGTTGTTCTGGTACTCGATGCCCAACTGCAACATGTCCTTGGGGAGGCTCACCGTGGTGCCGCCGCCCGCCTTGCCACTCTTGCTGTCGGACCTGGTCACGAGGAACACGCCGACGATGAGGAGCAGGACCACCACGACCACGGCGCCGATGGTCAGGTCACGCTTGGACGGGCCGGACGGCGCCGCGCCATCGGGCGCCGCCTCGGTGGCCACAGCACCCGGAGGGGGCGGCGGCGGAGCCGGCTGGGCTGCAGCCGCGGGGGGCGGGGGCGGCGGATTGGCGGCCAGGAATTCGGCGGCGGGATCGGTCCCGTTCGGATCGCTCATGGTGATTCTGCTCCTATCGGCCTCAGTGGCCGAGAACTTCAGGGAAATCTGATGGTAGCGGAGATGTTCTCGGCGGGGGCGTCACGGTCCCAGTCGAGGCCCGAGCCGGTATGGATGTAGTCGTCCACACCAAGGTCGAGGAACCGCCGGTGGATCTGGTCCTCGTAACGCCAGGCGAAGGCCGCCACCAGGCGCTGGATCTCCCGGTTGCGCCGGCGTTGGGTGTTCTCCCCGCCATCGCCCAGGTACTGGATGTAGCCGAACCGTCGGATGTGCACCATGGGAGTGGTGAGGAACGTTCGCAGGCACAGCTCGTAGTCGTCGGCCACGTGGACCTCGGGGTTGAAGCCCCCGGCGGCGTGATACGCGCTGGCGCGCCACGCCCGGATGTGATTGGGCATGCCCACGATGTGCCGCACCGTCTTGGCGTTGACGTCGGGGTAGTTGGTCACGGCATAGGCGTGGTTGCGGTACACCTCGGTGCGATAGGACCCGAAGCCGAAGGCATAGGTGTCGCCGTAGTAGCCGTTCGTGCCGTTCTCGAAGATCTCGGCGCAGTCGGTGTAGAAGAACCCGGCCTCGGGGTGGGCGTTGTAGGCCTCGACCACGTCGGCCAGACAGTTCGTGGTCAACTCGTCGTCATGGTCGAGCTCGGCCAAGATCTCCCCTCGAGCGAGTCCACAGCACCGCCGCTTGACCTCACCGATGATCCCGCAGGACACGGCCGCGCGGAACACCTTGACTCTTGGATCACCGGCTCTGATCTCCTGCAGGAGATCCCACGTCTCATCGCCCTCGGGCGAGTCGTCGTAGACGATCCATTCCCAGTTCTTGTAGATCTGCTCGCACAGGGAGCGATAGGTGCGGAAGATGCGCGAGCCCGTCTTCCACGTGGGGGTGAACACCGAGACGAGCGGTTCGGTGGGGAACCGCTTCTGCGTGGCGACGTCGACGAATCCGTTGACGCAACGCTGCGCCAGCTCCGGGAACGGCACGTCGGCCGATTCGAAGTGGCTCCAGCGCCTCCGGATGTCGATCGGCGCGGCATCGAGCACCGGGTAGGAGGCGATGTCCCCGAACGTGAAGATGACACTCGCCGGCTCCGCGGCCAACTCGCGAGCCAGGTCGACGTCGCTGGCCAACGACCGCACCGAGAACCCGTCGGCGTGCGTGGGCAGACACGGATCCAGACGCAACTTGGTGGCTGCGTCCGGATCCGGATGTCCTATGAGGATGACGGTGATGAGGTCAGTCAAGTGACGGAGGGGGCTCAGGTAGCTCGACTGGCCGCTCTCCTGAGACCATCAACGATTCGCAACGTCGATCACGAGGGCGCCGGTCATCTGTGCGGACATTTGCGCTGAGTTCAGGCACTGAATGCTCGCCGAGCCGGTGACCTTCGCGATCATCGTCACTGAGTAGAAGTCGAAATCAGAACTGGTGCCCACCATGGCGCGGTTGCCCAAGGCAGCGCCGCTCCACTCGCATTCAGCGATGCCTGCGCCTGCAGCCGTCTGCTCCAAGATCAACGTTGCCGTGACATACGCCGGAGCGGAGCCATCCTGGTTGAACGTGGCGACGGTCGTGTAGCTGTTCGTGATACCCGTGACACCAGCCACACCATTGACCCAGCCGCCGACAGCGCCTGCGCCCGTTGCACCCTGCGCACCGGTCACACCCTGCGCACCGGTCACACCCTGCGCACCGGTCACACCCTGGGCACCCTGGGCACCCTGGGCACCCTGGGCACCGGTGTTGCCCACCGTTCCCTGGGCGCCGGTGTTGCCCACCGAACCCTGAGCGCCGGTGCTTCCCTGCGAGCCCTGCACGCCCTGCGCACCGGTCGAGCCGGCGGCGGCGAGCAACGCCCAGCGGGCGGGATTCGTGGGCGGCGGGTTGAGACCCGCAGAGACCGCCGAGGTGGCGATATAGGACGAACCCAGATAGCCGACGGTGTCGCCCTTCACGTAGGTCTGCGTGCCGTTCCACGTACCGGCCCAACGAATCGGCTCGCCCTGAGCGCCGGTGACACCTTGGGCACCCTGCGCACCAGTGACACCCTGCGCACCCTGGGCGCCGGTATCACCGATCGCACCGGTCACACCCTGCGCACCAGTGTCACCCTGGAAACCGGTCGCACCCTGCGCACCGGTCGAGCCCTGCGCACCGGTCACACCCTGCGCACCGGTCACACCCTGCGCACCGGTATCACCCTGGAAGCCGGTCGCACCCTGCGCACCGGTC
>Ga0172372_10001929_pt1 | contig 31899 bp, 36 predicted proteins | sample LakKiv5m_2_FD_114544 | JGI IMG/M metagenome (GOLD analysis project Ga0172372, IMG submission 114544) | Freshwater microbial communities from Kabuno Bay, South-Kivu, Congo - kab_092012_9.5m | ecosystem: Environmental > Aquatic > Freshwater > Lake | place: Democratic Republic of the Congo... | reverse complement strand
TTGAAGGTGGGGCCGAAGAGTTTGAACAGGGGTTCGTAACCCGCACTAGCTGCGTAGCTGACCCAATAGCGACCGAAGAGTTCGAGGATCTCGCCCGCCGGTTTACCGGTCACGGCACAAGCGCCTTCGACCAGTTTGAACGTGATCGCATCGTCGTAAGTGGTCAGGAGTTCGAACTGGGTTTGCTTGATTGTGGATTTCTCCAGCACTTGAGACCAACCGGATTCACCGTAGTTGTCCAATACCAACTGCTTAATGGCCATATTGATGAGTCCGTACATGGAGATCTCCCTATGGATTAATTATAGCTCATTGGTGTATTTAAAGGAAAAAGAAAAGGCGGGGAATCCTCTCGGTGAAACCCCGCCCGAACCGCGTCATACAGGAAGATTTCCTGCAAATTAGCACTGTTCTGTCAGGAGTGAGTGCAAGTGGGCCTAAGCAAGGGCGCGATTGAATGCGACTTGAGGCGAGCCCCGGATCGCTTTGGGGAAATGTGGAACAGGTGAGCCGCCGGTGGTCAGTGCAAATTGCCCCATTCCGGTGTCAACGAAAGTCATTGAATGCGTTTTAGGGTTTTTGTGTTATACTGGGCACAAGAGATAAGGAGGGGCCGTCACGGTTTCGACGGGAACGTTGAATCCCTTTATGCAAGCCGAGGTGCGGTCAGGCCTCGTTAAACAGATCGCAAATAGTAATTGCTAACGATTACGCACTTGCAGCTTAATAATTAAGTCGCACGTTTTCAGGGTCTAAGCCTTCGGGATTCTGGAAACGCCATTTAGAAGGCTGGTTTCAAGCTGATCGCATGCGGGCTTGAGACGAGATGAAGTAGGCGGAGGATTCTGCAAGCCGGTTCCGGGGCGTGCAAGGTCCAATCTCAATACCGTAGCCAAGCTTGTGAAGAATAGGGCGGAGGATCTTTTTCGGACGTGGGTTCAATTCCCACCGGCTCCACCATTGAACTCAGACTGATTGGCCCCCTTCGGGGGGCCAAAATTCAACTATACAATAACAAACAACAATCAATAAAACCCGGAAGTCTCTTAAACCGTAGAGCCGCGTGAAGTGCATTAGCGGAGATGAGTGTTCATTTCTCTAGTGTTCCCCACATCAGCCCCATCTAAGCCCCACGTTTCAACTGCATGACTCATGTTTTTTTACATGTTTAGACAGTTCTACACATGTGGATCGTTACCAAGTTAAGTTTTCAAGAACATACGCATTCCTCGTCTAAAGCTGTAGCCGCTACAAATTGTAGAAAGGATCGTATGTCTAAAAGAAGTAATCGAAAAGTTGTTACTAAAGGGGGGCGAGTGCTCCGCTTTTTGCGAGAGCAAGCAAAGTTAAGTCTCAGAGAAGCAGCAAATCAGTCAGGTGTGAGTATGAGTCTCCTCGCTCATTTGGAGCAAGGGCGAGCTTCCATCCATAACTATCACGTTGAAAAACTGACCAATTCTTATGGCTGCACTGTTCAAACTTATCAAATGTTCGAGTCTGGAAAGGTTGAGCTACCGCAGGATCTGAGACTTGAATGTCTGGAGATTATTCGAGCAATGTCGCTAGAGCAATTAAGAACTGTTTATCCAGTTTTAGAGTCACTGAAGCAGCGTAACTAAAGGAGGAAATATTATGGAAAACTTACTTGTTAAATTAATGGTTATAGCGGCTATCGCAAAACTTGGAATTTCAATTCATGACTTCGAAGATTGCCACAGTAGAGAGTGTGTTGCTCGTATTGAGATGTCTTCAAGAAACATTTTGAATGTGGATTGGAAACCGATTTCGGTATTCCCTGAAGAAGCAAAAAGGTTTCGATAGGGGTGATTATGAAATTAAAAATACAGATCGAGTATTACCTCGAAAAGAACAATATGAATGCCTCTCAACTGGCGAGGAAAGCGAAAGTTCCTCGCCAGACTATTGCAAACTGGTTGATGGGCCAGTCTCCCAAAAACATTGATCAAGTGAAACGGGTTGCGGATCTTTTTAGGGTTTCGTTGGATCACTTACTTTATGGAGATGGAAAAATGCAAACTGATCTTGTTAGTGAACTGAAGAGTAAGCGATTTGAAATTCGATTTATTCGAGAAATTGATGGGGATTTGTAGCTATCTTTTGTGTATGTGGAACTTAAATTGCCGCACCGCAAATAAACTATGTTTGTATAATAATTCCTTAAGGAATATTGACCGCGTTCCGATAGGTACCTCGTATTTGGGAATGCTTATACCTAGTTTTAATTATGGTACGACGTTGTCTAGGCTCAAGGATGACAATAAAATGATCGAATTGTACAAGAACACAAGACCGCACAATGCAAAACTTCAAATTTTTAGGATCATTAAACAAGATAAGCACGATAGCACCGTGATTACCAAATTCATCAACGAATCCTATCATATTGAAAATGAATACGTAATGCAGTTGCATCCTTCAAAATACGAGTCTATTCCGAGATTCATTATTGATGAATGCGATAAAGTCCTTCTCGCACCAGTTGATGCGTAATTGGTTTCTATATCCAAACTGAATTTAGATTTTGGTATTTTCCAAATCATTATTTAATAAATGGCGCATTTGCGCCACACGTGGCCATTTATGGCCACTTTGGGCAATATCGTCTATATCTCTAATATCAATATATAATTTGGAATATCTTTGAATTTAGGTGGCCGTTTTGCGCCACTTGGTTTGACCGATGAAATTTTAGGGAGTATCTCGTACAAACGTTTTTTACTCATAGTTTCGAGAAATTAGCTCGAACACCTTTGATTTGCACCATGATGGCTCAGGCTTTGCTGAATAGAGAACCATGATTCAGACATGACGACCGATAATCGGTTTTAGTGATTCTGTGTGAGGGTGTTGAAATGAACAAAGATCTTTCCATTTCCAGGTGGAACGCATTGTTTTCAAGTTTGGCGTTTGCTGAGAAGGCTGCAGCAGACGAATGCAAAAAAATCGCAAAGATATTCCGCTTTAGTGGACAGGTTGCTCTAGCCGAAAGGTATGAAGGACTTTCTATTGAAGAAGCTACCCATCATGAGTTGGCTCTTTCGGTAACAAAAAACATTGTTCCGCTAACGGCTCGTGCAAAATTAATTTATGACGGCGGACTTTTTTCAGTCAATGCCTCAGTGCTTGAGCGTTTGATGAGCGTTCACTTGGTTTTTGAACCTTCGGCCTTAGCGTTTCTTGGGTATGTAGCAAGACATTCAAACGAACTTATTTCAGATTCAGATTGGGCCGCAGAGGTTTCAACTGCATTTAAGCAAATTGTTTACGATGAAGTAGATCACGTTTATTCCGGCGTAGAATTAATTGCTCATTTGTGGAAACTGTCCACACCATCCGAGCAATATGATGCCCTGAAGACGATGAAAAAACATCGCGCTTTTCTCAAAGCAGGGCTTCTAAGCTTCTTTACGACGGATCCAGTGGAAAGACCAGCAATTTTAAAAATGCTTCAGCGATTTGATTTCTATTTTGAAAAGGCAATGAAAGGAGTTCAAAATGCAGAACCAACCCAAATTGCGTCTTGATCTAATTGAGATGCGTGAACGGTGGCGTAAGCTTCCTAACTATGGCTGTTTTTGGTCGTCACCTGATAACTCCAAAGGTTTTAGATTAACCCCTGAGATCAACATTGGAAAAGTTTCTGTTGAGATGGTCATAGAACGTGAGCATTCTGGGTTCCCAGGAATTGCACAAGGTGGAGTAGCCTTCACGATTTTGGACGGTTTAATGGGATGGTATGTGATGTCTCATTACGGACGTGCTGGCTTTACTACTCATGCAAGCGTTGAATATACTGCGCCGCTAGTGGTGGGTGAAAAATATTTGTTTCAAGCGATTGAAGATGCTGAAGATGCAAATGCACCGAGTGGAACTGTAAAATTGATCGGACAAGTATTTCACGCTGACAAAAAGGAAAAACCGCTTTTACAAATGAAGGCTTCATTTTTTCTCCCAAATCGAAAAACAGCACAAAGAGTTCTCGGAATTCCTTTTAGTCCAGAAGTAGAAGAGCTATTTCCAGAAAGTTAAGAATGTCTATTTGTAGTAATAAAATTCAACTTCTTCAATCAGAAGAGGCACTAAATGCTTTATCGGCAATTCGCCGTGGCGATGATGTTTCTCGGATCTCATTGGGGAGCTTGTCGCCTGATGATCGTACTTATTTAGAAGCTGAAAACTGTATAAGACAAGCAAGTTACTCTCAGGTGGAAATGGTGATAGCTGCCGGAACTAGCCCTTGGGTTCGTGCCCTCGCGTTTTGCTACCGTGATTTATTCACAAATCCTAGCCGTGCACTTGAAGCGTTGGATTATTTGGAAGAAGAATGTCCTCATTATCTCGATCTGCGGCTTCGATTGAAATTCTGGCGAACTCACTTGAATTTATTGCTTGGAAGAATTGAAATCGGCAAAAGATCACTGATTCAAATTGCATCTAAAGTTCCAAATTGCATTTGGAAAAGCGAAATGCTGACGATTCGAGCAATGGGATATTATTTTACCGGTCGAACTCGTGATTCAATCGCCGCTCATCATGACTGCCAAAATCACCTGAAAGATAGCCCTGATTTATTCCTTCAGACTTTCGATTGTAGTATGGCTACCCGTGCGGCTCTCAAGCTTTGCGATGCCGCGAATTTTGAATATTTTTCTGAACGATTGGATTTGTCGCTTATGCAGAGAGATGATTCTCGCTTCCGTTTGCGCCACACTGGCTATCGGGCGATGATCTTCAATCAACTAGGAGAACATGATTCTGCTGATATTCATTGGAAAGTAGGAGATGAGCAGCTTCATTTAACTGAAAGTGCTCTTGAGCGAGGGCAGTATCTCATTTTCCGTGGGATGAGTTATGCGATTACCCAAGATTTTTCAAAAGCTACCAGAACATTTGATTTAGCAAAGCATGAGTTAAAGCTTGCTGGATCACCTGCGGCTTATCTGGCAGAATTAGATATTGCAGAATTTTTGGCAAAAGTAGCAAACCCAATAGGCCGCGGGCAGCGCCTTAAAAAAGCATTTGAAACTGCTATAGAGGCGAGTAAACATTTTTCTGAAAAGAGCAAAACCCATGTTTACCCTCTTCAGTCAATGTACTCGGAGTCAGTAGAATTTTGTGAAAGTATTTTGAATGACGAACAGATTTCGAAGACTGGTGACGGTAGACAATCTCTAGTTTTAAGTGTGATCGAAAATATTTCAAACAGTTCAAATTTTGCTAAAGAATTGTCACATTTTCGTTTGATACCGGATTTTGTGCATCTTCTCAAAGAATCTGATCTCACTGAACAAGGTTTGTTAAACTCGATGGAATCAGTATTGCGCGTTCGCCCTCTGTTGATTGAAGGCAGCTTTCATCTTCCTGGAGCATTTTCACAAATAGAATCAAAATCAGAAGTTAAAACCATTCTTGAATTTGCTTCAACTCTTTATCAAATGGCTGAAAAAGCGAAGGAGTTGTTTGATGCGAGATCGCAATTACGTGAAGCTACCCGCGCGAAGCATTTGCTTCACGATGTGCGCATTTTTTCTAAGCAATTATTAAAGTCAGCCCAAGGCGGAACGTCTGAAATCAATTTAGTGAAACTATCAGAAGATCTCAGTCAGGTGGTTGAGTCGTACATGAAGGCAATTCAATCAGGAGAAAATCCGACGATACCAACAATCGTTCATTTCCCAACGGTTCTAAATGAGATCGCTGAAACAACTTTTCAAGTCACAGGTAAAAAAGTAGATCTTCCAAAAGAGCAGAATCATCCATATCTTTGGACAAGCGCAACCCTGCTTAGGCGTCTTCTTATAAATCTAGCAAAGAATGGTGTAGAGGCAGGGACTGGTGAGAGTCCAGTGAGCATATCTTACAAAGTTGAACGTGGATTGGCTTCAAGCGAAAAACAATTAGTTGCTTATGTATCAGACAATGGAGAAGGTTTGGATGCCACTCGTTTTGAAGAAATTAAGAAAAATGGCTCTTTGATCGTGGAGAGTTCAAAGCGCAACGGCTTTGGATTGGGTTTACAGTCAGCAGTAGAATGTTCAAAGGATATTGGGGCAGATATTTCAATCGTTCCTACTACCAGATCAAAGGGAACAACATTTAGGATTACATTGCCGTTACCAGCAAAGACGATTAATACCCATGAGCCTGAAATTGTAGTGATCGACGATTCCAGCTCTGTTCTGGAAGCATGGAAAAAGTTTGGTGAGCAAGAGCAGATCCAAGTTCTCTGTTCCTATGGTGCTGATGCAGTTGCCTTGCTAAATGAAGTTCCTAAAAGTGTTCAATGGATAGTTCTTGATTACGATTTAAAGTTACCGGGAACGACGGGTGCGACGCTTGCACCTTCAATTATGAAGGTAGGTGCTTTCAAGGTTGCGCTATCTACTGGATTTAGTGAATCTGAGCTAGACCCGAACGTGTTAGCACTTCCTTGGAATGCGATTCTTTCCAAAGAACCGCAATATCCGGTTGAAGCTGCCAGACGAAATAATGAAATTGTTGAGAAGCCTGTTTTAGCCAATCAAATTGGACTTAAGATTTCATCGAGCATTAAACACGAAATTAAAAATGAAATTTCTCCACTGCGGATAATTTTGCGCGGTTTAAAAAAGACAAATCCTAATGATGCCAATGTCCTGCTTTTGGAAAGTACGATCAAAGGTATTGAGCGAGTGATGAATAAGGAAAGCAATAAAAATGTCGCAATCTAAATATAAATACACGGTTCTAGCAGTTGACGATCATCCGAATATTCTTGAAGCGATTAGACTCACTCTTGACGATGAAGTTACGTTCTTAGGTGTTGAATCAGCAGATATGGCGATGGATTTGTTGCAAACTCAAAGTTTCGATATTGTGATCACAGATTATGATTTGAAATCCGATATCAATGGAATGGCTATTTTTCGTGAAGCACGTAGACGTAATCCCTTTGTGACCGCGTGTTTGATGACAGGGAATGATTCCAGTGAGGCAATGAAAGATGTTTTTCAGGCTTTTGGTGGTGTATTTATTGAAAAACCATTTCACGACCAATCATTCGATGTGATGCTAGAGCAAGCGCGAAGAAGTCGTCAGAATCGTAAAGAAATAGCCCCTCATTTGGATGAAACGGATTCAATCTTGAAAGGGTTTATCGCAGAAACACCGAGCATGATCAGGCTGCTTGAGACGATTAAGGCTGCGGCACCGATGCAAACCCTTTCGATTCATATGACAGGGCCGACGGGTACGGGTAAATCCACCCTTGCAAAATTAATTCATAAACTTTCTGGCGTTAAAGGGCAGTTGGTTACGGTGAACTGTTCAGGGCTTGAAGAACTGGCTATGTCACGTTTGTTCGGTCATACCAAAGGCTCATTCACGGGCGCAATGAAAGACCACGACGGTTTTATCAAGCTTGCGGACGGTGGTACTTTGTTTTTGGATGAGTTTCATCTCTTGCCGATGGATGTACAGGGTAAATTGCTTCAAGTTCTCCAAGACGGAAAGTATCAACGGTTAGGGGATACAGTAGAGCGTACGAGTCACTTCAGGGTAATTACGGCTGCAAGTAAAAACATAAGAGAATTGGCTGACGAGGGTAAGTTTATCTCGGATCTTTGGTTTCGAGTTTCAGGAAAAATATTGTCGATTCCAACTTTGGCTGAACGTAAGGCTTGTTTGCCAAGACTAGTCTATCATCAATTAAAGAGCGTATCGGATAAGACTGGCAAGTCTTACGAAATTGAATCGAGGGCAATGGATCTTTTAGTTTCATTCTCTTGGGACGGAAATATTCGTGATTTGGAGAACTGTATTCAATCCGTCTGCACCGAAACGGATTTGTCGGGAGAAATTACATTCGAAATGATCAAAGAAGATCTATTAAAAAGAACAGGAACTCTTTCAACAGATTCTGTTCGCCTTGCTAGAGGTGAAACATTGGAACAAGCTTGTCGTAGCTTTGAGGTTTCAATGATCAATAGGGCGCTTCGGAACAATAAAAATAATGTTAGTCATGCGGCTAGAGTGCTCGGAATGCCTAGATCCTCGCTTCGTAGAAAAATTGATAGTTTTGGGATTAGGGTTTAACAATGAAGACTGGTTTACTTCATTTTCCCGAAATTTATGTTTCAGACTTAAGTCGGCCCTACAGATTTTTAGAAAAAAATTTAGGAAGCTATGAATTATTCTGATTTCGAAAGTCGAGTCTAAGTGAGTATCAAACTTAAGATTTCTTCAAAAAGCACGTTTTTAGAACCAACGTGCTTCCATTTACATTGCATTCAATGTTCTCTGGATCACCAATGAGTCGGATCTTCTTGATCAGAGTTCCGCGTTTTAGATCGCTAGACCCACCTTTGACTTTAAGATCCTTGATCACTGTCACCGCATCACCATCAATCAGTATTGCTCCATTGGAGTCGAGAACCTTGTCGGAATCTGAGTTTTCAGACGAATTTAAAATTCCTAGAATCTTTTCAATCCAATTGATTGCTTCACCATTATCTTCAAACCAACGATTGGCTTCCATCCCAATGATCTCCACAATTGACTCTGATTTTTCGATGAAATCCTTCGCTTGGATAATAATTCGATTTTGTAATTCGGGCGAAGATACGGAGAGAAATGTTTTGATGACCAGTTCATCCATTTCTGGTGCACCTCCAGAAAAATAGGTTGAAAGAAATGACTGGAGTTCCGGATAGTTTTTTAGGCTCATATCAATAAAATGTATATGAGTGAAGCCATTCGATCAAGCGCCTTTCCAAATAAATGCTATTGCAACATATTGCAATAGTGAGGTAAGTTTTTTTCAAATGTCATCATCCTCAGACAAAAAGAAAATTACAGTTTTAAAAAAAGTAAAGGACGATTGGTTAGATAATTACCCTGCCAGATGTGAGAGAATAGCCTCGTATCTCAGGAGGGGTATTCCAGTTGCGGATTTGATTTTTGATCGAATTTATCCCAAAGAAATTTCTGAAAAATCGAATATTCATTGGACTCCCGTTAAAATAGCAATGGTTGCAGCGAAAATGTTAGAAGAAAATGGCAGTTCCAGAATTTTGGATGTTGGATCAGGATGCGGAAAGTTTTGCGTTGTAGCTTCTTTAGTTGGGCAGGGTAAGTACTTTGGAGTTGAGCAACGCCTCTATTTATCCTCCATTGCCGAAGAAAGTGCAGTTGGCTTAAAAGCCAATAACGCTAAATTTATTCATGGCGATGCTTTTTCTTTGGATTGGAATGAATTTGATGCTTTTTATTTTTATAATCCATTTTATGAATTGAATGAAGTTACACGGCGAATTGATAAGTCTCTTGATAAAAAAGGACCGACCGATTTTGTTACCCATGTTCATGAGACGATTCGGAGGTTGTCTGGCTTAAAGAAGGGTACAAAAATGTTAACCTACCATGGATACGGTGGATTGATCCCCGCGCCCTATAAACTGGCGAGAAAGGTATCCATTGGCAGCGATTTTTTGAATCTTTGGATTAAGGATAGTTAGATTGCTGATACATGATGTACATAAAAATCAGCATTCCGATTACTATTGGGATTTGAAGTAAAGCAAAAATTAGCCACGGACTTTTTTTCACATCCATACCTAGAGAGTCTTTTTCAGGTTCTATTTTTTTATCTTTATCGTTCATGTTTTCTCCTTGTTTTCAGTTGGATGAATCGCGTGATCAATTGCAATGAAGATTGCAATCGCTGTACGAAAGAAAATGATGAAGCCTACGACTGCTCCAAGTAAAGTAGCAACGACGATCTCATCAGGGTCAAGTTTTAAAATAAAATATGCAGTCGCAGCAAATAGTGCCGCCACAAACAGGGCGATGATTGGCAGAATTGGGAAAAAGCAGCCAGAGAGGTATCCCGGTTCTCGATTAAATTTAAAGCCACACACACTACAGTATTCTAACGGCAAAAAGATTGGACCATCGCTTTTAAAACTCCAGAAACGAGCAAAAAGTTTGCCCTCTGCACATACAGGGCATTTTGATTGTAGACAGAGAAAAAGTAAGTCAAAAAACGATCTATTTTTCATGAGTGGTTCGATTAAAGTAATGATAACCTACATCTATTGTTAATGCAACTTATTGCAATAACAATAAGTTTGTGTTAATGTCTAGCAATGATTTATGAGAATAAAAGCACTAAAAATGAAGCACTAAACACATGGATTCGTGAGATGGTGGCACTTTGCTCACCAGATGCCATTCATTGGTGCGACGGTACTGAAGCGGAGTATGATCTGCTTTGCAATCAATTGGTCTCGGCTGGTACCATGACCAAACTCAATCCGCAAAAAAGACCGAATAGTTATCTTGCTTGGTCTGATCCCAGCGATGTCGCACGGGTTGAAGATCGTACTTTCATTTGTTCCCATAAAAAAGAAGATGCTGGTGCTACCAATAATTGGCTTGATCCAAAAGAAATGGACATTAAGTTAAAGCAATTATTCCGTGGATGTATGCGTGGCAGAACGATGTATGTAGTTCCTTTCAGTATGGGTGTGATTGGTTCACCCATTTCTAAAATTGGAGTGGAAATTACTGATTCGCCTTATGTCGTCGTCAACATGAAGTTAATGACCAGAATGGGAAAAGCTGTTCTCCATCATTTGGGGGATGGTAAGGATTTTGTAAAATGCATGCACTCGGTAGGTGCACCACTTCAGTTCGGCGATAAGGATGTTCCATGGCCTTGTAATAAAGATAATAAGTATATCGTCCATTATCCTGAGACTAGTGAAATTTGGTCTTTCGGTTCTGGCTATGGTGGAAATGCACTTCTGGGAAAGAAATGTTTTTCCCTTAGAATTGCTTCTAATCTGGCACGTAAAGAAGGTTGGCTTGCCGAACATATGTTGATTTTAGGGCTAGAGTCACCTGAAGGGAAAAAGCATTTTCTGTCGGCAGCTTTTCCAAGCGCATGCGGTAAAACAAACTTTTCAATGCTAGTGCCACCGAAATCGATTCAAGGATGGAAAGTCACTACCTTGGGAGACGACATTGCGTGGATTAAACCTGATTCAGAAGGGGTTTTGAGGGCAATGAATCCAGAGGCGGGATTTTTCGGGGTTGCACCTGGCACATCTGTGAAAACAAATCCAAATGCAATGGCAACCATTTCTAAAAACACTATTTTCACTAACGTCGCTTTGACTCCTGAAAAGGATGTTTGGTGGGAAGGGATGACTGATTCTCCGCCGATGGAATTATTGGATTGGCAAAGAAAGCATTGGACACCAGCATGTGGAAGATTGGCCGCACATCCTAATTCACGATTTACTGTATCGGCAAGTCAATGCCCTTCCATCGATAAAGATTGGGAGAATCCAGCTGGAGTTCCAATTAGTGCCTTTATTTTTGGCGGACGTAGAGCGAGTTTGATTCCATTGGTTTACGAAGCGAAGTTTTGGGACGAAGGAGTTTATATTGCAGCAACGACCGGATCAGAAACGACCGCTGCGGCGAATGGTAAGTTGGGCGTTGTTCGGCGTGATCCGATGGCCATGCTTCCATTTTGTGGTTACAATATGGGTGACTATTTTTCCCATTGGTTAAAAATGGGAACGATGGTCAGTAAGCAACCAAAAATTTTTGGGGTGAACTGGTTTAAGAAAAACAAAAACGGTAAATTTATTTGGCCGGGTTACGGTGAAAATATCAGGGTGATGATGTGGATGTTTGATCGACTGGAAGGTAAGGGTGCATCCATGAATTCAGTTTTTGGATATTATCCACATTACAACCAATTGAATTGGGAAGGACTTGATTTTTCTAAAGAAGATTATAGCGAATTATTCTCAATACCAAGAGATGAATGGTTGTGTGAATTACAATCCAGACGAGAGTTTTTGATGTCACTTGGTGATCATGTGCCTAGCGCAATTTGGAAAAACCATGAAAGGCTGGAAAGATCTCCAGGGGATTATTCCATCAATTCAAGCCAGGAAAGAGTTCAGGAGGGGCAATATGGTGCATCAAAAAATTGAGAAAACTAGTTCTTCCTTTTCCCTTTTGAACATTGGGAACAAAGACCATAGAACACTACCGAAAGATTTCCTTTTGAAAAACCGTGAACTTCTTTCAGCGCAGCTTCGATCTTCTCAAAAAGCTCATCGTTACCACGTTGAGACTTGCCACAAGCTTTACAAATATAAAAATGATGAACCTTGCGATCCAAAATATATTGAAAGCGCTTACCCAGTTTAGGAAGTGTCAATTCTTGGATGATGTTCAGATCTTGAAATGCTTCTAAATTTCGATAGATGCTCGATTTATCGATACCCTTTAGTGTTTTATCTAAAAAGCCTTGAATTTCCTGAAAAGAAATTTGTCTTTTGTAGTTATCCAAAATAAATTGTAAAATAACTCTTCTAGTAGGTGTGATTCGCATTTTATTGGTGCGCAAAATGGCTAGTAGGTCTTTATGATTTTTCATGTGAATCCTTCTTAACGAGTGCAAAGCCCAATTTCATACTGATGCTTTTTCTACAGGTTACCCAATCGTAAGGTTTCTAAGTATCCCATGGGGTATAGTACCACCAAATTTGAGAGTGGCAATTCCTGTTCTTTAGTCTTTTAGGTTTTGAGTGTGGCATTACTGCCAGTGTGGTCATTTAGATACCTCAATATGTGTTGAATGAGGGGCATTTATGTTCCTTATGTGATCTAGCTTTGGTTGCTATTGCAAAAAGTTGCAATAAATAATACCTTTGTAATAAGCTATGTTTAATCATCATGCCAATCAAGAGACAAAAATGTCAGTCGTTATTCACTGGTTTTTGCTATGTTCAAATGCCGGTATTATCAATGCGGGTGGTTTTCTAGCGACTGGTAGATTTGTTAGTCATGTCACCGGCTTCGCAACTCTTTTTGGTGTTGATTTGGCAAAATCAGAAACTCAAGCTGCCATTGGGATTTTATCTGTTCCTGCATTTTTCTTGTCGGGTGCATTTATCGCTGCTTTATTGATAGATCGTCCAATCCATGAAAATAAGAATCCGCATTTTGACTATGTAATGGGCTTAAGTGCGATTTGTCTTTTTCTTGCTTCTATTGGTGACCTCTTATTAAATTTTGGCAATTTCGGTGAGGTGATTGGATTGAAACAGGTCTATGTTCTTTTATCACTTCTTTGTCTGGCATGTGGACTTCAAAATGCGGCAATTACCTCATCGTCAGGATTTTCTGTTAGAACTACCCATCTTACGGGCTTAACCACGGATCTTGGGATAGGACTAGCAAGACTTTTTATTTATTCGCGTAAGGAACCTAAGTTCGAGAAAGAGGTTAAGGCGAATAGACTAAGGAGTGGATCAATTGCAGCATTTGCTATCGGCTCAGCAGTCGGTTCTTATTTTTTTATTAAATTTGGTTATCGCGCTTTTGTCTTGTCCGGATTGATTTCTACCTATGCCGCTTGGCATGGAAGAAAATTGAAATTGTCACCACGCAAATTAGGGACTCTATCGGAATGAACATACCAATTAAAAATTCAGAAGATATTGTACTGATGCGTAGCTCGTGTCAGCTCGCTGCCAAAACTTTACGATTTTTGGGAACACAGCTCAGAGCAGGGATGAGTACAGGTGAGATAGATCGGTTGTGTCATGAGTACATTGTAAGTCGGGGGGCTATTCCTTCACCTTTGAATTATCATGGTTTCCCAAAATCTGTGTGCACTTCGCGGAATGCAGTTATTTGCCATGGTATCCCTGACGACAAAGAGATCATTAAAGATGGCGATATTATCAATATTGACGTGACTACTTTCTTAAATGGGTTTCACGGGGATACAAGCGCTACTTTTTTGATCGGAAATGTTCGGCCTGAAATCAAAAAATTAGTGGAAGTCGCCAATAAATGCATGATGAAGGCGATCAGCATTTGTAAACCTGGAGTTCATTTAGGCGACATTGGGTTTGAGATTCAAAGATTGGCACACCTGCATGGATATTCGGTTGTGAGAGAGTATTGTGGGCACGGTATTGGTCGAGAATTTCATGAGGAGCCCCAAGTCTTACACTACGGCGAGTGTGGCAAAGGCATCAAGCTTAAACCCGGTATGGTGATTACGATTGAGCCGATGATCAATTTTGGGAAACGCCACTGCGAGGTTCTTGACGACGGTTGGACGGTAGTGACGTTAGATGGCTCTTGGTCTGCACAATTTGAAAATACGATTTTAATTACTGACTCAGGATGTGAAGTTTTAACTTTCTTCCCTGAGGAAAACTGGAAGTCTGAAGATACTATTTTAAAGGGTAAAACCGATGAGCTTTTTTAATAAGTTACCGAGTAGGGTTGACAAAGACTTTGCTATACTAATTTTAATCATAACAGTGTTTTATTTTATCAATCTCGAATTAACCATTTACGGTGGTGCAATCTGTTTTGCACTCTTTCTGCACCATAGAATGATCCGCGCTTTAAATCCCGATCATGGTAGTGCTCGTAAATTTTTTAGCGATGGGAAAGAGGTCTTGATTCCGGAGGGGGTAGAGCTTTTTGAGCTCACAGATTTATCAGCTGATAGCTTATTTAGATATGTGAATATCTTCAGCAACATGATGATTCACCCTAGAATACTGATTGTAAGATTCCAAAGTTCCTTTAAGGCTACTCCCGCGAATATGCATTTTCTTGTTGAAGCGTTAAAAATACTTTATCAGCTCGAAGTCAGAGTTATTTTTTCTGACGTGAATGATGATATCAAACTGCAACTCATTAAAATTGGTCTTATCGGAACTGAGGAAAATCGCAGTATATCAGCAAATGTCAATGATGCCCTAACTGAAGCGGGAGGTATTATTATCACATAAATATGGATTCATTTTTTTCAATCAAAACCTTAGTCATGAATAAAATTTCCAGCTTTTCATCGCTCTTCAAAAGTGATCGGGAGGTGGTGAGGCAAATTCTTGCGGAAACAGCTATTCGAGTGGCGCATTCAAAAGAAGAGGGAGTTCCTTTTTCATCTGCTGTTTTTGTGGTTGAAAGCCTAGAGCATTTATTGAAAACCGTTAATGGCAGCAACCCAATTTCTATAGGGGAGGGAGATGCTGATCTAAAAACTGTTCGTGTTGCGCTAAAAAACTCAATCCCACTCGGTGAGGGAAGACAGTGGGCGGTTTATTTTGTTTTAAATGAAAATCATTTGGAGTACGGAATTTTTTGTACACAGCGTTCAACACTAAAAAAAACATCATTTGAACTGCTCCGACAGCTTGATGAAACTTCGGGAGCGATTGTAGGCATCACTCGATTAGGAAGCGCTTCTTTGGAAGTCCGAGGTGGAGGATCTTGTGAGTATTTTGATTTTTCCGGTGTATCAGATTTTCACCATAACCCTCAAGATGTAATTAAAGCCTTTGCAAGTAGTATTACTCAGGATGTTCCACTTAAGATTCGGCCACAATGTAAGACTTTCTATTCCCGGATTATCGTGGAAATTTTGGACAGTGGCAATGGATCATTGATCGTCATTTTAAAAAAAGGGGAACAGCTTCCAGAAATCCTCTCTGACGGGATTTGGTTGAAAAATCCACTGAAGATTAACTCCTTCATTAAAAATTATGAAGAAACGCACTCCGAAAAAGATTCATTGGCATTGATCGATCATGGAAGTTTAATTCGTATGATGGCGGCAATGGATGGAGTGGTTGTTTTTGGGTCTGATGGCAGCCTATATGCTTACAATTGTTTCATTCGGGCACCACTAGTCGGCTCACCTTTGAAAAGTGTAATTGGTGGTGCAAGGAGAAGAGCTTTCAAGATTTTATGTAAACATCTAGAGCAGGACTTGCTTGCAGTTTTTTATCACTCTCAAGATGGTGCGGCTGAGTGTCGAGTTAGAACGATAGAATGAACCGGGATGTAAAGTTGGCACTCATTGAAAGAATGCTGGGCTTGCAACATAAGATCAGAGTTCATGATAGCGTAAAAGGTTCAAGCTCTCATGAAGAGCTGGCAATTTCACTACTTGCTCGCTGGGAATTTGAAGATGAAATCTCAGCAATTGAACGAATCTTAATCGAGACAAGAAAAAATAATGTACTCTTGAAATTAAAGCAGATTAAGGAACGCTTGCACATTAGCTAAACCATATTTTACTCAAACAATCATGTTTCAATGGCTCTAGAGCTTCGGTTTTATATCAATTCAATAATTTCATTGGCCAGATTCGTGATCCCTTTAAATACTTCATGCGGTAATGCTTCGTACATATATGCAGGAGTGGTTACTATTTTATTCTTCTTATCCACAATCACTCCAGTAATTGGGCAATCTGCGTGGAAGGCACCAGTTTTTAATATTTCTTGAATTGTTTCTTTATTGTTTCCTATAGTAATGGAAATATTATTTTTACCTAGAGTGCAGGCCAGAAGTACAGGTGCAATGCAAATAGCACCAATAGGCTTTTTTAATGAATAAAAAGCATCGATTGCATTCGATACTTCGGGGAGCACATGACATTTAGAGCCCTCGAAAGCCCACGTGGAAAGGTGAATTGCAACACCAGAGCCACCAACAAAAATAAGTGCATCAAAATGATGGGCGTTAAGTGTATTGAGAGGAGAAGATTTGCCCCTGGTAATGCGAGCAGATTCAGTAAGTATATTCCTCTTGTCTCCTATTGTTATTTTGCCGGTTGAATGGTTTTTTGATTCAATAGTCATATTCGGCGCAAAATAGCTGACTTCTGCGCCCAATTGACTAAGTGCGATCATCAGACTCACGGATTCTGTTATTTCTGCTCCATCAAGATGACCACAGCCGGAAAGTACTACTGCAATTTTTTTCATGACTGTGACTCCTGTTGTTTATAAGCTTTGAACATATTTTTCGTAGGTATCAGTATCTAAAAGATGGGTAAGCTTAGAGGAGGGACTTATTTTTAACTTGATTAGCCAACCTTCTGAATAGGGTTTGTGGTTAATGACACTTGGATCGTTGATGGCTTGTTCATTGACGTGAGTTACGGTTCCCCCAATAGGGCAGTAGAGATCACTCACTGCTTTAATAGATTCAACAACACCAAAAACTTCATGTTCTTTTAATTCTCTTCCCAATCTAGGGAGTTCAAGAAAAACAATATCACCTAGTGCGCTTTGAGCATGATCAGTGATTCCAATAGTGGCTTCATCGCCATCTAGCTTCATCCACTCGTGGTCTTTGGTATATAGGTAGTCTTTTGGGTAATCCATTTATTCCTCCAAGATTGATCAGTAATTTCTTTTATAAAATGGTGTTTCAACTACTTCATGCTCAATTTTTTGATCACGAATGATCACATTTAGTTTTGTGCCTATTTTAGATAGTTTTTTATCTACTAATGCAATCGCAATACCATATTTTAAAAAAGGAGAAAGGGTTCCCGATGTAACTTTACCAATCACATTGCCTCCCAGTGATTCTATTAAATAGCCTTGGCGTGGAATTCCACGTCCGATCGTTTTTAATCCAACTGTGCTTTTAAGTGTTTTCTTGCTTTTAATTTCCTGCAAGGCTTTTTTGCCGACAAAATCAGGCTTATCTAGTTTTACTACCCAGTTCAATCCTGCCTCTATGGGGTTAATTGAATGATCAATTTCATGACCATATAACGGAAATTTCATTTCGACTCTTAATGAGTCACGAGCGCCCAGTCCACAGGCTTCAATTCCAAATTCAGCTCCACTTTTTATTAGTTCTTGCCATATTTTAGCGCCCGAATTCCACGGGATATAAATCTCAAAGCCATCTTCACCAGTATATCCAGTTCGAGCTATGATTGCTTTTTCTCCAGAAATCTCGCCTTCACAAAACCAATAGTATTTTATCGCATTGAGATCAGTTTTTGTTAGTTTTTGAAGGATTTTTACGGAATCTTTACCCTGGATGGCTATTTGTGAGTATTGATCCGACACGTTTTTCACTAACACATCTGCATATTCACCGATGGCATGTGCTTTGATCCATTCAAAATCTTTATCCGTATTGGATGCATTGACGCAAATAAAAAACTTTTCGTCATTGATCTTATGAACAATAAGATCATCTACACATCCGCCATTTTCGTTACACATTACTGTGTACTGGGCTTGTTGGTTGGAAATTTTGGAGATATTGTTAGTCATTAGAAAGTCTAAAAAACTCAGTGCATGTTTTCCAGTAATTAATATTTCACCCATATGTGAAACATCAAATAGTGCGGTTTTGGTTCTGCAGTGCACATGCTCGTGGGCAATTCCTTTTGAATATTGAACAGGCATTTCCCAGCCGCCAAATTCAATCATCTTACCACCTAGTTTAAGGTGCTCCTCATAAAGAGCAGTATATTTAGACATCCTTAGTTGATCCTTTTGAGTTTAGTTTAGTACTTATTTTTACTTAATGCAAATTTTTGCAATAACGAATTTGATTGATAGAATTTAAAGTAGTAGTGTTCTACTAATATAAAAGATTTTTTATTGCACGGTGCTCAAAAACCAATGGTTCATTTATTGATGAGGAATCACACATGAAAATTAATGACTTTTCTTTCAATTCGACAGATTTATTTTTAAATAGACACATTGGCCCTAGCCCAAACGATGTCGATGAAATGCTAAAAACTTTGGAAGTAAAAACTCTCCAAGATCTGATTAATTCGACTATACCCGAACAAATTCGCCTTAAAAATCCATTGCTATTGCCGACGGCGATTTCAGAATTTGATCTTTTGGCTGAGCTTCGAAATATAGCCTCTGAAAATCAGGTTTTTCGCTCTTTTATTGGCATGGGATACTCCGATTGTATTACCCCTGCCGTCATTCAACGTAATATTCTTGAAAATCCGGGGTGGTATACTCAGTACACTCCTTACCAAGCTGAAATAGCTCAAGGTCGTCTTGAGGCTTTATTGAATTTTCAAACTATGATTAGCGATCTTACTGCGTTACCGATTGCAAACGCATCACTTTTGGATGAAGCAACGGCAGCAGCGGAAGCAATGGTGATGGCTTTTAATTTTAAAGGTCGTGACTTGAATCAGAAATTTTTTGTTTCAAAATTATGTCATCCTCAAACCATTGCTGTTCTTGCTACCAGAGCAAAACCACTGGGGATCAAATTAGTGATTGGAGACCATGAGCAATATGATTTCAAAGAATCTACTTTTGGAGTTCTGCTTCAGTATCCAACTACAGATGGGATTGTTTGTGATTATAGAAGTTTTATTGAATGTGCACATGCTGCTTGTTCATTGGTGGTGATGTCGGCCGATCTTCTCGCGCTTACGCTGATCACACCTCCGGGCGAATTAGGTGCTGACATCGCGATTGGAAGCACTCAGCGATTTGGTGTTCCATTGGGATTTGGTGGTCCCCATGCTGCATACCTTTCGACCAAAGATGAATTTAAGCGAATTACTCCTGGAAGAATTGTTGGGGTATCTCAAGATGTGAATGGTAAGCCAGCAATTCGATTAGCATTGCAAACTCGAGAACAGCATATTCGAAGAGAAAAGGCGACGAGCAACATTTGTACGGCCCAAGTACTTTTGGCTATTATGGCTTCTATGTATGCGGTTTATCACGGACCAAAAGGTCTGAAGAAAATTGCTTTAAGGATTCATCATCTGGCTGAAGTTTTAAGGAGAGGGTTAAATCATCTTGGTTTTAAAACTGGTAGTCATTATATTTTTGATACTGTAAAAGTAACGTGTCGAGAACAAGAGGTTGATCAGGTTTTAAAATTTGCGCTTCGTCATCACATTAATATTCGTAAGTTTGATGAGCACTCCGTTTGTATTGCTCTAGATGAAACTACTTCATTTAATGATGTGAAAAATCTAATCATCGTTTTCGCTTTTGCCTCTACAAAAAAAGTGGATGATCTTGTTCAAGAGCTTGATAGTGATTCTAAATGTTTAATTCCAGAAAATCTATTCAGAAAAAGCTTGTTTCTCACTCATCCGGTATTCAACAGTTATCATTCTGAAACAGAAATGCTCCGTTATATTCATCGACTACAAAATAAGGATTTATCCTTGACGTTTTCGATGACTCCACTCGGGTCTTGCACGATGAAACTAAATGGAACATCAGAGATGTTTCCGATCAGTTGGCCGGAATTTAGTAAAATTCATCCGTTTGCACCAAAGGAGCAGACTGTTGGTTATTTAAAATTGATCCACCAACTTGAACAGATGCTTGCGGAAATTACAGGTTTTAGTGCGGTTTCGGTTCAACCGAACGCAGGATCGCAAGGGGAGTACGCAGGGCTTCTTGTGATTCGTGCATTCTATGAAAAACAAGGAAAAGCGAGTCGAGATGTTTGTTTGATTCCAAAATCAGCGCATGGAACTAATCCAGCAAGTGCTGCGATGGCTGGAATGAAAATAGTAATTGTCGATTGCGATTCAAATGGAAATATTGATATTACAGATCTTCGATTGAAGGCAGAAGCTAATAAAGATCATCTGGCTGTACTGATGATTACTTACCCATCTACGCATGGAGTATTTGAAGAGGGAGTGGTTGAAGTTTGTAAAATTGTACATGATCATGGTGGCCAAGTGTACATGGATGGCGCAAATATGAACGCGCAAGTGGGATTGTGTAGGCCCGGTGATTTTGGCCCCGATGTATGTCATTTGAATTTACATAAAACTTTCGCTATTCCACATGGGGGTGGCGGACCTGGAATGGGCACCATTGCTGTAAAATCTCACTTATCGAAGTTTCTTCCTACTCATCCTATTGTGCCAGTCGGATTTGAAAACGGCATAGGGCCGGTTTCTGCAGCCCCTTGGGGTAGTGCAGGAATTCTTCCCATCTCCTGGATGTATATTCGCTTAATGGGGACACAAGGTCTTAAAATTGCAACTGAGATTGCAATTCTGAATGCAAACTATATTGCTAAGCGTTTATCTCCTTATTATCCAGTTCTTTATAGAGGCTATAATGGATTTGTTGCGCATGAATGTATTTTTGATTTCAGATCATTAAAGGAGGCTTCGGGTATTGAGGTGGAAGACGTTGCCAAGCGCTTGATGGACTATGGTTTTCATGCACCCACGATTTCATTTCCTGTAGTGGGTACAATCATGGTTGAGCCGACGGAGAGTGAATCGAAAGTTGAAATAGATCGTTTTTGTGAAGCGATGATTCTTATTCATGAGGAAATCACTGAAGTGATCAATAACAAAGCAGATCGAATGAATAATCTTTTGAAGAATGCTCCACATACGGTAGATCAAGTGGTGAGAGCTGAGTGGAATCGTCCGTATACTCGCGAAAGAGCGGTTTTTCCTACTTCATGGACTAGACAGAATAAGTTCTGGCCTTCAGTGGGTAGAATTAATAATGTCTTAGGCGATAGAAATTTGATTTGTACTTGTCCATCAATTGAGACTTATCATTTAAGTACGCTCTAGAATCATCACTGCTCCCATGCCACTGCCGATGCAAATTGAGGTAAGTGCATATTGTTTGTTCATCGATGCTAACTCATAAAGCGATTGAAGTATCATGCGTCCTCCAGTAGCGCCGAACGGATGACCTATGGCAATGCTGCCGCCATTTGGATTTAATTTGGTCAAATCTACCTTTCCGACATTGAACTTTTCCGATTCAATTCCCTTAATGGTAGAGAGTACTTGCCCGGCAAATGCTTCATGAATTTCAATGAGGTCAAGATCATTTAAAGTGAGTCCTGCCATTTTTAAGGCTCTTGGAATGGCATAGGCTGGTCCGATCAGCAGGGGTTCAGTTTGAATATCAACAGCCGAAACCGCGTAGCTTTTAATAAATCCGAGTGGCTTGAGACCTAGCGTCTTTGCTTTATTTTCAGACATGAGTAGTACGGCAGATGCGCCATCGGTGAGTGGGCTAGCATTCCCTGCAGTGATTGTTCCATCTTTATAAAAAACAGGTTTTAACTTTTCAAGTTTATCTATGGTGGAGTCAGAACGAACATCTGTATCCCGTTCGATCACTTTCCCATTTGGAGTTGCAATTTTACAAACATGAGAATCAAAAAAACCATTTTTCCAAGCTGAATTGGCCCTGTGATGGCTCAAAAGAGCAAACTCATCTTGTTCTTTACGGCTTATTTTATATTCACGTGCCATTAAATCAGCAGACTGTCCCATGCTAAGGCCTGTTGTAGGTTCCTTGATACCGGGAGCAATTGGAGTAAGGTAAGAAGTTTTAAATTTGGAAAGCATGCCTAAGCGTTGTCCCATGGTTTTCGCTTTAGCTATATCTTGAAAAAAATCAGTTGCATCAGCACTGAAAAGTGCACGAATAGAACTAATGGATTCAACTCCGCCAGCAAGTCCGATTTCAATCTGACCAGCTTGAATTTTTGCTGCAATTCCTGCAACAGCTTCTAATCCAGAAGCGCAATAGCGATTGATGGTAGTGCAGGGAATGGTAGGAGGTAAGCCTGAATCAAAAAGTGCTTCACGTGATACATTCGAACCTTCTGCAGGAGCGCTAACAATTCCAAAATAAACTTCATCAATCAGTTTTGGATCAATGCCGGTTCGATTTACGGTTTCTCTTAAAACAACTCCGCCCAAATTCCCTGCAGACATTTTTTGAAAAACGCCGCGTGCTCTTGCAAACGGGGTTCTAACTCCACTAATGACCGCAATTCTTTCCTGATTCATGAGACCTCCTTATAGATAAAAATTTGTGAATTTCAAAACTTCTTGATCCAGATGCCGAGGTTTAAAGCTACTCATCTTCAAACCCCTTGAGCATTTTTAGCCGGGTAGGGTGGCGAAGTTTTCGAAGAGCTTTTGCTTCGATCTGACGGATGCGTTCACGTGTGACGAAGAAACTTTGTCCGACTTCTTCTAAAGTATTATCTGATTTTTCACCAATGCCAAACCGGAGGCGGATTACTTTTTCCTCGCGAGCAGAAAGCGTAGCCAAAGCTTTTCTGGTTTGTTCGGAAAGCCCCAGACTATCCATTACTTTTATCGGACTGATGACATTTTTATCTTCGATGAAATCACCCAAGCTTGAATCCTCTTCCTCACCGACCGGTGTTTCAAGAGAGATGGGCTCTTTAGCGACCTTTAGAATTTTTTGCACTTTGCCGATGGAGATCTCCATCCTCAGAGCAATTTCTTCAGGTTGCGGTTCTCTGCCTAATTGGTGCGTGAGTTCACGTGAAGTTCTCAACAACTTATTGATCATTTCAATCATGTGAATTGGAATTCGGATAGTGCGGGCTTGGTCACCTACTGCTCTGGTAATCGCCTGACGGATCCACCAGGTTGCATAGGTTGAAAATTTGTATCCACGACGATACTCAAATTTATCGACCGCTTTAATTAAACCAATATTTCCTTCTTGGATTAAATCAAGAAATTGAAGTCCTCGATTATTATAGCGTTTGGCGATAGATACAACAAGACGCAAATTGGATTCGATCAGATCCTTTTTTGCCATGTCTGCATTTCGTTCACCAATCATGAGGCTTTCTTGAATCCGTTTTAACTCATCAACCGTTACGCCAGACTCACTTTCAAGACGTTCCAGCTTTTTTATAGCTTCATCTTCTTGAGCAATAAGTTGCATTAATTTTTGCTCTGGTAGGTCAAATTTTTTGCAAACATCGGGGATCTTTGCTGTGTCTTTTATCAAGTTTACTACCGCAGCAAATTCTTCCGCCGTGTTTACACCAAGATATTGGTAAATTTTTGAGCGTTCTTCTTTAATATCTCTTCCTCGAATTCCATATTCCTTTATTTGTGTCGAAAGAAAATTGATGGTTTTGCGATTGAAGGCGATGTTTTCAAAGGCGAGTTCAACCTGTTTTTCTCGTTTTCTAATTTCAGCGCGAATTTTATCTTTGGATTTTATTTCAAGTGCTTTTTTACCGATCAACTTCGCATCCATTTTTTCTTGATATGCAAGGAGTGATTTAACCTTAGAGATCGCATTCAATACTCTATCGAGATAGGCCTTTTCATCTTCTGGTGTGACTTCATCCTCTACGCCACGAATCACTTCTTTAACTTTGGTTTTGTTGCTCTCAAGTTGTTCGCCAAGTTGGACTATTGCCATAGTACCCAAACGTGAGGCGAGTAGTGCACGAAGTATTTCGAGCTCTCCAGCTTCAATGCGCTTGGCAATGATCACTTCACCCTCACGAGTGAGTAATGGAACTGCCCCCATTTTTTTTAGGTAGAGTTTTACGGTGTCGACGCCTTTTGCGTAGTCAGCAGTTTGAATTAAGTCCCCCGTCTCATCGGGCTGAATATCTTCTTCGCCTTGGTTCGTGCTAGCAAGGTCTTCAACTAGAGAATCTTCGTCAGTGTCTTCATCCTTATTCGCTTTTTTGCCACTAGTGACTTCGATCTCATTTTCACCTAAGAGAAGCATGATTTCGTCAATTTCTTCCGCAGAAATCATGTCTGGAGGTAGAAGTTCATGAACTTCAATATATGTAAGAAAACCGCGATGTGCGCCAAGCTCCAAGAGTTTTTGGATGTCTCTTTCTCTTTTAGTGGAAAGCCTCTGACTGAGATTTTTTTTCATGATTCTTTTATCCATAGTTCAATTTTGTCTGAAGCCATTGGTTCGCTGAGCTGGCAAATATAACCGGGCGGCATCTCTCCACCAAAACCGTGAAAGGTCACTACCCGAGTACCAATAGACGCAAAATGGAGTTTTGCTTGAACAGTTCGAACGTATCTTTCATACAATTCCCTAGTTTGAGCGATATTATTGTCAATTCTGCAATCAGCATCATAGAGATTTTCAACGAATGGATTGAACAGATAAAAAGCATCAAACTCGGTCCAATTGATGTCTGTCATATTCCCCTGAAAGAATAAGGCATTTTCAACTTCATATTTAGTTTTTAGATTATTACAGAGTTCGACCAGATGATTTCTTTGTTCGATCCCTACAAAGAGTCCTGTTGAGGTAAGAGCTGCGACCAAGCAGAATTTTCCAGCCCCTGAACCTACATCGAGCACTCGTGTTTGTGGGCTAGTCACTAAAAGTTCGGCTGCGCGTTTCGCAACTTCCACTGGAGTCCAGTGATTGGCCGACATTTTTTGGATGTTTTTTGGATAGATGGAATCAAACATGGAATCCGAAATCGGATATCCTGTTTGCAGGATTTTAATTATACCCATCAATTCTGTTCGGTTTGGAATTGGTTCGCTCATTACAATAGCTTCAATTGATCATCTTCAGTGAAAATTGGCGGTAGTCTCTTAGGGGCTTTGATCCGCAATTGTTTGTTCACATTCATTCGTCCAAAAACAACTTCAATATCGGAAGGTCTAACTTCAAATAATTTTGCGAGATATTTTACCATATGATCAGTGGCTCGTCCGTTGCGTGGTGCTTCGGTAACGCTAATTTTTAATTGATTTCCTTTGGGTTTTCCGACGGCATCCTTTTTTGCTCCGGGTGTACCTAAAACATTCAAAACCAAAATATCGTCCTCCCAATAGTAAAAGCCGTCCCTTTTTGTAGAGGGTTCTTTTTTAAGGCTAGGTTTCTTGGATTTGGTGCGTGTACTTATGTGAAAATTATACTATTTAATTTTAACTAATGCAAATGGTTGCATTAGCGACTTGGCATTCAAAAACGCGGACTCAATGGAGTCGCCAAATTTTTTAATTCAAATTTTAAAATGTCGATTCATAAATCGCTCGAATTTTGCGTCGGAGAATATTAGTCGAAGCAAAGCTATTTTAAGCGTAACCATGCGCGTCACGTGCTCCATGTTTTCGATTTTTCGTTATTATAGACGCATAATTCTTATTTTCTCTTTTAACTTAAGTCGCCAAGTTACTTAGCTCAAATAACTTTTCAAATTTCGGTAGATGGCCACCAATGGCCACCTCAAGTGGCCGGATTCGCCCAGATCACTTTTCGTGATCTCCTCTAAACTATCAATATTCATGGTCTTTATTTTTCAAGGTTCTCGTGCCGAGAGTGGCACACCTTTGCACCTATTCCTTACGTGAGGCGCTGATGCTTCACCGAAACAATAAGGAGAAAATGCAATGGGATTTGGACTATGCCATCGCTGCCGTAAATACGCCGTTGAAAAACTGCGGAGCCACTCGTTCTGTTGGGAGTGTAGCTACACGCCTGAATCAGACGTCACATTAAGTAGCTGGAGCGCTCAAGAGTTTAAAGACTCTAACGTGCAATCACGCAAACGAATCGAAGAAAACCGGAAATTCCACGAGTCAGTCAGTGACTTTAGCAAAAACGAAGTGGGGGGTGAGTGATGCCTCTCGATTGTTACCTATTCATGATGTGGTCGCTCGGCGAATTGGAAGTTTCTGACGAGCTGAATGAAGAGCTTTTAAAAGAAGTCAAAGAACTAACCCCAAACGAAAACTAAAGGAAAAAACATGAAAACAAAAATGATGTCTCTAATTGTATTGGCCGCTCTATTTGCAACTCCATTGGCTAACGCCTCGGTGGAATCTTCGCTCCTTGGTCTAAAAACTGTATTGCTCGGTTCAATCTTGCCGATCTTTGCCGTACTTGGATTGGGATTCGCAGCTTTCAGTTTCATCACTGGAAATCCAGATGCGAAACGCCATCTCACTTACTCAGTAATTGGATCAGTAATTCTCTTTGGCGCTCAAAGCATTGTGGATCTGATTGAAAGGGTTGTTCGATGAAGAGTTGCCCTACCAGTAATATGAATCGTTCGAAGCTTTGGGGCTTTGAAGTAAGCCAGATTGTCACAGCATTTCTCGCTTTGGCGGCATCGAACGTCACACTGAACATTCTAGGGCTTCCATTGATCTTCTCATGGGTGGCGGGGATTGTAACCCTCGTCACTCTGAGAGTGATCTCACATGGTCAAAAAAATGGACACTTAGAACTAATGGGGCGCTATTTAACAGCTCCTCATCTTTACCTTGGTCACCAAGGCAGAAAAAGGAACAAAGAAGATGAAAAACCAATCGCTAACTAAAACTATTCTGGGTTCACATTATCTAGGCGACGGTGTGATTTCCCATGCTGACGGATCTCTATCAATCGGATTTGAGTTTGATCCTTTTCCGGCTGGGATTCTGGAAGAAAACTTTGAAGGGGGAGTTTCCGAAACATTCTTTTCAAAACTCTCGGATCTCTTAACGAAACTTCCAAATCTTTTTGAAGGCCATATCATTTTTAGGCGTTCAAGAATAGAAAATGTAGAAGTACCCGGATTCGTGACTAAAGTATTTTGTTTTGAGAAAGTAAAAAATCAAAGCTCATACTCACATCTAAAAGCCCTTTTTTCTGAAATTGGGCTGGTTCTAACACCGGTTAGTTCTGAATCTTGGAAATTACTACTCTCGGGTGTTTTTGGAAACGATGTTAAAACCGAAAAACTGCCGGATGTAATTTGGGATCATGACTGCGTTCGAGTAAATAAAGAAGTCGTTAGAGTTCTCTCATTAACGGAGTTGCCTCATTTGACATGGAGGGGGTGCCTACAGCCAATTTTTGAAAACTCGGATGATTTCACGTTATCACTTCATTTGTTAATTCCAGATCGAAATAAAATCAAGAGACAACTAGAAACAAAACGAAGAGTGAGTCATGCACTTTCCATCACTAGTTCACTAGAAGTGAAGAATATCGAATCCAATTCAGTATTGAGCACATCAGAAGAAACTCTTGAACGCGTTCTTGTTGGTAAAGAGACACTTTTTGAGATGACTTTCGGTTTGATTTTGAAGGGGAGCAAAAATGAAACTTTAGATTCAGCTCGAAACATTGAGCGCCTAACTTCAGGCATTGGCAATGCAGGAATGTTTTTGGAGGGCGTTGGAACCCTGCCAGTATTAAAAAGTCATATTCCTGGCAATAAGCCTCTAGCGATCCGAAAACTACCGATTCTATCAGGAAATCTATCGGAGCTAATGCCTATTCTTCTCGACTACTCAAGATCCAATGATCCGTCGAATCTAGCGCTGAGATCCAGAAGTGGCGAAGTTTCAAATTTGAATCTGTTTTCAAAAGAAAACCTCAACTTCAATTCCTTCATCTGTGGTGCATCGGGATCGGGGAAGAGTTTTTTGATGAACGCGATTCTTTCATCGAATCTTAAGGATGATCCAAAATCACGACTTTGCATTTTTGATGTTGGAGGTTCATACAGAAAAATCATTGAATCAAACGGAGGGAAAAGTACCACACTAACCCAGAATGAGGCTTTGGCTCTCATTTCTAGTTTTCTCTCGATCTATCCGGTGGGTACTCAAAGTTTTTATCGAGTGTTGATTGAAACTTTGTGTGGATCTGGTTCGCATATTACGCATTCTCACCGGGTAGCCATTGATGATCTCTTGAAAGAAATTGAAGGTGAGAGGCTACTGATTAAGAGAATAATCCAAAATGCTTCCAGACGCTCTGAGCGTTTCTATACGGATATTGCACATTGGTTAAAACCACACGTCGCACTTGATTCAATTCCAGAGCGTAAAGATTTAATCGAGTTAATCAGGATACCAGTGTCATCCTTTGATTTTAAAGAACTTGATTCAGATCCAGTTTTACAGAGAACTACGATTTTGCTCCTAACAGAGCTTCTTTGGAAAGACCTTGTAAATGGAAAGTTCACCAGAACATTAATTGTGTTCGATGAAGTATGGAGATTTTTCGCACAAAGCAAAGGGTTCTTGGAGGAGATGTATAGAACACTTCGTAAGTATAGAGCGGGCATCGTTTCGATTACGCAGAACTTGGCAGACTACGGTGATGAATCATTTGCAAAAATGTTATTCACGAATAGCTTCACTAAACTATTTCTTCAAAATGGTGCCTCTGCCGAGTATTTGAAAAATACATTCGACTTGCCTCAAACCGATATATCTCGGGCTCTCTCTGTAACTTCTAAGAAGCCGTTTTATTCGGAGTTCTTTGCTCTGACGCCGACCATGAGTCAAGTTTTCAGGCTTTATCCTACCAAAGATTTCTATGCGCTTGCCAACACAGAAAACATTTCAAAACCAAAGGAGGTTTAATGAGAAATAAAATTCTAATAGTTACACTAGTGCTATTTTCTGCACAAAACGTAAAAGCCGATTTGTGGGGTGGCGATCTTCCGTTGCTACACCAAATTATCACGAACACATTAGGAACTCTGAATCAGCTCAGAACTCAAACGTCAATGATGAGATCTGAAATGGCTGGCATCGAAGATCGTATCTACAGAATCGCAACGATTGCCGATATTGTTCAGCCATCGCAGTGGGATCAGTGGAAAAATCCAGAGGAAGCAATTAAGCGACTTAATCTCATCTATCAAACTCTTCCTAAAGAGTACCGTTCTGCAAAGTCAGATGAAATCGAGAGTGAAATTAGTAAAGCTTTGAATCTTGTGGCGAGAGTCGGAACAAGTACGCATACCACTTTTCTGTCTGGAAAAGAACTGGAGGCAAGGGGAGCTAATTCTTCTCCGGGCGTTGCTCAAAAGCTTACTGCTTCTGGAATTGGAACGCTCGTAACGATTGATACGCAAAACCAAGTCATCCTCAGTCACATTACGAGTTTGATCGCGCAATCGCTTGCTGAAGCAAATGAGAAAGAAAATCGAGGAGTAATTTCAAAAGGGCAATGTTTTAACGGCATCTTTGAAAACTTAGGAGCGCATGACGGGAAATTTTCAACCCATGCGTTTCCAGCAGGAGTTAGCCAATGAATCCAAATCCAGCTAATTTTAATCTTCCAGCAATCGAAGAGTACGACAAACTTCTGCCAGTGGCGAAGCATATCTACGAACAAACCAGCCAACTTAGCTGGGAGATGCTGCTTCCACTGTTCTTAGTTTCGGTTGCCCTCAGTTACACAAGCGACCTCGGGATCACAGGAGCAGTTTTGGTGCGATTAAAAAGACTCATCTTGGTTGCTCTCTTACTTGTTTCATTTCCGATGATTGCAGAATTTTGCCAAATCTTTGGAGCTGAAATAGCAAAGTCCATCGACAACATGAATGGCATTGACATGGTTTTAGAGGCCGCTTCAAAACGTGCTCAAGCCTATTCGTTTGACCTTGGAGGTTTACTGAATATGGGGAGCGACCTAGTAACTGGCGCACTAGTGATGGTGAGTTTTGTGATTTTGGTAGTTGCAAGGTTTCTGTTGCTGGCGTTTCAGCATTTCTATTGGTTTTTGCTGGTTGCACTTGGGCCATTTTTGATTCTTGGAATGTTATTTGATGCTTCAGCCGGAATCACTAAGGGGCTTTTTAAGAATATGTTTCAGATTGCAAGCTGGCCGATCATTTGGTCGATTCTTTCGGCTTTCCTCAAAGTTCTTCCATTTGCATCTGCCTATGATGGATTGGGCGGTTTTGTGACGGTCATTACTTTGAATCTAATCATAGCGGTTGCACTTCTATTTTCACCGTTCATCGTTTCTCAGCTCTGTGAAGGGGTGAATCTCAGTGTGGGCGATACATTGAGACGAGGAGCTTTAAAGGCTGTGATGTACAGCAATCCAAAAGGTGCAGCTATTGAGCAAGCTCGATCCGTAGGCCAAAAAGCATATCAGGCAGCTCAGCGAGCAATTCCAAAAAACATGAAGTAGAGGAGAGAAAAATGAAAAAATGTATCTTGTTATTATTGCCAGCGGTTTCGATGGCGGCAGAAATGGCGCCCGCACCATTTCCAGTTTTTTTGAAAGCGGGTTACAGCTCAGTACTCGAATTTGATGAAATGCCTATTCGAGTCGTTCTAGGCGATGGTCAAAGTTTTCAAGTAGAGAAGCTAGATCATTCAATTGTAGTACGAACACTCGCTCCCTATGCAGCAAGTAATATGTTTGTTTATTTCAAGGACTCGGCGCCGAGGCTTTTCGTACTGACGGCTTCTGAGGATGCAAATCCAACATATTATAAGAAATTTGAAAAAGAGACTAAAATTAGACAGCTTTCTCAATTCGCCAAAACTGATCAAACAATAGTTAAAAAAGCAGATCAAAAAACTAATTCCACTATTCTAATCAGTAAGATCAATTTTGATTCAAAAAAAGACTATCTTACTTTGGATTGCGAGTTGATTTCTGACTCTAGTGAAAAACTCAAACCATCTTGGGATCTCATTCGATTGCGGTACAAAGATGCAGCAATTAAACCGTTTAAACTTTGGGCTGAACGGAAAGAAGTTCAAAAAAATTCAAAAGTAAAATTCCGGCTCATTTTTGCAAAACCAAATATTTCGCGTGATCTCAGTGGAGTAACGCTAGTGGTTCCATTTCAAGGACAATCGAATGCATTGACCGTATTGATAAAAGGAGGAAAGTAGAATGAGTAAGATTGAGAATCCAAATTCACCGTGGAACCGGATTAAGCGAGGCTTCGTTTCAAGGTGGCTCGGTGAAGACTACCCAGGATCAACGCCCAGATTCTTTTGGCAAAAACTTGCAAAAGATATTTTGGTGTTTGTAATTCTCCCATTAAGCACTTTGATTCTTTATAAAGCTCTGGACGGTGAGCCGAAACGACCTAGATCTGGCCCTCAGCAGAATTTGAAGCGAGAGCAGCTCTATAATGAGTCATCTAAATCTCAGATTATTGATTTTGGTGCTGGTAAAGGTTCAGGGAAATACCAAGGCGGCGTAGCCTCTGGGCTTCCCAAAAGGTCACCCGGAACACTGGTTAAACTGAAGCTTCAGAATGTTGTTGAAACTTATTCAACTGCTCCAGTTCATGCGCAGATTTTGGATGCAGCTCTTGGAAAGAATTTAGTAGGTGGCAGCGTGATCGGGGATGCCACATCAGATCCTACATTTGAACGAATAGGAATTACGTTTCGCTTTGTAAGAGATCCAAATAGGGAAGGGATTGGGTTCTCAATCAATGCAAGAGCACTTTCTTTGGATGGAACACTTGGTTTGGTGGCGAGTAAGAAAGAAGGATTCA
>Ga0172372_10001928_pt1 | contig 31907 bp, 30 predicted proteins | sample LakKiv5m_2_FD_114544 | JGI IMG/M metagenome (GOLD analysis project Ga0172372, IMG submission 114544) | Freshwater microbial communities from Kabuno Bay, South-Kivu, Congo - kab_092012_9.5m | ecosystem: Environmental > Aquatic > Freshwater > Lake | place: Democratic Republic of the Congo... | reverse complement strand
CCTATCACATCAAGGATACTCTTCATCAAAAGGATCGAAAGGTCGTGGTGGAGTGTGTCTTCTCGAAGTCTCCAGATGGCGAGACGATGGAGTGGAAGGATTCCATCCTTGGGTGGTACCTCAGTACCGTGTGGCGTGTCCACGCCTACAAAAACCCGGGCGGAATCATGACCATCAACATGGTTCACCCCGCGCGCGGCAGAATGCGTGCAAGCAAGGTGTTCCGTGTCGAAGCGGGCTCAATCTCGATCGTTCCGGTCGGATGATACGGGTCTGACAGTACCTTGAACTGTCAAAATGCTCCAAACTAGTTTTACTGGTGCGGAGCTTTTTTCTTTAATTTATTTTATCTTTAGAAAAGTTTCCTGGAATATCACCAACAATTAAATCTAAACAATGTGCAAGAACTGTTGTTGCATAAGAACCTTTGTCTAGTCTAAATTTTAATACTACTCCTTCATCAATAAAATTTACTTCATCGAAAAAAACCTGTTTTCTTGTTTCGACAGGGAAGTTGGCTTTTTGGATATTAAATTTTTCTAAATGATTAATATTAAAATTATTTAAACCAACTAAATTCAATTCATATTTATATTTATCAACAACATTTTTGTTTGTGCTTGTTATGAGTTCGATTTTTTCTGGGACGTATTCGTTTCGGATTATGTAGTTACTTAATTTGATGTTGAACAACCAAGAAGCAAATCCAAGCATCCAAAATCTAATTTCTTTTGATATTGCACCCAAATGATCTTGTGGGTTTTTTATCAAATAGTCCACAATTTCTATTTCTTTTTCGAAGTGTTGAGGGTATCTTTCAAAAATCTCTCTTATTTTTTCCCAGTTTCCATAATTTTCTTTAACTTCTTTAAAAATTGGAATCATAAATTTGAAACAAGTTTTTGGTGTTTCTGTTAGAAACTTAAACAGTGCTTCAGAATATTTTTCTTGTATTACTAATCTGGCTAATGTGTGATTATTATCTCTTCCAAGTGTTCCAAATCTTTGAGAATAATAAAAATTATAAAATCCTTCTCGTTCTACTTTTTCAATGTTTTTTATTAACTCTTCAGTGTCTGTGTTGTCTTTGTCTAAACGAACAAGCAGTGTAAATCTGTTTCCTTCAAGTTCACCAATTTTTATTTTTTGATCAGAAACTTCTATATCTTTGAAATAAAAATCATCACATTTTATTGAATTTAAATCATTTAAACTAACATCTTGAATGGTTATTTTTTGTGCAGTTAAAGCATCATTGTCTTTTATTCCTGCATATTGAATATTGGATTCGGGAATATTAAGTAGTTTAGATACTTTTTTTACAACTTCTAATGTACCCGTATTATTTTGCACTAATGTAGCTTTGAAATTTTGCTTTTTGTTTGTGTCAGAAATATCAGTTTCAATATTATTTTTTATATCAACTAAATTTCCGTTTGAGCTTATTTCTTCAACGATAAAATCTTCTGTGTAAAGCTTAATAAAACCTTTATTTTTAAAGCTTTTTTTTCCTGGGATTACAATACCCAATCCTTGTAGATAGTAGTCGTCTTCCAAAAGTATTTGTTTAGAATCCATATAGAGTTACAATATATTATATCTAATCTAATGCAAACAAAAAATTTTCAGAGAACAATTGAAGATTTCCAATGCGAACACTGTGGTGCAAATATTTCTGGTAATGGTTATACAAATCATTGCACTGAATGTTTGTGGTCTAAACATGTTGATATAAATCCTGGAGACCGTGCTGCAACTTGTGGGGGATTGATGAGACCAACTTCACTTGAAAATGAAAATGGAGAATATGTAATCACTCACACGTGTGAAAAGTGTAAACATACAAAGAGAAATAAAATTTCTCCAAATGATAATTTTGATAGTGTTGTGAAAGTAGCGGCAGAACTTGCTGATATGGCTACAGGTTACGCATCAAGAGTTGCGTTAGGTGCGGGGCAACAATCGAAAAATCTTCTAATGCCTTCGACAAGTCTCCAGACACAAAATTAGAAAGATTTTTTCCTGTTTCATTTTTTATTTCTCGATTTATATAATCTAATGTCAGAATATTTACAACATATTTTCCTGCGGTACTTCCATTGTTTGTGCTGACAATAATTCCTGCCAATTCATTATTTTTAAATACTCCACCCCCACTAGAACCTCTTTGTGCTACATTTGTATCTGTTGAAGCAACAACATCAATTGTGTTATTTCCAAGTGTAAAAATTTCTCTTACTCGAATTTTCTCAGTTTTAAGTTTTACATTTTTCGCTAAATCTAAAGAAGATGTTACTACACTGGGATAACCAGAAACTGTCACTGAATCTCCAGTGTCTAAAAATCCCGAAGATGTATTTAATTTAAGAGAAGGGAATTTTGGAAGTGGAATTGTTGGGTTTGTGTTTCCTGTGATTTTAAGAAGTGCGTAATCATATTTTCCTGTACCAGTAGGTGAAGGGTTTGTAATTTGCCTTGAGTTGTTTTCAATCCATCCTTCTGAAATATAAAGTGGTTTGGCATTAAAACCATAAAATGGAATATTTTCCCGTCTTAATGTGCAATTATATCCAGCATCTTTAAGTAAAAAATATTGAGCAACGTGAGAATTGGTGAGTACTACACCTGATGAAGAAATGATTACACCGCTCCCTGTTGTTAAAGAGGTTCTGTTTCCTGATTGTTTAACACAAAGAATATTTACTGAAACATTTTCGATTGAACTTGTTTCAGAACTATCGTCTATTACGTCTTTGATATTTACGGTAATTTTTGGTTGTTCAGTTTCTTCTTTTTTATTTTCCACAACAACTCTCTCAGCCTCAGGTGTTATGGTTTTTATCTTTGGACTAATTGACGGAATATCAATAAAAGAAGTTTTTGTTGGTTCATTTGGGATTATTAGGGGAGTAGTTTTGATATCTTCAGGTTTTGTTGAGTTTGCTTCTGGTAAATCTAAAATATTTATTTTTGGAAGAGGAAATTTTATTTTTTCGATAATACTTTTTTCTTCTTCAAAAACAGGTTCTGAATCTTGATTGAGATTTTGATTTTCAATTTGAGGACCAAGACCTAAAACGGTAATAGATGATAAAGCAATTAGTACTACTCTTTGAACAATTATTCTTAAGAGAATGGGCATATTTTTATATATTGCTATTTTATGGCAATTTGATAATCTCAATACTACAACAAATTTTTAATTTAATCATTTGTTGAGTTCGTAAAAGCGGGTATAGTTTAGTGGTAGAATAACTGCCTTCCAAGCAGTGGACGAGAGTTCGATTCTCTCTACCCGCACCATAAAATAAAAATATATAAAGCAAAAAGCCGGCGGAGCCGGCTTTTTGCTTGTTGGGTTTAGTAACTTAAAACCTAACTAAAATTTTGAACTATTCAACTGTTATTTAACAGCTTCTTTCAAAGCTTTTGCAGCCCGAAACTTTGGAGTTTTCATAGCTGGTACTTTGATAGTTTCACCTGTTCGTGGGTTTCGTGCAGTTCGCGCTGCTCGTGTTTTTGCTTCAAAAATACCGAATCCTGCGATTGAAACTTCGTTTCCTGATTTCAAAGATTTTGTAATTGAGTCAAAAACTGTATCTACAACTCGTTCTGCTTCTACTTTTGTGCCTCCAAGTACTTCTTGTACTTTGTCGACAAGTGCTGCTTTGTTCATATTTTGGTAGTTTCAATTCCGCCGAAGCGGGCTTGTTAACCGATAACTGCTTAAAACGACTTGTTATAAGCTGGAAATAATTATATAAAATAAGCCTTTTATCGCAATAGAGCCACGAATACACACTGTTTATAACTTTTTGTCAAAATTTATCTCGCGACCTCTACAACTCTATTTTCACGGATAACTGTAACTTTAATTTCACCAGGATATTTCAAATCCTTTTCTATTTTTAGCGCTATATCTCTGGCTAGATTACGAGCTTCTAAATCTGACACCTCATCAGGTCTAACAAAAATTCTGATTTCTCTTCCTGCTTGTAAAGCGTATGATTTTTCTACACCTTTAAATGCATTTGCAATTGATTCCAAATCATTAAGTCGTTTCAAATAATTTTCAGTGTTGTCACGCCTTGCACCTGGTCGTCCGCCAGAAATTGCATCAGCTACTTGAACAATAATTGATTCAGGAGTTTCGTACGGATATTCTTCGTGATGCGCTTGCATTGCCTTTATGATAGATTCCTCAGCACCAAACTTTTGCAAAATTCTTCTACCAATTTCTACATGTGTCCCGGGCACTTCGTGATCAACCGCTTTTCCGATATCGTGAAGTAGAGCACCAGCTTTTGCAATTCTTACATCCGCACCAACTTCGTCTGCGATCATTCCTGCAATGTGAGACATTTCGATTGAGTGTTGCAAGACATTGTGACCATAACTTGTGCGGTAATGCAGTCTTCCTAAAATTGCCATAATCCGTGGATCTAAATTAAACACTCCACATTCGTATGCTGCTTGCTCTCCTCTGTCTTTAATAATTTTATTAACTTGCTTCTTTGCTTTTTCTACACAATCTTCGATTCTTGCTGGTTGAATTCTGGTATCTTGAATCAATTCTTCTAATGCAACTTTTGCAATTTCTCTTCGTACAGGGTCAAAAGATGAAAGCATAATTATACCCGGAGTATCGTCAATAATTAATTCTACTCCTGTTGTGCGTTCAAAACTTTTAATATTTCTTCCTTCTTTTCCAATGATTTTCCCTTTGATTTCATCTGACGGAAGATTTACAACACTAGAAAAAACATCTGCTGAAACAGAATTTCCATATCTTTGAATTGCGGTTGCAATAATTTCTTTTGCTTTTTCTTCTAATTTTTCTTTTCCAGAAATTTCTAGTTTTCTAAGGCGAACTAAAATATCTTCAGATTGTTGTTTCTCAAGTGTTTCAATTAATTCATTTTTTGCATCTTCTTTTGAAATCTCCGAAATTCTTTCTAATTTTGCAATCTTTTCTTTTTCAATTTCTTCGATTTTCTTTTCTTTGGATTCAATAAATTCTTCTTTAACTCTGATTTCTTCTGCTAATTCATCTAAATCAACCTGTCTTTTGTCTAAATAACTTTCTTTGTTGATTAATCTCTCTTCACTTTTTTCAGCTTTATCAATTATTTTTTGAGCTTCTTCTTCGGCTTCTTTTTTAATTTTTTCTACTTCTTCTCGAGCAGAAAGAAGCATTTCTTTAATCTCTAGTTCCATAGAACCACGTTTTCCAAGAGAAATTATAAATCTCAAAAACCAACCAAGAGCGATACCTGCTAGACCGGCGGCCATGGCTATAATTAGTACGATTAATAATGACATGTCGTCATCATAGATAAAGGAGGGGTTATTTGCAAGAAAAATCTTTTTAAAATAAAAAGGGAGCCCAACCTCCCGGATTCTTCGTCCGCCTCTGCCGGCTGGGTGGAATCTGGGTTTAAGCTCCTTAGCTTTTGCCCAAGTGGTTTTCCTTCGGATGAAGAAGTGTCTATAGAACACTAAGTGGTTGCTGCGGCACCAATATGTAACAAGCTTCCTTGCCAATTGTCTAATTTGCAGTCAAATTACTCATCGCTCGCAGGAGAAAGGGCCTGCTCGAAGGAGGTTGGGCGGGGGAGGGTTTTTTTGAGCCGGGCTCAAAATTCTTCCCACAAAAAAATGTACTTTAACTTTCTGCGCTCATTGTAAACTTTATACAGAAAATGTCAAGATATGTTTTCTGTGTTATTTAGTCAACACCTTATCTACTAGACCGTATTTTTTAGCCTCTTCTGCTGACATGTAATAGTCTCGATCTGAGTCTTTTTCGATTTGTGCAGGAGTTTTGCCAGAAGCGTCTGCAAGGATTTTATATAAAGTATCCCGAGTTTTTAGGATGTGTTTTGCAGAAATAGCAATATCAGATGCTTGTCCCTCAACTCCACCCATAGGTTGGTGAATCATTACTTCGGCGTTTGGAAGAGCGAATCTTTTTCCTTTGTCACCTGATGCCAGAATTACTGCTCCCATTGATGCCGCAATACCAACACAAACTGTGGCGATAGGGTTTTTAACATGGTTCATTGTGTCGATAATTGCTAAGCCGGCTGTTACAGAACCACCTGGAGAGTTGATATAAAGTTTGATTTCCTTTTTAGGATCTTCTGATTGAAGGAATAGAAGTTGGGCGATAATAAGGTTGGCCATGTAGTCGTCGACAACTCCACCAACGAAAATAATATTTTCTTTTAAAAGTCGTGAATAAATATCGTATGCTCTTTCGCCAAATTGGCTTTTTTCAATTACTGTTGGGATTATCATAGGAGAATAGTATAACAAATATTTTTACTTTGACAAATTCTTAAAATATTGTAATCTGTTTTTAAACACGAAACGAACCATTAACCCAAAATTGATTCGTATGATCTTTAGTCAATATATTTTACGTTCAAACGGTAGCTCTCAATGTGAAGGAAGTAATCGCTTTGCTGGGGGTGAACTAGATTTCTTGAAGCTGGCCGATGAATTTCTTCGGGAGGTTGGAATGGATCATTTTCCAACTATCTGTATCGAAGAACAGGATAATATTCATGATGAGAGTTTTCGGAATTGTCTTTTGCAAATGTTCTTTGTGAGACAACTTCAATTTTTTGTTCTGCATGGATGGAAAGTCCAGGTGGTAGATCGGGATGTGGAAGGTTGTGACATTGAAATCTTCGGGTTGTCGGTGCCACAAGATTTGCGACATGCGCAGGAGATGGGTATCGATTATCTATTCACATTGAATGATTTTGTATGTCCTCAGACAACTCTCACGCTCGTTCATCATTTTCTTTGCAATCTTGGAAAGAAAAGTTTTTGGATTGAAAGATGGAATAATTTCTCTGTGGTGGTGCACGTCACCAGAAAGAATGTCGAGCGTCGAGATGCAATTTTTGTCAAGGGTTGAGAAACCCTTTTTTTATTTAAAAAATTAAAATTATAAAAATGAAAATTCATAGATTTTTTTTGAAAAACAAAATTGGAGAACAAGACAAGGTCAGAATCACTGATCAAGATTTGATACATCAAATGAGATCTGTTTTGAGATTTGAAGGTGGAGAGGAAGTGGCTCTTTTGGATGGAAGCGGAATTGAATTTTTAGGAACAGTTGAAAAGGTTTCAAAAAAAGAAATTTTTGTTCGCCGAAATGAAATTAAAAAACCTTCAAAAAGTGAAACTGAAAAAATTGAAGTTCATCTTTTTGCTTCAATTACAAAGAAGGATAAATTTGAGTGGGTGCTTCAAAAGGCAACTGAGATTGGAGTGGCGAGAATCACTCCAGTGATTTCTGAGAGAACAGAAAAAAATAAATTGAATATGGATCGGGCAGATAAAATTGTGAGAGAGGCTGCAGAACAATCTGCACGGGTGGACCTTCCATTTTTAGATGAGCCGGTAAAACTTTCTATTGCCTTAAATGTGGCAGATGTGACTCCGATTATTTTAGACATCAATGCTCCTAAAATTGATTTACAAAAAATTCATCAAACAAAAAAAGTTTGTGTGTTTGTTGGACCTGAAGGTGGTTGGGGTCAGAGAGATAGAGAACTTTTTGATAAGAGAAAAGTTGAGTATGTATCATTTGGAAAAAATGTATTACGTGCAGAAACTGCATCTATTGCTATCGCCTCTGTGTTGTTACTTGGATAATTAGACACAGTTACTCAGTTTAAATTGAGTGAAACTATTTATCATGTTACACAAAAAATAAAACACCAGTTCGACGCGCGTTCGAGAGTTTTTGAATACTGTGTATTCAAACGTCTCGCCGCTACAGGCTCGGCCTTGAAGGGCCTGCGCAGTGTCTCACTAGTGTTTTATTTTTTGTGTAACTTCTTAAAGTGTTTCTAAGAATTTAAATACAGCTTCGTTTGTTAAAACATTTTTAACATAACTTCGTGCATGCATTTCATCGATGTTTGAATCATGTTCTTTTAGATGTTTCACTTCATGCTCTATTTCATGTTCATCAACATTTAGTTTTTCAGCTTCAGCGATTTTAGGAAGAATTAAATTCATCTTCACTCGTTTCACAGCATCTGTGTGCCATTCTTTTTTTAATTCTTCTTCTGTCTTTTTAATTTGTGCAAGATAGTCTTCCGGTTTCATTCGGAATCTTTCAATGTCGTGTTTGAACTTGGCAAACATTCTTTCAGTTTCTTGTTCAACAAGTACAGAGGGCATTTCTTCTGAAACTTTTTCTACAATTCCTTCAATTATTTTGATTCGATTAGATTCGGTGTTTCTCAATTTTTTTTCTTCAATCATGTTTTCTTTTAATTTTGTTTTGAACTCATCAACTGATTTGAAGTCTCCAAGAGTTTTTACAAATTCATCATCGAAAGTAGGGAGCTCTAAATTTTCATTATCAATTTTTTTACCTTCTGACATCGCAAGACCTTGAGCTCTTTGTCTTCGTATGTAGTCGATATATTCATCAATTTCTTTTTCTGTTACATCTGTGTCTTTTTCTTTTTCAACAGACTTTGCAATTTTTTTATAGTCGGGTAGAGAGATCTCTGGCATGCACACAACATTCATTTTAAACTCAAGAGGATTTTCAGGAACAATTTTTGTTACTGTGATATTTGGAAAAGTTAACGCATCAATTTTTTCGTCTGCAAGAATTACAGGGATAAGATTGTAAATTGCTCTGTATGATGATTTTTCAAAAACCATCATTTCGCCAACTTTTTGTACTACAATTCTTTCAGGTACTGAACCTTTTCTAAAACCATCAATTTCAATTTCTGATGAGATTTCTTTTATTGCGTCTGTTCTAAAACCTTGAACAACATCAAAAGAAACTTCTATTTCCATTTGAATTTCTCCACCTGCTAAATTTTCTTTCTTTGTTAATTTGTATTTTTCATTTGCCATAGTAGGCAGAGTCTACACTATCTATATTTGAAACTCAACCTGTAAGGCTTCAAGCTCAGAATCAAGATTATCTAATTCAGTAGAATTTAAATCAGCTTCTATTTCTGAAATTTCATCTGAATTGTTTTGATCAACTTGTTCAACTTTTTGTTCTTCTGTTTTTTGAACCTCAACTTTTTCTTTTATAAGTGAGAAAAGATAGAATGCTCCAGCGATGATGATAAGGATGATTATCACCGAACCTATTAATGGTCCAATTTTTTCTGAGTTATTATTTTCATTTTCGCTCATTTTTATTTAATTAGTCTTAATGTTTCAGCTAAAAGATTTTTTATTAATTTCATTTCGTCTCTAATTTCTTTTACATGATTTTTAATATCTTCAAATTTTATTTCTGATTCTGATTCAAGAAGATTTTTTAGTTCATTCTTTTTTGCTTCTATTTTAGTTTTTGTTTCAGAAATTTTATCTTCTGCTTCCTTTAATTTATTTTTTGCATCTGTTAAATCTTTCTCTGTTAGTTCTTCGATTTTTGTAATTCTAGAATCAATTCTATCTGTTGAATTTTCTAATCTTGAAATTGTTCTATCAATTTGTTTAAAAATGTTTTCTGTTTTTTTATTAAAAATAACTTTTCTTTTTTCTGTGAATTTAGCCTTTAGCTCTTGTCTATTTTCTTTTCTTTCATTAAACAAACCTCGTTCATTTGCTTCGGCAGGAATCGCTGCCACAAGTGACAATGCTATTAATGTAAATGTAATAAATTTATATCTTTTCATGTTTTTATTTTATCCTTATCTTACTAATCTTTTTATTTTACCATGTTTGATTTTTGTCTATAAAGGTTTAATATGCGTAAAAATATGATCACGGTCCTTTCTATATTTGTAGTTATTATTGCAATTGTTATTTTTGTCTTATTTATTGCTTTCAATCGTTTGCTGAAAAAACATGAACCCGCAGAAGAAGATGTGCAAAGTTTTCCTCTGGCATACTCAACATCTAAGGGTTGTGATTTTTGTTACAGGCAAGCAATCACGTTCTATTATGTTGAAGGTGGAACTGGTGTGTTTGGATGTCAGGTGCATGACTATAAAGCCAGGCAAGCTGCTTTGCATCCAATACCTCAAGAAACTATTCGGAATTGATTTCAAACGAAAAACCCGCTGTGAGGCGGGTCTTTTTATTTCTATTATATATAGAGGAGATTACTTATCGAATTTTGTTTTGTACAATTCAATTGATTTCTTTACTGCTTCGATTGCTTCTGAACTATCTCCGATACCTTGTATTTCTACTTGGTGTGGATCAGTGTCAGATTTCAGACTCTTGTATGTTTCAAAGAAGTGGACGATTTCCTTTAAATTGTGTGGGTTTACATCTTTCAAGTCTTTAACATCTTCCCATCGTCGATCTTTTACTGGCACAGCAATCACTTTGAAATCTGATTCACCGTCATCAATCATTCGAATCACGGCAACTGGTCGAACTTTTACAACAATACCTACGTTTAGTGGCCAGGTTGTTAATACAACAACATCTAGTGCATCTTCATCTTCCCAAAGTGTTTGTGGAGCGAATCCGTAATCAACTGGGTATGGAGCTGTTGAGTAGTTTGCTCTATCTAGTGCGATCAGCCCTGTTTCTTTATCAATTTCGTATTTGTTGTTTGAGCCCTTTGGAATTTCAATAATTACATTGAATTCTTCTGGTGCCTTATCTCCTAATTTAACATCGTGCCAAAGATTCATATTTTTGAATTTAAATTCTATTAATTTTCTTCTGATTCTCCTTCAGATTCTAAATCTGCAACATCTGCTGAAGCGATATCAATTTTCCAACCTGTTAATTTTGCAGCAAGTCTTACGTTTTGACCACCTTTACCAATCGCCAATGATTGTTGATCTGGTGCTACTAATACTTTTGCAATTCGGCTTTCTCCATCTTCTGTTGTTTCAATATTGATAATGTTTGCAGGAGACAATGCTTCTTCGATAAATTTTGCAGGATCTTCTGACCATTCAATAATATCGATTTTTTCTCCACCTAATTCTGAACTGATTGTTGAAACGCGAACTCCTCTTTGTCCAACCAATGCTCCAACTGGATCTACGTGATCATCGCTAGAAATCACAGCTACTTTTGATCGTGAACCTGCTTCTCGTGCAATAGATTTAATTTCTACAATTCCTTGTGTTAATTCTGGAACTTCTGCTACAAAAAGTTCTTGCAAGAATTTTGGATGTGATCGTGAAAGTTTAAGGAATACTCCTCTTGATGTTTCATCTACTTTAAATAGGTATGCTCGCACTCTTTCTCCTTGTTTAAATCTTTCTCCCGGAATTTGTTCTTCATATGGTAATAGTCCAACAGCTCGTCCCATGTCTAGATATACAGAACCTCGTTCCATTCTTTCTACTGTACCTGAAACGATTTCTCCTTCTTTTTGTCCAAATTCAGACATAACAGAAGATTTTTCTGCTTCCCGGATTTTTTGCATTATTACTTGCTTCGCTGTTTGAGCGGCGATTCGTCCGAAATCATCCTTCTTTTCAAGAGGGAAGATTAGTTCATCTCCTACTTTAGCTCCTGATTTCATCAAGCGGGCGTCTTCTAGAAGGATGTGGTGCTCAGAGTTAAAGTGAATTTTTTCTTCTTCTCCTTCGGCAACTTCTGGGATTTCTTCGTCTTCCATTACTACATTGTCTTTATCTACAACGATTCGTACTTGGTTAAACTCTACATTTCCTGAGTTTAAGTCGAATTTTGCTCGTACGATTTGGCCTTTTTTACCGTATTCTTTTCGGTATGCGTTTGCTAGGGCAAGCTCAATAGCATCGATAATTACTTCCTTACCGATTCCTTTTTCTTCTTCTAATTGCGCCATTACAGCGTTTATAACCTTTAAATCAATCATATATTTAGTTGTTTAGTTTCTTTAAAAAAATCAGCCCGCCGGGAGGCGAACTTGACTCTATAAGTATACTAAGGGTTTGGGGTTTGGTCAAATCTAGAACAATTTTTCTTTTTTATTTTCGCAATACAACTTATAATAGAAACAACTTATGTACATAGAAGAGGGAAAACTAAAAAGTTTTATGATCGATTCTGGATTGGTTTCAGAATCTGATATTGAAACTGCAGAAAAAGCAGTTGCAACAAATCCGAATCAAACAATCGGAGACTTTCTAATCAGCGAGGGAAAAATTAGTGATGACGATTTAAAAAGAGTTCAAGCATATTTGGTTGGAATTCCTTTTATTGATATCTCAGCACAAAAGATTCCTTTTGATATTCTTTCTATTATTCCAGAGCCAATTGCTAGAAATAGAAATATCGTTGCATATAATAAAGAAGACAATCGACTTGAGGTAGCAATGCTTGATACAGATGATTTGTCAGCTTTGGATTTTATTAAAAAGAAAACAGGTCTTACAATTCAACCTCGACTTACTTCAACAAATTCTATTAAAAAAGCTTTGGTGCAATATCAAAAAAGTTTGAAAGCAGATTTTGGTGATTTGATTAAAAAAGATACTTCAGCAATGAAGACACTAAAAGAAGGAGAGGAAAATGAAAAGAATTTAATGGAAGTGGCGCAAGATTTGCCTGTGGTGAGAATTGTAGACACACTGTTGAAACATGCGATTTTGCAAAACGCATCTGACATTCATATTGAGCCACAAGAAAACGATCTTTTGATTCGTTATCGAGTGGATGGAATGTTGCACGAGGCGATGAATCTTCCAAAAGCAAGCGGACTTTCTATCACTGCTCGAATAAAAGTTTTGGCGAGTTTAAAGATTGATGAAAAAAGATTGCCACAAGACGGACGATTTAAAATTGATTTAGATGGAGAAAAAGTGGCGTTTCGAGTTTCTATTTTGCCAACATATTATGGTGAGAAAACTGTAATGCGTATTTTGCGAGAAGGAGGTGGGGGATACACTTTGGAATCACTTGGTTTTCACGGAGAAGGTTTGGAAAAAATTTATGAAGCTACAAAGCAATCAACTGGTTTGATTTTAACAACTGGCCCAACTGGTTCCGGAAAATCTACAACTCTATATACACTTTTAGATATCTTAAATACACCTGATGTAAATATTTCAACTATTGAAGACCCTGTTGAATATCAAATGAAGAGAATTAATCAAACACAGGTGAAGCCAGAAATTGGTTTTAGTTTTTCTGAAGGTTTGCGAAGTCTAGTTCGACAAGACCCTGACATTATTATGGTGGGAGAAATCCGAGATGGTGAGACTGCGGGCCTGGCTATTAACGCCGCTCTAACTGGCCACTTGGTGCTTTCAACTCTTCACACCAACTCTGCTGCGGGAACAATTCCACGACTTATGGATATGGGAGCTGAAAGTTTTCTTTTGGTTTCAACTTTGCGAGTTATTATTGCTCAAAGACTTGTGCGAAAACTTGGAAAAAATAAAGAAAAATATTTCTTGTCTGCTGCTGGTCTGAAAAATTTAGCGAAGTCTGTTGATTTGGATAAAGTTCTGAAAGTTTTGAAGGATGAAAAAATTGTTGATCCAAGTGTTACATGGGAAAAAATTCCTTTTTATAAGGCTGTTGAAAAAGACGGTGATGATGGTTTTTCAGGGCGAATTGGTATTCATGAAATTTTGAAGTCTTCGCAAGTGTTGCAAGAGATGATTATTGCAGGTAAAACATCAGAAGAAATTGAAGCACAAGCAAGAAAAGAGGGTATGATGACAATGCTTGAAGACGGAATTTATAAGGCTGTGAAAGGTGTTACAACAATTGAAGAAGTGTTAAGAGTTATTTCAGAGTAAATATAAAGGGAAATGAAATTTAAATACAAAGCACAAAAAATAGATGGAGATTATGTAGAAGATTTTGCAGAAGCAAGAGATAGTTTTGAATTGGCAAAAATTCTTAAGGAAAAAGATTTAAATTTGATTTCTGCAAAACCAGTTGATAATGGAAAATTTTCTAGATTTATTCAATCTTTAAAAAATTTTGGAACTGTTTCTACAAATGAAAAAATTCTTTTTGGGAAAAATCTAGGTTCAATGCTTGAAGCTGGGTTACCACTTTCTAGAGCAATTGAAGTAATGAGTCGACAAAGTAAAAATAAAAAATATAAATTTGTTGTAAATAGTTTGAATGATTCTATTAAATCGGGAGACACACTTGCGGGTGCCATGAGTAAATTTCCAGATGTTTTTTCTAATCTTTTTGTGGCTATGGTAAGAGCTGGTGAAGAATCTGGAGATTTAGTAGGTGCTTTGAAGGTTGTTTCATCTCAAATGGAAAAGACACATGCTTTAAAGAAAAAAATACAAGGTGCCATGATTTATCCTGGCGTGATTATTACAGCGATGTTGGGTATTGGTATTTTTATGTTAATTTTTATTGTGCCAACACTCACTAAAACTTTCACTGAATTAAATATCGAACTACCAAAATCTACACAATTTATTATTAACCTTTCTGATGCCTTTAGAGAAAATACATTTACTCTGATACTTCTTTTAGTTCTAATAATTGTAATGTTGATTGCAGGTTTTAAAACTACTTTTGGTAGAAGAATTTTGGATTGGGTACTGCTTCATTTTCCAATTGTTTCAGGATTGGTTAAAGAGACTAACTCCGCACGAACCGCAAGAACTCTCGCATCTCTTATTTCTTCAGGGGTACCTTATATAAAAGCAGTTGATATTACACAAGAAGTAATTCAGAATTCATATTATAAATCAGTTTTGATAAAGGCAGGTAAAAATGTTGAGCTTGGTTTGCCAGTAGCAAAAATTTTTGAAGAAAACCAAAAGTTTTATCCAATTTTTGTATCTGAAATGATTGCTGTGGGGGAAGAGACGGGTGAGCTTGGTGGAATGCTTATGAAAGTTGCAATTTACTATGAAGATGAAGTTGAACAGAAGACAAAAAACATGTCTACGATAGTAGAACCTTTCTTGATGATTATTGTGGGTGCTGCCGTGGGATTCTTTGCGCTTTCAATGATTAGCCCGATGTATTCTTTGGTGGAAAATATATAATGCGATAGTATATCGCTATGAATAAAGGATTTAAATTTGAAGCCATGAAGCAAATCCGTGATGAAATCATGGAATTGAAAGAGTCTCCTTTATATATAGAGAGGGTGGAGAATGGGTATTTTCCTGTGATTGGGGCCGGAAGCCATGACGCGGATGTCATGTTTATCGGTGAGGCACCTGGAAAAAACGAAGCGAAGACGGGCCGGCCTTTTTGCGGGGCTTCCGGCCGTATCCTCGATGAACTTCTTGCTCACATCAAATTAAAAAGAGATGACATTTATATTACAAACATTGTAAAAGACCGACCAACATCAAATCGAGATCCGAAACCAGAAGAAATAGCTCTGTACTCTCCATTTTTAGACAGACAAATTGAAATCATAAAACCAAAAGTTATTGTTACTCTCGGAAGATTTTCTATGGAATATATTTTGAAAAAATTTAATTTAGAAAACGAACTCGACATTATTTCAAAAATTCACGGAAAAGTTTTTAAAACAAAAACAGATTTTGGTTCACTTCACATCATTCCACTCTATCATCCTGCAGTTGCAATTTATTCTCGTACGCAATTACCACAACTAAAACAAGACTTTGAACAATTAGCGAGTTACAATAGTAAGTAATGACTCGAGGGTTCACACTTATTGAAACAATTATTGGAGTTGCAATTTTTTCTATAATTGCAACATCAGCTTGGTTTGCGCTTGCAAAAATATTTGAGTCAGTTTCAACTCTACGTACAAAAACTGTTGCTACAAACTTAGCAACAGAACAAATTGAAATTGTTAGAAATCTTCCTTATGCAGATGTTGGAATAAAAAATGGTTTACCTGCCGGAGTTATTCCTTATGAACAAAATCTTACAAGAGATAATAAAGAATTTTTAGTGAGAACAACAATCAGAAATATCGACTTACCATTTGATGGGACTATTGGGGGAAATCCAAATGACACTTCACCTGCAGATAATAAATTAGTTGAAATAGAAGTATCTTGTGTAAAATGTGGAAAAAATATTCCACCTCTGTTTTTTAATACAAGAGTTGCACCAAAATCATTAGAATCAACAGGTAATAATGGAGCTCTATTTATTTCAGTATTGGATTCTAATGGTAAGCCTGTAAAACAAGCAGATGTTTATATAAAAAATAATACTAAAAATCCACCTATCATTATCGAAGATGTAACAAATGATTCGGGAGTTTTGCAGATAATTGATGCTCCTCCAGGTACAGGTGCTTATGAAATTACAGTAAGTAAAGAAGGTTATTCAACTGAAAAAACCTATGCAATAGGTGATCCTTTAAATCCATCACCAACAAAACCTCATTCAAATGTATTAGCAGGTAAAGTGACACAGATTAGCTTTGTAATCGATAAGCTTTCTGAATTGAACATAAATTCTAGAAGTGCTTCTTGCAATCCGATATCTAATATTGATTTTAACCTAGAAAGTTCTAAAATGATTGGCTTAAATAAACCAAAATATGATATTGATCATGTTACAAATTCTAATGGATATAAATTTATTGGAGAATTAGAGTGGGACACTTATAAAATAATTTCTCTTGAATCTGGTAAGCACCTAGTCGGAAGTAATCCTGCTATACCATTAGATTTATTTTCAGGTACAGAACAATCAATAGATTTAATTTTAGGAGATGCTTTCCCTAATGCGGTATTAGTTACTGTGATAGATGGTGGAAATCAACAATTACTTTCAGATGCAACTATAAGGTTTACTCAAAGTTCTGGAGTAAAAACTGCTGTAACAGGTAGCGGATATATGGAACAAACAGATTGGTCAGGAGGTCAGGGACAGATTAATTATACAAATACGACAAAATACTTAACCCAAAATGGAAATATTGAAGTAATGAGTCCTGCTGGAGAGTTAAAACTAAAAAGAGTTTCTAATAGATTTATGACAAGTGGTTGGCTAGAATCATCAATCTTCGATGTTGGTACAACTACAAACTTTTTAGCCGTTACTTGGACGCCATCTGATCAACCTTCAGCTGCTGGTTCAAACTCAGTAATGTTTCAAATTGCAACAAATAGAACCATAACATCAACTTCTTCTTGGAATTTCCTAGGTCCAAATGGAACTGCTAATACATTTTACACAACACCTGGTCAGGCAATTGCAAATATTCATGATGGAGATAGATACTTAAAGTATAAATTATTTATGAGCACAGCTCGAACAAATACAACTCCCAACGTTTCAGATGTAAGATTTGGTTTTGCAACTGATTGTACACCTGTTGGTCAAGCTTATGTAAGCGGTTTGAATAATTCTTCATATAATGTGCAAATATCAAAACCAGGATATCAAACAGTTTCGTATACTGGATTATTGTTTAATCAACCATGGCAGACAATTAAAGTAACTTTAAATCCAATCTAAAATGAAGAATAATAATTTTCAAAATGGATTTACATTAATGGAAATAATTTTTGTTATAGCTATATTTTCATTAATTATGATTGTAGTTGGATTATTTCAGAGAGATGTTTTTTACTTTAATGATATTTTGCAAATTGGTTTAAATAATGTGACAGAGGCAAGAAAGGTTCTAAGACCTTTTGTGGGAGAAATTAGAGGCGCTCAACCTTCTAATTTGGGAGGTTCAGCTATAGAGGTCGCAGAGGAAAAAAATTTTATTTTTTATACCGATGTAGATGCTGATGGATTGAAAGAGAGAATTAGGTATTTTATAGAGGGAGATAAATTTAAAAAGGGAGTTATCCAACCTACAGGAGATCCTTTTGTTTATAAAATTGATGATGAGAGGATAACAAACGTTGTAAATAATATAAAAAATAACCAAACAAGGTTTACTTATTACGGATCAAATTATGATGGTACATCAACAAACCAAGCTCTTTCACAACCAGTTTCACCATCAGATATAAAATTGGTTAGAATAGATCTAACTGTTGATTCAAATCCAGGAAGAGCTCCAAGCTTGATGACTATTACAACACAGTCGACAATTAGAAATTTGAAAGATAATTATGAAGATTAATTTTGAAAATAATAATAAAGGTCTTATACTTTTGAATGTTTTAATTTTTGGTTTTATTTCAACCTTGATAATTGTGGCACTTTCAAGTTGGTTTACAATTACTTTTAAGGGTACAAAAAAGGTTGTCGATGAAGAAAAAGCTTTTCATATAGCTGAAGCAGGAATAGAGTATTATCGATGGCATTTGGCTCATGCACCATTGGATTTTACAGATGGTAATCCTCCAAATGTAAGCCAGCCCTATATACACAATTTTAATGATAAAAATGGCAAGAAAATTGGGGAATTTCATCTTAGAATAACTCCACCTCAAAATGGTTCAACGGTTGTTATTGTAGAGTCAACTGGAATTTTAAATGACTCAAATATAACTAAGACAATCAAAACTAAATTAGCTAAACCTACATTTGCAAAATATGCTTTTATTTCTAATCGAGATATAAGATTAGGCGAAGGTACAGAGGTTTTTGGTATGATTCATTCAAATTCAGGTGTGAGATTTGATGGTGTTGCTCATAATCTAGTCACAAGTGCTCAAAAAACTTACGATGACCCGGATCATTCAGGTGGATTAGAATGGGGAGTTCACACTCATGTTAATCCAATTGACCCACTTCCTCCTGTTGCTATGCCAGACAGATTCGATATTTTTAAATCTGGAAGACAGGTTGGCGTACCTGCAATTGATTTTGATGGACTTACAGCAACTATGGCTGATTTAAAATTAAAAGCACAAACGAATGGAAAATATCATGGAAGCTCTGGAAAAAGTGGATATAACTTAATTTTAAAAACAGATGGCACTTACGATCTATATAGAGTTGAATCAATGATAAATCCTAATAGCACGTGTATGAACTCTTTAGGGCAATTAAATTGGAGTACGTGGAGTATTGGTAATCAAACAATTATCGGAAACTTCCAAATTCCTAATAATGGCATTATTTTCATTGAAGATCATGTGTGGATACAAGGTAAGATAAATAATACAAGGGTTACAATAGCAGCAGCACGTTTTCCAGAAGCACCTGGTCAGTATAGAAATATTATTATAAATAATGATTTGACTTATACAAACAAGGACGGAAGAGATGTAATAGGATTGATAGCGCAAGGTGATATTAATATAGGAATGGTAAGTGATGATAATCTAGAAATACATTCTGCAATGATTGCAAAAAATGGAAGGATTGGTAGATATTATTATCGAGGACCTTCTGGAGCTAATTTGGGATGCTCACCAAATCACATACGTAATTCTATAAATGTTTATGGAATGATTGGAACAAACAGTAGATATGGATTTGCTTATACAGATAATACTGGATATTTAAAACGGGATATTACTTATGATGCAAATCTTTTGTATGCAGCTCCTCCAGAATTTCCACTTACAGCAGATCAGTACGAAATTATTTCTTGGGAAGAGCTAGATTAATGTTATAATGTTTTTTATGTATAGAATTTTTAATTCTAATTTTATTTTTAAAATAATTTTCACGCTTATAATTTTTCTTCCTATTTTTTATATACCTTTGAATATTTCAAACATAAATTTTTCAAAAACTTTCTTAATTTATTTAGCAGTGCTTATTTTATCTTTAGTTTCTCTAATAGATTTTCTTATTAAAAAAGAAAAATTTGTCCACTTTAATATTTATAAAGTTGGAATATCTCTAATTCTAATTTCATCTTTGTTTTCAACAATTTTTTCAAAAAATGTAGAACTCTCATTTTGGGGTAGAGATTTTGCTTTAGATAGTTTTGTAACAATAGTTTCTCTCTTTATTTTATTATGTATTACTGCTAAAAATATTAAAAAAGATCTCTCATTAAATGTTATTTGGACATTAATTTTTGTCTCAGGTTTTCTTTCTGGAATTCAAATTTTGCACGTTTTAGTACCTTCTTTTCCAAATTTAGGCATTTTTTATGATTTATCAGCAAATACAATTGGTAAAATTAATGATTTTTCTATTTTTGCTACAATAGGTTTAATTTTTTCAGTTCTGGCAATCGAACAATTAAAAGTATCTAGATTTTTTTTATTCATATTATATTTTATAGGAATATTAAACTTCCTATCTATACTTTTTATAAATTTTAATTTAAATCTTATAATTATCGCAGTTTTCGGAATCTTTTTTATAATTTATAAATTTACCTTTTTTAATGAAATTAATAATAAATTAAAGGGAAAAGATCTTGAAATTATTAGTTTTAATATTCTAATTACAATAATTTCAATTTCAGCTATATTTTTTGGAAGTAATTATATAAACACTTTGTCTAAAAAAATGAATTATAACTATGTTGAGGTCAGACCCTCTCTTGGTGCAACTCTAGAGTTAGCAAATAATTCTCTTAAAGATAATTTGTTATTTGGTTCTGGCTTAGCAACATTTGAATATGTTTGGCCAAAATACAGATCACAGGACGTACTAAGGAGTGAATTTTGGAGTTTAGATTTTAGATATGGTTTTAGTTTGATTACTTCATTTGTTTCAACAACTGGAATTTTAGGTATAGCTTCTTGGTTTATATTTTTCTGTATTATATTTTGGGGTTGTTTCAAGTTAATTTTTTTCGAAGCAAAAGATATAAAGAACAAATTTATTATTGATAGTTTTTCTATAGGTACTATTATTTTATGGTTATTTATTGCCCTATATATTCCCACAATAACAATAGTTGCTTTAGCCTTCATATTTACTGGAATTACTATCGCTTTACTTATCGATAATAAAATTATAGATAATAAAAAAATACTAATAAATAAGAATATCTTAGTTTTAATATTTACTTTTGCATTTTTTGCTTATGTCTTTTTATTTACAAATATTCTATTCAAATTTATTGCACATATAAACTTTCAAAGATCTTTAGTAATGATAAATCAAAATAATTCGGAAAAAATAGTATTAGGTCTTTTGGATAGAGCAATCTATTTTGATGGTGTTGATAATTACCATCGATCTTTAGCTAAAATTAAATCTAATATTTTTTTTGAAGAGATCAATAAGATTAAATATGATAATAATAACAATTTAGAAAACTCTAAAAAATTATTATTTGAAATAGTTAATAATTTTAATATCGCTATTTCTTATGATAATTATAACTATAATAATCACATTGCTCTTGCTGATTTTTATGCAGATTTATTACCACTTAAAATTACAGATGAAGATTTATACTCAAAATCCAATGACTTATACAACATTGCATTTAAGTTGAGGCCGAATGACCCTAAAATACTTTTGAAAAAAGCTAAATTGGAATTTTTAAATGGTTCGATTGAGAATTCAAAAAGTAACTTGATTGAGGCAATTAAAATAAGACCACAGTACTTTGATGCTTATATGTCTATTTCAGAACTAGAATTTGGACAAGGTAATTCAGTAGAAGGTATTAATATACTTAAGGAATATCTAAAAATTGTCACAAATGATCCAAATGCTCTATTTCAATTAGGACTAGCACATATTGAGGTGGGAGAATACAACGAAGCCAAAAATATTTTTGAAATTTTGAATAAAAGTTATCCAGAAAATAGTGATATAAAGAGTATACTTTCAGACTTAAATAAATAATTTAGTGTATAATTATTGATATGCTTAAAAAAAATAAACAATTTAAAAAGATATTATTAGTTTTGCTTTTATTAGTTTCTCCTGTCCTATGGATTTCTTTAGGAAATATGCCAGTGGATTTTGATGACAATGAATCTTGGATTTATATTATGACTTTTGCTGTATTAGCTTTTGCAGTGTATGTTGCTTTTGATTCCAATAAAAAATAGTCGTTGAAATATTTTAAAATTATATGCAAAAAATATCCCTTGATGTATAATTATTTTTAGTTAGTAAAAATATTAATGATAAAGTTTATAACTACAAATTTAATAATATTTACAGTAATATTTACAATAATTTCTATTCTTCAACCATCATCAGTAAATGCAGTGGACGATGCTATTAATGTAAATCTTACTGTAGATTCTGGTATATCTATTACTTCTCCTGCAGATGTGACAATGTCTAATCTTGGAACATCAGTTAACAATTCTACTGGGTATGCTAACTGGAATGTAAAAACAAATGACCCAGATGGATACACTCTGTCTGTTAGAGCATCTGCATCTCCTGCCATGGTAAGTGGTGGTAATAGTTTTCTTGACTACACAGAAGCTACACCTGGCACACCAGATGTATGGTCAGTAGACCTTGGTACAATACAATTTGGTTTTTCAGGTTTAGGAACAGATGTTGTAAATGTAAATTCAGATAGATTTGCTGCAACAGGACAAACATTATGTGATAATGGAGTATCTTCATCTACTGTAAACTCTACTCTGAGATTTCTTGGATTTGAAACATCTAACCAAACTCTAGCTACAAGATCTTCTACCACAACAACATCTGGGGTAGATACAAGAATTTGTTTTGCGGCAGGTCAAAATGGAGTTTATGCACCTGCAGGTTCTTATCAGGCCACAATAACAGCTACAGCTGTAGTTATTTAAAATGAACTTTATTAAAATCTTCAAAATAAAGTGCCTATACATAAATTATTTTTTAATATTTTTTTTATTTTTTTTCATACTTCCATATACTGTTAAAGCCGAAATTAAAAGAGAAACTTTAGGAGTTGATTTTGTTGGAGATTTTGTTTTAGAACCTGCCAAAAATGAAGTTATTATTGATCCCGGTCAATCCTCTATAGAGTACCTCTCAATAATCAATAGAAAAAAAGAACCAGTAGATTTCCAAATAGAGGTTGAGGACATAGTTGGTTCTAATAATATTGAAGAACAGGTCAAGCTTTTAGGTAAAGAAAAAGGACCATATTCTCTAAAGGATTTTTTAAAACCAGAAATTTCAGAATTCACACTTGATCCAGGAGAAAAAATAACAATACCGGTACAAGTGAGCTTACCTTTAGACAGTGAACCTAGAGGTTATTATGGTGCTTTAATAGTTTCAGCTAAGATCAAGGATAGTAGTTTTAATGAGAATTCACAAGTACAAGGTACTACAAAAATTATAACAAGATTGGGCTCAATTTTTCTTGTAAGAGTAAATGGAGAGCTGATAGAGTCTGGTGATCTTCATGACTTTAAGGTGGTGGGTCCAAGAAAAAATATTTACTTTAATCAACCTCAAGGTTTTGAAGTGGCCATGAAAAATAATGGTAATGTACACCTAGTACATTATGGAGAAGTAAAGATAAAAAATATTTTTGGTAAAGAAGTTGTTGCGTTGCCAATAAATGCATTTTTCTCCTTGCCAGACTCTACAAGATATAGAGAAATTTTTTGGCCTAAAATGTTCGTCTTTGGATTTTATAATGCAGAAGTTAATGTATATAGAGGATATGATGAAAAAGATGGATATATAATAAAAAATATTCCACTATTAATTCTACCTTGGAAAATACTTACTATTGTAATTGTTCTGACATTTATAATTTATTTAATTATTAGATTTTTTAGAAGTAATTTTAAAATTCAAAGAAAATGACGGATGTATCTAAATCCTTGATGATTTCGTTTTTTGCCTGTTGTTTAATAATGCCTGCAATTGTAATTGGTCAAGTCAGAGAGAGTGCAAACTATAAAATCGAAAGAGATAGTTTAAATACTGGTGGAAGTCTTGGTGAAAGTGGTAATTACAAAGTCGAAGATACTATTGGTGAGGTCGCAACAGGAAGATCAGAAAGTACTAATTACAAAGTTGATTCTGGGTTTCAACAAAAGTTAGAAGACTCTTTTATTGCTATTTCTACACCCTCTAATGTAAATATGAACTCAATAAATGGCTTAACTGGAGGATCTTCTACTTCATCGGCTCAATGGACTGTTACAACTAATAATAACGCAGGATATTCATTGAGTATAAAATCAGGAAGTAATCCTACTCTCACATCAGCATTAGATTATTTGGATGATTATACTATAAGTGGTGTAAATCCAGATTATGATTTTTCTGTTCCATCTGATAAGGCCGAATTTGGCTTTAGTCCATCTGGATCTAATATAATTACAAAATTTAAAGATAATGGTATTTCTTGTAATGTTAATCAAAATGATACATTGTACAAATGTTGGGAGGGATTAACTACTACTGATACAAATGTTGCCCAAAGTAATATTCCAAATACTCCAGCAGGCAGCGTGACAACTATACATTTTAGAGCTGAATCTGGCTCTAATAAAATTTTAACTGCAGGTAATTATTCTGCTACAATAACTATGACAGCAATTGCGCTGTAATCTGATGTTTATTTCAGAAAAAAAATCAATAATTGTATTATGTTTTTTAATTTTACCTTTTTCATCTAATGCTCAAATAGATATAGAGTCTTATGATACAAACGTAAATCTTATTAGTGAGGGATGTAATAATAATTCAGTCTGTGAGCCTTTGATAGGTGAGAGTATAAATAACTGCCCTTTGGATTGTAATAATCTTGGACCAGTAGAAGAAAATAAGAGTCGACGATCAAGAGCTGGTTCTAGAATTAATTTAGATAACAATATAAAACCAGATATTGATTTTGATTTTTTGCCTATCTTCAGTACTTATACAGATATTAAAAATATAAAAATCTCTGTAGAGAATAAAAGAGTTAATTTAAATTGGATCAATCCTATCGATCTAAATTTTGAGTACGTTAGAGTAATGAAAAATATAAGATACTCTAATAATCCCTATGATGGAATTTTAGTATATGAGGGCCAAGAAGCAAAATTTACTGATACTTTAGAAAATTTTGACACAAATTATTACTATAGCTTTTTTTCAAGGTATTCAGACGGTACTTTTTCTATTGGTCAGGTTTTTAAAATTTATTCTGATACACCATCAATTTTCGAGGATTTAAATAATGATCTGAAGGAGCAGGTAGAAAAAGATAAAGAAATAAAAATAAATATTCCATTTGAAAAAATATTTTTTAGCGAAAATTTAAGTATTTATGATTTTAAATTCATTCAAGAGGATAAAGAAATAAATTGGGAAGACCAGGTATTATTTGCAAAACCAGAAATTTTATTGACTATAAGTTTACCTAAAAAAGACTTTTTTGGTCCAATAAGAGACATTTTTGTTGAGTTAGATTTTTACAATGAAAGAAACGAATTGATTAGACAAGATTTTTCAAAACTAGAATATAGTTCTGTTGACCAAAAATACTTTATAAATGTATCTAATTTAAAAGAAAAGGAAAAAATACATTTCAAGTCGTCAATGTTGGATGACAACGGTAAAGAAAGTAAAATTTCTGGAGTTATTGAAGTTATGCCTTATAAAAAAGAGCAAAAAACAGATAGTTCAAATCAAATTTTATTATACTTAATTTTTATACTAATAATCATAATTTTGGGTCTAATTAATAAGAAAATAAAGGGTATAACTTCAATTTAAACTAAAGTAAAATGCTAAAATTTAAGATGGCCTTGGGCTACGCTTTTTTGTTATGAGAAAAATTTTAAAAAAGATATTAATTATAAAAATTATGATTATTATGATTACAATAAATTTTTCTTTTTTTAATTCTTATTTCGTTAATGCTGCTATAAATCCTGAAATTAATTATCAAGGTAGATTACTTAATTCTTCAAGTAATTCTGTATCAGATGGAGATTATAACATTCAATTCAAACTCTATACTGTTGCAAGTGGAGGTTCTCCTATTTGGACTGAGACACACTGTTATTCTCCAGATAATGGAGCAAATTGTAATGGTTCAGGAACAGATCAAAGAGCAGAAGTTTTAAACGGGTTATTTAGTGTGATGTTAGGAAGTATAAATCCTTTATCCAGTGTAGATTTTAATCAAACACTTTATCTAAGTGTAAATATTGGTGGTGCTGGTACTACTCCTGCTTATGATGGTGAAATGTCTCCAAGAAAAAAGCTAGGTACAGTACCTTCTGCATTTGAATCTTCAAAACTTAATGGAATAAGTTCAGATCAATTTTTTAGAAATGATATTATAAATGCAACCAACTCAGCCACAACATCTTTTGTTTTAAGTCAGGCAGGATCTGGTAAGGTAGCAGAATTTTTTGGACCTTCAAATACTAGTCTTTTCACAGTTCAATCAAATGGAAATGTGGGTATAGGTACCTCCACTCCTCAAAATATTCTTAATGTTTATGATAATCAATTTGGTTGGAATTTAAGATATGGTAGCGAACCACTTGTAAATAGATTAGGTTGGTACAATGGTTCTAATTTACAAATGTGGATTGACGGAAATAATACTTCAAATACTTCTCAAATTGGTTTCTTTAGCTCGAGACTAGATATTGGTTCTAATGCAATATCAATTTCGAATATACAAAATGTGGGTATTGGTACTTCAACACCTTACACAAAATTTTCAGTATCAGGAGACATGGCTCTTACTGGTGGCTTGTATGATAACAGCTCAACACGTGGTACTAACGGATATGTATTGCAAACAACAGGTACAGGTATTCAGTGGGTAGCTACATCATCGCTTGGAATTTCAGGAGGAAGTGTCGCTGGTTCTAATACACAAATACAGTTTAATAACTCCGGTAGTTTTGGCGCATCAAGTGATTTTACTTTTTCCACATCTGCTGGATTAATTGGTAATGATACTGGTGGAAGTGCAGTTGATTTACGATGGGAAACTGACACAAAATCACATGGTTTATTTGTAGATGCATCCACTAATCAAGTATTTGTTGGGTTTAATAGTGTACCCAGTGCTGTTAGTGGTGAAGCTCTAAATGTTAATGGTACAGTTGAAGCCTCTGGTTACTATGTGACTGGTTTTAATCAAGGATCTAGTCTTACTGTAAATAGTGTAGGATTTTATGATAACATAAACTACTCTAGCTTTAATGCGTTTGGTATGAATATTTATACTGGAGCTGATTATTTTAATGCAACACCAAACTACTTAAATTTTTCTGGTACTTCAGGTTCTTCTGGTTTTGGTATTAGAAATAATGCAGGAACAATAGAATATAAAAACTCAGGAGGAAGTTGGACATCTTTTTCAAGTCTTACAGGGAACTCTCTTGCGACTACTACATCTGCATTAATTGCAACTATTGCATCAGTACCAAACACTGCTCAAATATGGACAAACATGCCTGTTGCATCTATAGGTGCACCTACAGAATTGTTTGGTGCAACAAATGGTCGTATTCGTATGGATCTATCAAATGCATCTAGATTCAGAATTACTGTTAATCAATCAGTTGCTGGAGCAGTAGGAGCAACATTGCGCGCACAATATTCAACAGATGGTATAAATTTTAGTGAATTAGAAAGTGATTTGGGTACTACCACAAATCTTAATATTGGTACTGGTACTGGTATGAAGACTGGTAATTGGGATAATGTGGCTTCAAATGCGCAAGGTGATGTGACATTAAGACTTGTTGGTTGGGGAGGTAATGGAGTCTTAGATCCTGCATTTCGCCAAATCCTGATTGAATTTGAAGAATACACTAGTAGCCAATGGTCTACCAATGGTAATAATATTTCATTTAGTGGTCAAGTAGGTATTGGTACCTCAACACCACAAAGAAAATTACATGTATTTACATCCGCAGATGAAGCCCCAGTTCGTTTCCAAGATACTAACGGATACTGTGAAATAAACCCAACATCTACAACATGGACATGTACATCAGATGAAAGATTAAAAGATAATATTTTAGATGTAGCTAGTTCTACAGATGATTTGTATGAGAAAATGCGCCAATTGAGACCAGTGACATTTGAGTGGAAATCAGATCAAACAAATACAACTAGAGTTGGATTTATTGCTCAAGAAGTAGAGCAATTATTTCCAGATTTCGTTACAACAGATAAGGAAACAGGGTTGAAGGCAGTTTCATATGGTTCATTTATTCCTTATATTGTTTCATTTATACAAGATTTAGCAAATAAAATAGATGAATTAGCAAATAAAATAGATGAAATAGCTTTAAATAGTTTAGCGTCTCTTACAATTGGTTCAAGAGAAAAACCAGCTGGCGTGACTTTATATGATGAAATGACAGGAGATCCGTATTGTATGTCTGTAAAAAATGGAAATATGGTTACTAAGTTTGGAGAATGTGGTTTAAATAATCAAGAAACTGGAGATTCAAATGATAATCTTAGAACTCAAAACATTAAAATTAACAAAAAAATTGAATTTGAAAATGAACAAGATATAAAATTTGATAATGTTTCTTCTAGCTCTGAAAATATACTATTAGAAGAAGAATTAAGCCAAGTTAATGAAGAAAATTCGATTGAAAACAAAAACTATCATTCAGAGCAGGAAATTGAAAATAAAATAGATTCAGAACCGGAAATTGAAAATAAAATAATTGTTGAAACAAATCAATCTTCTGGTTCGGTTGAAATACCTCTAGAATAAAATTGTGATACAATCTAATTAATGTCAGCTAGAAAGAAATTAGTTATCGGGAACTGGAAGATGAACCCACAATCTCTCGTAGAAGCAAAGAAAATTTTTACTACTTTTAAAAAGACTAAAAAAGATGATAAAAATGTAACTGTTGTTTTTTGTCCCCCATTTACTTTTATAAATGAACTATATAAAAGCTATACTGGAAGCAAGATTTTTTTCGGTGCTCAAGATGCTTATTGGAAGGATGAAGGTTCTTATACAGGTGAAATAAGTACTAAAATGTTGCAAAGTGTAGGCGCTAGGTTTGTAATTATTGGTCATTCAGAAAGAAGAAATATAGGTGAAAATGAACGACTAATTGCACAAAAGCTTTCTGCAGTTTTAAAATCTGGAATGCACGCAGTGCTTTGTGTTGGTGAGCCAACAAGAGATATACATGGAAAATATCTTCAAATCTTAAAAGAACAAATTTTTTCTGCATTAGAAAATTTAGAACCAGCAATGCTTAAAAAAATAATTATTGCCTATGAACCTGTTTGGGCAATAGGCGAAGGGAATCGTGCGATTGATACTCATGATTTACATCAAACAATTTTGTTTATAAAGAAACAAATCATAGAAAAATTTGATAGAAAAATAGGTGAAGCGATTTCTGTTTTATATGGTGGCTCAGTAGATTCTGAAAATGCTTTCTCTTTAATGAAAGATGGTGGTGTGGATGGTTTTCTTGTGGGAAGAAATAGTTTAAACGCTTTTGAATTTGCTAAAATAGTTTCTGAGACAGCAAGAAAAAAATAATATGAAAACAATTGACGATATTGGTGACTTGAAAGGAAAGAAGGTTCTGCTGAGAGCTAGTTTTAATGTTCCTATTGAAAATGGTCAAGTTGTTGATCCGTTGAGAATTGAAATGGCTATGCCAACAATTTTAGAATTAAGACAAAAAGGTGCGAAAGTGATTGTGCTTAGCCACATAGGCAGAGATCAAAAAGAAACTTTAGAGCCAATAATGCGGTACATGCAGGATTTTTTACCAATTATTTTTATTAGAGATATTTTTTCTGATAATGCTAAAAAAATGATAGACCTATCTTCTCCTGGTAGTGTAATTATTTTAGAAAATTTAAGACGACATGAAGGGGAAGAAAAGAATGATAAAGATTTTGCAAAACACTTAGCTAGTTTTGGAGAAATATATGTGAATGATTCATTTCCAGAATGTCATAGAGCACATGCTTCTATTGTGGGAATTACAGAGTTTTTGCCAAGTTATGCAGGTAGACAGTTGGTTAGCGAAATTGAAAATCTTTCAAAAGCATTTAATCCTGTGCATCCATTTTTGTTTATTATGGGAGGAGCAAAAGTAGAAACAAAACTTCCTTTAATCAATAACTTTTTAGATAAAGCTGATTATATATATGTCGGCGGTGTTATTGCCAATGATTTTCTAAAGGCAAAAGGGTTGTCTGTAGGCGGATCTGTTACTTCAAAAGAAAAAGTTCCAGAAGATCTTTTAGATAATTCAAAAATAATTTTACCTGTTGATTTAGGTGTAGACAGAAATGGAAAAAGAGAAAATGTACCTTATGATAATGTTTTAGAAAATGACAAAATATTTGATCTTGGTAGAAAAAGTACTGAAAATCTTTGTGAATTGATTAAAAAAGCTAAATTTATTTTATGGAATGGTCCTCTTGGATATTGTGAAGGTGGTTATTGTGATGGTACATATAAAATCGCTGAAGCTATATCGGAAAGTAAGGCTATTTCAGTTGTTGGGGGCGGAGATACGCTAGCTTTTGTCTCAGAAGAAATTCAACAAAAAATGTCTTTTATTTCTACTGGTGGAGGCGCAATGTTAGATTATCTTGCTAAGGGTACTTTACCAGGAATTAAAGCTCTAGAATAATTTTTTCTGCCATTTCTTTCATTGCTTCTGGAGATTCAGTATGATTATTTTTTGGATCTATCTCATGCTGTTTAAAAAGTGGTATTAGATGTAGGTGTGCGTGCGGTACTCCAAAACCTTCAACAACCATTCCTACACGAATACAATTTGTTGCTTTTTGTATTGCGGGTGCAATTTTCGTTGCTAATTCAAATAATCCCAAATAAGTGTCCTTATCTAAATCAAATATATAATCAATTGGCTCTTTGGGAATTACTAATGTGTGTCCAAGGTTTATAGGACGAACATCTAAAAAAACAAAATATTGTTCATTTTCATAAATTTTTTCATGTGGTATTTCTCCGCTTATAATTTTCTCAAAAATTGTTGGTGAGCTCATGTCTTCATAATATGTTAAAATCTAGCTCATGAAAAGATACGAGGTGAGAGAGAATATTCCTGAAAATGTATCTAAAAACTTAGAAAAATATCCTGAATTGATTCAAAAATTACTTTATTATCGTGGAATTGAGGACCAGGAAGCGGCAGAAAGGTTTTTTAATCCAAATTACGAAAATGATTTACACGATCCTTTTTTGATGCCGAATATGGAAGAGGCTGTAGAGAGAATATTATTAGCAATAAAACAAAATCAAAGAATAACAATTTATTCTGATTATGATGCTGATGGTATTCCAGCTTCAGTAGCACTACATGATTTTTTCAAAAAAGTAGGATTTGAAAATTTTGATGTATATATTCCTCACCGAAACAGAGAAGGTTTTGGTTTAAATGAAAAAGCTATTAAAGAAATTCATTCTTGTGGTACTAAGTTAATGATAACAATTGATTGCGGTACTGCTGATTTTCATGAGGTAGCGTTGGCACGTGAATTAGGAATGGATGTGATTATTACAGATCATCATGAAGCACATGAAAAAATTCCTGATGCAATTGTTGTGAATCATAAAATTCCTGAATCTAACTATCCTGAAAGGATTCTTTGTGGTGCAGGGATTGTTTTTAAATTAATTCAAGCATCAATTCGAAAAGGAAATTTTGATCTACCTATAGGTTTTGAGAAATGGTTTTTGGATATGGTTGGTATTGCGACAATGGCTGATATGGTTCCTCTTGTGGGAGAAAATAGAGCTTTGGCACATTATGGTTTAATTGTTTTAAGAAAAAGTTCTCGACCAGGTCTTCAACAATTATTTAAAAAAACTCGTTTGGATCAAAGTAAGATTTCAGCGATGGATGTAGGTTTTACAATTGCCCCAAGAATAAATGCAGCATCAAGAATGGGTGAACCGCATATTGCTTTTCAGATGTTAGCAGAAAGAGATTTGGAAAAAGTAGGTATTTTCGTTGAGCATTTACATGAAATTAATGATCAAAGAAAAGGTCATGTGGCTTTAATAACAAAACATGTTTATCAAAAATTTGATGAATGGGAGAATTTTGATGATTTAAAAGTTATTGTTGCAGGAAATCCGTTGTGGCAACCTTCTCTTTTAGGCTTGGCAGCTAGCAATATTGTTGAAAAATATAAAAGGCCGGTGTTTTTGTGGGGCAGAGGAGATGGTGAAGAATTAAAAGGTTCTTGTAGAAGTATTGATGGTGTGAGTACGCTGAGTT
>Ga0172372_10001922_pt1 | contig 31966 bp, 48 predicted proteins | sample LakKiv5m_2_FD_114544 | JGI IMG/M metagenome (GOLD analysis project Ga0172372, IMG submission 114544) | Freshwater microbial communities from Kabuno Bay, South-Kivu, Congo - kab_092012_9.5m | ecosystem: Environmental > Aquatic > Freshwater > Lake | place: Democratic Republic of the Congo... | reverse complement strand
TTGCGCTCTGACCTGTCAGAGCGAATGCGCCAGCGTCTCCAGTCGTTCGACGAGATGCGCGCAGAGATGCGTCCTGACCTGCCAAGGAGAATGCGCCAGCACCTCCTGTCGTGCGGCGTGCAGCTCTAGTAGCCGCGCTCTGACCTGTCAGAGCGAATGCACCCGTGTCTCCGGTCATGACATAGTGAGTCGTGCCGAGCTGCGAGCTGATTGCAACAGCCGAGATAGGGGCGTGTCCCAGCATGGATCACCTCACGCCAGGGCTGAGTCGATCTCTGATTGAGTGATCAGACCGGCGTCGCGCAATGCAATCAGGCCGGCATGCAGCCTCGGCGAGTCGAGATCGACGCTGCCATTGGCCAAAAGTCTGTCATACCAGAGACGGACGACAGGATTCGATTGAGACGCCGACACGACGGCGAGCTGAGTCGACTCCGAGAATCGATCGAGAAACTGCAGAGAATAGACTAGACGAGGAGCAGGAGGATCGATCCACGCATCAGCGATCGCCTGAGCAGCAGCTCGCTGCTCATCAGTCGCGTCGGGCGAAAAAATAACACTGTATCGACCATCGACATACTGCTCGACGCCGACGATCGGCGCGACTGCTAGAACGGCGTCGTGAAGGTCCGTCAGCATTCCCACCACCCCTGAATGCCGGCGCGGTCAGATCCATTAAAGAAAGTCGTCGTCCCAGTGCTAAAGATTCTTTCGATCCAGTACAGAGTCCTAAATCCTATGGCTGGATATCCCACCGCGCGACCATGGCTGGTAATGGCCTGGCTGGCCACTTGGCTGATCGAGAATGCCGCGGTAGTGGAGCCATAGGCTGGCGCTAGAAAGTCCACTGCATCGTAGCCTATGGCGGTGATCCCACCCTGACCGGCGGTTCCATGCGTGGTGTAGGCATGACAGGTCATGTCATACATGGCACCGGAGACACCACAGACCAGTTCCACTTTATTCGCCGTTTGTGCCCGGGCCTGCTGATAGGTAGTGCTGGCGTAGGTGTACGATGCTACGCCACCATCGCCTTTGTAGAAAGGTCTTCTTTGTCGCCAATAGTAATTGTGAACAAATCTTTGGGCCGCTGTGTCGCTGCACTGATTCGCGGCGCTGGTCCTGATTGTCCCAAGATATCGTCGCGTGGTGGTGCCGGACTGAACCAGTACGCCGTCCACGGTGGTCAGCGCCGTGGCCCTGGCGGTATTCGTGGACCATGCGGTGGTGGCCAGGGCCGCGGCACCACTCGATACGACGGCGTAAATGTCGTAATTGGTGCCACTCGATAGTCCGCTGAGTGACAGGCTGATGCCGGTGCCAATGTCATAGGTGATCCATCGGTTCCCGGAATATATTTCTATTTTCGAGTCGGTGAATGGCAGATAGTACAGCGTCCCTTGCGCACTCAGATCGGATGACGGCACCGGATCCGTGCTAGACAGTGATAGTCGACCGCCAGGAATGATGTTCGGCGGCGTCACCTGATCAGCCGGCACAGTGACAAAAATATCCTTGGTGCCGGCGCTCAGGTTTACAGCCGAGCCCGAGTTGCTGGATGCGATCACTGATGTCCTGGCGATAGTCGTCGCGGGACTGCCGACTGTCCCGAATCCGACCTCATACTCGGCGGCGGAGCGGTGAGAAATCACATAGAAACAAGTATTATTCGCACCGACGCCAGCAGAGAATGTCTGAAAACCAGTGACGGCACCGGACAGCGTCAGCGTCCCGGTGCCGGTGGTGGTGCTCGTCTCTCGGACGCGGTCGGCGTAGACGAACGGCATGCCGACCTCCTATCAGGTGATCGTCAGGGCGCCGTTGCTCGGATCATAGTCAATCGTGAATGTCTCAGTATCGGCCAATGTGACCGAGCTCCCGTAGTCATAGTAGCCGATCAGCTCATCGTTGGTGGCCGTGTCGTTGTACAGCACTGCGTACCGGAACGCTGCCATAGCACCGCCGGACGCGGTGAATGTCACATCACCGAGAACCAGCTTGTAAGTGCCGGATGTCTGCGAGCTGCTAGTGATCGATGCAGCATTGCCGCCTGTAGTGTATCCATTGCCGGACGCGATCTGCGTGATGTTGGCCAGCACTGTATTGGTGGCCACTGGCGCAGTGTTGGTCAGCACGACCTTCAGCGTGTCGCTGCCGAGGTTATGGACCTTTTCGGCCAATGCCTCTACGAACGAGTTGAACTTATTGAATGTCGCCATGTTGTCCTCCTAAGAGCCACGATATCCGGCATGTCACGCTCCCGTCGTGGTCGTGCTGGTCGTCACCATGCCTGGCGTCGACTCGATACAGGAGATCGTCTCGTGCGTCCCATATCCGGTCACATCCATCACGCTCACGACCTCGAGGACGCGCGAGCCATAGATGATCCTATGCGACGGGCGCACATCTCCGCGATACCGGATGATGACACGATACGGAGACAGCGCCTGCTGTGACGATGCGACCTGGATCTCGGATCCGGCACTCATCTCGACGCTGGCCCACACGGTCGCGTATGTCGACCAGGTGCGCACATCCTGCCCGAATGAGTCGGCCGACTCGCTCGAGGACTGGATCTCGATGCGGTGGCGCAGCTCGCCGATCAGCGTGCGCCGTGCCATTAGCCGAGACTCCCGTCCTGATACGCCAGCAGGATCGACTCGACCGCCATCGGGACTGTCGACATCGTGCCAGGAGCGACCGCCTCACGCTGCTCGAACCAGTGCGACACGAGCATGCGAATGATGAGCCTGAGCGGGGCCGGCACGGATGCGGCCGCGGCACCGTATCCCGCGATCCAGTCGATCTCGATCCCGCCTCGCAGCGCGGTCTGCAACGATGGCCATGTCGTGTCAGGATAGAGCACGAGGCGCGGCGGGTTGTCGTCGAGCAGATTGTCGAAGTCCTCAGCCGCGTAGGTGAGCGTCTGCTGGACTCCGTTCTCGTCGTAGTACCGGATCCGCGGTGTCGCGTATGCGATCCCCGTGACCGTGTTTGCGGCCGCGACGATCGCGGGCGATCTCGGGAGTTCGATGTCGTATGGCCAGGCGTCGAGCAGGAGTCGATGCGCCGTGTAGACGAGACTGCGTCTCGTGTATCGCTCGACATGGATCCGAGCCGCGGTGATCAGCATCGAGATGGTGCTGTCCTCGTCCGAGCTGTCGACGCGTAGGTGAGCTTTCGCCTCGGCCAGCGTGACGGGCTCGACAGCGGGCTGGACGAGCGTGACGAGATTCACCTGGTCTCCCGTCTGCTGCGTGTGCGCGAGCGTTCGGGGATCTCGGGCTCGGGTATCTGGATCGGTGCCGCGGGCGTGTCATCGACAGGCACCGCAATGCCGGCCGAGATCGCGAGGCGGGCGTCCTGATCGGGCATGTCGACGATGTCACCGGACTGATAGCTGACGATCGTCCCGACCATGTGCTGGAGGATGCGGATTTTCATGCCATAATGCTATTCCGGACCGAGCTTGAAACGCAACCGATCTTGCGCCGTTTTCGTCGAATGACACGACGCGCACAGTGGCTGGAGGTTGGCGCGATCGTTCGTGCCTCCTGCCCGTAGCGGCACGATGTGATCGACCTGATCCGCGGATGCGCCACACATGCGACAGACGGGCTCCTCTCGCAGGATCATGAGGCGCCAGCGTCGCCAGGTGCGATCGTATCCGCGCTCGTGTGCCGAGGCGCGTGTGTCGCGACTGCGTGACGGTCGTGACACGGGCCTCGCGGGTCGATGATTCGGGATGCGATCTGCCATGCGTCACAGTCCTCGGCGAGGGCAGCGAGGCGACCGATAGGGAGCGAGTGCACCGAGCCGAGGACCACGACGCCGTGATCGTTTGGCACGATGTTTGCTCTTAATACAGTAACTGTATTAAATACATTATCACTGACACTTCATAGTATCGTGTTCTTGTTCATGAGCCTATTGATTTTTTTCATTCGCCTTCGCTGTCGCTACGGCTCACAAAAAAAATCTGAGGCTCGATACACTCGCGCGCGCGCGCGCGTATGCGAGGCCGTGATCAGGCCGGCATCAATGGCACGCCATTGCCCGCCAGATTCGCATAACTGGCCCTAGAATCGACGATCCCTGAAATGTTGGCCGGACAGTCGCTTAAAAAAATAGGTGCCTTATTGCGCAATCCTGACGGTCACATCAACGCACGCCGCTGGCCGCGGCATCGTGTCGAGCGAGATCGTGACATGCTGCACGATCGACCAGTCATCGTTTTCAAGGACTTGCCAAGACACGAGCCAGTCGATGATCGGCTTGGCCGTGTTGTCGAGGTCGCGGCCTCGTCTCCAGCCGTGACCGGATCGCACGATGATCTCGACCGAGACGGGCCGAGCGTAACGAGGTCGAGGGATCATGCCCTGGAGCGCGATGACATCGCAGGATGTGCACCAGTTGCGATAGACCTTGCTCTTGCGGATGCGCTTGCCCTGGCATCGCCAGATCGCATTGACGCTTGGTGGTATCGGGAGCGTCACCGAGATCGAGGTCGGCGGCATTGTCGTGACTCCATGAGTCGCATGACATCCTCGCGCACGAGCTGATGCCGGCCTGCACCACCGCGAGTCCGCAGTCGCCCGATCTCGATGAGGTGCCGAATGTAACGGTCACCGACCCCGAGTATCGATGCAGCTTCCCGTGTCGTCATGCAGATCCTCCGACGAGATGTCGATGATATCCCCGAGGAGGTGCAGGATGCGATACCGACTACTGCTGCTGATGATCGTCTGCGGGATGTTCGGGACTGGATGCGCAAGCCCCGCCGTGAGAATTTCCGGATCCGTAACCTATGCCCGGGACGGGACATCCGTCTCGTTTAATTTTTCGCAGTAATTTTTTTCTTGACTCATTCATTGCCCCATGCGTAATCTTCCCACGCCGGAAAACGGCAGGAGGTCAGCATGGGGAAACAACCACAGCGAGTCAGCGTCGTGACCGCGGCCGAGCTACTCGGCGTCACGCCGCGAGCCGTGCGATACGCGATCACGCGCGGCGTCATGTCCGCGGAGATGATCGGGAGCGTGTACGCGATACCGATGACTGAGGTGCAGCGATATGGGGCAAATCGAAATCAGCCGCAGCCCGATCGACCGGGTCGTGCGACATCTCGGACTGGATCATGTCGTGCAGTCAGTCAGGGTCGACCGGCGCGGAACGCGCGCCGTGCTGCGAGGTAGTGATGATGTCCTGCGCGAGGTCGACTGCGAGTTCGGTGACACGACCTGGACTCTTTTCGTTTACAGCATCGACCTCGAGCAGGAGACGACGACGACCCTGCGTCCGAATTTTCAGACGCGGATGAGGATCGAGATGACAGACGAGACATCGCAGCGACTGCGATATATGTCCGGCGCGCGTGGCGTGTCGGTTGACGAGCTGGTGGAGGATCTAGTCAGAGTAGCCATGGAGGGTGACGCATATGAGAGGACTGAGCCTGACACGACGACGCGGAGAAAATGTCGTTCTGCACATCCAGCGCGACGACGCCGAGGATCCGATGATCCTCGGAGTGATCACGGTGCAGGAGATCGGACGAGGTAGCGTGCGACTGCGCCTGGCATGCAGGCCGAGCATCAAGATCTCGAGGTACGACGAGGATGTCGATTTAGAGGACGGAAACCAGGAGGGTAGTGATCATGACTGATGTGCATATGAGTGCGAAAAATCTGCTGAACGATGGGTATAGCATCTTTCCAATTGGCAGAAACAAGACCCCGTCCGGCCGGCACCTGCCCGAGCATGACGGCCGACGCTCCTGGTCACCGTATCGCACCGCGCATCCCCTTGATCGTGAGATCGATCATTGGTTCGCGCACTCTGACGCAGCCTATGGCATCGGCGTCGTGTGCGGTCGGATCAGCCGTAACCTTCTTGTGCTCGACCTCGAGAGCGAGACCGCGTACACGAGCCTGATGTTTCTGGTTGAAGGTGATCACGAGCTAATGCAACTCTTGCTCGAGTCATCGGTCGCAGTCACGCCCTCGGGCGGCCGACATGTATACATGCACATGCAGGACGCTCCTCCTGCCGGTCGTGTCCTGGCACGCGACCTTGAGGGCGATGTCTGGATCGAGACCAGGGGCGAGGGACATTATGTCGTCGCGCCGGGATCTCGTGCCGAGGTGCATGCCAGCATGCGCCCCTACACATGGATGCGATATCACGGATCGGACGACGCATGCGTATGGCCAACATCAGCGGTGACCAAACTGCTCAGCATGTGCGAGTCGATGAACGCCCTGGTCGCGACGGGCGCCTCGAAGTCCCTGCCGACTCCCGCCCCGAGCCAGCGTCCAGTCGATCCAGCAGGTGACGGGCCCGGCAACATTTACAACGCACGCGGCGAGTGGCGCGACCTTCTTGTGCCCGAGGGATGGGTCGAGCTCGGGACGAACGCGGGCATCACGCGCTGGCGCAGGCCCGGCAAGGATGAGGGGACCAGCGCCACGACAGGGCACTGCCGCGGTGATGTCGGCGGATCCCTGCTCTATGTGTTCAGCTCGAATGCGGCGCCGTTTGAGGCCGGCAAAACATACTCGCTGTTTGGTGCGCGCGCGATCCTGCGACATGCCGGCAATTTCAGCGACTGCGCCCGCGAGCTGCGTGACCTCGGGTATGCTCCGGAGCCCGCGCCCTGTGGCGTGTTGGCCGCACCTAAGACGGGCACGACCGAGTCTCCTGACTCGGGCACTGCGCCGAGCCGACGATACAAGCTATCGTCCGAGCTGCGCAGGATCGACGACGACAAGCGATGGATCGTGCACGGAATCCTAAGTGCCGGCCAGACGACGATCCTGAGCGCGCATCCCAAGGCCGGCAAGACGACCCTGCTCGCGCACATGATCCGCGCCCTCGGCACCGGCGAGGATTTTCTCGAGAGGGCGACGCGTCCCTGCAAGGTGCTCGTGATGTCTGAGGAGGATGAGCCGACGATCGCGCAGCGGATCGCAGATCTCGGGATCGCCGACTACTGCGGTTGGTATGTCCGGCCGTTCCCGTCGAGACCGACACGCGTGCAGTGGTCGGAGTGGGTCGCGGCCACTGTCGCGGACTGCCAGGCATTCGGCGCCGAGGTGCTCATCATCGATACGATGTCGAGGAACCTGCCGATCAGCGACGAGAACGACGCGACGGATGTGGACAATGCGCTGCAGCCGTTGTGGCAGTTAAACAAGAGCGGGGTCGCGATCGTGCTGGTGCACCACATACGCAAGAGCGTGACCGCGGGCGATGACACGATCACCTCGAGCCGGGGATCGATCGCGTTCAATGGCTTTGCCGAGATTATCCTCAATCTGTCGAAACTGCAGGGCGATGGCGAGACGACGATGCGTCACCTGTCCGGTGACAGTCGCGCGTCACATGTACCAAAAGACCTCGTTATCGACCTCGTCGAGGGTCGATATGTCGTTGCCGGCGACCTGAAGGGCGCGGAGCAGGCGCGTGATCGCGCCCGCCTGCTGGCCGTGCTTGACTCGAACGCGATGACGGCCCGCGAGTGGGCCCTCAAATGCGAGCTAACGCAGGCGCGCACCGAGCGTCTGCTGCACGAGCTGATGGTAGCCGGGCGTGTCCGGCAGTCAGGTGATGGATCGAGGGGATCGATCTATCGGTATCAGTTGGTAGGAGGGGTTTGATCGTGGCGATGAAAATGCGAGTTGATGTGTATGAGTCACTGCCACCAGGGCAGTATGTTGCGCGGCTCAAGGAGCGCAAGGAGATGCCGGCATCGGCGAAATTCCCTGACGCGGGCCCGTCGTTCGCCTGGGAGTTCGAGGTGCAGCAGGGCGAGCACGCCGGCAAGGCGGCGAGCGCCTGGACGCCGACGCGACTCACGAGCCAGAACAATCTCGGGAAACTCATCGCGCGCATGCTCGGGCGACCGATGCGCAGCGGTGAGGAGATCGACATCGATGAGTTCATTGGGAATCTGTTCTCGATCATCGTCGACTACACGAGCGACGGGACGAGGACCAAGGTGACCAGCGCCGCACCCGTGCCGGCCGGAGTCGCCGCGGCCGTCACGAGAACTGCGGCACCGACTCCCGCTCCCGCCTCGATCCCGGCGCCGCCACCGAGGCCGAGCGCCGCGCCTGCGCCCGTACCTCCTCCTCCTGCGACCGAGAAGGTTTTCGCGGGCACACGCGAGGAGTTCAAGGATCGCAGCCGATGGACCTATGCCAGCATCTCGGGCGGGCCTGGCATCGAGATCAACATCGGCGAGCTCAGGAAAATGGTGGAGGTCGGCAGCGTCTCGTCCAGCGACGCGGTGGTGTATCTTGTCGCTGATGCGGCATGGATGCCGCTCTCGGTAGTCGACCTGCCGTTCTAAGTGCCGGTGCTCACCGGCCGCCGGGCATGGATGCCTGGATAGCCGGGGGGCGGGTCGATCGCCCCCCGGCGAAATCCAACGAGCTCCCGTGAGGGAGCACGATCGGGCTGGCGCTGTCTCCATACAGCGGGACTCTGTCGTGTCGCATGCCACCCAGCCTGCATGCGATGGCGCGTGATCGTAGGCGATCCTCGTCCGGGTCCGACTCCCGGAGCGCGTCATGGGCACAAGTTCAGGATCCGGCTTGTGTCCTTTTTACTATCAACAGATCTAGGAGATAGCGATGACTTACTACATTCAGTCTAATTCGGGACAGTTTATCGACCCAACTAATCAGCCTAGTACCGGTGCGTGCATCGCAATTGTGACGCCTGCCATGGCGAGGCATTGGCTCGATAGATGTAATGTTGACAATCGCAAGATCAGAAAAACACAAGTCAGGCGATTAGAGTATGCGATTGCGAATGGCTCATATCGTGAGAATGTCTCGACTATCGCGTTCAGCCTTGACGGCAGACTCCTGAATGGGCAGCACACCTTAATGGCTGTTTGTAATTCAGGAACTGATGTGTCTTTGACTATTCAGTACGGCATGCCCGCAGAATCTTTTGATGCCTACGATACAGGTGCGCCTAGGTCGCTTACTGATGTCACCAAGCTCGGTAGCTTTGAAGTATCTATTATAAATGTTTTGCACCAAGCTATTCACAGATCGACCATGCCAGACAGAATAAGTCCGATTATGCTGAAAAAATTTTATTGGTCTTTTGATGATGCTTTTAGGGAGATGACTTTAATAAATAGCTACAAATCCATTTTGAAGCCAGCTATGATTCCAGCTGCTTTTGTTGCCTCATATTATGTCGAAATGAACAATAGGGAATGGCATAAATCAATTCTTAGATGGATGGCGAATGATGTGGAAATCGTGCAGGAAATGAAAATGCCAAAAGTCGTAAATGCATGGAATGCATCGATGAATCGTACCAAGCTTGTTCGCAATGGGGGAACCAATGCTCGACATCATTTTTTCCTTAAAGCCATGCGCGTTTTTGATCTTGAATCCGCAAATCACAATAAGATTCTTGAACTTCCTTCCGATAATTTTCGCGAAAAATTGCGTCAATATGTTGGTATCTGATCGCACACTCCTCCAGTCGGCGTGGCGCGTCGCCACACATCTAGGTGATCGGTGTCATCCGGAATGACTCAACCGACTGGAGGAGCTCTTATGGCGATCTCGGACGAGAGGCTGACCGAGATCGCGACGACGAGCCAGGACGAGCTCGTGCTGGAGCTGGTGGCCGAGCTGCGCCGCGTGCGCGCCGTGATCCGCCAGCACTCGGGAGTGCAGGCGAATCGATGGCCGGGGCGCGGGGCGATCGTGTATCCGCAGTGGGTCATGGATCTCCTCGGAGTGCCGCGGCCGGACAGGAGGAGATGAGATGTCGTACCGCGAGATGAAGCTGCGCAAGGAACGGCAGGACGAGATCAGGAGACTCGATGCCGAGGTCGCTCGATTGCGTGACCGGATCCGTGATCTCGAGACCGCGATCATGATGCACGCGTCGCGTAGCGCCTGGGCGATGTCGCTACTCGAGCAGGAGGGTCGATGATGCCGGCAAGGATCGAATGGGGACAGGTCGAGGACGCGAACGGCAGGTCGTATCGCCTGCCCGCGGTGACCCGTGTCATGGACTGTGCCGGATGCGGCGTGCTGCTCGTGAAGCGTCACGACCTGGCTGGACCGAAAACAAGCCAGCCGAAACTTCTAGGCGGGCACCTGTTCGATGTGAACGGGCACCCGAGACCGTACTGTCTCTCGTGCTACCTGCGGAGTCGTGGAATCAATTATCGCGCGCTGGGGATCACCGATGGATGAGTACGACTCGCCCGACGATCGGAACTGGACGCCGCTCGAGCGCATGCTGGATGGCGTCATCGAGGGACTGGCCGAGGCCAGCCTGCAGGCGTCGTCGCGCATCCGCGATCTCGAGTCCGCGATCCGCCGGCATCGGCATCAGACGCGCATCATGGCGATCCAGCACATGGACTCGTCGGGTAGGATCGACGACATCGGATTGCGCATGCTCGACGAGTCGTGCCGCGAGCTCTGGCTGCTCATCAGCGAGGACGCGAAAAAATGAACCAGGTCGAGATCGATGAGCTGTCAGCCAGGGCGCGCCTGATCGTGCAGCGACTGGCTCGACGATACGGGCTGCATGTCGAATCGCATCCGCATCTCAGCGAGCTGCTGGTGATCATCGAGCTGTTGCGCGGCGCATGTCGATGCGAACCTGAGGACTGAATCCAGATGTCTGTAAAGATACTGGTCAACGATTGCGTCGAGTCGATGAAAGCAATGCCCGATCAATCCGTGCATTGCTGCGTGACAAGTCCACCGTACTGGGGGCTTCGTGACTACGGACACGATGGGCAGATCGGGTTGGAGCACACGCCGGAAGCCTATGTTTCCAAAATGGTGGAAGTGTTTCGGGAAGTGCGGCGGGTGCTGCGGGATGACGGGACGCTATGGCTGAATCTGGGGGATAGTTATGCCCAATCGGAGATTCGCAACCGAAACGGGGAAAGCCAAGATTTCTACAGACCGTGTCGTGATGGCGTCGCACAAACTGGTCGAAAACAAAATCACGGTCTCAAGCCCAAAGACCTCGTCGGCATCCCATGGCGCGTCGCATTCGCCTTGCAGGCCGATGGCTGGTGGCTGCGGCAGGACATCATCTGGCACAAGCCCAACCCGATGCCCGAGAGCGTGACCGACCGCTGCACGAAGGCGCATGAGTACATTTTTTTGATGACCAAGAGCGATCGGTATTTCTACGATGCGGATGCGATAAATGAAATATCCGTTACCGGCGTTAAACCAACTAAGTACGGAAAAGGACATGGAGGGCGTGCTAAATCAATGGGGCGTAATCCGTCAGGAAACGAACGCCCGGATGCCACGCCGATGTCAACTGCATCTCGCAATCGTCGCTCCGTCTGGACGATCACGACTAGGCCATACTCAGGCGCACACTTCGCCACATTCCCGCCCGATCTGGTAGAGCCGTGCATCCAGGCCGGCACCAGCGAGGAGGGATGCTGCCCCGCGTGCGGCACGCCGTGGGAGAGGGTGGTTGACATTGAATCTCCTGATGGACGCCGGGCTGCTGTAATAAAGGGAAACAAGGCATACGACGAGGACGGAAATCCTCTTATGGGAGACAACATGATCGACCACGGTGTTCGTGGATCATGGAACAGCGGAGGGAAAACGCTTAAACGCACAACAACCGGCTGGCGTCCCGGCTGCGAGTGCGGCGGCGATCCCGTGCCATGCACCGTCCTTGATCCATTCGGTGGCGCTGGCACTACGGGGCTGGTGGCAGATCAGTTAGGCCGGAATGCGATCCTGTGCGAACTCAACCCGGAGTATGCGAACCTAGCCGAAAATCGGATCAGGCAAGACTCGCCGATGTTTTCTGATGTGATGCGAACCTGAGGACTGAATCCCGAGCCCGCATGTTATGATCGTTCGCCCGGTCGTGTCGGCCGGCAAGGAGGTGTGATGAGATCGTTTCTGTTACTACTGATGTTGGCCCTGCCCGCTCATGCCGGACCTCTCGGACTGTTCGCGAAACGGACGAGATCGACCGGCCAGGCGAGTCATACAGGATCGAGCCTGACCGCGTACGAGTCGGCGTCGATCTCGGCTCGGGCCGGAGTCGCCGCGCATCGCGGTGGCGTGTACGCGTTCGAGGGTGTCGGGTTCTCGACTGCCGGACCCGATGCCGCGTTGCGAAACTGCTGTTACTACGGACAGCGGGCGATTGTCGAGAGTGCCGTAGTGCAGGGGAGCCGCGGTTGGTTCGCCTGTGTCCGATACCGTTGATGGAGACAAGCATGTTGTCGATTCTCTTAGTCCTTTTTTCCGGTGATGCCAAGGTCGTGATCGTGCAGCCGGCCGCCAAGGTCGAGACCAAGAAGGGTCAGGACGCGTTGCCGGGCAAGGTCGAGACGAAGACTCCGGTCAAGGGCGAGATCGTGCGCGAGGGGCGCATCCGGTGGTCGAGGCGGGCGAAACTCGTCATCGAGTGATGCCCGCGATAGCCGGCCGTGCGCCGTCGTGATCCCGAGGGATTTTCCTCGGGATTATTTTTTTTGGATTTTTTTTTCATGCGCCCTTGACAGTATGGCCGATATCGGTCATAGTAGTCTTATCACCAAGTTGGTGATGGGACAGAAAACAAGGAGTCAGACATGAACGCAATCAGCAAAAAATTCGTGGCGGTCACCGGGCCTTTCGAGGACTTCGATTTTCGCGGCAATGAAATCTGCTACTGGGAAGTCATGGTCATGGACGAAAACGAAAACATTTACGGCAAGGTCTACAAGGTTTTTTCCGAAAAGCGCGCCATCGCTCTGGGCGACAAAATCGGCGCAGATCGCGGACTCGAAGTCGATATCGACTGCGCCTGATTGCCCGCTGACGAGGCCCGGGGCGCCGGGCCGAAACGCCCGCGAGGGCGTCCGGGACGCAAGGTGCGGACCATATCAGGAGTGACAGACATGCCAGGGATCATCCGACTCGACATCCACGACATCCGCAAGGCCGGCACGATCGAAAAGGCTATCGTCGCATGGGGCGATGATCATCCCGAAATTGCATGCGGAGACGCCGAGGCCTGCAACGCTGCCGCCCTGGCGGCGATGGAGAGCGGGGCGCTCGCGTATGTCGATGCCAACGACGGCAAAATTGTCAGGGCTGAGGCCGTCACCGATGGCACAGATGCCGACGATATTCGTCACGAGATCGGCGGCGACCAGTTCGTTGTCGGCGACTGGAGCGATCATTCAGTCATCGAGCTCCTCTGCCCGGACGACGAGGATGTCATGCAGTATCCCGAGATCGCAGCCATGATGGCCGAGGATGCCATCGGCCAACACAGCCGCGAATCCGATCAGGTGGCGTGGCGACGGCTGATCCAGCGGATGACGAGGCTCGTGAGCGCGTGGGCGACACTGACTCACGCATGACCGGAGTGACCATGACTGACATCCATCTCACCGTCACCGAGGTCGCGGCTCGCCTCGGTGTATCCGTTCGCACAGTGCGCCGCGCATGCGCTGACGGGACGATCCCGTGCACGCGCCTCGGCCCGCGCACCTGGTCGATCCCTGCCTCATCGCTGCCGGCCGTCATTCGGCGTCGCGCGCCGCACGGATCCGGGCGGCGTATGCGTCGGCGTCCTGACGCACGCTCGGATTGATCCGAGACCATGACATCAGGTGACCGTGCACGATATGGCACGGGTCGGCGCATAGTGTGAGCAGGTTGCTCGGCTCGAGCTCGAGGTCGGGTCGATCGCTGTACGCGATGACATGATGCACCTCGAGGTCTCGAGTCCGTCCGCATGCCGCGCATGCCGGCCAGTGGCGCAGGTGATCCCTCCTGACCCGCGGCCATTGGCTTGACCTCGGACGCGATCCCGCGACGAGGTCGGCGTCGGACGACAGCCAGGAGCGCAGCCAGTCGAGGATCATGACTCCGATCTCCGGATCACTGTCAGTCCGTGACAGTGGTCGTACTCGGACTCGATCATCCAGTCCGGATGATTCTCGATGAATGTCGTGATCGCCCGGCGCAGGCCGGCATGGCCTGATGGCTCGCCGGCACGGAGCAGTCGTGACGCGTGCGAGTACATCGGCTCGTCGGCCGAGCCGAATGTCACCGTGTCGTGCATTGCGATGGCGCCTCCTGGCAGGACTCGTGGCGCGTGCCGCTCGAGCTCGGCGGCGAGCTGGTCGTGACGATGGATCGTGTCGATCAGCAGGAGTCCGATCCCGTCCGGCAGATCGACAGTGAGCGAGTCGGACTGCAGGTATCTCCAGCGGAGACCCTCTGCGCGAGCCGACTCGGCGATGTCCATCATCCGTGACGAGCTCGGCATGATGTCCACCGAGATCATCTCATAGGGTCGACCCGCGAGCAGCCCGATCGTCGAGACCCCGTCACGCACGCCGAGCTCGACGACGAGCTCGCATCCCCTGGCGAGCTCGCGCAGCGTCAGCAGGTGACCCTGCATGTCGCTGGGGCTGTCGATCTGCACACGATACATCTCGTCGATCGTCATAGTTTCGCCCTCGCCCTCTCGACCATCCCGAGATAATCCCGTCGCCACTGCGGACGCAGCGTGATGTCGCCCGCGGTCAGTCGTCCCGATCGCAGATCATCGTGAGCGACGCGCTCGGCGTGCGCGCTCGTCTCTCCGTCATTGATCCAGTTGCTGGCGTGACATCGTCCCGATGTCCCGAAGCGGTAAATGTAGTACGCCTCGTGATGCGATATCGTAGTGTGGACATTCCCATAAATGCGATTGAGCGACTCGAATAGTCGCGTATCGATGCCCGGCCAGTCCGACTCCTCGTATCCGCCGATCGACCAGAACGCGGTACGCTCGATCGCCAGGTTGGCGTGAAATAGGTTGCGGGCCGGGATCACCTCGCCGAGGCTCTCCTCGTACCATGCGATCGGCGTGTGCCAGATCCCGCGCTGCATGTGGTCGATCGAGTAGCTGATCCGGTGCGGCAGGTAGATGTCGTCGTCCTCCCAGACGAACAGCACATCGCCCTGCGCCATCGATGCGACCGCGTTGAATTTCGCTCCGAGCGGCGTCACGCGCGCCTTGGCGTTGACGACCCGCACTTCGGGATGATCGTAGATCAGTCGCTGATCATGGAGATCGTTGACGACGATGAGTTCCTTTTGCCCTCGATAATCCTGCCGCAGGAACGACTCGATCACCTCCTCAACGCATTCGGGTCGGCCATAGGTCGGGCACAGGCAGGACACGAACGGCAGCATCAGGACGCCTCAAGCGCATGCACACGGATGCGGTCGGCGCAGTATTCGGCGAGGATGCGCCACGCCTCGGGAGTCGGATCCCGTTGCGCCAGCAGGTCGTCGAGAACCTCCTCGGCCCACACGCGCAAGGGTTTCGGATCGGGGATCGCGTCGCCGAGCGGCGTCTTGCTGGCCTTGACGCTGTGCATGTGCTGGAGCGCCTGCGCCTGCACGGCTAGGCAGGCCGCCATCGTCAAGGATGTCCAGCTCTCCTGACCGCGGGCGAGCGAGCGCACTCGCTGATAGTGCTCGATCAGATCAGCCATGGTAGAGACCTCCGCACGAATCCGTTGACATTCGCGAAAATCCAGGCGTCGCCTGACGCCAGCATGCCATTGATCACTTCGTCGTATGCGTAGAATCCCTCGGGCCCGGGGTTGCCGGCACCGACCGGGCCCGTGTGCGCGTCCGGTCCCCACGAGTTGTCGATGCGCCCGATCTCGTCCTGTCCGAGTCGATCGTATCCGCAGAGAGTCATGCAGTGCGCCCATCGAGCGTTCGACGCCGCGACGCCGTTGCTGTCCCGCCTCATCGCGAATCCCTGATTGCTGCAGATCGAGATCGCGTATCCGGACGCCAGGGCGCGCTTGGCGTCGAGCCATGTCTTGACCCGTGTCACCTGCCGCACCGGATGATTTTTCGCAATGACCTCGAGCTGGTCGGGCACGCCCTGATCTCCCCATTCGCGAGCTCGTGTCTCGCTGTAGGATCCGAGGTCGATGTCACCATACTTCTGCCTGGCCAGCACGCCCCAGTCGCGCGCCCATGTGGCGGCATGCGCGCCGATCGCGCCATCGCCGCGGATCCTGCGATTGCCGACCTCGACTCGCGCGCCGGCGTAGATCACCTCGGCCGCCAGCGCCTCGAACTCCTCGGGCTCTCCGGCCGCGATCTCGCACAGCATCGTGTACTCGATCGCGCGAGCCGTGCCGAATCCGACGCACGATCCGACCCGCCCCTGATTGCGCGGTGGCAGGAGCGTGCCGAGAACCTTGCGCGCCGCGGCCCAGAGATGCACGCGCTCCGGCAGGTCGCTGACGGATCCGATCGGCGTCGACGAGATGTCGGGCTCGACCAGCGTCGACACGACCTCCTCGACCGCGGCCGGATCATCAATCCATCCCGGCGTGTACCAGTCACTCATGATCGCAGTCCCTCCAGTGCCCGGAGAACCTTGACCGCGACGCCTCGCGCCTTGGCCCGCAGCTCGGGCGTCATCGGCGCGTCGGCGTCACCGAGGGCGCGTGTCCACTCCTCGGTGATTCTCTGCCTGATCGGCAGGATTGCGTCATCAGCGAGGCCCGCCTTTTTGCGGGCGTCGACGCAGGCCCGCATCAGCGCGTCGGTGGTCTCGATCTTCTCATCGGCCGTGATCGACTCGATGGCGCGATAGGTCGCGATCAGGGCGTCGAGTTTCGCGCCCTTGTCGCGCTCGACATGCCCGCCCCATATGCCGGACAGGGCCGACAGGAGCGCGGCATGATCGGGCACCTGGTCAGGTGGTGTCGGCCGATCACCGATCACGACCGACACGACCGCGGGCTCGGTGGGGTTGCCATCGATGGCCGTGTATCCGAGGACACGATATCGACCTGGCGTGAGTGAGAGTACGACAGTAGTCCTTTTGTCGGCCAGCAGGTGCGCCGGAAAGACCTGCAGGCCGGCATCGAGTGGCACATATCGCACGATCGTGCCCTTGGTATCGGCCGTGATCGTGACGAATGTCCCAGGCTCCGCCCTGATCTCCGCCGGCAGTGTGAGCTGCGCGCAGCATGCCAGCACCAGGTAGATCATGTCCTCACCTCCGCCGCGCGCGATGGCGCGTTGTTGACCGAGTTTCGCTCGTGCAGGGCCGAGACGCGACACGGCAGGGTCTCGACCTGATCACTGAGTTTCTCAAGGTTACGATCCAATTTTCGGAGAAACTCCCGGTGATCATCCCGCACCGGGATGAGGATGTTAACCGCGAGCCACCAGGCGGCGCCAGCCATCGATGCGCCCATCGCGTAGAGGAGATACGGGGCGCCATAGTTTTGATTGTCCATCAGTCGATCTCCCTGAACCTCGGGATGTCGGAGCAGTCACGAGTGAAAGCGTCAGGATAGATCGCGGCGACCTCGCGCTCGACGACGACCATCTGGTCGTGCGCCAGGCGCTTGGCGAAATAGGATTGGAACTGTCCTATATTCCAGCCCATCTCGTGCGCCGCGATCAGGTAGTTGCGGGCCTTGTCGTTGATGGTCAGCGAATACGGCACGGGCGCGAATCGACAGAACCGATGAGACCAGGACAGCGCCGGATGGTAGAGCACCTTGCCACCGGCGCGCCGGACCTTCTCATGGATATAGATTTCCTCTCCGGCGAATCCGCGAAAATGTTCCGAGAATCCCGGCCAGCAATCGCGGCGCATCAGAGCGTAAGCGCTCCCGTGCGCATGCACCTCGCGGATCTTGTTTGGTTGATCGGCCGCGACATGCCAGATCCCGAAGAACTCGCCGCGCAGCTGAGGCAGGAGCTCGGTCGCGATGATCCCGCCCCTCTCGTTGAGCAAGGGCCCGACCCACATGTCCTTGCCGATCATGTCCTGCTTGATCGCCTCGACGATGTACTTGAGCGATCCGTTGCCGAGCAGGACATGACAGTCGAGCATCAGGACATACTGTCCGGTCGCCTGCTCCCAGATCGTGTTTTTCGCGTGCGCAGGGCCGAGATTTTTTGACTTGCTGATGAGGCGCGCGCCCGCGTTGGCGCAGGCGTTCGCGAGATCCTGGCACTCCTTGGGATGGTCGTTGATGACGAGCAGCTCGATCCGCGGATCATGGATGCCGACATGATGAAGTCGCAGGCTCGACAGCGTCCACCAGACGCCCTGCGGGTCGTCGTATGTCGCCATCCCGATCGTCAGCAGCGGCTCAGCCATGCGGCGCCTCGTAGTGCGGACACTTCACGCATTGGGCGATCTGGTCGGTCGCCCTCGGCGCGTAGACTCGACATTCGCCCAGTATACCGCAGGAGTGCCGAAGCGAGGACTTTCCGCATCCGCACGAGCTGCGAGTCTCGAGCTCGGGCCCGAGGTGCGCGCACGGCAGGCGGATCCTCGTTTTAATGGCGACCAGCATCGCCCGCGCCTCGGGCGTGATCGGCGGGCGCGGAGTCGTGCTGGTCGATTCGGCCGACATCACCTCGGGAGCAAGTGTCTGACCGACTAGTTCGCAATCGACCACGACTGTCACTCCGTCTCCGGGCGGCGTATATGCCGGAGCAGGCCCGCATACGCAGCCCTCACCTCCAGGGTTGCACTCTTCAAATCCGCCGAGCAGGCTCCATGATTGACTCGCCTCGGACCATATATAGATGCAGAAACCACAGCCGCTTGTCGTCGAGGTCGTCGTCGTGGTGGGACAGCAGTCCTCGGATCCGCAGCAATCGGAGCAGTAGAGAGGAGCGCACTCGGTCGTCGTCTCCTCGCCGTCGACCTCGCCGGGATCTGGAGGATACGAGCAGCCACCATCGCAGGTCTCGTTCTCCGGATTGCATCCGCGGTTGATGACGAGCCATGTCTCGCTGGTCGCGTTCCATCGCCAGGTGCATTCGCAGGCCGGAGTCGTGGTCGTCGATGTCGTCGTGCTGGTCGTTGTGGTGGGAACGCAGTAGCCACCAGACGAATCGCCGTTTGTCGTCCCTGGCTCTGTCGGTGCTGGAGGACATTCGCATCCCTCCTCGCATAGGTCAAATTCGAGAATCCATTCCTGCTCAGTAGCATGCCAGATCCATGTGCAGATGTTTTCGCATGGCGTCGTAGTCGTGCTAGTGGTCGTAGTTGTTGTCGTAGTCGTGCTAGTGGTCGTAGTTGTTGTCGTAGTCGTGCTAGTGGTCGTAGTTGTTGTCGTAGTCGTGCTAGTGGTCGTCGTAGTCGGTTCTTCTGTCGTCGTCGTCGTGGTCGTAGTGGTACTGCTTGGATCTTCTGTCGTCGTCGTCGTGGTCGTAGTCGGTTCTTCTGTCGTCGTCGTCGTGGTCGTAGTCGGTTCTTCTGTCGTCGTCGTCGTCGTCGTAGTCGGTTCTTCTGTCGTCGTCGTCGTGGTCGTAGTGGTACTGCTTGGATCTTCTGTCGTCGTCGTCGTGGTAGTAGTCGTTCCAAGACATTGAACCGTCACATAGGTTTCAACATCGGGCGTGTAGGTCGGAGCCGTGCATGGCTCGCATTCTTCCGAGCATGTGTCGCTGATCAGCTCCCATGAGGAGCCATTCCAGAACCATTCACAGAACCCTGTGCAGGCCATCAGCAGATGTATCCGCCGGGTATGCAGATCGTCGTGTAGACGGGCGTGATCACGCCATCCTCGCATGTGATCCCGGTGACGACCGAGATCGACAGGGGTGCGGGCGTCGTCGTCGTCGTGCTCGTCGTCGTGGTAGTCGTTGTCGTGGTGGTAGTCGTCGTCGTGCTGGTGGTCGTGCTGGTCGTCGTGGTCGTGGTAGTCGGAGCTGGAGTCGTTGTAGTGGTGGTCGTTGTCGTCGTTGTGGGAGCCGCGGCCGAGATCGCGTAGACCGTGTCACCGCCGCTGGTATAGCCCGCGAATCGTCCGAAATACCGATATGTCGCGACCGGGACTGTCCCGTTGATCTCGAGCAGACGGACATTCTCGACATCGGAGTAAGTGCCGCTGCTTGCGTCATAGCTCAGCAGGACGCCAGGGTACAGGCCGCTAGTAGGCGTCGACGATGTGCATCTGACATAGTGGACGACCGGGGACTCGCCGGCATCATCGCGATCAGTCTGACCAGCAGCAAACAGCGTGCCCTGCTCGTAGTCGCGCAACATCTTCGCGAGTCGAGCGATCGAGTCCTCGTCGAGCAGGTATCCCGGCATGACGGACTCCTACAGGCTCGGGAATGCGACCGTGTCGTATGTGAGATAATTTCTATATTTTACTAGAACAGATTCAGAGCTTGTCCACGGACCTGTCCCTGTTGAGTTTAAGTAGACAGGAGAGGAAACACTAACTCCATTGATCTCCAGATTTTTCAAAACATCAGATCCGGCCGTGACTCTTACTTTTTTACCCATGTTGGCCAAACTTGTGAGCCAACCGTTTGGCCGGTATTCAAACACAAGAGTCCATCGCCAGTAGGAGAGATTGTTCTCGTAAACTAATTGAGCACTAACACTATTGAGCCGAGCCAGCAGCGCACCGATCACATAGGGGCCGACTGTGTATGTCGAACTATTGACCATGCCGATAGCTCCAATCCACGCTCCACTCGGGGAGTTGAGCGAGTTGAGACCGACCGTGATCGTAGCTCCTCCTCGCATAGCCTGCAGCGGTGGTAGCATGGGCTCGCCGGCCGTATTTTGCACGACCTCCAGCGTGTTGGTGTTGGCGTTTATCGCCACATACAACGCAATCTGGTAAGCATTTGTTGAGATCTGATAGTCTCGCCCTCTCAGTGTCGGTGTTTGAATTCGTGAAGCCGGCGCTATGCCCTGCTGCTGTGTGTCAACGGCAGGTATGCCAGATGGTGCACTGCCAGCAGCGTTCATGTCCAGATTCGAAGCATAGTTAGCTGTAACACGCCAGAGCATCGGATCATCCTGATCCTGCGATGGCGCGAGCGTCAGGCAATATGCCAAGGCGTCCTCGGGATGCGTCGAGAATATCGCGGGCAGTGACGGATGCGAGCCCGCGTAGTAGGGACCATATGTCGCGGCATCGGTGCGCACGAGAAATACGCGCTGATAGGTGCGGTTGAACTTCGCGTCGACGGTCGCCTGCCGTCCTGAATGCACTTCTGAAAATAGCGTGTACGCCATCGACTCGCTCCTATTTCGGCATGACGAGCGTCGCGGGCGCGCGGCCGTTCGCCGCCGCGATGGCGACCAGCTCGTTGAGCGCGCGCAGCTGCTCCTGTCCCTGTCGTGTCTGTTCGTCGAGCGCGGCCAGCACCTCCTCCTCGTTCGTCTTCATGCCTCGCTCGGCACGGATGCGAGCCTCGACCTCGGCCGCCGATCCTGCCACCAGGGCGCTCGGGAGATCCTGCTGCTGTGATCTGAACTTCTGAATCGCCGACTGGATCTGCGCGCCGACCTGCCGGCCGAGCGCCTCGCGCAGGAGCGCCTGCTGGCCCTCACTGGCTGCGCTCGCCTGCTTGAGTTTCACATCGATCGCCTGGATCATCTCGGCGAACTTCTCGGCGTCGGTCATCGAGCTCTTCAGCGCCTCCTTGCGCAGGCGCTCGACAGTTTGATTAGCCTGACGCATCTCCTCTGTCTGTCGGATGAGATCGGCGACGAACTGCTCGGTGACATCATCGACATCCTCGATTGCGTCACCGAAGTCTCCCATGGCGGAGGCGCCGCCCTCGAAATTGCCGGCGCCGAGCTTTTCCTTGAGCGCCTCGGTCTCCTTGATGATCTGCGCGAGGTTGCCATTCGGGGCGATGCCGAGACCGAATCCCTTGTCGATATCGCGCATGATCTGCATGCCGATGTCCTTGCCGAACTCAAACGGGATCCCGGCCGCGCCCTTGGCGACAGCCAGTCCGGCCCGACCTGGCGTCAATCCGCGCATGTCCTTGAGGATCGTCTTGAGATCAGGGAGAAGCGCCGTCATCAACTCCTTGAATGTCGCGGCCGCCTCGATCAGCGCCTTGCCGAGAGTTTTGCCGATCTCCTTGCCGGACTCGAATAGATCCTTGAGCTGCTTGCCCTTCTCGGCCGGATCGAGGACGGGAGCGAACGCGTCGGCGATCTCGCGCACCGACTCCATGATGCCCTCGAACACGCCGCGCAATGCGGCGAACGCCTTTTCGGGCTCGAACAGTTTCAGGGCTTGCTGGCCGAGCTCGCGCAGCATGTCGGAGAACCCGGCCGACAGCTTCTGCAATTGTCCACCGAATGAGTCGCCTATCTGCTGGGCGGCGCCCGCCGCATCTTCGCTTGCCGTGAATATCGCCCGGATCGCCGTGCTCGACAGGACGGATCCCTCGCGCAGCATGGTGAACGCTTCATCGAGAGAGACTGCCTGACCTGTCGCTCGACTGATCTCCTTCTGCAGGGCGCCGAACACATTCAGGCCCGATGCCTGCAATTGGCGCAGCGGTCCCTCGCTCGCCATGGCACTCTCGCGCAGGGAGCCGATCGCTCCCGTGACGAGACCCGCGGCCTCGGCCGTGCCACCGAGAACCGTGATCGCGTTGGCCGTTTTCTCGACAGCGCGCGTCGCGTCCTCGATGCTCATGCCCGAGGCCGACAATTCCAACATCGACTTGTTCAGCGTCTCAAGGGGAGCGCCGGTGCCGGTCGAGATCTTGCGCAGGCGATCGATTGACTCGGCCCCGCCACCGACACGCGTCTCGAGACCTCGCGCGATCGTCTGCATGTTCTGCAGCTCGGATCCCATGCGCATGATCGAGATCATGGCCTGCGCCGGCACGAGCACGAATGTCTGCATGATGCCGCGGATCATCTCGAGACCAGCCTTGGCATCGGCGAGTCCCTTGATCCCGACACGCTCAAATAGGCTCTGCTTTGGCGCGACCTGCCGCGCTTTCTCCTCGGCGGCGATCTCAGCCTGTATCTGCTCGGCCGACATGCGCATGCGGCGCTGGCGCTTCTTTTCGGCCTCGATGAACTCACGACGCTCGAGGGCGTTCATGCCCTTGAGCCGCTCGCGTGTCTGCTCCGACTGGATCTCACGCTCGATCTGTGTCGCCGTCATTCCCATGCGCCTGGCTCGAGTCGCGTCATCGCGCATCAGTTTCTGCTTCTCGAGGGCGTTGAGTCCATCGAATCGCCTGGCGGCCGCCGCCTTGGCCTGCTCGGCGGCGATCTCGTTTCGGATCTCGTCGGCCGACATGCGCATGCGCTTGGCCTTGAGCCGCTCGGCAGCGATGAGCTCCTCGCGTTCGAGCGCGTTCAATCCCTTCATGCGTTCGCGCATCCTGTTGGCGGCCAGCTCGCGCTCGATCTGTGTCGCCGACATGGTAGTCAGACGCGCCTTAAGTTTTTCCGCAGCGACGAGCTCCTCGCGTTCCAGCGCGTTGAGTCCCTTCATGCGTTCGCGCATTCGGTTGGCAGCCAGCTCGCGCTCGATCTGTGCTGCCGACATACTCATGAGCTTTTGCTTGAGCTTTTCCGCAGCGACGAGCTCTTCGCGTTCCAGGGCGTTGAGACCCTTCATGCGCTCGCGCATCCTATTGCTGGCCAACTCGCGCTCGATCTGTGCTGCCGACATACCCATGAGCTTTTGTTTGAGCTTGTCGGACGCGATGAGCTCCTGTCGTTCGAGCGCGTTCAGCCCCTTCAAACGCTCCTGCATCCTGCGATCCGCGATGTCCTTCTCGATCTCCCTCGCCGACATGGTAGCCAGACGCGCCTTGAGTTTCTCGGAAGCGATGAGCTCCTCGCGCTCGAGGGCGTTGAGTCCCTTGAGGCGCTCGGCCCTCCTCGTCATCGCCATCTCACGCTCGATGTCCGCCGCCGACATTTTCATGAGGCGTGATCGCAGTTTCTCGGATGCCAGCAACTCCTGCTTTTCCAGGGCGTTAAGCCCTTTCATCCGCTCCTGCAGTCTCTCGCGCGCGATGTCTTTCTCGATCTCGGCGGCCGTCATCAGCATGCGGGCGGCGCGTGTCGCCTCGGCGTTATGGAACTTCTGCAGGTCGAGGGCGTTCATGGACTTGGCCGCCTTGTCGGCGGCGGTCGCGACCTTGAGCACGGCATCGCTGATCTGAGCGGATCCGCGCAGCGCGTCAGCGCCATCGAATCCGATCTTGACCGCCATGTTGGCAACATTGGCCATGTCAGGTGGTCCTCAATATCTTGGCGCCCGTTTCGCGGATGAGATCATCGATGCTGGCAGGCTTGGCTGTGCGCCAGTCCTCGTTGCGATCCGGCGGCAAGAAATCCTCGACCTTGGCCTTGCCGCCTGCCGCGGCGAGTGGAGACCATGCCGCGAGCGCATGCTGAAGGTCGCTGCGATAAACGCCCCATGGATCGACTCGCAAGAGCTCGATCCACTCGGACAATTCGCGGGCGCTCATTCGCATCTCGAGCTCCCCCACAGTCATGCCGAGCAGCGCGGCGAGCCGAAACTTGACCCGACGGATCGGGTCCGAAACTACTTTTTTTCCGGATCTCCGGACAGGCCGGCGAGGTCGACAGCCATCGACCAGATCCTCGTCACGACCGAGGCCGGCATCCGGCTCACCTGCTCGATGTCAGAGTCGCTGAACAGTCGGGCTCCCTGCTCATCGCAGAGAACCGTGACGAGCAGACGGGCCCGCAGGTCGTTGAACCTGTCCGGGCCCGTGTGCTCGATCTGCCAGGCGTCCCAGCGATCGCGCTCGCCCGCTGTCATCTCCCTCACGCAGACCTCGCCGCCCCATTCCGGCACCTGCACGCGCTCGACGCGCAGGGCCGGAGATGCCGCGAGGATCTGGTCGCGAGTCAGTGCCATGATCACACATCCTTGTCCGAGAGCTGCAGCGTGACCGTGAACCGCAACGCCTCATCCGAGGACGCGACCTCGGGCGTGCTGATCTCGCTGATGTATCCATCATATGTCAGGAGGCCGTCGATGTTGGCGCCCGGCAGGTCGATGGTCACCCGAGTCCGCGTCTTGGAGGTGCGGCGAGTGTTCAAGGTCGTCCACAGGTTGCTGGCCGTCACAGTGTCATCCAGGAAGATCGTCAGCTGCACGGTGCCGGGATCGGCCCGCACCGGGATGCGCTGCAGGGTCGTGTCCGACAGAGCGGTGACATCCGCGAACGCCATCGACCTGGCATTCGCGGCAATCGAAATCAGGCCCGACAGCGACGCGGTCGTGCCCGTGGTGGAGTTGGCGATGGTGCAGAACGCCGCGGTGGCGCTTGGTCCGACGACATATGCCATGACTAGAGTCTCCTATTGGTACACACCGACCAGCTCGATCGTCGATAACCGAGTCGCCTCGTCATCCCCATCACTGACGACCTCGGACTGGTCGGCCGTGTCGTCGATGCGCCAGTGATGGACCGTCGTGGAGCCGATCGTCTGTCGGCCCGGATTCGCCTGTATCTGATCCCTGATCCAATCGACCACGACCTGCGCCGAGGCCCGTGTATTGCTGACGACCGTGACCTGCACGCGCTCTGTCATGACCGCGGGCGTACCGGACAGCAGCATCTGGGGCTGGGTCGTGATCGTCTGATACACGACATACGGCATCGTCGTGCCGACATTCGCGATCTCGGGCGATATGCCGCCCGGCACGGTCGACCCGTATCCGGTGCGACCGGAGAGATAGGTGCGGCATGCCTTGCCGAGCACGCTCATCCGAGCACCTCCCCCGTGTCGACGATGATGTCGCCGCGCTTGATGAGTTTCTCGATCTGGATGTCGAGCGACTCCCTGACCAACTGCGTGATCGAGCCCGCGTTGGCATGCAGGGCAGGGTTGAGGAATGGCCGAGCCGGGATCCTTTTCGTTTTGCCGCTGCGCCAGATCTTGATCGTGGCGCCGTGCTCGACCAGGTGAGCGTAAAACTTGGGGATCACAGGCACGATCACATCACGCTGCGCCACTGATGTGCGCTTGGGCTTGTGGTAGTGCTTGAACGCGACGCCCGAGTATTTCCGACCCTTGCGAGGGCCAACAACTCCGACCCATACCAGAGGGGCGAGCGCCGTGCCGGTCGCGCTTTTCGGCTTGACGACCTTGAATCCGATCGACTTTTTAAGCGTTCCGGTTTGTCCGTAATACGGGATTCGCTTGCCCTTGATCCTCGTGAAACTGCGACGCTGCGGCACGCGGGCCTTGGCGTCCTTGGCGATGCGCCGCGACGAGATCGTCACGGCGCGCTTCATAGCGGCCGACACGGCTTTCGGAAAGTTCAGCATGAGCGCGACGGTCCTCTCCAGTCCCTGGATGGAGACTGGAAAGGTGACATCACGCCGCGGCTTTACTTGTCCGACTCTGGCCATGATCAGCTCATCAGGTGGTGGTGGTGGTGGCAGTTGGCTGGGTGAGCTTCTTGATCGCGTTGCTCTGCGCGACCTTGGCGTCGACCCGCTCCACGACCATAAAGCCCGTCTGGTAGGCGTCGGCGTACCGCTCGTCCATGCGGATGACCTCGAGGTCGCCCGCCTGGCGAATGTAATACTTCGAGAAGTCGCCGAACAGCATGGTGACGTTCGCCGAGGCGATCGAGCTCGCCATGTTGTTATTGACGACCACCGGGTATCCGAGAAGTCTCGGGCCGTTGCCGTTGAGGAGGTCGAGGAACAGCGGCCTGTTCTGGCTGTCGGCCAGCTGCAGGATCGTGTTCCACACGCTCTGGTGCATCATGAACGAGGCGCCCTGCTGGTATGCGAAGTCCAGCGAGTTCACCAGCGACATGATGTTCGCCAGGGTAATGGTCGTCGTGGTGGCCGCGGTCGCACCGGCGGACGCGCCGGTGACAACGCCCTGAGGCTGGCTCGAGCCGGTGCCGGTCGCGAAGAAAGCGGCTTCCTTGCGCCCGATTCGCTCACCGAGGATCGAGGCGATCTCGCTGGCGAGGTCGAGTCCACTGTCGCGCAGCAGCTCGTTGCTGACCTGCACGAGGCTGTCGAGCTTGTAGGCGCCGAGGCTCACCTGGCCGAACACGACATCGGTGGCCGATGGCGCCGTGTTCTCGGCCGTCAGGTTGGCGACATTGCTCGTGTCGTCCGTTGTCGGGAACGGCAGGGTGTTGCCGGTCTCGGTGCGGATCACACGCGCGACGCCTCGCAAGGTGTTGTAAAAAAGTCGCCGCGACTCGAGCTCGGCGAGGAATCCCTGGGGGATCGTGTATCCGCCCGCGGTCGTGGTGGTCGACTGCGCGCGCAGGGTGAGCTTGTTGTTGCGCAGGTTGAGGCCGAGCTTGCGAGCGGCATTGACCTCCTCGGTGTTCGCGTCGTTGCCGAGGAACCAGGCGCGCAGGGCGAGGCCTCGTTCGCGCTCGGCGCGCTTGTCATCGAGATCGGACACGACCATCGGTGCTGGCATGATGCGCCTCCTTGAAACGGCAAGGCTGTCGATGGCCTTGCGGACCTCGGCCTGGATCGTCTCCTGCAGTCCGTTCTTTTCGATGCTGCTCTCCTCGGGTTGCTCGGCCGGCATATCCATGGCCTCCTCGATCGCCATGAGGCGAAAATCGATGTTCTGGATCTGTGATTCGATGGCGTTGACCTTGGCCTCCTCCTCGGGAGTCCAGGCGCGGTTTTCAGCGCCGGCGTGCAGCGCCTTGACTTCTCCCTCGAGCCGAGTGCGCTCGGCGCGGAGCTTCTGCTGTTCGTTCATCTCGTCCTCCTCCTGCAGAGCTCGATGACTCGGATCCTGCGCTCGCGTAGATGCCGCTGGAGCTCCTGCTCCCGCTCCCAGCGATCACGCGAGCGCAGCGCGATCGTGGTGTCCGGATACGCCGGGATCGTGACGACGCTGACCTCGATGAGATCGACATCATGCACGATCCGGACTCGGGCCTCGTTCTCGATGATCCACTCGTCACGATTGACAAAAAATCCGAACGACATCTGGCTCACATCACCGCGGCCGATGAGCTCCTTGAGGTCGTTCGCGTAGCTCGTGTTTGGCGGGTCGATCTCGACGCGCAGGCCGGTCGAGTCGCTGGTCAGGCTGAGCGTCCCGGCCGACCTGCGCCCGAGGACGAGGGTCGAGTCATGATTCACCAGGGCACGGACATCAGATCGCGAGTCGAGTGTGCGCTGGAATGCTCCCGCCGCGATCCGCTCCCGGAATCCGCCGAGATCCTCGGAGAGCGGACCGTAGACGCTGGCATACCCGACCAGCTTGCCGGCCGTGCTCGACAGCGATCCGGATGCGCGTCTCTCGATGATCATGAGCCTGCCTCCTCATCAGCCCGCTCCATGCGGGCCGCGATCGTCTCCGACCATGTCACGCCAGGGGCACCGCCCCACAAGAGGAACGCGACATAGCCGGGAGTCGGCGGATCGTCCCATCCGGGCTTCTTGTCACTGGCATGGCGCGCATGCCAGGCGCGCATGGCGACGATCTTCTCGGGGCTGGCCGGCTCGCCCGATGCCATGCGACTCGCCCATGCGACTGTGTCGGCCTGCAGGCCGTCACCGCTGAATCCCTGATCGTGCAGGTCGAGACCGCGGCGCAGCGCCTCGCGCACGCCCTGCGGCGGACTGAACGAGATGTCGGCGTATTTTTCCGGCACGGCGCGCAGGCTCGCGGCCTGCGGTGCGGGAGTTGGTGCGGGCGCTGGCGCGATGATCATGCGCGCGAATATCGCGTCGACAGTTTGCTGCGACAGCATCGGGAACGCGGCCGCCACCAACGCCTTGGCCGTGTCAATCGTGATCAGCCCCTGGCTTGCCTGCGTCACGATCTCGAGGAGCGATGTGACCTGCGCGCCATTGAGCGCCGTGGCGGCCACATCGACTGCAGGAGCCTGCGTGACGGGCGAGACCTCGGGATTCGCGACGACTGGCGCCTGCTCTGTATTCGCCGTGATCGGTGTCATGTTCAGCGGACTGAGGTAAATATCGCCACCATCGACGGGGTCGAGTCCCTCGAGGGCGCGGATCTCGTTGACGCTGAGCCATCCCCACTGTCGACCGATCGAGTAGGCGCTGTATCGCGCCGAGATGTCGGTGCGCAACAATCCCTCGACCTTGTGCTCGACATAGGTCGAGGGATCATCCAACAGCTTGCGGCGGATCTCCTGCTCGATGCGCACAAGCCATGGGCGCAGGGTCTCCGACAGGAACGCGAGGTTCTCCTGCTCGAGCGAGTTGTACGAGCTCGACTCGGGAGATCGCAGCTTGCTGAGCGGCAGATTAAACCAGCGGGCGATCTCCTCGATCTGGAACTTTCTCGTCTGCAGGAACTGCGCGTCGTCAGGAGGGATGCTGGTCGTCGACCATTTCATGCCCTCCTCGAGGATTGCGACCCGATGGGCGTTGTCTATGCCGGCATGCAGGCGTTCCCAATCACCGCGGAGTCGAGCCCGCGCATCGTCACTGAGTCGGCCGGGATGCTCCAGCACGCCCGAGGGGCGCCCGCCGCTCCCGAAAAATTGCGAGCCGAACTGCTCGGCGGCGAGGCCGAGGCCGATCGCCTGGCGAGCTTGCCGGATGATCGACAGGCCGACGACCCCGTCCGTGCCAGGGCCGGGCAGGTGCAGGACATCATCGGCCGGCAGGTAGATGCGCTGGCCGCCGGTCATCTGGTAGCCGTAGATGATGCTCGAGTCACTGGCTCGCTCGACGCTGATCGAGGTAGGATTCAGCAGCCAGATCCGGGTCGGGCGCCCGAGCGTGTCACGCTCGATCTCGGCGTATCCGTTGCCATGGATGAGGGCGTGCGTGATCCATGACGCCCTGAACTGCATGGCCGACATCTCGGAGTTTGGAGCGATCCTCAGCATGTCACCGACGCCGATGTCGTCGATGATCACGCGACTGTCGCCGACCTTGCGATACACATGGATCGGCAACGAGGCGATCGTCTCGGAGATCAGGCGCACCGCCTGCCAGAACGGGCTGTAATTAGCGGCCGTGTCGGCCGATACACTGGTGCCGGCATTGCTGACCGCGCCGCCGAAAAACATCGTCAACGCCGGGTCACGCCACACCTGGGTCGTGCTGGCCGCGCGCTGCTCGGAGCGCGTGCCGGACAGGTAGCTCATGACGCGCTCGATGATCGTCATAAGGTGGCCATGCCTCGTGACTCGTATATGCTCGGCGCACCTCGCACCGAGCCACCTGCCGATCCGACCCTCGCCCTCGCGACTGCCATGACAGCGGCGACAAGGGCGTCTATTTTCTCGGACGATTTCGATTTCGAGGGCTTGATGTTGCCCGCGGCATCGCTCTCTATTGACGCGTTGCCGAGACACCACCGCAATACCGGATGGCCGTCATGGCGTATTTTTTTGGCCAGCACCAGGGTCTCCCAGTCCTTGGCCGCCGGCGACATGCTCGCGTAACCCTGTCCGAATGACACGACAGCGAGTCCGTCAGACTGCATCTGCTGGGCGAGTTGCGATGTGTTCCAGCGATCTATCGCGATGTCCATGATCCGATACCGAGCGAGCGTCGCCCTGATCTGAGCGTAAACATCCTCGTACTCGATGACATCGCCATCGGTCACACGCAGGTGACCACTCGCCGACCAGTTATCGAAACGCATCTTGTTGCGGCGCTCGCGATCACGAAGGGCGCCTCGAGGCGCCCAACACATCGGCTCGATCCAGATCGTGCCGTCATCGAGCGGAAATGCCAGGACGAATGCGGAGAGATCCATCGTCGATGACAGGTCGAGCGCGCCATAGCATGGTCGTCCGGCGAGCTCGGGGCGAGGTGATCGACACGCGTCCCATGCGTCGGGAGAGATCCAGCGAGTCACCGTGTCCGTCCACTGGTTGAGGTGCAGCCTCCTGAATGCCAGCTCGCGCGCCGGAGACTGCTGCGCGTCGGCGCATGCCTGGCGCATGTAGTCGGCCAGCACCGAGACCCCATAGCCTGGATTCGCTCGACGCCATGTATCCTCGAGGCGCCAGTCATCACTGTCGCCGGCGGCATAGATGACCGGCAAAAACGACGGATCGTCTAGTGATCCGTCGAGGATCGACCTGGCGTGCAGGTGCAGCTCGTAGCAGAGCGACTCCCGATCGTGTCCCGCTGTCGTGATCGCGATTGTAAGAGGCTGCGTCCTCGCTCCGGTCGAGGTCGTCAGCACATCCCAGAGCTCACGATTGGGCTGCGCATGAACCTCATCGAACACTATGCCGGAGCAGTTGTATCCGTGTTTCGTATGCGCGTCGGCCGAGATCGCCCGATACCGACATCCATCGCGAGTCACGATCTCCTTGCGCAGGACAGTGCACACGCGTGACAGGACTGGCGACGCCTGCACCATCGAGGACGCCGCCTCGAACACGATCGACGCCTGCTCACGATCGGCCGCCGCCGACACGATCTCGGCGCCCTGCTCGCCATCGGCCAGCAGGAGGTACAGGGCGATGCCCGCGGCCAAGGTCGACTTGCCGTTCTTTCTCGGCACCTCGATGTACGCGGTGCGATATTGCCGCATGCCATCAGGACGCAGCGTGCCGAATAGCGGACGGATGATGTCGTGATATTGCCAGTCGCTGAGCGCGAATGCCTGACCGGCGAGGACGCCCTTGGCATGAGTCAGCGCCTTCTCGAAGAACAGCTTGACATTGCTGGCGCGTTGATCGCCTAGCCGCCGAGCAGGCGCAGGATCGGGTTGTCGTCGCCGCCTGGCAGGCTGCCCTTGGACTCGGCCGGCAGGCGTGTGCCGGCTCGAGTCCTCGGCGTCAGGTGCAGGTAGACGAGGGCCGTCTGGATTCGACCCTCGACCCGATCGAGGTCGCCCGAGATCGACTTCCGCACCGGGTCTCCCGGATGCAGGTCGATCATCGCGGCTCGGAGCTCGTCGGCGCGGGCGAGCTGGCGCGCCGTCAGCATCAGGAGGAGCTGGTCGACTCGCCCGCCGACCCCGACGATCGTCATCGCCTCGACGAGCCACTTGTAATATCGCGCCTCCTGCGCACTGAGCCCGGCAGGTTTCGCCGGCAATTCACCGCCAGCGCGCAGCCATGTGGTCTGATCGACCGCTTTTCTGCCCCTTTTCGCCATGTTATCGTCCTAAGTTTCCCAAATTACCTAGATGGCCGCACAAAAACGCGTTCTGG
>Ga0172372_10001920_pt1 | contig 31972 bp, 24 predicted proteins | sample LakKiv5m_2_FD_114544 | JGI IMG/M metagenome (GOLD analysis project Ga0172372, IMG submission 114544) | Freshwater microbial communities from Kabuno Bay, South-Kivu, Congo - kab_092012_9.5m | ecosystem: Environmental > Aquatic > Freshwater > Lake | place: Democratic Republic of the Congo... | reverse complement strand
GTCACAGTGCCCGTCGCAGAAGTCAAAGTGCCTATGTTACCTGACGTTGAAGTCAAATTCGTCACAGTGCCCGTCGCAGAAGTCAAAGTGCCTATGTTACCTGACGTTGAAGTCAAATTCGTCACAGTGCCCGTCGCGGAAGTCAAAGTACCTATGCTGCCTGTCGTTGAAGTTAAATTCGTCACAGTGCCCGTCGCAGAAGTCAAAGTACCTATGCTGCCTGTCGTTGAAGTCAAATTCGTTACAGTGCCCGTCGCAGAAGTTAAGTTAGTTAAGCCTGTCACTGTTCCACTTGTTGCCGTCAGCGATGTAAAAGCACCCGTGCTTGGCGTAGTTGCGCCAATTGTCGTGTTGTTTATAGCCAAGCCGTCAATTGTTCCGCCTAGCAAAGTCACATTTGAAGCATCGTCAAAAAACAAATTACCACTAGCGCCAATTCTCAAATACTGCCCAGCCGTACCAGCGCTATTTGGCATCAATACTCCTGAAATATTTGCTTGTCCGACTACTGTAAAATTTCCTGCCATCGTAATATCTTTAGTCACTATTGACCTCAACGACAAGGTTCCATTAGAGTATTCAATACTCACATTGTCGACATGATTAGGCAACTCATCGCCCAGTTCATAACCAACAATGGAAATAATGTTAGAAGAACCCGAAATAGCTTTATAAGCATAACCAGACTTGGAAACTTTAACCTTATAAGTGGTATCTTCTAAACCTTCAAACACAAAATTTCCATTTTCATCAGATGTTGTCTGAAAGGCGACCACATCTTCTCCATTTACACTTTTAATAGCAAAGACATCCACACCATTAACACCTTTTCCTTCAATGATACCTGTGATGGTTGAGTCTGGAGTCGAAACCACCAACTCAAAAAGCGTTAAGTCTTGAGCACTTACTGGTTGAAAGAAAATGATCTCCAAATCATCCGCATCAACGATATAAAAGGTTGTTGTTCCATTGTCAAACAATAAATTCTGAAGCCCTGCTTTAAAGCCTGTTTCTTCAAAATGAAATTCACTATTGGCCGCCGCCGCCGCAACCGACCATTGATCGACGGTACTCGTTAAAATAACATTAAACAAATTTTGCATCTTATGGGCATTATTCACATTAATTTTACTTGACGCAATCGATTCCAATAAGTTAGTGTATCCAGACATCGCGTTGATTCTATTGGCAGCTTCACGATAAAAATCTTCTGTCGTTTTTACATTTGCTACAGGAAAGAAATTTTTGCGATCCAAACTAGTAAAATCGACTTCATCAATAAAGTATAATTTCAAATACTTATCGATAGCAGCACTCGAAGCTGAGCCCTTGTCAATGTCCAAATTAACCATATGAGTTAAAAAAGTAGTTATGGAATTCAAACTGCCTAAGTTCAAGATTCCCGTTTTGCTAGCAGCCACAATTTGCTCTTTTCTAATGATCGTTTGCAAAAAAGTAACCCCCTTTCTTTTAACGATCATCTGATAATCCGCATCCAAATTATAAACCACTTCAAATCCATTCTCAATATTTGAGGCATTTAACTCGATCACCTGATCAACAGTTTTTGGTGCATTCAAATTATATAGGTAGATCATATCACTGGGAATGGCATTCACCAGTTTGGAAGCATTTAGCTTTGCCCTAATGCTACCTGCTGACGAACTCGTGTTAGTTTCAGCTACACCGCCACCACCTCCGCCACAAGCTAATCCAAAAAAGACGATCGCTATGAGTAAACAAAATGCTTTTATAATACCCAAACTCGACTTATACATGTAGGCCCCCAATTTGTTGCCGCTGTAGTTTAAAGTGTGTCTATGCAAATTCAATTTATAATTATTCACTTGGTACAATTTATGACCTCTTTATATAAAAATGTAATTATTTATACAATTAAGGATCAAGATCCCCTATGTTTATAACACTCGCTGATCCACCAGAAGCGATATCGTTAGCTTCTTTAATTTCGCTAATTGTCGTTGGGATTTTACCTCCCAATATTTCCTTAAGTATTTCAAGCGAAGCTATTGTATCAATATCTGAGCTATCTTGAACACTTCCCTCTAGGGAAGAACTCTTTCCCTCAGGCACAAGACTCTGAGTGATCTCATCGACTATTTCAACCGCAACTAAATTCTTAATTCCCAAATCATCATTTTGTATTTGATTCTGATCGTCACCTGGGATGGGCAAACTCTGCTTTAAATTTCCTACCGCCTGCAAAGAGATTTGGTTGATTTGTCCACTCGTAGGCGAACTATCTACCGTTGAAGATTGTCTTTGAGTCAAAAGTATCGATTGTCCCGTAGCTGCGGCTGGCCCGAGGTCTCCCTTAGGACCTTCGACAGCAACTCTACCCTGAATCACCGACACGTCAAACCCTTGTGTCGCACTAGCAGGATCCACAGCGGCAACGAAATCAGTACCATGAACCCTCAATTTTCCTGAGTCTGAATGGACTTCAAAAAATTGTTTTGATCCTAGATTTAATATTTTAGATCTTAACGAACCTTGATCTAGAACAACTTTTATGATTTCTTCGCCGTTCACGACTTCTTTTTCAATGGTACAAATGGTATTAGGGCCTATGGTGATAAATGAAGCATCAAAAGTAATTTGTAAAGAGCCGTCTTCGCCTGTCTCAATTTCATCATCATAAAATAGTATCTCCTCAACCTGAGCCTCAAATTCCAAAATATCTCGCGTGACCAGAGTTTTTCCTTCGCGAAACAAAACTAATCCAAACACATCAGCCGCTTGAACTGAAACACCGAGCAAACACAACAATGACCCGAATACTAAAAGCTGGCTCTTAACTATTTTAACCGCGCTCATCCTTCCCCCTTTTTAACCACAGCCTTAGTCTTAATCAAAGACCCTTCTGAAGTCACTAAACCGTAAAAGCCGGGAATGATCTCTTTGATAGCTTGGGCTGTGCTAACCTTCACTGGATCACCTTCCCTCGGAGCAATAAGTGTATTCATGGCGGAGATTATAACATCAACTTTACCTTTTGGAATATTCATGACCGCATTGAGTGTCTCTAGCCTTACACTGGTTTTAGCTTGGTTGTCAACTCTCACTCTCCCTTTGAGCAATCTCACCGAAAGTTTTTTGGAACAGTCGCACTTGACGATCTGCAATAAACTACCTTTTGAAAACTCCAATGATCCCCCCTCCAAAACACTTAATTTCAACTTAGCCTTATCGGCTAAGGTTATTCGATCAAATTCATAAAATATCGCCGAAGCTTCAATTTTAGTTTTAGCTTGCCCTGGCCTATCGATAAAAACATCACCCTCCAATTCAACAATATTAATCGTCTCCGCGCATAGACTAAAAAGAAAGCCTGCAAAGAATAACATCATTAAAAATTTTGAGTTTCTTAATTTAAAAGCGTACATGTACTTCTCCCGTGATTTGATCGTCTTCATAGCTTGAAAGCAATCGAGTCGACCTTCGATCAACATGCCTATACCCTATCGATAAATCCGTATAAAATTTCTCATAGTCCTTTTTTAAACTGACACCATACTCAAAGACATCATCTTTTCTAGGTACTCCAAAATATTCATCTTGGTCACGATAGGTATAAGCAATGGACGGTTCTAACGAAAAACCACCTCTTGATACACTATAAATATAATCAAATCTATAGGTTTCATATTTATACTCCTTCGCCTCGGAATCGGCTAATCTCATGTTGAAAGCGAAAATTGATTTATTCTTATACTCACCCATCTTGCTGTAGTCTATAGCCAACAATGTAAAATTTGGTGTGTATGAATTTTTCAATTCCCCAAAACTGTACTTATCAACTGAGTATCTTCTTACATCCATGCCAAATTTTGCAAAAAAGAGCAGTAAGTCAGAGTACCCCCAAAAAGCTTCATTTATGGGTTGAAAAACAAAATTAATAGCCGGTTTAACCGTCCAAAAAGCAAACTCTCTCGAACCTGAACTTTGCAAATAATCCAAATCCAATGCCATTGATGGAGAAATCGCAGATATAAACGCCTTACTATCAAGAGAGAATGTATGCGTTAATTTACTCCCCAATCTAGTGAACTGACGATTCTCAAAATCATCATCAAAATAAGTCAAATCTAGTATCTTAAATTGAGCTGTTGTTTGTCCTTCTTCCCACTGGCGCCCCTGATAATCAACACTCAATGAATTCATCAACGACACTCCGCCTTCATTCGTCGGAATTGGATTCTCATCTGGATTCTGAGCAACATTACTATTATAAGACAACACACCGCAGTAATTAATTTTAAAACCATCCTTGATTCGAAATCGAGACAGCAGAGGCTCTGATATTTTTTGTCTCACCATAAACACCACCTCGTCTCTTTCCATCTCAGAAAGTTGCTTCAACTTCTTATCCACCTTGGCCATGTCTTCAAACAATACCGTCGTGGCCTCTTTGTCGTAGAAATGCTTCTTCATTGAAACCGGCAGCACTTCATTTTCATTTTCCAAACCAATCAACTCTTGAACAAAAAGTTGTTCACGTCCTTTTTCTAATAACTGCTCCCAGCGATGGCGATTTAACAGTCTGAGAATTGAAGCTTTGGAGTTAGCCTTGTCCGAAAAAGACAAACCTTCGGATTGGCTGATCCTTTGAGTTGCAATCTCTTTATATTTCAAACCCAACAAGTGATATCGATATTCCAAATGATTAACACTCGTTGAAGGACTACTCGAACCACTCGCGACCTTAATTTTCCCCTCTTGATCAACCCTTGCTTCTTGACCGAATTTCAATCCTTCAACGTAACTTGGCGTCGATAGCATCAAGCCACCTTCAATCGATTTGGCGAAAACATGATTTTCTTCAATCACAATTTGCGTTTTCCCAGGAAACAACAACACCTCCGCCATGCCCATTTTAATCAACAATGGCTCTGCATTTGAAACCATAATTTCTCCTCGATACAAAAACCACTGCGGAGTTTCCAACACATCCATGCCCATCTGCTCTATCACTGAATCAGGCATCATTTCAAGTTGCGTTTCACTATCTTTTCTCAATATTTTAACTGCCGTTTTATCGCTGCTCACCAATGACCTCACCGGCAACAATGCACCAGGATCCATTTTGACAGCATCATGCCCCAAGCTCTTTACTAATACCGCTTCGGGACCTTGCAATTCATACTCAATTTCCACTGCCGACAATGGCAAACAAAAAGCCGCCCACAAAAAGAGTTTTAACGATTTTTCAATGATGTTCAAAGAATTTACCAACGACATTGCAAGCCTAAATAAAATATTTCGTGGTTGTAATCAAAAGAAGAGTGGTCAGATTGTCTATCTTCCCAATCAAAATCTAGTATTATTTTTATAATTTTCTTATACAACTCTCTTTCAACTCTAAGTCCCAAACCCACCACAAAATCATCACGATCGATTAAATTATACTCTTGCCCTGAGCTTTTGCTCATAATGGCATTGGGAATAACATCAAACAAACCTACCTCAAATTGATTTTTATATAAAAGCGAAATTGTATTATAATCCATTTCAGTGGCCTCTGAATTATAGTTTCTCAGACATACCGAAAACGTCTGTTGAACATCTGTATCTCGACATTTAAATTGGCTGTTCCATAGTGCTTCCAACTTTAATCCGGTAAGATCCCTTGAATTGCCCAGAAGGCCGTTTTCAAACGATCCCTTATAATCTCTCACTTCCAACTCTAACCCTAAAGCATCGGGCTTGAACCAACTTGCTTTGCCACCATCTATCAAATGAAAACTTGGCTTAAAGCTAAAGAAAAATGGTGGTGAAAACCCGTTCGAATCAGCTATGTCGTATTGAGCTTCCATTTGGAATCTAGAGTATTTATAGAAGGATGGCCTGAAGAAATTAAAGTCATGAGAGTAACCTAACTGAAAATCTGAATATCCATAAGGCTCTGCAATTTGCCTTTCGTAAGACTTCATGTCAAAACTCAGAAACAACGCCGACTTTCCCCAAGGCAACCAACGCCCCTCCCAATTCCCTCTTAATCCAAAGTCTTGCCCAATTGAACTCGACCCCGAAGGATTCACCTCACCATCATTCGTTTGAGAGACATTCGAGTCATAGGCCAAGCCAACATGAGCCTCAAATTTTGCATACTTCCTTTTTGAATCAAAACTCTTAATGTAACGGAGCAACTTACGATGGACGTCGTCGATAATAACAGCGTGAAGAGTAGCATTCGCCTCACTAAGTTGTGCATTTTTCACTTTTAACCAGTCCGTCACCTCGAATTTTAAAGCCTTCGGCTGAAGCCATGGGTCGAGTTCTTCTAAAGTAATTAAACCCTTTGAGCTAGGCCAAGCCAAGAGTTTATCTTCTAAATCTCTAACTCTGAATTGCCCTTCCTCAGTCCGCACAGGAAGAATAAAAACAAACATTCCGATTAAAATTAACACTATTGAATTTAACGAAGACATGCTTTTCAAGACTTAATCGATCCGTAAACGCACAGTGAATACCATGTATTGTATGGAACTCTTCACCTTTCAAGTGTTTACACAAAAATAGGTATTATTTTTTTTTGCAGAATCAAGGTTCTCAATACCATGCCCCGAAACGCTGGAGTGGTGGAATTGGCAGACACCCAGGATTTAAAATCCTGTGCTCATTAACGGGCGTGCGGGTTCAATTCCCGCCTCCAGCACTGTGTTCGTCATAATTTAATTTTTAGAGATAATCCATATTTAGTTCATTATCTTGAATTGACGCCGTTTTGATGTTTTCAAATGTTGACGCTTCCTAGAATGCTGTTTACTTTTTAAATAAACAAAATACAGGATTGTGTTGCCAACACCCTCTCAAAGAAAAGGCCTCAGCTTAAATCAAGCCTTATCAGCCACCATGCCTGATATTGCCAATGAAATGGCTCCTGCTGTTCAGGGAACTTTGAATCGGGTTGGCATGCAGAATGTCGAACTGCCACTATTGGTCATGAACGAAAAAGGAATCACGATGATGGTCCCTGGAAAAATCGACCTTTATGTGGATCTTTCCGACCCAACATCCAAAGGCATTCACATGTCAAGGCTTTATCAATCTGCCATGAATTTATTTGAAAGCGAAACCTTAAATTTCGAAATGATGAACCGAGTTCTAGATCAATTCTTGCTTTCTCATTCAGATATCTCCACTGAGGCAGCCATTAGCGCTAGTTTTGAATGGATGACAAAGCGATCGTCATTGGTTTCAGGAATTGAAGGATGGAGAAGCTATCCTATCAAACTGCATGCCTCTAAAAAACACAACAAGGTGGTCTTTGCCGCAGAAGTTGAAATCATGTACTCCAGTACTTGCCCATGCTCTGCATCTTTAGCACGTCAATTGATCCAAAATCGATTTATAGAATGTTTTCAAGACACACCCTTCATCGAACGCGATGCTCTCGTAGAATGGTTGGGTCTCGAAGATTCAATTTGCGCCACGCCGCACTCACAGAGATCTATCGCGCACGTTAAAGTCAAACTCAACAAACAAGCCTTTAATCCCATCGATCTTGTCAATCAGGTCGAACATGCCCTAGGAACTTCAGTACAGGCCATGGTCAAAAGAGAAGATGAACAAGAGTTTGCCAAACTCAACGGTAAAAATTTGATGTTTTGCGAAGATGCTGCCAGAAAAATTAAAGCAAAGCTCGAAAACTCCGCTTACGAAGATTACCGCTGCGAAGTTCAGCACTATGAAAGCCTACACCCTCACGATGCCGTTGCTATTGTAGTCAAAGGTATTCACGGAGGATTTGTCGCCTAAGTTACTTTTTTTATACCATCACGCCAATGACCGCTAAATCGACACTTATCACTGGCGCCACCCTTGTCAATGAGGGCAAAACTTTCCTCGCTGACCTCCTTATTAAATCGGGGCGAATTGAAAGAATAGATTCCGCTATTTCCCCAAAAATGGCTCAACAGGTGATTGAAGCCGATGGAAAACTGCTCATTCCAGGCATGATCGATGACCAAGTTCACTTCAGAGAACCAGGCTTAACCTACAAAGGTGAAATAGCCACCGAGTCCAAGGCCGCAATTGTCGGCGGCATTACCAGTTATATGGAAATGCCAAATGTGAGACCAGCCACAATAAGCCATGATGCTCTCAGGGATAAATTGAGGCGAGCAGCTCAGGTGTCTCATGCTAACTATGCCTTTTACATGGGAACCACTAACGAAAACCTAGAAGCCATCAAATCCCTACCGCCAAACTTGGCTTGTGGTATTAAAATATTCATGGGATCGTCAACGGGAAACATGCTCGTCGACAACCCTCAAGTCTTGCAAGATTTCTTTAGGCACGCACCCGTATTAATAGCGACTCATTGCGAAGACACACCTTCAATTCAACTATTAGAACAAAAGTATGCCTTGCGCTATGGCGAAAATATTCCCGCCCACTGTCATGCGGAAATCCGATCAGCTGAAGCTTGCTACAAATCATCTAGTCTTGCTGTAGCGTTGGCAAAAGAGTATAAAACCAACCTTCATGTTTTACATATCACTACCGCAAAAGAGCTGGAACTCTTTAGCTCAAACTCTCTTCAACACAAACACATCACGGCTGAAGCTTGCGTACACCATCTGTGGTTCACTCAGGAAGATTACTCCAGACTCAATCACCAAATAAAATGCAACCCCTCTATTAAGCTGGCCTCCGACCGAAATGCAATAAGAGCTGCAGTCATCGATGGACGCATTGACGTTATCGCCACCGACCATGCCCCACATACCTACGAGGAAAAACAAAAAACTTACGCCACCGCCCCAGCTGGATTGCCGCTTGTGCAACATGCCCTACCAATGCTTTTTGATTTGGTCAAACAAGGCATCTTCACTTATGAACAAATCGTTCAAAAAACATCACATCATGTCGCTCAGCGTTTTCAAATTGACAAGAGAGGATTCTTACGCGAGGGCTACTGGGCTGACGTAGTCATTGTGAATCCAAATCAACCTCAACTTGTCGAAACCAATAACCTTTACTACAAATGCAAATGGTCTCCCCTGACCGGACACCTGTTCTCTCATCGGATTGAAACAACCTTTGTTTCAGGCCAGCTCGCATTTCATCAAGGTCATGTCCACGAACCTATTCGTGGGCAACCCTTAGAGTTCACTCGATAAAAACGACCCTCCACTTTCACTCACACCGTTGTTTCTTCAGCCTAATACTGAACTTCAATTTGAAGGACCATCATGCCCAATATGATGCGGCCTGAAATTTAAAATTCGTGGATCGCGAAAATGGCAAAAAAGAAAGAAGGACGACAATACGTTTGGCTCCAATGCACTGAAACGGGAGACCTCAACTATCGCACTGAGGTTAACCTAAAGGGAGGCATTTCTGAGAAACTTCAAAAAGGTTTCAAAAAATACAGCCGCAGACTTAAAAAAATGACCTTGCACAAAGTTAAAAGAAAGTAATCGGCCTGTCCCTAAATTCGACAGGTTGTCTGTTTCGAACTTTCTAGTTTAAATCATTCCATGCTGGGGAGAGTTATCTCAGTAATGTCGCACTCCCCCGCATAAGTACGCTCGAATTTAGAATCTCTTTTTGAAGATTTGAAGCATGTAAAAAGGGTTGCTTTTATTCAAGCAACCCTTTTTTTTATGGGCTATTTTAATATCGATTTTTTATCCATATCTCGGACTGATGAGTCTTTGGATCAATGCTCTTAAGCACCATAGATATTTTATTATCCGAATTCAAAGCTTCCCAATAGCTATTGATCAATTGCTCCTCCGAACCCACCAAAGGCATTAAGACAGGCTCTCCCTTAAAAGATGGAAGTGGATTCCCATCTCCTTCATAAGTGCTCAACATATAGCCTTTGCCCGTGGGAATAACTTCTTTATAAAAAAAGTTGCGATCCGAGTAAGCCTCCATCCCAGAAGCTGCTTTCAAAATGGAAAATGAGTAATAGGGACGTGCTCCGCCAAGTTGAATCATCCCTGTTATGCGCGGCGTGAAGTTTGGACCGTCAGGCTCATGCTCTCTTGATAAAAGCGCCGATTCAAAATTAAAACCCTGATGCAACGATCGATAAACCGTTGAAGTTTGGTCTCCATTTCCAACAAGAAATGACTCATTCCACTCCAACATCACTTCGTAAATCACCAATGAAGGATCTTGCATTTTATTGGCGTCAGCCGCGACCGTCCTCAAAATGCCCTCAGCCCATTCAAAACGACGATTTCTACTGTTCTCGCTTCTACCCATGATCCAATACAACTGAATGAGGCGGCCCGACTCAGCTCGACCCATGATCAAGCCTCGACCTGGATAAGTGTTCTTAACTATTCTTGAATTAAAATTCTCTTCAGCAGTCATACAAGTTCAAAGTTCCAAAAGTAGGCATGTGATAAAAAACAAAACGGGCTCTTGTCAAGCCAGTCTGAATTTTTATCCTAAAAAAAATAGCTTGCCCAGTCCACATCTAAATTCCGCGCTACTTTGATTTTATTTTCCCATTTAATGACAGAGCACGCCCCCTTCAAATGATAACATAACACGGCCCTTACCCCAGTTATCTCGTAGTTTTACAGCAGAAACTTCTATCTCGCCACCAAATCACCCTACTCAAGATTCTGTTCCACCAAAACGCTCATCCCATTTGGTTATTGAACTCTTAAAATAGATTTGAAAATGTTCGGGTAGTTACTTAGGTGAACAAAATGGCAGAAACTGATTTGGATGGTGTTGAGAACGAGAATCTTGAAACTCAAGATTCCAATACGCGTAAACCAGGAGTCTTTGGCGTATTCGCTAAATACTTTCCCATGTTGATGGTTTCACTAGCACTACACCTTATGATCCTTCTCATCATCAGCCTCATACCGACAAGTTCAAAACAAGAAGAGAAAACTGTCGTCATTATCACAGAAATCGTCGAGCAACCTGAACAGGAAGAGAAGCCTGAAGAAATTAAAGAAATTGAACTCACCAAAACTGAAGTCCAAGTTTCTGCTGAAGTTCAAAGCAATGAGGCCGAGTCACAAGAATCTGTCGAAGTTGAGGTTCCCGCAGAGGCCGAATCCGACGTAGATGACGTTCAAGATGAAATCGTCTTATTGCCAGAAACCATTGCCTTTGACTCCACTAATATGGCTATGATCGGATTGAATCTATCTGGTGGAAGTTCGAGTAGCTTGCCATCAGGATACGGCAATCGCACAGGAAAAAATAAAATGAAAGCCATCGGCATGGGCGGTGGTGATAAAATGACTGAAACGGCCGTTGATGCAGCACTCCAATGGCTCGCTCTACACCAAGAAAAAGACGGCAGTTGGATAGCTACAAAATACGAAGGCAAACCCCATGCCAAATCCATGGATGCGGTAACCACCGCTTGCGCTCTCCTTCCCTTTTTAGGTGCAGGTCATAGCGAAACGAGCGGTAAATACAAGACCACTGTCAAAAATGGCATTCGCTATATCAATGATGCTGTAAAAGAAAATTTTGATAAACCTCAATTCGGAAGCAATTATGGCGCATCTTTGATCATCATGGCTTTATCTGAGGCCTCAATTTTTGGATCTTCACCTACAACTAAGAAAAATGCCAATCGTCTAGCTGAATTTTTAATGGACCAGTACATGCAAAGCCCTGGACAAGGTTGGTCTTACACATCACCAGGCAATGACTTTTCTGTATCTGGATGGGTTAGTTTGGGCTTAAAAAGCGCTAAAGCGGCAGAGTTGCCCATTATGAAGGATCCTAAAGCCAAAACAGTTTTTGACGAATACAAAAAATGGATCCCTGTTATGACCAACGACAAAACTGGTCTGGGTTCATATCGACCAGGCCAAGAGGGTTCAACTCACATGACTTGGGTTGGCATGTTTGTAAGGCAAGCCATGGGTTTCAATCCAAAAACTGACCCCTTCCTAAAACTTGCCGCTCAAAAAACCGTAGAATGGGTGGCTAAAGGAAGCCATGTGGGCAAAGAAAAACCTGGTGCTGTTTACGGTATTTACTATGGCACTTTAGCTGCATTTCAACAACAAGGCCCTGCATGGGCCGCATGGAATCCCGCTATGAAGAAAACCTTGGTCGGCTCTCAGCAACGTGGAGATCCGAAAGAATTAGGCGGCTCTTGGAACCCAAGTACAGATCATACTGGTGAAATTGGCGGGAGAGTTTACACAACAGCTCTACATGCCTTGTGCCTCGAAGTTTATTATCGCTACGATATGATGAACTAAGAACAACTAGAGCAGAATTTCATCAGCTTCTCTGCCTCTAAAATCTTTAAACTTCCAAGTAGACGTGGGCGTTTTCTACTTTAACCGCATACGTTTTTAAGCACCAATCCTTATCTTCCGCCAGACATTTTCCAGTACTTAGCGAAAAACTATGCTTGTGCAAAGGACAACTTACTTTAAGTTCTCCTTTTGTATCTCCAATTAGACCACGTGATAGTACCATTTGTTGCTTATGTGGGCATAAATTCTGCGTCGCAAACCACTCTTGATGATCAAAGTTATATATCGCTATCTGATCACCTTGATACTTATAACAAATTCCAGCATTAGCAGGGATATCCTCAACTAAGCCGATTTTCAACCATTCACTCATAAAACTTACCTAAAAAAATTAAATCAAACGGGTTGCGGCTGCCCTCTTTCCAATTGCACTTCAACCCGATCATCAAGGTCATTGGTGTTCACAAAATGTTGATAACGCTTCCTTCTTTCAGGGTTCTCAAAAGTCGTTTTCCATTCACACTGATAAGTATCTACAATGTGCTGCATTTCCCTTTCTAGTTCTTCAGCCAAACCCAAGGAGTCATTTACCACAACAGCTTTTATTTTATCTAAACCTCCTGGCAATTTATTAAGCCATGTCGCCGTTCTCATCAAACGATCTGCTGTTCTCACGTAATACATCAAAAAACGATCAATATACTTGATCAATGTCTCTGAGTCTATGTCAGCAACCAACAAAAGTGCATGCTGAGGCGACATGCCTCCGTTTCCGCAAACATACAAGTTCCAGCCCTTCTCGGTTGCGATAATACCCACATCTTTTCCCTGAGCTTCAGCACATTCGCGCGCACAACCCGAAACGGCAAATTTTATTTTATGAGGAGACCTAAGCCCTTTATAGCGATTCTCTATATCAATCGCCAATTGGGTTGAATTCCCTACACCGTAGCGGCACCACTGCGAGCCCACACAGGATTTTACCGTTCTTAAAGCCTTAGCATAGGCATGACCAGATTCTAAACCCACTTCAGCCAACTCTTCCCAAATAGCTGGAAGATCATTCATGTGCGCACCCAACAAATCAACACGCTGGCCGCCAGTTATCTTACAATATAGATTGTATTTTTTTGCAACCTCACCCATTTTGATCAATTGATCCGGAGTCACCTCTCCACCTGGAACTCGTGGCACCACAGAATAAGTTCCATTGCGCTGAATATTAGCCAGAAAGGCGTCATTGGTGTCTTGAATATGAAACTGGTTAGAGATGTAATCATTGAACGTACTGGCCAACATTGAGGCTACGGCAGGTTTACACACTTCGCAACCTTTACCTTGACCATGTTTAGCCAAAACTTGATCAAAAGTTTCCAACCTTGCTAGCTTAATCATCTCTAACAGTTCTTGTCGCGTGTGCGAGAAATGTTCACAAAGAGACTTGTCCACTGCCACACCGGCCTTCTCCAATTCTGCATTCAACAGATCCGTCACCAAGGTGACACAACTGCCGCATCCGGTTCCGGCCTTTGTGCACTTCTTGATCGCAGACACATCCTGACATCCAGATTGCACGGCACCGACAATTTGACCCTTTGTCACATTCTCACAACTACATATCTGTGCACTATCAGGTAGGCTATCCACACCACCCAAACTATCCTCACCTGTACCCTTGAATACCAAAGCTTCCAATTGTTCCGGCAAAACGATTTCATTTTGGTACAACTGCAACAAGCGGCCATAATCAGCAGCATCACCTACTAATATCGCCCCCTTTAGCGTATTATTTTTCTTACATACTGTTAGTTGTTTGTATATTCCAGTATGGGTATTTTTCACCTGCAAATTCTTGATGCCTTCGCCTTCAAGAAATGGATTTCCAATACTCGCTACGTCAACACCCATCAGCTTTAATTTCGTCGACATGTCAGCGCCATTAAAAGCTCTACTTGCCCCCATAATATGAGTTACAGCCGTCTCAGCCATGGCGTAGCCAGGAGCAACCAATCCATAAATCATCTCTTGAAACAAGGCACATTCACCAATGGCATAAATATCATGATCGTTTGTTAACATATTGTTATCTACAACAATCCCTCCCCTTGACCCCACTTCCAAACCTATCGATTTTGCCAATTCATCTTGAGGGCGTATCCCTGCAGATACAACCACCATGTCCACATAGATAGACTCATGGTTTGCAAACCTCATGCCCTCTACGTTGGTTTCACCTATAATTTCTTCAGTGCCCCGATTCATCAAAACGTCCACGCCAAGGCTTTCTATTTTTGATACTAAAATCTTTGAGCCTTCCTCGTCAATCTGGCGCGGCATCAATCTCGATGCGAACTCCACCACACTGGTTTTCAACTTCATATCGACCATTGCCTTTGCAGCTTCCAAACCCAAAAGCCCTCCTCCAATCACAGCCGCACTCTTACTTTTACGACCATAAGCCATAATCGCTTCAAGATCATCTATGGTTCGATAAACAAACACACCCTGCTTATCTATGCCCGGCACTCTAGGAACAAAGGGAACTGACCCCGTTGCCAAAACCAGTTTATCGTATTTGTAGACATTGTCTCTAGAAGTTTTAATAACTTTTCCCTCTCGATCTATATCTATGACCTTCTCATCTATGTGCAACTCCACGCCGTGATCCTCATACCACTGTCGTGGCGAAAGACTCAAATCATCGGCTGACTTTCCAGCAAAGAATTCACTTAAATGAACTCTATCGTAAGCAACCCGAGGCTCCTCTCCAAACGCAATTAAATTGAACTTATGTTGCCAATTATTATGCTCAACAAATTTCTGCAGGAACTTAAAGCCCACCATCCCATTGCCGATGACGATAATATTCTGCATAAAACTTCGATAAAAAAAGAGAGATCTCTCTCATAGCAATCAACGTGCCTAAATAATCATTTCAGATTATATGGCATAGAAATGGAATTTTACCTTAAAAACACCTTAATTATCATCAAATTTGTATCGCTATGCTTTTTTTATTGACAATTTTGAATCAATTTTTATAAGTCATCAACTTTAAATCACTTTTACTCATTGATCATTCTTTTAGTGATTTCTCGAATGGTCTTTTCTTTGAGTTCAATAGTCTCAGCTTGCTCAAAAATTTCAGTCAAAGGCTCACTTGCAAAAACTATCTCATCTTCGTACAACAACTTGCACTCCAAGCATTCACCAAGATGTTCATCAATTTCAAGTTTCAAATCTATCGGCAAGGTATCATCAATATAGTCAAACAAGCACTCTTCGAAAATCTTACAATTCATCGCCTTGATTCTAAACATTTGGATTTGGAAGGATTATTCCAACACATTTTCTGATTCAACATATTTCCATAGCTTTTGCATACAAATAGGAATATTTTTCACGACACTAGCCATGCTTTTATCAGAAGCATCGTCTGATATCACTTTAAAAATGCTTAAATCAACACTGGTCCTCTTTGCGGCTAAAGCAATCGCGTAGCCTTCCATATCTACTAAATCTGCATATTGTGAATACTCCGCTCTTTTTTCATCATCGTGAACGGCAGTGCCCACCGTTAACAATCTATTCTTTTCATCATCTATTTGAATATCATCAAATTCACGACAGAAAGGATGATGGTCTTCTCTAGACAGGCAATGGCCCACTTTGACAATATCTCCTAAAACGAACTGATTTACCAAGGAACCTGCCACACCTAAATTGAACCAATTCAAATAACAGAACTTTGATAAATAACCCATCGAATAAGCGGCTTGAATAGGCCCAATCCCAACAATTGCCAAATCCGTTCTGCCCCTACGAAAACGTTCTACTCCAAATTCTGATTCTAACTCAGACCATCCCCCCGTCTGCAAGATGAGTTTAGCTTCAAGCTTTGAGGCTATTAGAATACAGTTTTTAGGACTCATCGTTACTCGGGTGGACATTTCCGTTTGGATACAAGACTACAGCGCAGTTAAAAATCACCATGCTAGAACATCTTAAACACATTATTAACAGACAACAAGGCTACGTCGAACTTCGTTTTCACGAACATCAGTCTAATGCCATCACCTCCCAAAAAGGCCGTATCGACCAAGCCTCAAGTAATCTTCAACAAGGCGTTGGCGTCCGAGTTCTAGAAAATGGCGCGTGGGGATTTTCTAGCACGTCGCAATTGGAAACACAACACATTCAAAAAGCCATCGACATTGCGCGTGAAGCGGCAATTGAACTTAGCAAATCTCGAAAACACAAAAGTCTCGGACTTCAAAATGTTAAGTTGAGTCAACAGCATTACATTGATGCTTCCTACCGCGAACTTCTAGATTTGCCTTTTGAAGAAAAAATCAATCAAGTCATACGTTCTGAGCATGAGCTACAAAGTCGAAGCAAGAAAATCCATACCGCAAAAGTACAATACAGCGAAATATTTGAACATAAAATCATCGTCACTAGCGATGGCGCCGCATGTTCACGCAAACTCGTTCGACCTGAATTCAAAGCCACCGCTTTCGCCGGCCAAGGAGAAAACCAATTGGTCGCAGGCAAAGGAGTTGGTGTCACTGGTGGTTGGCGCTGTTTATTTGACCACCAAAGTTGCATACACCTCATCGAAAAGACGGCCAAAGAAGCTATCGATTTACTCAAAGCCAAGCATGTTGAAGGCGGTAGAAAAACCGTCATTCTATCACCTTCTTTAGTGGGATTGCTTTGCCACGAAGCCATTGGACACACCGTGGAAGCGGATTTTGTTCAAGCCGGCAGTATCGCAAATGGAAAACTAGGCCAAGATATAGCCTCGCCACTGATCACCCTTTGTGATTCTGGGATTCCTCCTTACTCAGGTGGCCCTGGGGGCTACCTGCCTTTCGATGACGAGGGCGTTGATTGCCAAACCACCACGATCATCGACAAAGGAAAACTAAACGCTTACCTTCACGATCGCGAAAGTGCGAAAGTATTCGGAGTCGCCCCTAAGGGAAATGCCCGTGCTTGGCATTATAGCGATGAACCCCTCATTCGCATGACCAACACTTATCTGCTTCCAGGCGATCAAAATTTAGAGGACATGATAGCGAGCACTCCCAATGGTCTTTTCATCACCGGCGCAGGCAACGGACAAGCAGACGCCACCGGCGAATTTATGTTCGGCGCAAGCTCGGCCTATGAGATCATAGATGGAAAAATTGGCAAGATGTTCAAAGAGGTCACCTTAGCCGGAATCGCTTTTGATGTCTTAAAAACCGTCGATGCCGTTTCCAAAGACTTCGAGTGGGATCTAGGAGCAGGCTATTGCGGCAAAGGGCAGCCCGCAAAAGTTGATGCAGGTGGACCTTACCTTCGTTGCCAACTCAATGTTGGAGGTCGATGATTTTGTTAGATCCCCTAAACACACTCAACACATTAGAGCATGCCTGCCAGCTCACACTCGAATTAGCTACAGCTCAAGGCGCTGAAGCCTTTGTCAGCGTCAGTCATGGCATTCAGTCAAAAATCGCCTTCGAAAAGAACGACTATAACCTTGCCACGCACCACGATGGCATAAACATCTCCATGTCCCTACACAAAGACCAAAAGTCTGGCAGCGTCACCATCAATACCTTTGATCACCGTTCCATCGAAGCCGCCGTGTCGCGATGTCTGGAACTCTCAAAATTCTCAATTCCCGATCCCTATTTAGGACTCGCCCCAAAAGCCGACTACATCGATTTACCCATGTTTTTCGATCAAAGCATCGTCAATAAAAGCATGAAAGAGCTCAAGGATCTCACCACCCTCCTCATCGACCTAAGCACTCAAGACTCGCGTGTCCTTTTAGATGCCGCTCATGTTGAAAAATCCATCTCGTTCAGAGTCATCGGCAACACAAGAGGCATGTTTGCCAGAGATTACAATGCCAGCCTAAACTGGTTTTTGATGGGAATGGCAAAAACAAAAGACGATCTGACCTCCATTGAATACCATGGTGATTTTGCCCACAACACCCTGTCTTTGGAACGCGACATTGCTCACACCTGTGAGCAATTTAAACATAAAGTTCTGGCTTATTTAAATGCCAAAACTGGAGAATCCTATCATGGATTGGTGCTTTTGCCACCTTGTTTAACTGAAGAATTCATCTTAGATCCAGTGATTTTTCATCTCAAAGGCGGCAATATCATGGATGGCAAAAGTAGGTGGGAACACAAGCTTAATCAACCCATCACCCACGTTAATTTAAACATTGAAGACCATCCTCATGATACAGAATTAAGAGGCTGCACGGCTTTTAGCGGCGAAGGCATCGCAACTAAAACCATGAGTATTGTTACCCATGGGGTAGCCAAAGCTGAGTTCGACAGTGTCTACACCGCTAATCGACGCAAAACACAACCCTCTGGCAACGGCTCTGGCCCGCACTCCGCCGTCATCGCAGCTGGAAAACAATCATGGAAAAAGATGATCGATCTAGATCAACCCATCATCATTCCCGCACGCTTCTCTGGAAATCTTGATCCTTTGAGCGGAGATTTTTCAGGAATAGCCAAAGGCGCCCAATTGTACAAAAATGGCGTTCATCATGGCTGTCTTAAAGAAACCATGATCGCTGGAAACGTCTTTGACATGCTGACCAACTGCCCAACTTTCAGCTCCGAACGTGAATCAGATTTTGGTTACCATCGTCTGCCCTATGCCCTAGTTGATAACGTCGCGATAACGTCATCTTAAATTACTGATTTTCAATAACTTATAATCTATTTCTGCATAATTTCCAAGGTCAACACTGGCTCTTTGGAAAATTGCGTTACATTGGCCCAAATATCAAATTCAACCACGGTCAGTTGACCAATTAAGTAGTCTATTATGAAGATTTTATTTATGAGCGAAGAGCACTCCGTTAAGCGCAAGCTTGCGGCTCAAATTGCTCATCACCTTGCAGAAGACAAAGCTGAGATTTATCAGGTGAAAACGGCTTTTGACCCTATCGATCATCAAATGCAATCTGTCTTAGAGGAAATTGAAATTCCTTATAACGTTGACAACATCCGCACCGCAAATGATTTATCCAATGAACCTTATGACATCATCATCATGCTGTGCAAGTGTTTTCGTCGCAAAATGTTATCTTTTAGTAGCTTTCCCGCCATCTTATTTTGGCCCATTGACAACCCTGTCAGACGAGGTTCTGCACCGCATCAGATCCAGCAAGCTTTAAGAAAAACGAGGGATGATTTAGTTCATCGCTTGCGTCACTTTTTTGAAGACGGCTACTTAGATGCTTTCCAACGCCAAGGCAACCAGCTTTACGACCTACTAAACGACCATAGTCAAGGTGTCATCAGGTTCAATCGCGAGGAGATTATCATCGCCGTCAACGATCAAGCGTTGCACCTATCAGGTTACGATCACGAATCCATCATCGGAAAACCGCTGCATTTTCTCATCACCGATGACACCGTCAGCAGATATGCTCTCGCCGTCACTGATGAAGGCGTTGCTTTTCGTCAGACAGATCTTAGATTGAAACGCGTCGATAAAGAGCTGGTTAAAGTTCGAGCCACTTTCCGCGCCTTAACAAAAGATCGTGGACAAGGAGGCTATCTATCTTTTGAAGAAAGTAGGGATGAACCGCTCATTCAACCCATGGAGGGAACTCGTGGATTGGATCGATTGAGTTGGGATAGAGTCGAGGCCTCACTAAAACAGGCTTCTGGCAATCGCACAAAAGCAGCTCGAATCTTAGGTGTCGGACGTGCAACTTTTTACCGTTTCCTTGAACGTGAAAAAATGCAAGGCCGCACTCCTAAAACTGATCTTGTCTAAAGCTTTAGCACTAGATGGCTTTCGATATCGAATTGCTCAAAGAGCGTTTAAAAGTTCTTTTGTTTCGAGACCGAGCGCTATCTGAGCTATTCCCTTTAGCCGCCAATCTGGAAAGAGCCAAATTCAGCCGAGCTCGGTTACTCGCTCATATCGCCTTAGAAAATAATCAAGACCCGAATCTCGCACTTGAAGCAGGACTCGGACTGGAATTGGTGCACTTGGCCACGCTTATCCATGACGATGTCATCGATGATGCCGACTTGCGCCGTGATAAAAAAAGTTTTCGCAGCGTGAGAGGTGACCGTGGCGCGATCCTCTTTGGAGACTATCTGTTCAGCAAAGCCGTCCACCAAATTCAAAGTACACAAAACTCAGATTGCGCCCGATTGTTTACCCATCGAGTTTTTGACACCTGTCGTGGCGAGAGCATTCAAGACCTCATGCTCACTTGGGAAGACTCCACTCCTACTGACGCCTTACTTGAGGAAGCAGCTCTGGGCAAGACCGGTGCCTTGTTTTCATTTTGCACCGAAGCTCCGTTTTGGTTCTCAGCTTTTGATTCAAAAGTTAGAGAAAAAGCTGGGCAAGTCGGATTTTTATTCGGCTTGGGCTTTCAATTGGCCGATGACTTGCTAGATCTAGCAGGAGACACCGTGAATATGGGCAAAAAAGCAGGAAACGACCTGCTAAAAAACACCATGACGCTTCCGCTTTATTACCTCATGCAAGAAAAGAAACTCACTTGGCAAGAACTCAGAAACACTTACTCAACTAATCTTGAACAAATGAAACATGATTTCTTTGAAGGTCAAAGCTACCCAAAACTACTTCAAAAAATTGAGTCCTCCTATACGGAGCTTTCACAACTAATCCAATGGTTGGAGAGTCAGGGAGTCACTATCAGAGTCACTGCTGAGAAATTTTGGGAAAACTATGTTGTAAAAAGAATGTCGACACTGATGGATTTAAAACCAAGTCAGATCTAATAAATCCCCATAGACCATAACAACAAATCTAAGTTTTATCCTAAAAAAGCCCCCCAAAATTGATGTCTAGCAGAAATGGTCATCACTTTACGATGCTGCGCCCCTCATCATAGACCGTCGATCCCAATCGGAGACTTCGCATTGAGACCCATATCAAAATACGCTCGTCCACAAAAACAAGGACTCTACGATCCCAAGTACGAAAGCGATGCTTGTGGTGTAGCTTTCGTTGCCAACATCAAAGGCGTTGCCTCAAACGATATTGTACAGCAAGGCTTAAAAATGTTATGCAACCTCGAACATCGAGGAGCCTCAGGAGCTGATCCAAAAACTGGAGACGGTGCCGGCATTTTAATTCACACTCCGCACCGTTTCTTAAAAGAACTGCATGGCAACTTATTGCCAGAGGCCGGTCTCTACGGTGTTGGCAATGTGTTCCTTCCAAAGGAAACTGAAGAAGCAAAGCTCATCAAAGCTACCGTAGAAAAGAGTTTTAATCACTGCGGCTTTAAAGTTCTAAATTGGAGAAAGCTGGAAGTCGACAACAGCGATTTGGGAGAAGGCTCGTCTATTTGCGAACCCGACACCGAACAAGTCATTGTCGTCAGTGACAAACATCAAAAAGACTCACTTGAATTACAGCTCTTTAGAGCCAGAAAGAGAGCCGAAAATGATGTGCGAGCGCTTACTATAAGTGGGAAAGTAACCTTTTACATTTGCTCTTTGTCTTCTAAAACTTTGGTTTACAAGGGCATGTTTCTTTCCTACCAACTAAGAGAGTACTACCAAGACTTAAAAAACAGCTCCATTGAATCTGCCGTGGCGATGATCCATCAAAGGTTTTCGACCAATACTTTTCCAGCTTGGCGTTTATCTCATCCATTTCGCTATATTGCACATAATGGTGAGTTCAACACCATCGAAGGCAATGTAAATATGATGAAGGCCAGAGAGTATCTCATGGCATCAGATAAACTTGGCAAAGAGGGCATAAAAGACTTGCGCCCTATTTTCGAGGAAGGTCTTTCAGACTCAGCAGCTTTTGATTGTGCTCTAGAAGTCCTACTGCACACTGACAGAAGCTTACCACATGTATTGGCCATGATGGTTCCAGAAGCATGGGGTTCAAGAAAACACATGAACATGGACAAAAAAAGTTTTTACCAGTACCATGCAAATTTAATTGAACCCTGGGATGGACCCGCCACGATCACAGCCTGCAATGGCAGTCAAATCGCGGCTATACTGGACCGAAATGGTCTGCGCCCCGCTCGTTACTGCATCACAAAAGACGATCGTATCGTTTTTGCTTCGGAATCTGGAACATTGCCTATCGACGAAAAAGACATCGTTTACAAAAGTCGCCTTTGGCCAGGAAAAATGATCATGATAGACATGGACAAAGGAACGTTCCAAGAAGACGATGAAGTCAAACAAAGCTTTATTAATTCAAAACCCTACAAAAAATGGCTGGACAAAGGAATGATCGAATTGGCCGATTTGCCCGACCCCATTGTTCCTCCAAAACCCCTTCACCAAGGCCTCAAAAAATTTCAACGAGCCTTTGGCTACACAGAAGAAGGGCTAAAAACCCAAATAGCCGAAATGTGTTTACAGGGCATTGACCCCGTCGGCTCTATGGGCAATGACGCTCCATTGGCAGTATTGTCTAGATTGCCCAAACCGCTCTACCACTATTTCAGACAACGCTTCGCTCAGGTCACCAACCCTCCTATCGACCCAATTAGGGAAGAACTCGTCATGGGTTTGCCCACCTACTTTGGAGCACCCTGGAATATTTTCGAAGAGGGACCACAATACTGCAAACAACTTAGGATCGAAAATCCCATCTTAAGCAATTACGAACTGGAGCAGATTGCCCAAAGTAATGATGAACATATCAAAGGCGTCACACTATCCATGCTTTTTAGAGCTGAAGGCGGTGAAAAATCGCTTAAAGACAGCTTGCAAAAGCTATTTGAAACCGCCGCCAAAAAAATTGAGGAAGGCTACAATGCCCTCATATTGTCCGATAGAAATATGGATGAGACCATGGCTCCAATCCCTGCAGCTCTGGCCCTATCTGGTTTACATCACTATCTGATAAGAAACGATCATCGTGGCAATGTGGGACTTATCGTCGAAACAGGTGAAGCCCACCTTGTTCACGACATGTCCGTATTAGTTGGCTATGGGGCCCATGCCGTCAACCCTTACCTTGTATTTGAGTCTATACGCGAGTTGAGAAACAACGGAGTTTTGCCTCCAGCTCAAAATTCCAACGAGGACGACTACGAAGACATTTGTGCTACTTATGATCGAAATTACCTCAAAGCCGTGAATAAAGGCCTACAGAAAATCATGTCCAAAATGGGCATTTCCACACTGCGATCCTATCGTGGCGCTCAAGTTTTTGAAGTCATCGGTTTCTCACAAGCCCTCGTAGATGAATACTTCACAGGCACCACAACACAAATTGAAGGCATTGGCTTAAAAGAACTCTGCGAAAGCACTCTAATGAAACATAGGTTGGCTTTTGAAACTCAACCCGACTCCAACCGTCAGCTCGATTGGGGTGGTGACAATAAATGGCGTCCTACAGGTGAACATCATTTGATGAACCCTGAAAGCATCAGCCTCGTTCAACATGCCGTTCGCTCTGGAAGCTATGATACCTTCAAGCAATTCACCAAAAAAATTGATGATCAAAGTTTCTTCTTATCCACCATACGCGGCTTGTTGAAATTCAAAAAACTTCGCAGCCCCATCCCCATTGGAGAAGTGGAACCCATTTCGAGTATCGTAAAACGTTTCTGTACAGGAGCCATGAGTTTAGGCTCTATTTCGACTGAGGCACATGAAACATTGGCCGTCGCCATGAACAAGCTCGGTGGTAGATCCAATACCGGTGAAGGTGGAGAGGATGAGCGTCGTTACACGTTAGATACAAATGGCGACAATCGCAATTCATACATCAAGCAAGTCGCTTCAGGTCGTTTCGGAGTCACTCCTTATTACTTAGCCAATGCTCAAGAGATACAGATCAAAATAGCGCAAGGAGCAAAACCCGGTGAAGGTGGACAATTGCCTGGACATAAAGTTGATAACTATATCGCGAAATTGAGACATTCCGTACCAGGAGTTTCTCTCATTTCGCCCCCTCCTCACCACGACATCTATTCCATTGAAGATTTGGCGCAGCTCATTTATGACCTCAAAAACAGCAATCCAAAAGCAGACATCAATGTAAAACTTGTTTCTGAAGCTGGAGTGGGAACTGTAGCCGCTGGTGTAGCTAAAGCCCATGCTGAGATCGTCACCATTGCAGGACACGACGGCGGCACCGGTGCCTCGCCACTGTCTTCCATTAAACATGCTGGCGGACCTTGGGAATTAGGACTCGCCGAAACGCATCAGACTTTAGTCCTCAATAATTTGAGAAGTCGTATCCGCGTTCAAGCCGATGGCCAAATGCGCACAGGTCGCGATGTGGTTATTGCCGCATTGTTAGGAGCCGAAGAGTACGGTTTTGCCACCATCGGCTTAGTTGCGATGGGCTGCATCATGATGCGAAAATGTCACATGAACACTTGTCCTGTCGGCATCGCGACTCAAGACAAGCGTCTGATCCGCTACTTTAAAGGACAGCCCGCCCATGTGATCAATTACTTCACTTTTCTTGCCATGGAAGTGAGAGAAATCATGGCTGAGTTGGGGTTTAGATCCATCACAGAAATGATCGGCAAAACTGAATTCTTAGAGGTCGATGACTCTCGCCGTCAATGGAAATCGCAAGGACTAGATTTAAACAGGATTTTGCATAAGGTTGAAGCTCCAAATGGATCTAAACCGTATTGTGTTGAATCTCAAAATCACAATTTAGAACATATTCTAGACCAAGAGCTCATTAAACAGTCGCTTACAGCCATTGAATCTGGAACTAAAATCAACATCGAATCTAAAATTTCTAATGCAGACCGCACTGTAGGCACAATGCTATCTGGTCGCATTGCGGCTAAATACGGTGAAGCTGGCTTGCCCGACAACACCATCAACGTCACTTTCAATGGCATCAGTGGTCAAAGCTTTGGTGCTTTTCTAGCTAATGGCGTCAGCTTCAAACTTTGTGGTGAGGCAAACGATTACCTTGGAAAAGGCATGAGCGGTGGACTCATCGTGGTGCGAAAATCTAAAGACAGCGCCTTGGTCACCGATGAAAACTGGATTGCAGGAAACACCCTCCTATACGGTGCGACAGGCGGTAAGGTTTTTATTTCAGGCCGTGCTGGAGAACGCTTTGGCGTGAGAAATTCCGGCGCTACCGCAATCGTGGAAGGAGTTGGTGACCATGGCTGCGAATACATGACGGGAGGCATCGTTGTCGTGCTCGGTCATACCGGGAGAAACTTTGCCGCTGGCATGAGCGGAGGCGTAGCCTATGTCATGGATCCCGATCGATTGTTTTCAAGGAGATGCAATCAAGGTATGGTTGACATTGAACATATTCAAGACGACGACTTCGATCAACTCAAAATCTTAATTGAAGAGCACTATCATCACACCGACTCTCCAAAGGCAAAAGCTATCTTGGAACATTGGGATGATCAGAAAAAGCAATTCGTCAAAGTCATGCCTCGAGAGTATCGACGCATCCTCGCTCAATTAGAAAAAAGTAATTAAGGAGCTACCATGGGAGATCCTAGAGGATTCTTAAAACACGAACGTGAAATCTCAAAAATGCGCCGTCCGCTTGAACGCATTGGCGATTGGAATGAACACTACGTCCCTTTAGAAGACGAGAAAAAACGCACGCAAGGCAGCCGTTGTATGGATTGCGGCGTTCCTTTTTGCCAATCGGGCTGTCCGCTCGGAAATTTAATTCCAGATTTCAATGATCTCGTTTACCGTGGTCAATGGGAAGAAGCCATCCGCACTCTGCACGCGACAAATAACTTCCCTGAATTCACTGGAAAAATCTGTCCTGCTCCATGCGAAAATGCCTGTGTCCTCGGTGTTATAGAACCTCCCGTGACCATCAAGCAGATGGAAAACTCCATCATTGATCGCGCTTTTGAAGAGGGGTGGGTGACACCACATCTACCGTTAAAAAGAACTGGCAAAAACGTGTCCATTGTTGGGGCTGGTCCAGCCGGTTTAGCCTGCGCACAACAACTCAATCGCGTAGGACACAAAGTCACCGTATACGATCGCAGTCCAAAAGCCGGTGGACTTCTCCAATGGGGTATTCCAGCCTATAAATTGCGCAAAGAAGACGTGCAACGCCGTGTGAAAATATTGGAACAAGAGGGCATTGAATTTGTCTACAATTGCCATGTCGGCAAGGACGTCACTTGGAAAGAATTGCAAAAAAAATCAGATGCTCTTGTCATCGCCATTGGAGCGGAAAACCCCAGAGACTTAGGCCACGTGCCAGGACGCGAAGCTGATGGCATTCACTATGCCATGGAGTTTCTACCTCAAAACATCTCTAGAGTCTACGGCGAGCGCCCTTGGAACACGGAAAAAGAAATCAAGGCTACAGGTAAAAACGTGATTGTCATTGGTGGTGGCGATACAGGCAGCGACTGCATTGGCACTTCATTGCGCCAAGGTGCGAAATCAGTCACCAATTTTGAATTGCTGCCAAAGGCTACCGATGAACGCACCGCATCAAACCCATGGCCACAGTACGCACGTGTCTATCGAGTGTCCAGCTCTATGGAAGAAAATTTTGAGAGTGGAGGAAAAACAATCTATAGTATTGCTACAAAAAAATTTATCAGCGATGAACATGGTAAATTAAAAGCGGTGCTCACCGTTGACGTGGATTGGATTCCAGACGGCAATGGTCGTCCACAGCTCACTGAAGTTCCTGGCAGCGAAAGAACATGGGACGCTGAACTCGTCTTACTCGCTATGGGCTTCCTTGGACCCATGCAGCAGTCCATCGTTGCTGAACTCGGATGTGAGCTAGACGTTCGCAGCAATTTAAAAAGCGATGACGCCAACAAGATGACTAGCGTTGAAGGCGTTTTTGCAGCCGGTGACTGTCGACGTGGGCAGAGCCTCGTTGTCTGGGCCATTGCTGAAGGTCGTGAAGTCGCCTCAAATGTAGATACTTATCTCATGAAACGCCCCTCATTGCTTCCACGTGTAAGGCTAACTCCCTATCGCTATTAGAGCAGTGTGCCAGCGTCTTGACGGTCGCTGAAAAAATACCATAATTTTCAATGCCCCTATCGTCTAGTGGCCTAGGACGCAGGACTCTCAGTCCTGAAACCGGAGTTCGATTCTCTGTGGGGGTACTTTTATTAGAATGCACGCTAGCTTCGTGAAAAAATACCTGCATTCAACTCGCATCCATCACATCAAAATGGGCGACAAAAAACTCAATGGCAAGCAAGCGCATTAAATTTTAAAAATTAAAATTTTTCATCACAGCGATGAAACCACTTAAATTCTTTATTTGCTCACACCTAGACCAATCTAAGTTATTTTTAAAATGGCCGAGTGCCCATAGCTCAGTTGGTTAGAGCGCACGACTCATAATCGTTAGGTCCTCGGTTCAAGTCCGAGTGGGCGCACTTGATCTATCTATAAAATGACAATATTTCATATTAGATAGTGGTCTTGATTGAATGATCGCATGGTTATAGGTTCTTTTTAAACGATTCCTTGCTTGCCAAGATATGTGCTCAAAATGGTGGTTCATGTCTGCTGATACCGAAAAAACACTTATCTTGAGGATTCAGGAAAAAAATCCTGATGCTTTCGAAGAGCTGCTCAGAAATTTCGGCAGTCGATTGCTGAGAGCAGCTTTCTGTATGTCAGGCAATCAAACTGATGCTGAGGATTTAATTCAAGAAACCTTCATGCGTGCCTTTAATGCCGCAAATCAGTTTGAAGGCAAATCTGCTATCTACACTTGGCTGTACGGGATTATGCGCAATGTCCATCTCGATCGTTTAAGAAAAAAAATGAGAAGTCCAAAGCATGGTAATCTTGAAGATGTGGAGGTGATAGACTCTCGTAAGTTTAGAGAAGACACCAAAGTCGAGGTCATTCGGCATGAAATGGGCCAACTGGATCGCGGCACAGCTGAAGTGATCAAGATGCGTTACTTCGACAAATTATCCATAGAGGAAATTGGAGAGAAACTCGGTTTAGCTCCAGGTACAGTTAAGTCGCGCTTATTTCACGCACGCAATAAACTAAAAGAACGAAAAAATTTAATCGACTTGATGGGCTTATAAAAAACGAGAACGAAGAGCCGGTAAAGTTATGGGTGCACTTTCTCCTAGAATAGCGCCTACAGTTGAATTAATCATTTTCCCCTCATTTGATTCGGAAAAAGTCAACCCATTCTTTACCGGCTCCTCGTTTCCTCCTACATCAGACTGGATAAGGCTCTAGCTAAAATTGGCTGTAATTTTGACTTATCCCAACCCTGTTTCTGAGTGAAATCCATCAACATGCCACATTCTTTGGCATCTAGCACCCCATCTTTCATGACCATCTTGCACATGTCCACAAACAGCTCTTCAGCATCCAAATGGAGTTGCAAGTCGTTCTGACGCCTTGCCATGGTTTCTGCAATTTGATGGATCACTTTGCTTTCCAATTTTGCATTCATCTCAACCAAAAATTTAGCCTCATCCCGCTGCATCACGCCATCGGCCATCGCGAGATCATAAAACATCATCATTTGTTCATTGATCACATTTTTTTGAATACGCTGAGCTTCCTGATTTAATATCTTTCGAGCTAAATTTATATCAAGCTTAATGACCGCAGCAATTTCATCGAGCATCGTCATCTCTTCGACAGTGAGTATGCCATCTGATAGAGCTTCCGATGCCAAATAAGTGTAAAACACTTTTACTTCATTTAAATAACTTTGAAAAGACAAAGCTTTCAATTTGTCGTTTAGCATTTTCTTCACATTATAATCAAGAAAGGAAATTCCTGAGGCGGCTTTGTGTCCAACCAAACATTTTCTTTGAATGGGTGAGGTATAAGTTTGTTCATCATTCAGGATATAGGCTCCAAGTGATTTTTCAAAATGAAAATGATCCTTCAATGCAGTCTGTTCTTTGGACGACACATTCACCATCAATACATGCCACTCTTCTTCTGGAATATAGGTAAAGTAACCATCGTTGATGATGTAATAAAATAACGTCAGCGCAATACTCTCTGGCACATGCAAATGAAGGGCTTCAGCTTTTGCCGTCTGGAGCATAGTTTCCAAAGTCACCTCCAATTGGCACAACTCCTTCTCCATTGCCGTCATGCCAGAAAAGTGATTGGCCGCAATTTCCTTTTGAACTGACAGCACATGGCTGCGAAACCGGATTTCCTCTTCAAATTCTTTTAGCCTTGATTCTAAACGCAAGATCGATTCCTCTGACCGTTCTCCAGGTTGATCACGAAAACGCTCCAATTCACGGCTGAAATGCTGTTGTCGCTCTTCACATTTCTTAATGACTTTTTCTATATGCGACATTTGTCTTGAATGGGCTTGCAAATCTTCCTTGTGATTCTTTTTAAAATCGAATAGTTTTTGAATCAACTCCTCACGCACTTCCAAATAGGCTCGCTCTAAATCATGCTTCTTTTTTAACGCCATGATCTTTCGACAATACACCCATAATCTATGACGGTCTAAAAATTCATCCACTCTCTCAACAATGACTGAGGATACGGAAAGAGAGCCCAAGCGAGCCTCTTCACGTTTTGGATGAAAACGAGTGTGCACATAAGAGACGATCTCACTATCATGATGACGGTCTCGGCTTACTTTTTCTTGTGGTGGATCAATCAGAGTGTTCATAGCGTCTAATTCTAACAAAAGTGGGGTGCTCTTTTGTCGGGACGAACAACTCGTAGGTTCAAAAAAAAATAAAAAAAAAGCCTCTTACTAGAAGAGGCTTATAAAAATACGATCCTGATTGAAGCTAAATTGCTACAGAGCCTCGTTCTCCAGTGCGGATTTTAATGGCTTCTTCAATGGGCAGCACAAAAATTTTGCCATCTCCAATCGCCCCACCACCGGGCGCTCTAGCGCCTTTTTCTATAGCTTTGCAGATAGGTTCTACAAACTCATCGTTACAAGCGATTTCCAATTGAATTTTAGGATTGAGCTTCACCTCAAATTCTTGTCCGCGATAAATTTCTTTATGACCCATTTGTTCGCCATAACCACGTACTTCAAATACCGTGATGCGACGAATTTCACTGGCTCTAAGCTCTGCCATAACATCATCTAGCCGTTCAGGCTTAATCATGGTGATGATCATTTTCATAATTTTACCTACCTATTAAATTAAAGGATACCTGCATTGCCAGCAAAATTTGGATAGGCCTCTGCACCATGCTCACCTTCATCCAAACCTTCAACCTCCTCTTTCTCATCAACTCGAACACCGAGAAGAACCTTGATGAGACCAAAGAAGACAAAACTAAAAATCATTGTGAATGCAACCACACTGAACGCACCCTTTAGTTGAGTTAACAATTGAGTGGCACTGGCCTTCTCTCCAAATAATCCAACCGCAATCGTACCCCATATGCCACAAACCAAGTGAACCGAAATGGCTCCAACTGGGTCATCCACTTTGATTTTATCAAAAAACTGAACCGAAAAAATCACGAGAACACCCGCTGCAGCACCAATCAAAATAGCACTGGCAGGGCTCATTTGATCCGCTCCGGCTGTGATGCCCACCAAACCAGCTAAAGCTCCATTTAAAGCCATACCAAGATCGGGACGTTTAAAAATAATCCAAGTAAAGATGCTGGCTGAAATTACACCTGCTGCTGCTGCCAAATTGGTGGTCACCAATACGAGTGACGTCACAGCAGGATCAGCACTGAGCACAGAGCCACCATTAAAGCCAAACCATCCCAGCCACAGCAAGAAAGCACCAATTGTAGCTAATGGCATATTGTGTCCTAAAATTGGTCTAATTTTTCCATCAGCACTATATTTTCTCAAACGAGGTCCCAACAAAAATGCGCAAACCAGAGCAGCAGAGCCTCCAACAGCATGCACCAAAGTGGAGCCCGCAAAATCGTGGAAGCCGGCCTCACTTAGCCAACCACCACCCCATTGCCAATAACCCGTGATTGGGTAAGAAATGGAAACCAAGAGTGCCGAGAAAATCAAAAAAGGCGCTAACTTGACCCTTTCAGCAACGGCACCGGAAACAATTGTCGCCGCGGTTGCAGCAAACATCGCCTGAAATAAAAAGTCTGTCCAATAGGTGTAGCCACCACTAGCGTAATCAGCCGTGTTGCCATTTTCTGGGTTTGCTATCCAAAACTCACTAAAGTGGAGAAAGCCATTGCCACCGTCACCCGGATACATGAGGTTGAAGCCGCATAGCGTGTAAGTTAAAATACCCAATGCCACGATGAAGGTATTTTTAAATAAAATATTCACGGTATTTTTACTTTGAGTAAAACCCGTCTCGACACAAGCAAAGCCCAAATGCATCATGAACACTAAGGCCGCACAAACCATCATCCAAATGTTATTGGCAGTGAACAAAGCCACGTTCATTTCTTCCGCCATCACAGGTGCAGCAGCTAAAAGCAAAACTACAGCAACCCCAACTCCTCTTTTAGAAAGCATTTTTACTCCGAAACACATGCAACAAATAGGAAATACTGTGCTTCCCATGTTAAAGTGTCAAGGTTTTCTTGTTTTCTTTCTTTCAACCCAACGGTGTGATCCTTTCATCTAGAAAATTCATCATAGCTAGCCTTTAGAGTCCACACAGCGTCTATCCAAGGGACGGACAGATACAGATGGAATGCTAGGCCATCTCCACAAAATGGTTGACCTCTGTGTGATTCTATGAACCAATTCTGCAAGATTCGGTACCTGATTCAGTTGGATACTTCTTTTGTCCAAGGCATCTTTCAATCTTTTTTTCTTCGCTC
>Ga0172372_10001919_pt1 | contig 31975 bp, 29 predicted proteins | sample LakKiv5m_2_FD_114544 | JGI IMG/M metagenome (GOLD analysis project Ga0172372, IMG submission 114544) | Freshwater microbial communities from Kabuno Bay, South-Kivu, Congo - kab_092012_9.5m | ecosystem: Environmental > Aquatic > Freshwater > Lake | place: Democratic Republic of the Congo... | reverse complement strand
GCCGGGATGGGGGGCGACTGGGCGCCGCACCCGGACGACTGGTCGATGCCGGGGCCGGGAACCGACATGATCGGGCCCGACGAACGGCTGGCGCATGTGCGCGACTGTCTGCCCGAGATCTGCTCGCTCGACTGCGGGACGCTGAATTTCGGCAACGACCACACGATCTACATCTCCACCCCGCCGATCCTGCGCCGGATGGCGGCGCTGACGAAGGAGTGGGGCGTGAAGCCCGAGCTCGAGGTGTTCGATCTGGGCCATATCCGCTTTGCCCGCGCGATGGTCGAGGAGGGTCTGATCGCGGATCCGCCGATGTTCCAGCTCTGCCTTGGCATACCATGGGGGGCGGATCAGACGGTCGAGACGATGAAGGCCATGAAGGAACATCTGCCCCCCGGCGCAAGCTGGGCAAGCTTCGGCATCTCGCGGATGCAGATGCCGATGGCGGCGGCGGCGGTGGCGCTCGGCGGCAACGTCCGGGTCGGGCTCGAGGACAATCTCTGGCTCGAGCGGGGCGTGCTTGCGACGAACGCCCAGCTTGTCGAGCGTGTCACGGGCATCATCGAGCGGATGGGCGCGCGTGTCCTGACGCCGCAGGAGGCCCGCAACAAGCTGAAGCTCCGGGGGGCGGACAAGCCGGCATGACCCTATCGCGCCCCTCATCCGGCGGGCTGCTGCTTCGGTCCGTGACCAAGCGCTACGGCGAGGTGGTCGCGGTCGACAACGTCACGCTCGACATCCCGAGGGGGGCATTCCTCACGCTGCTCGGGCCGTCGGGGTCGGGCAAGACGACGCTCCTGATGATGATCGCAGGCTTTCAGGACGTCACGGGCGGGGACATCCTGCTGGACGGCGCGTCGATCGCGGGGCTTCCTGCCGAGCGGCGCAATTTCGGCATGGTCTTTCAGGGCTACGCGCTTTTCCCGCACATGAGCGTGGCCGAAAACGTGGGCTATGCCCTCTCGGTCCGGCGGCGGCCCAAGGCCGAGATCGCGGCGCGGGTCGAGGAGATGCTCGACCTCGTGCAGCTTTCGGGCCTCGGGGCGCGGCTGCCGGCGCAGCTCTCGGGCGGCCAGCAGCAGCGCGTGGCACTCGCGCGCGCGCTCGCCTTCGCCCCGCCGGTGCTCTTGCTCGACGAGCCGCTCGGCGCGCTCGACCGCAAGCTCAGGGTCGAGGTGCAGGCGCAGCTCAAGGAGATCCACCGCCGGGTCGGCACGACCTTCATCTACGTCACCCACGATCAGGACGAGGCGCTGTCGATGTCGGACAGCGTCGTGATCATGCGGCAGGGACGCATCGAACAGGTCGGAACCCCCGAAGATCTCTATACCCGCCCGCGCACGGCCTTCGCCGCGGCCTTCCTTGGCAAGTCGAACTTCATCCGCCGCGACGGGGTCGCCTATGCGCTGCGCCCCGAGCGGATCGACATCGCCCCCGCCGGTCAGGGAGCGGGCGCGAACAGGGTCTCGGGCAGGGTGCGCGGGCTGACCTACCTCGGCGCCGTGCTCAAGTACGATGTCGACGTTCCCGGCCTCGGGTCGATCGAGGTCGACGTCGACGGCTGGCGCGGCGGCCCGGCGCTGCCCGAAGGCGCCGAGGTCGAGCTGAGCTGGAGCGATGCGGCACAGGTGAAGCTCGAACAGGACGAGAGGATCTGAGCGAGAAGAACGCGGCACAGCCAAGCCGCGCAGGAAACCCCCGGGCACCATTTCCGCCCAACCCAACAAGGAGAACCAAGATGCACGACAGACAGTTCATGCGCGAGATGCTGATCGAGGGGGCGCGCGCATATCAGGCCGGGCGCATGGACCGGCGCACCTTCCTCGCGCTCTGCGGCATGGCGGGCTTTGCCACCGCCGCCGTCTCGGCCGGCGACGCGAAGGCGGCGGCCGACCAGATCGTCCTGTGGAACTGGGGTGGCAGCTCGGAAGAGTGCCACGGCAGCGCCATCGGCAAGCCCTTCACCGCCGAGACCGGCATCCCGGTCGCGTTCGACACCTCGGGCCCGCTGCAGGGCAAGATCAAGGAGATGGTCGACAGCGGCAAGGTGACGGCCGATGTCTGCGACGGCGATCTCTTCGACGCGGTGGCGCTCGGCAAGACCGGGCATCTCGAGCCGATCGACTACTCGGTCGTGAGCAAGGATCGCACCGTGAACGGCTATGCGCTCGAGCACGGCATCTCGGTCATCCTCTACGGCTATGCCTTCGTCTACGACACCCAAGCCTATGGCGACAACCCGCCCACCGGCTGGAAGGACTTCTTCGACGTCGAGAAGTTCCCCGGCAAGCGCTCGCTCTACAAATGGGCGAACGGCTCGCTCGAAGCGGCGCTGATGGCCGACGGGGTGGCGAAAGACGCGCTCTATCCGCTCGATCTCGACCGCGCGCTCGCGAAGATCAAGGCGATCAAGGACCATTCGATCTACTGGGGCTCGGGCTCCGAGGCGCATGCGATGGTCGTGAACGGCGAGGTCTCGATGGGCATGATCTGGCAGAACCGCGGCCGGAACATGGAGATCGACACGGAAGGGCGCTACAAGCTCGTGATGAACGAGGCTCTGGCAATGCCCGGGGCCTACATCGTGCCGCGCGGCAACCCGGCGGGTGCGGATGTAATGAAGTTCATCGCCACCGCCCAGACCGTCCAGGCGCAACTCGAGATCTTCCAGTGCCTCGGGATGACCCCGGCCAACCCGGAGGCCTTCGCGATGCTCGCTGGCGAGGACGCATCCTATGCAATCACCTCGGCCGCCAACATCGACCGCGTCGCCTTTAACGACCCGGTCTGGTGGGGCGAGAATACCGACGCGGCCGTGAACGCCTTCCTCGAGGCGATCAGCTGAAAACGCACCTGCCGGGGCGACCGAAGGGCCGCCCCGGCACCTGCCGCAACCCCGAGGACGCCCCGTGCACACCGCGCGCCTGCCCCAGATCCAGACCGGCTGGCTCTATGCGCTGCCCTTCGCGGCGCTCGTGGGGTTGCTCTTTCTCGGGCCGATCCTCAACATCATCTGGCTGAGCTTCACCGAGCCCGAGCCGGGGCTCGGCAACTACGTCGACCTCTTCGCCTCGGACACGCTCGGCGGGATCCTTTGGACGACGGTGCGCGTCTGCGCGATCACGACGATCTGCAGCGTCATGCTCGGCTACTCGATCGCCTATGCGATGGTGCGCGCCGCGGGGGGCGAGCGGTCGGCGATGCTCGGGCTGCTGCTCGTGTCGTTCTGGATCTCGGTTCTGGTCCGCACCTTCGCATGGCTGATGCTGCTCGGTCGCAACGGGCTCGTGAACGGCACGCTCCAGTCGGCGGGGCTGGTCGACCAGCCGATCGAATTCATGCGCAACGAACTCGGCGTCCTCATTGGCATGGTCCATTACATGGTGCCCTACGCCGTGCTGCCGATCCTCGCCTCGATGCAGAACATCGACGGGCGGGTGCTCGCGGCCTCGCAGGGGCTCGGGGCATCGGGGGCGCAGACGTTCTGGCGCATCTACCTGCCGCTCACGCGGCCGGGGCTTGTCGCGGCCGGGCTTCTCGTCTTCATCCTGAGCCTCGGCTTCTATGTCACGCCCGCGATCCTTGGCGGGGGCAAGGTGCTGATGGTGGCCGAATACATCTCGGTGCAGGTGCTGATCACGCTGCGCTGGGGGACGGCGGCGGTGCTCGCGGTGATCATGCTTGCCGGGGTGCTCGCGATGCTCTTCGTGATGTCGCGGATGATGAAGCTCTCGGCCGTGTTCGGGGGGGCCCGGGCATGAGACGGCCGAGTCTCGCGCAATGGCTGAACCACAAGGCGGCATGGGTGCTGCTGTTCTTCCTCGTGGCGCCGGTGCTGATCGCGCTGCCGGTGTCGCTGACGCCCAAGCGCTTCCTGTCGATGCCGAAGGGCGAATACTCACTGCGGCACTTCGAGAAGTTGTTCTCGAGCCCCGAATGGATGACGAGCTTTGCCCAGAGCGCGATCATCGGGGTCGCCACCGCGGCGCTTGCGACGATCCTTGGCACGCTCTGCGCGATCGGGCTGTGGCGTTTGTCGTCGCGGGCGGGCGAGGTGCTGCGCGCGGTTCTGCTGCTGCCGCTCGTGGTGCCGCCGATCATCGCGGCGATGGCCTTTTACCGCCTGATGGTGCCGCTCGGGCTCATCGACACCTATGCGGGCGTCATCCTCGCGCACACCGTGCTCGCCGCGCCGCTGGTGCTCATCACCGTCTCGGCATCGCTTGCAGGCTTCGACGTCCGGCTCGAGCAGGCGTCGCGCAACCTCGGGGCATCGGGGCTGACGACGATGCGCCGGGTCATCCTGCCCGCGATCCGGCCCGGGGTGGTGGCAGGGGCGGTCTTTGCCTTCATCGCCTCGTGGGACGAGATCGTGGTGACGCTCTTCCTGACCAAGTTCGATGTCTACACCCTGCCGCGCCGCATCTGGAACGGCATCCGCGAGAATACCGATCCAACCGTTGCCGCCGCGGCGGTCGTGCTGATCGTGATCACGCTCCTGGCCTTTGGGCTGCGGGCGCTGATCACGCGCGCGGGCCGCAAGGCAGCCGCCTGAACCGGAGAACCCCCGTGAACGTCGCCGTCGATCATGAACATGAACTGCTGCTGTCCACCGTGCGCGCCTTCATGGCGGCCGAGATCTATCCGCACGAGGAAATGGTGGACCGTCTCGGCCATGTCCCCGACGATCTCGGCCGTCAGATCGAGCGGCGGGCGATCGAGGCGGGCCTCTATTCGGCCAACCTGCCCGAAGCGGTGGGGGGTGGCGGGCTCGGCAAGCGGGCGATGATGCTGATCGAGCGCGAATACGGCAAGACCTCGCACGCGCTCCACTCCTGGATCGGCCGGCCGACCGAGATCCTGCTTGCCTGCGAGGGGGATCAGGTGGAGCGCTACCTGCTGCCCTGCGTGCGGGCCGAAAAGCGCGAGCTCTTCGCGCTGACCGAACCCGAGGCCGGATCGGACGTGATGGGGATGAAGTCGAACGCGCGGCGCGACGGCGCGGACTGGATCCTGAACGGCTCCAAGCATTTCATCTCGGGCCCCTGCATGCCCGATTTCGCCATCGTCTTCGCCGCGACCGGCACGGATGAGACGAAGCGCGGCCCGCGCAAGCGCATCACCGCCTTTCTCGTCGATGTCGGGACGCCGGGCTTCGAGATCCGCGAGGGCAACCGCTCGGTCAGCTATCGCGGCTACAAGACCTTCCAGCTGCATTTCTCGGACGTCCGCCTCGGACCGGGGCAGATCCTCGGCGAGGAGGGGATGGGGCTGGAGCTCGCTGGCAAATGGCTCGGCATGGGCCGCATCTGGGTCGGTGCCTGCTGCTGCGGCAAGGCCGAGCGGATCATCGGGCTTGCGACCGAATGGGCGGCGACGCGGCGCCAGTTCGGACAGCCCATCGGCCAGTTCCAGGCGACGGGGTTCAAGCTTGCCGACATGGCCATCGGCCTGCGCACGGCGGATCTGCTCGTCTCGGATGCGGTCGCTCGCGCCGAGGCCGGGCGGATGACCGATGCGGATGCCGCGATGGTCAAGGTCTATTGTTCGGAGATGCTGAACCGGGTCGCCGACGACACGGTGCAGATCTACGGCGGGATGGGCCTGATGGAGGAATTGCCGATCCAGCGGCTCTGGCGCGACAGCCGGCTCGAGCGGATCTGGGACGGCACCTCGGAGATCCAGCGCCACATCATCACGCGCGCGATCCTGCGGCCGCTTGGTGCATGATGAATCCGCGACTGCATCGCAATCTTGCGCGGCTGATGGCGCCTCGGCATGTCGCCTTCATCGGCGGCAACGACGCCGAGATCGCGATCGGTGAGGCACACAGGATCGGCTTTGCCGGCAAGATCTGGCCCGTCAATCCTCGCCGCGATGCGATGGGCGGGCACCGGTGCTACGCCCGCCTCTCGGATTTGCCCGAACCGCCGGACGCCGTGTTTCTGGCAGTTCCGGCGCGCGCGGCGGTAGAGACGGTCGCGCAACTCGCAGCCTCCGGGGCGGGCGGCGTGGTATGCTACACGGCCGGCTTTGACGAAACGGGAACCGCAGAGGGGCGAGCGCTCGGTAGCGCGTTGGTCGAGGCCGCGCAGGATCTCGCGCTCATCGGCCCGAACTGCTATGGCCTGATAAACTACAAGAGCAGATCCGCACTCTGGCCGTTCGCGCACGGGCCGAGCCCCGCGGGTCCGGGGGCCGCGATCATCACCCAGAGCGGGATGCTCAGTTCCGACATCACCATGGCGCAGCGATCCCTTCCGATGACGCACATGATATCGTGCGGCAATCAGTCGGTGTTGCGGCTGGAAGACTACATCTCTTTCCTGATCGACGACCCCGATGTGAAGGCCATAGGCTTGCACATAGAGGGGCTGCGCGATGTCGCCCGTTTTGCGGCCGTCGCCGAAGAGGCCCGCCTTCGCGGCATACCCATCATCGCCCTGAAGACGGGCGCATCGGCGATCGGTTCAGCCCTTACGGTCAGCCATACAGGTTCCCTCTCGAGTGCGGATGCGCTCTATCAGGCGCTGTTCGATCGAACCGGCATCCAGCGCGTCCACAGCCCAGCCGCATTGCTCGAGACGCTGAAATTCATCTGCGTGGCGGGCATTCCCGCGGGCAATCGCCTTGCGGGTTTCACATGCTCTGGCGGCGGCGCGGCGATGCTCGCCGATCAGGCGGAACGCGTCGGACTGGCCTTTCCCCAGTTTCAACCGCATGCGCAGGAGAAGCTGTCGCAACTCCTGCCCGACATCGCCACCGTGTCTAATCCGCTCGACTACACGACGCCGATCTGGGGGAACAGCGCGCGCACCGGGCCTGTCTTCGCGGCTGCGATCGAGGCGCTGGATGTCGGGGCGGCGGTCCTGATCCAGGATTACCCCGCGCCGGGCCTCGACGAATCCAAGCCATTCTATCGTGCCGACGCAGACGCCTTTGCCGAGGCGGCACATGCCCGGAACGTCCCCGCCGCGATCTGTGCGACCCTGCCGGAGAACATGGACACCGAAACCCGTCACCACCTCAGGGCCAGGGGCGTCGCGCCGATGCAAGGGCTGACCGAGACCATCGATGCGATCGCCGCCGCGACCCGGTGGTCGGCGGCGCGGTCGCGCCCGAGGGCGGCGCCGCTCTGGCCCCCGCGCCAGACGAGCGCGCTGACCATGCTCGATGAGGGTGAATCGAAGCAGTTGCTCTCGCGACTGGGCGTCGGGGTGCCTTCCGCAAGGGTTTCCTCCGGCGCCGGCCTGCGCGCTGCTGCCGGGGAGATCGGATATCCTGTCGCCCTCAAGATGATCGGGCCGCGACTGGCGCACAAGTCAGAGGCAGGGGCGATCGTGCTCGGCATCCGGGATGCGGCCGAACTTGACCGCGCGCATGCGCGGATCATCGAACGGGTCGGCGAGCATGATGCTGACGCCCTGACGGACCGCTTCCTCGTGGAGGCTCTGGCCCCGCGGCCGGTTGCGGAAGTCTTGCTCAACCTGCGCCATCACGAGCAGTTCGGGCAAGTACTGACCATCGGTGCGGGCGGAACCCTTGTCGAACTTCTCGCGGATACGACCACTTGCCTCCTTCCCGCGACCTCGAGCGATATCGTCAGCGCACTCAAGAGCTTGCGATTGTGGCAACTCCTCGGGGGCTGGCGCAACGCCGACGCAGCGGATATCGACGCGATTGTCGCCACGGTAATGCGGTTGTCCGAACTCCTCTCCGACCCCGGCGCCGGCATCGCGGAGATCGAGATCAACCCTCTCTTCTGCTATCCGCAGGGCGTCCTCGTTATCGACGCCCTTGTCTGGAGATCGGAGTGCGGATGAATGATTATCCCCTGACCCCGAACCCCGACCTTGCCGTCGGGGCCGACAACAAGCAAGGCTGGAACCAACCGGAGCGTCGCCGCGAAGGGTTTCACAACCTTCACCTGCGCGCGCGTCGCGCCCTCATGGTCCGCGCCCGCAACGTCCTGACCCTGACCGATGCCCCCTCTGCCGTGACGGCGGCGCGTGTCCGGACCTCTGGCCTCCTTGGGGTGCCGGGCTTCTCCGCGCTTGTCGTCGCCGAAGGGTCGGATGTGCTCTTCCAAGCGGCGGCCCCCGATTTCGCGCTTGACCGGCCGCATTCAATCCAGTCCGTGACGAAGCTGCATCTCCATCTCATCGCAGGGTGGTTGATCCGCGAGGGGCGTCTCGATCCCTCGCGGCGCGTTTCCGACTATCTGCCCCGGATCGGTTCGGGATACGCCGGGGCGAAGATCGAGGATGTCCTCGACATGGCGGTCGAGAACGACTTCACCGAGGACTACGAAAACCCCCTTTCCGCGTGCTATGCGGAAGAAGAAGCCCTCGGGCTTCGCCTTGCGCCGCCAGAACGAAGCGAGACCACGCTTGAGGCCTTTGCGCGCGCAATCACCGGCACCGGAGCGCGCCATTCCGGGCCGGACGCAGATTACAAGTCCGCGAATTCGGACGTCCTGACACTTGTCTTTGCGCGAATGGTCCCGTTTCACGACACGTTGCAGCGCATGGCCGATGCCGCCGGCTATGAGGGGGCTTTCCACATCACCCTCAGCCCGGAAGGGCTGCCCGCCCTTTCGGGCGGAGGTTGCCTCTCGGCCCGCGACCTTGTGCGCTTCGGGCTCCTGTTGGGTCGCGGCGGACTGGGGGTTGATGGTGCCGTGGTCGGCGATCGGGAGTATCTCCTCGGCGCGATGCACCGCGATGCCCTCGGGATCAGGGGCCGCCCGGGGCAGCGCTACAGTCGCCACCTCATGACGAACGGCCGCTGGGTCGGACATGCCGGCTATGGCGGACAGTTCCTGATGGTTGATCCGAGGAAAGGGAGGGTGGCGGCGTTCCTCTCCGTGATCGAGAACCGGTCCGGTTACGATCCTGCACTGATGCGCGACATCATCTCGGAGATGGAGTCCATCGTCTTCGAATAGGGGCGCGCACGCCGCGTCGCGGGTGTAGGATGTGATGATGCCGCCAAGCCGGCGGCCGCGGCGGATCGGGCCGTCGCGGGCGGGCCGGAAGGCGACCTGCAGCCTTGTTCCTGATATCCCGTCCTCGATGCGGGCGCGGGACACCTCGAGAAGACGCCGCAGGCGATCATCGTTGGCGCATCTCGATGCGTCCGGTCGGCTGAGGATCGTTGCCGCGCAGACATGGCTTCGATGTCAGGCGCGGCTGAGCGCGCCAGCGCCTGTAGGTCTCGGGCGAGGCCACTTCCGAGAGCCCGTCGCCATCGCACCCGAACTCGGCCCCGATGCGCATGGGTTCGGCTTTCTCGGCGGGCGAGAGGATGATCCTCCGCGCCCTGATGCGCGCCCGCAGGATCGTGATCCGGGCTGGGGTCCCGGTTGCGCGTTGTGGAGCGGCAGGAATATGTATCGCGCCGGGCTCCACCATCGCCGAAAACTTCGCCATGTCGACGAGATCGGGCTCACGCGCACCTGGGCGCCACTCTCCGCCAAGAGCAGGGGCGCGGGTCGCTGCCGATGGCATCAGGGGATCGCGTCGGGCGAAACGGGAGAACCCTGACGATCCGCACGGTCCGCGCGATTGCGCCGAACTCTGCCGCCGGCCTGCGCCACGATACCCTTGCGAGCCAAGGGCGCGCAGACACCCGCGCTGTCCTGATTGGCAAATTGCCCCGTCCTCAAGCGGTGACCACCGCCGGCGTTCGCCGGAAGGAGTTGGACACACGCCCATGCTCACGTCAGGGCGATGCGGGCCCGATTGCGACATTTGCCGGCCCCGATCTGTCGATCGCTCCGCCGTCGATCGCAGGATTTCCCGCGTTCCGCGACTCCATCCACGCGCTCCACGCGAAAGGTTGACGTAATATGAAAAAAAATGGCACTTTCCGACGCGCCCTCTCTTGCACGGGGGGCGCTTTGCCGAAACTGCGGGGGGGTGGCCATGCCGTCGTGGCAAGACGTGATCGTGATCGGCGCCGGCTCGGCGGGTGGAGTCGCTGCCGCCCGACTGGCGGAGTCGCCCGATCTGTCGGTCCTGCTTCTCGAGGCCGGGCCCGACTTTCCGGACGAGGCCGTGCGCCTGCCTCTCTTCACGGTCTCGGGCGCGCACACCTGGCGCGTCTCGGGCGCCCCTGAACTCGACTGGAACTTCGTCGATAGAGACCTCGCGGGCCGGCGCGGCGGACGGGCGATCCGACTGCCGCGGGGGCGCGTCGTCGGCGGCACGTCGATGGTCAATTCAGCCATTGCGGTTCGCCCCGCCCCTGCCGACATGGACCGTTGGGCCCGCGACTTTGGCTGCATCGGATGGGACTGGCAGAGCCTCCTGCCGCTGTTCCGGCGGATCGAGACGGACCGCGACTTCGGCGACGACCCGATCCACGGAGACGCCGGGCCGATCGTCATCCAGCGCTGGCGGCCCGAATCCTGGGCGCCTGTCAATGCGGCCTTCGCCGAGGCCGCGGCGGAACTTGGCTATGTCCATGCGCCCGACCTCAACGGGATCGGCGTCGATGCGGGTGTCTGGGGGGCGCTGCCGCACAACCGCTTCAAGGAAGAGAAGCAGGGCACGCTCAACACCTATCTGCGCGCAGCCCGGGGGCGGGCGAATCTCGCGATCCGAGGGGGCGCGCATGTCGATCGGGTGCTGATCGAGGGTGGCCGCGCGGCCGGGGTTGTCCTCGCCTCGGGCGAGGTGCTGCGGGCGCGGGCCGTGATTGTCGCAGCTGGGGTCTACAACAGCCCGGCCATCTTGCAGCGCTCCGGCATCGGGCCTTCGGCGCTGCTTGCCCGCCACGGTATCCCGCTGGTTGCCGACCTGCCGGTCGGGCGCAACCTGACCGACCACCCGGGTTGCGCCGTCTTTCTGCGCGGCGGGGGCATCTCGCGCATGACCGGTCGCCTCTTTGCCACGACGCTGCGCGGCAGACCGGGACAGGATGGCGCCCCGCCCTGGCACATCCACCCCTTTCCCGCCGACGAGGAGGAGGACCGGATCGGGTTCTTCGCCTTTCTCTGTCGGCAACGGTCTTCGGGCAGGGTGGAGATCGGCGGACCCGAGCCCCGCGCGGCACCGCTGATCGATCACGACTATCTCTCGGACCCCGCGGACCGTCGCGCATTTCGCGACGCCTTCGCCGAGATGCGCGCCCTCGCGGCGACGCGCGCCCTTTCAGGGCGTGGCGTGCGGCTCGAGACCTCGGCCGAGGATTTCGATGCCCATCTTGACCGGATGATCGCCTCGGCGCACCACCAGAGTGGCGGCTGCGCGATCGGGCAGGAGGCCGCAACCTCGGTGGTCGGCCCGGACCTCGCTGTCCACGGTCTGCGCGGTCTCTGGGTTGCGGACTCCAGCGTCTTTCCCGACACGATCCTGCACAACACGAACCTCCTGTGCTACGTCATCGGAGAACGCGCCGCCGAGGAGGTGCGCCGCGCATCCGGGGCGTGATGCCGGGGACAGATGGGGCATCAAATGAGCGGCCTTCAGATTTTCAGCTGTTCCCCGAGGCGATAAACCCGCCGCGCGGTGCCCGAGCAGATCGCCTCGCGCTCGAGAACCGAGAGGGGGGCGAGCAGTTCTCGCGTGATGTCGATCCAGCCCGCGAGACCCGCACCGAGATTGACCACCGGCCAGTCGCTGCCCCAGAGCATCCGCTCAGAGCCGAAACAGTCGAGCGCGTGCCGGAACCAGGGCCGCAGAAGGTCGGCGTCGTGCCGTCCGGGCGCACAATAGGCCGTAAGGCCCGAGAGCTTGCACACGACATGCTCGTGTCGGGCGATGGCCGCGATGTCGCGCGCCCAAGCAGAGAAATCACCCAGCGCGATATCGGGACAGCCGCAATGGTCGAGCACCAGCGTCTGCTCGTCGCAATCGCGCACGAGCTCGAGGGCGCACCCCGCAAGTTGCCGCTGGTAGAAGCACAGGTCAAAGGGCAGGCCCCTGCGCCCGAGTTCCTTGAGGTTGCGCCTGAGCGTGGTGTCTCGGGAAACCGCATCGGGCACGACATGGAGCACGCGCCGCAAGCCGACGATGCCAAGCTCGGGTGCCCGATCAAGCCAATCGGCAAAGCCCGCGTCCCGCTCGGGCCGGCATGACGCGATCTGACCGGCGAGCAATCCGCCCGGCGCCGCCATTTCCGACGCAACGATCTCGGCCTCGCGCGCAAGATCGGCATCATCGACGGCGCATTCCATGAAGAGGGTCGCGCCGACAGGCCGCCCCCTCAGGTCGTGCCGATACGTTTCAGCCGTGAAGTTCCCATTGGCGAGGGCGGGGATATCGGCAGTCCAGTGGTAGGCGATCCGGTCGCGATGGATCAGGTGCTGGTGCGTGTCGATCAGGGTCATGCCGTTCCTCTGGCGCGTCGCGATGGTGCGGGTCGGGCGCAGAGTGCGTCTTCGTGCCGCTGGAGGCAAGAAAACTCTTTTGCAATCTATCAAATCATGCCATTAGTTTTCATAAGCCGCCAAATCCGTATCCCATGGCGGCGCAAACGGGAGGTGAAGAATGAGAGTTTCCATGTCCACGACCGCCCTCTGCTCGGCCGCCCTTGCCGTTGCGGCACTTGCGGGCGGGCTTTCGCCATTCGCGCTGCCCGGCGCGGCATGGGCGCAAGAAGCGCCGCGCATCTGCGTGAGCTGGCGGCATTTCCAGGAAGAGCGCTGGAAGATCGACGAGGCCGGCATGCGCTCGGTCCTCGATCCGGCGGGTGCCACCTATGTGAGCGCCGACGCGCAATCCGACCCGCAAAAGCAGCTTGCCGACATCGAGGGGCTGCTGACGGGCGGGTGCAGCGCGATCATCATCCTCGCGCAGGATTCCCAGGCCGTCCTGCCGGGGCTTCAGGCCGCGGTCGCGCAGGGCGTCCCGGTCATCGCCTACGACGCCCCGATCGATTCGGCCGATGCGCTCTTCGTGTCGTTCGACAACGTCGCTGTCGGCCGCCTGATGGCCGAGGCGATGGTCGCCGCCGCGCCGAAGGGCAACTGGGCCCTGATCGAGGGTGACGCCGCCCATTCGATCGTCAACATCTTCCGAGAGGGGCAGATGCAGGTGCTCAAGCCCCTGATCGACAAGGGAGACATCAAGATCGTCGCCCAGCAGAACATCCAGAACTGGACACCCGATCTCGCCCAGCAGGCGGTCGAGCAGATCCTGACCAAGGAGAATAACGCGATCGACGCGGTGCTTGCCATGAACGACGGGATGTCGACCGGCTCGGCGGCGGCACTTGCCGCACAGAACCTGCTCGGTTCCGTGGCCCTCTCGGGGCAGGATGGCGATCGTGTCGTGCTGAACCGGATCGCCAAGGGGCAGCAGACGGTGACGATCTGGAAGAACGCCTCCACCCTCGGGGCGGCGGCGGCGCAGGCGGCGCTCTCGCTTGCGGCCGGCCAGCCGGTCGAAGGCGCAGGCACCTTCACGACGGGCTCGGGTGCGCAGCAGCCCTCCCTCCTGCTTGAACCGGTCGCGGTGACCCGCGACAATCTCGCGGTTGTCGTGGATGCGGGCTGGATTCCGAAGGCGGAACTCTGCGCAGGCGTGACCGGGAGCGTGCCAGCTGCCTGCCAGTGACGCTGCGCGAAGGGGGTTACACGGGTGATGGAACGACAAGGCATGGCCGCGGGCTGGCGAGCCGCGGTAGATACCCGGCTCGCGGTCATGCTCCTCATCCTCGCGCTCGTGTGGGTCGGACTTGACCTGCTGACGGGGGGTCGCTTCCTGTCGGCGCGAAACCTCTTCAACCTCTCGCTGCAGGTCACGGTGACGGGGATCATGGCCACGGGCATGGTCCTCGTCATCGTGGCGCGTCAGATCGATCTCTCGGTCGGGTCGGTGATGGGCTTTATGGGGGTCGCCGGCGCCCTCGTGCAGACCGATTTCCTCCCGGTCGACGGCCCCCACACATGGTGGATCGCCCTTGCAGCGATGCTTGCCGGCGGCGCAGCGCTCGGGGCGCTTCAGGGTGCGCTTGTCGCCTATGCGGCGATCCCGGCCTTCGTGGTGACGCTCGGGGGGCTGCTCTTCTTTCGCAATGCCGCCTACTTCATCAACAAGGGCGAGACCATCGCCCCCCTTGATTCCACGTTCCAGCTCATGGGCGGCGGTTTGCGGGGGGCGATCGGGACGACGGCGAGTTGGACGCTCTGCGCGCTTGCCTGCGCGGCTGTCCTCGCGAGTGTCCTTATGTCGCGCAGCCGGCAGGAACGCTTCGGCGTCCGCCCCCGCCCGATCGCGATCGATGCGGTCCTGACGGCTGCGGCCATGGCAGCCATTGTCGCGTTCGTCGCCGTCATGAATGCCTACAAGCAGCCCGGAACGGACATCGGGATGGGAATTCCGGTTCCCGTCCTGATCCTGATCGGTGTCGTCATCGGCATGTCGATCCTTGCGCGGCGCACGGCCTTCGGGCGGCATGTCTTCGCCTATGGCGGCAACCCCGAGGCCGCGCGCCTTGCGGGGATCGACGTGCGCTGGCTCATTCTCAAGATTTTCGCGCTCATGGGGCTTCTGACGGGGCTTGCCGCCGTCGTGATCTCGGCCCGCCTGAATGCGGGTGCGTCCGCGACGGGGACGATGGCGGAACTCAACGTGATTGCGGCGGCCGTCATCGGGGGCACGTCGCTTGCGGGCGGGGTGGGCCGGATCGTCGGGGCGGTGCTGGGCGCGCTGTTCATGCAAAGCCTCGAGTCGGGCATGATCCTGCTCGGTATTTCCTCGCCACTCCAGAAAATGGTCCTTGCCGGTGTGCTGATCCTCGCCGTCTGGGCCGATCACAGGGCCCGCAAGGCCGGGGCGCCATGATGTCCGACCGCATTGACGCGCATGTTCACCTCTGGCGCCTCGCACGCGGCGACAACGTCTCGCTCTCGCCGCAGATGACACCGATCTGGCGCGACATGGAGCCGCCAGAGTTGCAACCGCGTCTGAACGCGGCGGGGGTGGGCCAGGTTGTTGCCGTGCAGGCCGCCGAGACGCTGGCCGAGGCGCTCTATCTTGTCGGGCTTGCGCGGCGCCACCCGGTGATCGCGGGCGTTGTCGCCTGGGTCGAACCCGCGAGCCCAGCGATCACCGAGGAAACCGCGGCGCTTGCGGCGCTCGGCATCGTGAAGGGCGTGCGCCCGATCCGCGATGACAACCGCTCGATCGCCTATCTGCTCGATGCCCGCCTCGGCCGCGGATGGCAGGCGCTCGCCGATCAGGGCCTCTCGCTCGACATCCTCGTGCAGAACTGGCGCGAACTACCGCTCGCCGCCATGCTCGCGCGCCGGCTCGCGCCGCTGCCGGTCATCCTCGATCACTGCGGCAAGCCCGACATCGCCGGCGGCCAGTTCGCGCCCTGGGCCGCGATGATCGACGAGATCGCGGCCCTTCCCAACGTCTCGTGCAAGCTTTCCGGCCTCATGAATTGCGCGGGACCGGGTGCCGCTCTGGCCGAGGTCGCACCCTATGCAGGGCACGTGGTCGCGGCTTTCGGGCCCGCCCGAGTCATGTGGGCAAGCGATTGGCCGCCGCTCGATCTGGCGTCGGACTACGGCACCTGGGCGGCGATCTGCGCCGAACTGCTTGCCCCTCTTTCGGCGCAGGAGAGGGCCGCGATCTTCGCCGGCACCGCCCGGCGGGTCTATCGGCTGGCTTGAGGGGATGGGAGGGCAGGTGAGGATGGAAACCACCTCGATCGGCTTCATCGGCGCGGGCCTCATGGGGCACGGGGTCGCGGCCAACCTGATCGTGCGCGGCGGCCACCACCTTGCGGTGATGGGGCATCGCAACCGCACGCCGATCGATGATCTGATCGCGCGGGGCGCGCGCGAGGCGACCGATCCAGCCGACGCGGCAGCCGGCGCGCAGGTCGTCTTCCTCTGCCTGCCCTCGTCGGTCGAGGTCGAGGCCATGGCGACAGGGCCGCGCGGGTTGCTCGGGGCCATGGCGCCCGGCACGACCCTGATCGACATGACGACGGCGGACCCCGCCGTGACGCGCCGCCTCGGCGCAGAGTTCGCTGCCCGCGGCGTGGGGATGCTCGACGCGGCGCTCGGACGCACGCCCAAGGAAGCGGAAGCCGGGCGCCTTGCCACCTACGTCGGCGGTGACGCAGATCTGCTGGGACGGATGCGGCCGCTCCTGTCGCTCTTTGCCGACACGATCGTGCATTGCGGGCCGCTTGGCGCCGGAACCAGTTGCAAGCTTGTCAACAACTCCGTCACGATCGGGATGGCCACGCTCTTTGCCGAGGCCTTTTCGACCGCGGCGCGTTCGGGCGTCGATGTCGCGGCACTCGCGCAGGTGCTTGGCGCGGGCGGGGCCGATGGCCGGATGTGGCGGATGATCGAACCCTGGATCGTCTCGGGCGACGACAGCCATCTGCGCGGCCCGCTCCGGATCGCAGAAAAGGATCTGCGCAATTACGGCCGCCTCGCCGCCGCCGCGGGTGCGGCGGTTCCGGTCGCGCAATCTGCCGCGCAGATGCTGCGCCTCGCGGTCAACCAGGGGCATGCCGATGTCTATCTGCCGGCCCTCGCAGGGATCTTCGCGGCGATGAACGGCACCGAGATCCGCCACCCGAGCAGCAGGCAGGACCGCGCATGAGCCACCATTTCCCCCCGGACGGCATTGCACAGCTGATCTCGGCGCTCTTTCGTGCTGTTGGGTGCCCGGATGCGGATGCGGCGCTGATCGCTGACCACCTTGTCGAGTCGAACCTCGTGGGGCACGACTCGCATGGGGTGATCCGGGCCGCGAAATACATCGACTGGGTCGGCCGTGGCGAGGTGCTGCCGGGCGCCCGCACCGAGATCGTCCGATCCGCCGGGCCGCTCGCGGTGATCGACGGCGGATTCGGTTTCGGGCAGGTCGTGGGCGCGCAGGCGATGCAGGAGGCCGTCGCCCGGGCCGCGGCGCACGGCTTTGCCCTGATTGCGATCCGCAATGCGGGGCATCTGGGGCGTATCGGGGCGTGGGCCGAACATCTGGCGCGCGCGGGGCTCGTCTCGGTCCATTTCGTCAACACCTCGGGCTATGGCATCCTCGTGGCCCCGCACGGGGGCAGCGACCGGCGGCTGTCGGCCAACCCTGTGGCGGCCGGTGCTCCCAATCCGGGAGGGGCGCCCTTCGTGCTCGACATCGCGACATCGACCATCGCCGAGGGCAAGATTCAGGTTGCCCGCAACAAGGGCGAGGTGCTGCCCGAGGGTGCGGTGCTCGACGGAAGCGGCCGCCCCACGACCGATCCGGCCGCCTTCTACGGCCCGCCCGCCGGTGCGATCCTGCCCTTTGGCGGGCACAAGGGGTCGGGGCTGTCGTTCTTTTGCGAGATCCTCGCGGGGTCCCTCACCGGCGGGGGCGCCAGCAATCCCGACAGTCCGACCGCGGGTCGGCTTGTGAACAACATGCTGACGCTTGCCGTCGATCCGGCTGCGCTCGACAGCCGCGAAGGTTTCGTGACGGATGTTGCCGCCCTTGCGGCATGGGTGGGCGCCTCGCCCCCGATCGAGGCGGGCGGGCGTGTCCTTCTGCCCGGCGAGATCGAGGCCCGCACGCGCGAGGCGCGCCTGCGTACGGGGCTGCCACTTGACGGCACCACCTGGGACGGCCTGTGCGCCGCGGCACGCCGACTGGGCGTACCCCTTCCACCCTCGCTGAACGGAGCGACCGATGCGTGAAAATCCCCTGCGCCAGCGCCTGCGCGATGGTGAAACCGCCTATGGCATCATGGCGGCAGAGTTCTTCACACCCGGCTTTTGCACCATCGCCGCCAGGGCCGGGGCAGAATACGTCATCTTCGACATGGAGCACGCCGCGGTCGGGATCGACACGCTCAAGGCGCAATTCGCCTTTGCCCGCGGCTCGGGCCTTGTGCCGCTCGTGCGCGTCACGGGTCACCACTATCATCTCATCGCGCCGCTGCTCGATGCGGGCGCGATGGGCATCATGGAGCCCATGGTCGAGACGGCCGAACAGGCCGCCGAGCTTGCCGCGTGGTGCAGATACCGCCCCGAAGGCCGGCGCGGGGTGGGCTTTACCGTGGGGCACGACGATTACGGCATGGAGCCCGTCCCGCCCCGCATGGCGGCGGCCAATGCCCGCACCCTCGTGATCGCGCTGGTCGAGACGGCGCGCGGGATCGAGAACGCCGAGGCGATCCTTGCCACCCCCGGCATCGACGTGGGTTGGCTCGGGCACTACGACCTGACCGATTCGATGGGCATCACCGCCCGCTTCGAGGATCCGCGCTTCGACGCGGCCGTCCGGCGCTTTGTCGCCGCCTGCACTGCGGCGGGAAAGCCCGCGGGCATCATCGGCACCTCGGTCGAGATGGTGCGCGACTGGCGCGCGCGCGGCTTCCGCTGCCTGTGTTACGGCACCGATGTGACGGTCTTCCAAAGCGCGCTGTCGCAGGCGCTCGCGACGCTGCGGGCCGACCCTTCATGACCGCGCGGGCGGCAGCCGAAATCCTTCGCGCGCACGACCGGGACGGCACGCGCCTCGATGCGTTTCCGGCGGATCTGGCGCCACACGACCTGGCCGGGGGCTACGCGATCCAGGATGCCTTCGCCGACCAGCGCGGCGTGCCGGCACGCGGTTGGAAGATTGCCGCGACAAGCGCCGGCGGGCGGGCGACGCTCGGGGTGGACGGCCCGCTCGCAGGGCGGCTTTTCGCCGATGCGCTGTGGCAGGACACCGGCACCATACCCCTGCCCGCCACGGCGATGGGCATCATCGAGGTCGAGGTTGCCTTCATCATCGGCCGTGACATCGCCCCGGGCGAAGGTCCCCGGGGGCGCAGCGCGCTCCTCGAGGCCCTGTCATCGGTCCATGTCGCGATCGAGGTGCCGCAGACGCGCTGGCGGGATGTCGCGGCGGTGGGGATGCCCTCGGTCGCGGCCGACAACGCCTGCGGCGGCGGGGTCCTCCTCGGTCCGCCTGTCGCGCCGGCCCTGTGGCAGGCGCGCGACCTCGCCGCAATCGGCGCGTCCATCGGGCCGGTGGACGGGCCCCGCGCGACCGGAAGCGGCGCCAACGTGATGGGGGATCCCCTCGCGGCGCTCGAGTGGCTCATCGGCGCGCTCTCGGGACGCGGCATCGGCCTCGCAGCAGGCGAGATCATCTCGAGCGGGTCCCTGACCCCCCCGCCGCGCATCGCGCGCGGCGCCGAAATCCTTGCACAGGCGGACGGTTTGGGGCACCTCAGGGTCCTGCTCGATTGACCCGCCCCGAGGAGGCAACCGCCGTGGGACGCACCCGCCGCGCCGAGATGATCCCCGCCCAGCGCCGGGCCCTCGTGCTTGAACACATCCGCACGCGCGGCGCAGCCTCGATCCACGAACTGGCCGAGAGCATCGGCGCCTCGTCCTCGACGATCCGGCGCGATCTCGAGGAACTCGAGCGCAAGGGCTATCTCGCGCGCTCGCACGGGGGCGCCCTGCTCCAGCACACCACCAGCCCGACATTCGAGCCGGAGGCCGCGATAGCTGCCGAATTCTCGCGGGCCGAGAAGCGCGCCATCGGCGCGGCGGCGGCCGAACTGCTTGGGGCGGGCGAGGCGGTCATCTTCGACAGCGGCTCGACCGTGCAGGAGGCCGCGCGTGCCGCTGTCCGGCGCAACCTCGTGCTGACGGCAGTGACGAACGATCTGGCGACGGGCCAGATCCTCGCCTCGGCCGAGAACATCCGCGTCGTCATCCCCGGTGGCACCGTCCGGTCCGGGTCCTTCACCCTTTCCGGCGAACCCGGGCAGCAATTCCTGGGGACGCTGCGCGCCGATGTCGCCTTCATTGGCATCCACGCCATCGCCGACGGGTTCCTGACCGAAACGACGCTCGAGATCGCCTCGATGAAGCGCGCCATGATCGCCGCGGCGCGACGGGTGATCCTGCTCGCAGATGCCACGAAACTCAACCAGAGCGCCTTTTGCCGGGTATGCGATACCGGTCGGATCGATCTGCTCTTGACCGACGGCCGCGCGGGCGCGACAGACCTGCGTCGCCTTCGCGAGGGCGGGCTCGAGGTCATGGTCGTGGGTGGAGAAGGATCGGCGGCTTGAGGCCGCCCGCCGTCATCGCCGACGACCTGACGGGCGCGCTCGACACGGCCGCGCAATTCACCGGCCGATGGGGGCCGGTCGCGGTGGGCTACGATCTGTCCGAGTTGCCACGCCACGCACCTTGCGCGCTGAGCAGCGGCACGCGCGAAGTTGAGCGCGACAGGGCAGTCGCGCGCAGTCTCGCCTATGTCGCGCGCCTTCCCGAGGGCACGCGCTTCAAGAAGATCGATAGCCTCCTGCGCGGGAACTGGGCGGCCGAACTTGCCGCGATGCGGGCGTCCGGACCGGGCCGCGCCTGCGTCATTGCCCCGGCCTTTCCCGCGCAGGGACGCATCACCCGCGGGGGTCGGCTGATTGCGCCCGGTCGTCCAGAGATAGATATCGCGGCGATGCTGATTGCCGAGGGCGTTGAACCCGGCAGGGGCGGTGCGGTGCGCATCGTCGATGCCGCGACCGATGCCGACCTTGAGGAACTGGTCGCTGCCGAGGCGCCTCGCGATCCGCTCTGGTGCGGCGCCGCCGGGCTTGCGCGTGCTCTGGCGGGCGTTGCGCCGGCCCGCCCCGCACTCCCGGCGGGCCGCACGCTTGTCATCATCGGCACCGACCATCCGGTAACGATGGCGCAACGCCGTGCCCTCGCGGCAGCCCGTCCCGAGGCCGTCATCGCGCTCGGCTTCGCCGATGATCCGGGTCCGCGAGCGTGGACGGATCTTCGCGTGCTGACGTTCGATCCTTTCCCCCGCATGACGCGGGCGGAGGTGGCGGCCGGGATCGCCGCGGCGCTGGCGCGCTGCTTGCCAGCCATGCCCGCACCCGACCGCCTCATCGTGACCGGGGGCGAGACCCTGCACGCCGTCTTGCGTGCCCTCGGCGCCAAGCGCCTGCGCTGTCTTGGCGAAGTCGGTCCGGGCCTGCCAGTGACTGCGTTCGAAGATGGTCTCTGGCAGGGCGCCACGCTTGTATCGAAGTCGGGCGCGTTTGGGCATGAGGCGACACTGCTTCAGCTGTGCGGCAGCACTTGAACCGCTCTAGTGAAATGTTTTGACGTTTTATGATATTAGATGCTAGAGTCAGGTATCGCTCATGGAATCCGAACGCCAGCCATCATGCACCCGAGACTTGCCATTACGGTCGGAGATCCCGCCGGGATCGGACCGGAGATCATCGCCAAGGCGCTCGTGCGCCTGCGCAGCCGGATCGAGCGGGATGAGTTCTCGATCGTCGTGATCGGGTCGCACCCGACCCATCGTGCCGTTTGCGCCGCGCTCGGCATCGAGGATCCCGCCTGCGTCCGCTCCGAAGCCGGCATTGCCGCCGATCCCGCTCCGATTGCCTTTCTCGAGGTCGAGGACAGCCCCAGTGCACACTTGCCGGGCGAACCGACCGCTGCAGGGGGCCTCGTGGCGCACGCTGCCGTGGCGACCGCCGTGCGGCTTGCCACCGGGGGGGTGGTCGACGCGATCTGCACCGCCCCCCTCAGCAAGGAAGGGCTGAGCCTCGCGGGGAAGAACTATGCGGGGCACACGGAACTGCTTGCGGAACTGACCTCGACCCGGGGGCCGGTGATGATGCTGGCCCATGGCGGATTGCGCGTCAGCCATGTGACGACGCACATCGCGCTCGAGGAGGTGCCGGGGCGGATCACGGGCGAGCGTATCGCGAGGGTGGTCGAATTGACCGACGCGGTGCTCCGCAGGCTTGGGATCGCGCATCCGCGGATTGCGGTCGCGGCCCTCAACCCGCATGCGGGCGAAGGCGGGCTGTTCGGGCGCCAGGATGGCGAAATCGTCGCACCCGCCGTCGTCGCCCTGGCCGCGCGGGGCTTCGCCGTCGAGGGCCCGGTGCCCGGCGATACCGTATTCGTCAAGCTGCGCGCGGGGCGCTATGATGCGGTCGTCGCGATGTATCACGACCAGGGGCACATCCCGGTCAAGCTGCTCGGCTTTTCGGTTGATGCCGCGACGGGGCAGTGGAACGCGCTCAGCGGGGTGAACGTGACGCTCGGCCTGCCGATCATCCGCACCTCGGTCGACCACGGCACGGCCTTCGATATCGCCGGCCACGGGGTCGCGAGCGAGCAGAGCCTGATCGAGGCAATCGATTTCGCGCTCCGCCTCGCCGCGTCGGGCACAACTGTGGAGGACAGGACATGACCGAGATGCTGATCAACGGCGTGGCGGTGGCTGGCGCTGCGGGGACGCGGCCCGTTCACGATCCGGCGACGGGCGAGCGCGTGGGCGCCGCGCCCGAGGCGAGCCCGGCACAGGTGGCGGAGGCCATCGCCGCGGCGCGCGCCGCGCAGCCCGGTTGGGGGCGGCTCGCCCCGCTCGAGCGCGCCGCCATCATGCGGCGCATTGCCGGGCTGATCCGACGCGACGGGGCAGACCTTGCCCGCCTCGTCGTCCGCGAGCAGGGCAAGACGATCAAGGAAGCCCGCGGCGAGATCGGCGGCGCGGCCGAATTCTTCGACTATTTCGCCGAATTCGCCCGCCGCATCCAGGGAGAGATCCTGCCCTCCGACTTCGCGGGAGAGCAGATCTGGATCCAGCGCGTGCCCGTGGGCGTCGTCGGGGCCATCATTCCCTGGAACTATCCGGCTGCGCTTGTCAGCCGCAAGGTCGCGCCCGCGATGATCGCGGGCGACACGATCGTCCTCAAGCCGCACGAGGATACGCCGCTCTCGGCACTCCACATGGCGCGGCTCTTCGCCGAGGCGGGGGTTCCGGCGGGGGTTGTCAACATCGTGACGGGACGGGGCGAGACGGTGGGCGAGGCGCTGACCGTATCGGGCGACATCGACCTGCTGACGATGACAGGCAGCGTGCCCACGGGCCGGCGCATCATGGAACGCGCCGCGCGGCATCTGACGCCGGTCTCGCTCGAGCTTGGCGGCAAGGCACCCTTCATCGTGATGCCGGACGCCGACCTCGATCTCGCGGTGCGCTCGGCCGCAACATCGCGCTACATGAATTGCGGACAGGTCTGCATCTGCAACGAGCGCACGCTGGTCCACGAGAGCATCTTCGAGGAGTTCGTCGCGCGCTTCGTGGCGCTCAGCCGCACCCTGAAGGTGGGCCTCCCGCTCGAGGAGGCGACCGACATCGGCCCCAAGGTGAGCCGCGCGGAACTCGAGAAGGTCGAGGCGATGGTGGCCGAGGCCGTCGCGGGCGGGGCCCAATTGCGTCTCGGCGGCCAGCGGCCCGATCCCGCCCCGACCCCCCGGGGGCACTGGTATGCGCCGACCGTGCTCACGGGGCTGCGGCCCGACATGCCGATCCTGTCGCGCGAGATCTTCGGCCCGGTCGTGCCGATCATGCCGTTCCGCGATCTCGAAGAGGCGATCGCGATCGGAAACGACAGCCGCTACGGCCTCTCGGCCTATCTCTTCACCCAGCACATGCCGACGATCATGAAGGTGGTGACCGAACTCAGCTTCGGCGAGGTCTACGTCAACCGGGTCGGCCCCGAGGCGTTGCAGGGCTTCCACACGGGCTATCGCGAGAGCGGCCTCGGCGGCGACGACGGGGCGCACGGGCTCGAGACCTATCTGCGCAAGAAGACCGTCTACCTGAACTACTCCGGCGGCCCGACTGTGCCGCTCATGCCCTACTGAAGTTCACGTTCATGGTGAAATCGTGCATCGGGTATCTTCCACCGCCTGCGCGAGCACCCGCATGAGCGGGGCACGCGCTCTCGGGCGGACACCACTCATGCTTGGGGCACTCGGGTTCGGGGGCGGACCCATCGGCTGGTGCAGCGGCCCCGGCTCTGAACGCCGCGTGATCGAGACCCTCGATGCCGCATGGGACGGCGGCGTGCGGTATTTTGACACCGCCCCCTTCTACGGGCACGGCGCGAGCGAGCGCCGGATCGGATCGTATCTCGGGGCCAAGGACCGCGCCGCCTTCGTCCTATCATCAAAGGTAGGGCGCCTGATCATGAACGGTGCCCCGGTTTTCGACTACAGCCGCGATGGCGCGCTGCGGTCGATCGAGGAAAGCCTCGGCCGATTGGGGCTCTCGCGCATCGACATCGTGCTCGTCCACGACATCGACCGCTATACCCACGGCCCCGACCAGCCCGCGCGGATGCGCGAGGCACTCGAGGGCGCGCTGCCTGCACTCGCCGAGTTGAAGGCGCAAGGCGTGATCGGGGCCTTCGGCCTTGGTGTGAACGAATGGCAGGTCTGCGCCGATGTCGCGGCTCGGCTGCCGATCGATGCGGTCCTCCTCGCGGGCCGCTACACCCTGCTTGAGCAGGGTGCGCGGGGCTTTCTCGATCACGCGCACGCGGCGGGCATCGGCATCATCCTCGGCGGTCCCTACAACAGCGGGATCCTTGCCTCGGGCGCGCGCGAGGGCGCGCTTTACGACTATCGCCCCGCACCCCCGGAGATCCTCGAGCGGACACGGCGGATCGAGCGCGTGCTCGCGCGCCACGGCGTTGCGCTCCAGGCGGCGGCGCTGCGCTTTCCGCTCCTCCACCCGGCGGTCGCAACCGTCATCCCCGGCCTGCTCGGCGCCGCGGAGGTTCACCGCACGATCGAAGCCTTTGCCGTCGACATTCCGCAGGGGTGCTGGAACGATCTCGCGCACGAGGGGCTCATCGCCGCCCCCGGGCGGGATTGAACCGCCCGCAGCCAAGGAGCGCCGTGATGACGTCAACGCCCCCGCTCGTGCTCATGCGCGACATCGAGGTTGCCTTCGGTGGCGTGAAGGCCGTCGACAGGGTGACGGTCGATCTCCATCGCGGCGAGGTGGTGGCGCTCCTCGGTCACAACGGTGCGGGCAAGTCGACCCTCATCAAGTGCCTTTCGGGGGCGTGCCAGCCCGATTCGGGCGAAATCTGGATCGACGGGCACCGGGCCTCGATCGGATCGCCCCGCGACGCGCGCGCCCACCATATCGAGACGATCTATCAGACCCTCGCGCTGGCAGACAATCTCGACGCCAGCGCCAACCTCTTCCTCGGGCGCGAGATGCGCACCCCGCTCGGGCTCCTCGACGACGCGGCGATGACCGCCGCGACGCGCCGCGTGATCGGGCGCCTGAACCCCAATTTCACCAAGTTCGACGTGCCGGTCTCGGCGCTCTCGGGCGGGCAGCGACAGGCGGTCGCCATCGCGCGCGCCGTGCATTTCGATGCGCGGATCCTCATCATGGACGAGCCGACCGCCGCCTTGGGCCCGCAGGAGACCGACATGGTCTGCACGCTGATCCGCACCCTGCGCGATCAGGGCCTCGGGATCTTCCTGATCGACCACGACGTGCATCAGGTCAAACGCATCTGCGACAGGGCCCATGTGATGAAGAACGGCCGCCTTGTCGGCACCGTCAGGGTGGCCGATGTCTCCGAGGACGATCTGCTCGAGATGATCATCGCCGGCCGCATGCCGGCGTCTCATGCGGTCGGACACTGACGCGGGCGCATCCGGTCACCTCGGGGGCGCGCCCCGCGTCATGTGCCGAACCGATGCGACGATCGCCTCGCGGTCGATCCGGAAGTGGCGATAGAGATCGCCGATGGTGCCGGTCTGCCCGAAGTGTTCGACGCCATGGGCGATCGTCCTGTGCCCGAAGACCGATCCGAGCCATCCCAGCGTGATGGGGTGCCCATCGATGACGGTCGCGAGGACGCAGTGCTGGGGCAGGGGGCGAAGCAGTGCCTCGACGTGGCAAGTCGCGGCAAGGTCCCCGTCCGCGCGCGCGCGCTGCGCCGCCGTCCAGCCGGCGCTGAGCCGATCCGCCGAGGTCACCGCCAGAACACCGACATCGCGGCGCGTTTCGGCGAGATGACCAGCGGCGGCGATCGCCTCGTCCGCAATCGCGCCCTGATAGATGATCGCGACCTCGCAGTTTGGACCGGGAGGACGCAGCCAATAGGCCCCGTCGATCACAGCTTGACGAAACTCGACCCCGTCGCGCGGCGGCGGCTGTTCGAGCGGTTTCGTGGAGAGACGAAGATAGACTGAGCCGCCGATGCGGTCCCGAAGCCAGGTCCTCGCGTCGGGTTCGTCCGATCCATCGCGCTGGAGGTAGTCGAACGCCCATTCCATGATGGCGCCGAGTTCGTCCGAGAAGGCGGGCTCGAAGCTTGCAAGCCCGTCTTGCGCCATCCCGCTCAGCGGCGTGCCGATCGACTGATGCGCCCCCCCCTCTGGAGCAAGCGTGACGCCCGACGGCGTCCCGACGATGATAAAGCGCGCATCCTGATAGCACGCATAGGTCAGCGCATCGAAGCCCCGATGGATGAAGGGGTCATAGACGGTTCCGATGGGAATCAGTCGCTTGCCGAACAGGCTGTGCGACAGTCCGGCCGCGCCAAGCAGCAGGAACAGGTTCATTTCGGCGATGCCGAGTTCGACATGCTGGCCGCCCGGGGCAAATTCCCATTTCGCGGTGGAGGGGATGCGATGCTCGATGAAGGCATCCCTCTGCGCGTTGCGCGCAAAAAGCTTGCGCCGATTCACCCATGCCCCGAGCGAGGTCGTGCCAGTGACGTCGGGTGAGGCGGTGACGATCCGTTCGGCGAGCGGACTGTCGCCTCTGGCGAGATCGTCGAGGATCCGCCCGAAGGCTGACTGAGTCGAGATCTCCCGCTGGGCCTCGACCCTGATCGCGGGTACCGGCAGCCTGTCATCTGCAAGGCGTCGGGCGCCACGTCGGAAGAACGGCACCCGATTGAGGTAGGAGCGCAGCCCCGCGACATCGGCAACTCCGGCGAAGGGCTCCCATTCCTGCCCCTCGGGCACGCCCATGTGGCGTTGCCAGGCCGCCATCTGAGAGGTGGTCATCAGACCGCCATGATTGTCCTTGTGGCCCGCGATGGGCGTCCCCCAGCCCTTGATGGTATAGGCAAGAAAGCAGGTCGGGCGGTCATGGTCGACGGCATCGAACGCGGCAGCCATCGTCTCAACGCAGTTTCCGCCCAGGTTTTCCATCAGCGCCGCGAGTTGCGCGTCGCTGCGGGCGTCGATGAGGTGCGTGACATCGCCCTGATCGCCCAGCTCGTCGAGCAGGCGCCTGCGCCAGACCGCCCCTCCCATGAAGGTAAGCGCGGCGTATTCGGCGTTCGGGCAGCGGTCGATCCAGTCGCGCAGTTTTTCGCCGCCCCTCTCCTTGAAGGCTTCGCGTTGCAGCGCGCCGTATTTCACGCGGACGACATCCCAACCGAAGGCATCGAAGATCTTCTCGATCCGGGCGAAGAGCCCCTCGCGGACAATCCCGTCAAGCGACTGCCGGTTGTAGTCGACGATCCACCAGCAATTCCGCAGGCCATTCTTCCATCCCTCCTGCAGCGCCTCATAGATGTTGCCTTCATCGAGTTCCGCGTCGCCCGCGAGCGCCACCATCCGCCCCAGGCCAAGATCGGCGCCCCAAGGCTTGGCCGCCACAAAATCCTGTACGAGCGATGCGAAGGTCGTGATCGCCACGCCGAGCCCGACCGAGCCGGTCGAAAAATCCACGTCGTCCACATCCTTGGTGCGGCTGGGATAGCTCTGCACGCCCCCGAATCCGCGGAATGCCTCCATCCGGGCCCTGTCGAGATTGCCCATCAGATACTGGATCGCGTGAAAAACCGGCGCGGCGTGCGGCTTGACCGCAACGCGATCCTCCGGGCGCAGGGCATGGAAATAGAGGGCGGTCAGGATCGAGACCAACGAGGCCGAAGATGCCTGATGCCCGCCCACCTTGATCGCGTCCGCCTTGGGCCTGACGTGGTTGGCATGATGGATCATCCAGTGCGACAACCAAAGGAGGCGCTGCTCGACAACCTTGAGATGAGCGTGAACGGTCTCGGCCATCGGGTTCCTCGCGCGCGGTGGGGCCATGTCGGACATCCTATCTGCGCTGAAGTGGCGCTTCTTGCCTTTTCCCCGCAACAGAAGTCATTCTTTTGCTGGTATCGGCCAAGGGATGGGGAAATCATGGTGGAAAAAATCAGGATCGACCGCCAGGATGCGGCAATCATCCGCGAGCTTCAGCGCGATGGCCGCGCGACGATACAGGAGATTTCCGAGCGGATAGGGCTCAGCCCTTCTCCGGTCGCGCGCCGCCTCCGTCTGCTCGAGCGCGCCGGGGTCGTGACCGGCTACACCGCAATCATCGACGAGCGCGCCCTCGGGATCGGGTTTTCAGTGTTCGTTTCCGTCAAGCTCGACAAGCAGGTCGATGATGCGCTTGCAACCTTCGAGGCAGAAATCGCACGCCATCCCGAGGTCGTGGACTGCTGGCTCATGACGGGCAACCGAGACTATCTGTTGCGAATCGCGACATCGGGCCTTGCCGAGTTCGAACGCTTCCTCGTCGGAACCTTCACCCGGATCCCGGGCGTCGCGTCGATCGAAAGCTCGATCCCGCTTCGCCGCGTGAAGTCCAGCGCGACCGGGCGCGCCTAGCGGCGCATGTCCCGACCGCCCGGCATTCGCAAGCTGGACCGTCTCGGCGCGACATTTCTCTCATGCTTGCGCGTCATCGGCCTTGGCTGGCGATGACGCTTTATCCCGCCGAGATCCCCCGGACCGACGACGGGGTCGGACGCTTCAACGGCTCATCGAGGAGCTGTCGCATGGCAGCCCCTTGGGGTCGGGCGAAGAGGTCGCACCCACGCAGCACCGCGTTGTCCGTCCCTACAACCGGCAGGTCCCACAATCGGCCTTGGGCAGCAGGTCGCCCTTGCAGGCGATGAGGCGCAGGCACAAACCGAATCCGCAGCAGGTCAGGAAAAAGCCGCGCTGCCTGCCGGAATGCTGCACGCCCCCCAACCCGACGGCCTCAGCCTGCCGTGCGCCGTCAGCAGGAGAGCGTGCTGCGCACGAGCGTCACACACATTCTGAGGCCGTTTTCCACCGCGACGGAGTCTCTGCGCCGAAGCCAGTCGAGCCAGAGGCCGTCCTGGGTTGCCATGACTGTATCAAGCAGAGCCGGAATGCTTTCGACCGCCTTGGGGTTCGCTTCGGCCAGCGGCATCAGAAGCCCCCTCAGCGCCTCCCGGTAATGGTCGTAAAGGACCCTCTCCGTGTCGGCGAGGACGTCCGAGTTGCAGGCGGCGGACCAGAGATCAATCCGCATGCGCAAATGATGGAAATCGAGAAACTCATCGGTAAAGCCCGCACGCAGGAAGGCTTCCAGCCGTGCCAGGGGATTGCTGGCTGCCGTTGCCAAACTGCGCATCGACGCCTCTCGCAACTGCTCGGACGTCACGCGATAGGCTTCGGCCAGGACATCGTCCATGCCGGAGAAGTTGTAGGTGATGTGTCCAAGCGAAAGACCGGCCTCGGCCGCAACCTTCCGCGCCGACAACTGCGCGTAGCCCTCTCTTGCCAGAACACGTCGGGCTGCTTCGGCAATGTCGCGACGCCGGTTCTGCTTGAAGCGGGAGAGCGACTTGTTCTTTCCCGTTTCGGTCAAGGCCTGGGCTCCGGAGGCGGCGCGTCACGTCATTGATGGCACGCGCACCCCGGACACTGCCCGGGCGCCTGCCTGCGGGAATTAGTCCCCGGCGCGAGCCCTGTCAAACCTGCCCGGCCCGTGTCCTACGGCGGCGCGGCTTCGTCACTGCTCGGATTGGTCAGGGGCGAGGGTCGCTTCGGAATTTCCTGATTGACAGGATCAGCATGAATGGTACGAACGTACCAACTTTGCGCCAGCCAAGGCGAGTCGGCGGAGGACAAGCCAGTTGACCATGGCGGACGACGGTGCTCTCGGCGCGATGACGGATCCCGCATCCGATCTGCGGCGCCTGCGCTCCGTCCTCGAGGGGTTCCTGACAGGCGTGACGACGGTCTCTTTCCGGGACGAGGAACGGGTCTGGGCTTTCACCGCCAACTCTTTCACCTCGGTATCGCTCGATCCGCCGTTGGTTCTCTTCTGCATCGCGAACACGGCGGCAAGCGCCGACCGGCTGCAGTCGATCGAGGAGTTCTGCATCAGCTTCCTTGCCGAGGATCAGCAGCATATCTCCGACACCTTCGGCCGGCCGGGCCGGTATCAGGAAAAGCTTGCCCATTCGGCGTTCGAGGGCGTCGTTCCAGCCTTGCGCGGGGCTGCGTGCTGCGATCCCGCAGCAGCGAAGCGCGGCCGCTTGGCTATCTGCGCGGGCAATATGTCATTCCCGTCGCTCCAACAGCCGCAGCTCGGGCGCCGCAGCCCTAATCTCCACCAGAACCAGAGGAATTCATGGACGTCTCACACTTCCTGAACTCGCACATGCTCGACCCTTCGCTTGGCGGCAAGGCACTTTACCGCAACATGATTGCCCAGGCTGTTCACGCCGAGGCCTGCGGTTTCAGGGGCGTTTCCATACCCGAACATCATCTTCTGAACATCCTGCTCGTGCCTTCCCCGCTCCAGCTTGCCGTGGCGATCGCGGCGCGTACCAGTCGGATCGAGATGGCGACCTCGATATGCCAGTTGCCGATCCGCGACATGCGCGTCTTTGCCGGAGAGGTTGTTCAGGCGCAGGCGCTGTGCGGAGGGCGGCTGATCCTCGGCGTTGGCAAGGGAGCCTTCGGCTTCGAGACCGGGCGCCTCGACGTGCCAATCGAGGAAACCAAGGCCCGCTTCGAGGAAGCGCTACAGGTCCTTGAAGCGCTCCTCACGCGGAAGGAAGTCTCGTGGAAGGGCACATGGTACGATTTCGAACCGCTGACCATCATGCCGCGGCCCGAAGACCCCATTCCTCTCGCACTGGCGATCATGGCGCCTTCGGGGATCGAAGCGGCCGCGCGCGCCGGCTATCATGTCCAGACGACGCCGCTCTCGGCCAGCCACGGCGTGCTGACCGATCAGGTCGACGCCTTCCATCGCGGCGTGGCCCAATCCGGCAAGACCGGGCAGCGCCTGTCGCTGCAGCGGGGTTTGTTCGTCACGGAGAGCGAGGGTCAGCGCGAGGCGATGCTTGCGGCGGCGTACCGCTATTACATGAGCTTCGATAATGTCTTCGGCGGCCCCGGGATCGTCGACAACGGCATAATCCGCCCGCTTCCGCGCAAGCAGTCGCCCGCTGAGTTCCGGGCCAACGTGCTGATCTGCGGCGCAAACGAGATGATCGACCGCCTCTCGGCCTATGCCGAGCTGGGCATAGACGAGATCATCGTGTCGGCGAACTTCGGCCAGGAACAGGCGGCCGTGCTGGACATGATGAGCCGACTGGCGAGCGATGTCATGCCCGCGGTCTCCACACCGTCCACCCCCGAACTGAAACGCAAGCAAGGATAGAGCCATGCCCGTCATCCGCATCGAGATGTTCGAAGGTCGCAGCATCGAACAGAAGCGCGCCTGCGCCGCCGCCGTCACCCAGGCTTTCGTCGACACCTGCGGCGGCCCGCCCTCGTCGGTCCATATCGTCTTTCAGGATGTCGCCAAGAGCGACTGGGCGGTTTCGGGCCGTCTGTGCAGCGATCCCAAGCCGGAGTGATCATGACAATCGACTGCTCCTATTCGGTGACCGGCAGCGGTCCGGCACTTTTCCTGATCCATGGCATCGGCGCCCGGCGCGCCACCTTTGCGGGTCTGGTCGAGGCGCTGAAGGACCGCTTTACCTGCATCAGCTACGATTTGCGAGGCCATGGCGAAAGTCCGGTTCCCGAGGGTCGATTTGGGCTCGATGATCTGGTGGATGACCTTGAGGCACTTCGCGCTCGCCTCGGGATTGAGCAGGCGCATTTCGCCGGTCACTCGCTGGGCGGAATGATTGGGCCTGCCTACGCGCGACGACATCCGGAACGTGTCCTTTCGCTCGGGCTGTGGTCGACAGCCGCGTTCCGTACCGACGACGATAGTGCCAAAGTCAAGTCGGTTGTCGCCGCCATGCGCCAGAAGGGGATCGGCAATGTGCTGGATACTTTGACCGCACGCTGGTTCACGGACGCCTTCGCGGCGGCGCATCCCGAGGTGATCGAGCGGCGCAAGAAGCAGGTTGTGGATACGCCGGCCGAGGTCTT
>Ga0172372_10001918_pt1 | contig 31976 bp, 42 predicted proteins | sample LakKiv5m_2_FD_114544 | JGI IMG/M metagenome (GOLD analysis project Ga0172372, IMG submission 114544) | Freshwater microbial communities from Kabuno Bay, South-Kivu, Congo - kab_092012_9.5m | ecosystem: Environmental > Aquatic > Freshwater > Lake | place: Democratic Republic of the Congo... | reverse complement strand
CCCACGTGACATAGGTATTAGTAAACGTACACGTTACTTAGACATTAAAGAAGGTCGTGAAACTCCTCTACGTGATAAAGAAGATTACGCTGCTAAGAAGAAAGCCTTGCAAGACATCCAGTCAGACCCAAGCACAGCGCAAGATCCAGAGCTATCAGTAGAAGTTATGCGTAGACTAGCTGGATTAAAACAACAGGCTAAAGCTATGGGCCTAGAAGAAAGTCGCAAAAAATGAGAGCTCGTGATTTTTTAAGAGAATACAGCCGTGAAAAGACAGCCACGGTCTTTGGCAAGAAACTCTTGGCCGCATTAGTCAACGATCGCAGTGTTGATAGTAGAATAGGTATGTTAAAAGATATTCTTAAAATACCAGACCCAAATACCAACACAGAAGTACTGAATCGTGTTATGGCCATGTTAGAAAGTGCTGATCCCACTGCTAATAAAGAATACGTACAATGGTTAGCCAAAGTCTACGCCAACGAAGGCGTTATGATGGAAGACCTTGTGAGTAAGACTACAGAATGGTTACAGAAGTACGACCTGTATAAAAAGAAAAAGTTCTTTAAAGACCGTGACAGCAAGTTGGCTAACATCATGAACCTAGCTTGGAAAGACCTATGGGAAATTAGCATACGTGCTGACTTCCAAATGCGAATCCAACAAGCAGAAGAAAAAGCCATGCCTAAGGGTGATGCTGAACAGGTATTTGAAAACGACAAGGTTCGCATCATTATCCCTAAAGACCAAGCTGCAGCCTGCTATTATGGCCAGGGCACCACATGGTGTACAGCCAGTACACAAAGCACCAACTACTTTAATAGTTACAGCAAAGACGGCCCGTTATACATCCTACTGCCTAAACAGCCCCAGTATGAAGGTGAGAAGTATCAACTACACTTCCCTAGTGGCCAGTTCATGGATGAGCAGGATCGCAACGTAGATGATGTTATAGAACTATTAGACATGCGTTTTGGCAATCTAGTAGACTTCTTCCGTGAGCGTGAACCGCAGATCAACGATTGGCTGGTGTTTACTCCAGATGAAATACTAGAACCTTTGATTGCTAAGATTAAGACAGCAATCAATGACCATGTACATGAAAAGGTCAGCGAATGGGAAATAGAAGACGACTACTGGTATGAGTACCTACGCAAAGAAGGTTATGTCTACCCTGAAGGACATGAAGAAGAAGGTCAGATCGATTGGGACAAAGTCTCTGATGCTGATTTAACCTACACCGATTGGAATTATGAAGCCAGTGACTACATTGGTAGAATAGTTGGTGCTGTGGATCTATCTCCACAGGAAGTACGCAATCTAGCAGAGGAAGTAGGTCGTGAATGGGGTGCTGATACACAGGGCATTGATGACCTTGATAAAATTATGGCCTATGCCGTTGAACAGACTAACAACCGCAACGAGGGTGATGGTGGCGTAGCAGAGTGGATCAACGATCACATCTACATCAAGAAACGTGACGGGCAGTGGGACGTAAGCCTACTCTACACGCAAAAAGACGGACAACGCAAAGAGTACCCAATACACTAATATGAGAGCTAAAGACTTTATACTTGAAAATTTATCTAACAGCCAAGTCTTGCGATATGTTAAAAAGATACACCCAGACTGGTCAGGTAGTGTAGATCACAGCATTATGAATCATGAGGCGTGGGAGTTAATAAACTATCCCATTAGTAAACTACAAATAGCGGACCCAGAAAGTGAAGATGCTTATATTGAAGATCCATACAATCGCATCCTAGACGTAGACATGGATCACGTTATGACTATTAGTCAACACGAAATTAAAAACAAACCTATTGTCGTAGACCTAGATGGTTATATTATTGATGGTAACCATCGTGCCATGGCTGCAAAATTAAGTGGTATGACACACATACCAGCTTATGTGCCCTACGAAGAAATAACAGAATCCTTAACTGAAAGCATAGACCTACAAGGTTACACCAACCTATTAGCAGACTTTGGCTTCTTTATCACTATGAATACTGCTCGTATACACGATTATGCTGTAGACCAAACAGCTATACAAGAACTCAAGGTAATACAAGCACAGTTCAAACAACCTATCGTGAACGGACGAACATTTGTTGAAGTTTATAATGAACCTGCGTTTTACAAGAATCCCAAAGTTATTCCTGTGCTGTTAAAATATGTCTACGACATGTTAAAGTATATTGAACCTAGACTACAGAAATACCTAAATGATGAAGGTAAAAGTAAATTCTTACCTAGGATACAAAAGATTAAAGAGCAATACAAACAAGTAGTACAATCAACACAATAGAACACCTACCTTAGGCCCATACTCGTTATGGTGTTTGGTGTGCGCGGCTGCTGCGCTGGAGGGATGCCAGAAGTGAGCTATTATAATTTCTTTGCGGCAGCTTTTGCCTTATTAATTTCAGATAGTTTTCTTTTTGTTTCTTCTGACTTAGGTTTACCTTTTTGGACTAACGAAAGTTTTAGTCTATGCTCATCTGAGAATACACGACCTTTTTGTGTATTGGACATTTTCTGTCTGGACTCCTCACTGTGAGAGAATACACCCGTTAGTCCTTTGTTCCACGGTATGCTTTTTCCTTTCTTAGCTGCGGACATTTTTGCTTTGCTCTCTTCAGAGTATGTTTTGCCTTTGTTCCAAGGCGTTCTTCCTCGTTTAGTTTCAGAAAGTTGTTTTCTCAATGACTCATATGTCCTGCTAGTCATCTTGTATCGTTCTTGTCCTCTACCTTTTCTTACCATAGACCAAGCCGCATATATCATTTTATGTTTTGCTTCGCCTGTGGTCATTTTAGTTAAGAGCCAATGACAGATAAAATGTTCTCTTGCTGTTAAGCGAGCAAGATTATCTTTGCTATCATTTCCTCCCATAGACTTGGGTATGATATGATGCTTCTCAGCATAGATACCTTCAGATAGTGTTCGTTCTTGTGCGTGTTTGACAATATTATTATACCAAGTGGTATACTTATTTGTGATAAATAACATAAAGCTGATACTCCTTAACAGTATTAGGGTAGTTGGATACTCCAATATCGCGAACTACACTATTATTTATCAAAAGACTATGCGATACGAACAAATAAAACCATTATTAAGTGAAGAAGTTCTTGATGAAGTCAAGATGTCACCCAGTGCCTTACAAAAATTCGCCAACAGCCCGGAAGCTGACGGAATGTTGATGGGAATAGAATTTGAACTCGTGGTGCCCAATGTTGCCGTAGATGACGACAGTGGCGAAGGTGAATATGACTATGACATGGACGAACGCTGTTACAGCATAGATGACATTATAGAATTCTTTAGTAACGGTGAAATGTCAAACCTAGGACCAAGTAGTGCTCGACGCCTACGCGAAGAAATGTTGAACCAATACCTAGATTGGACCGGCGAAAAGATCAGTGACAACATAGACGAAGATGAGTTAAACGATCGTATCCGTGATCGTCTAGATGGTGAAATTGACTTTGACGATATGAAAGAGTTAGCCCTGGAACAATGGAAAGAAAATAACCCAGACGAAAATCCAGAAGATAAGGCAGCTGAAGATGAAATTCATCAAATGGCACTAGCCCTTAATGAAAAAACTCTAGACGACATGATGGAAGATACTGACAGTCGTGAGTACCAATATGCCTACGACGAAGTTCGCCAAGAGCTAGAAGACGAAATGCGCAATGATAGTGACTACGATCAAGAAGCGTGGTTGCGTGATCTAGGCATTGACTTCATGAGTGAAGCAGAACGTGAATGGGGCTTAGATTGGCCACACTGGCGTTACTATGGTGGCGAAGGTGAACTAGATGTGGAAACTGTAGCAGACGAGTTCGGTCGTGCTATGGGCTTAGACTATGTAAACTCATCAAACAACTATCACGGTGCTCGTCGCGATGGAAAAAACTGGATTGTAGAGCCTGACTCAAGCATTGATGCTGATGAAGGTGATGGTGGCCTAGAGTTTGTCAGCCCACCTATGCCAATTAAAGACGGCCTAGAAATGCTACAAAAAATGTATGCTTGGGCCAAGAAAGAAGGTTGCTACACTAATAAGTCAACTGGCCTACACATGAACATCAGTGTGCCAGATATGACTATTGACAAGTTAGACTATGTTAAACTAGCCTTATTCCTAGGTGACGAACACGTATTAAAACAGTTTGGTCGTGAATATAATAGCTACTGTAAGAGTGCTATGAGTAAGATTAAAGATCGTATCCGTCCAGAAGATGTGCCAGCAGTCTTAGCACAGATGAAACAACACTTAAACAGTCTAGCAAGTAAAACTATTCACTCAGGTATCACCGACAAATACACCAGTATCAATACCAAATCAAACTACGTAGAATTCCGCGGCCCAGGTGGCGATTACCTAGACCAAAATCCATTTGATTTAATCAATACGGTCCTACGTTTAAGTATGAGCCTACGTATTGCCACAGACCCAGAAGCATACAAACAAGAGTATGCTAAGAAGTTATACAAACTAGTAGAACAAGAAAAGAATCCAGATGACTCAGTTAAGCTATTCAGCAAATATGCTATAGGTGAAATGCCTAAAGAAGATCTAGTTGCTCGACTAAAATTCGCTAAAAAAGGTCGTGAGCTTGAAAAAACTAAGAAAGCCGCAGTTACACAATTAAACAAAGACGAAGATGTTAAACGTAAAATAGAAGGCCTGCCAGAAAAATGGCGTAGAATGCTCAAAGATATGAGTCCGTTTAGCGATCAAGAACTTCAGTCAACTATCAACACCCTTAACGCTGGTGAATATGATGACGAGCTAGATCCGGATGTAGAAGTGCCATTGGCTATCGCTGTCTTACAAAGCGAACTAGATTGGCGTCAGGCACAAAGTGAGATTAAATCATACTGGGTTATGAACAAAGATGGCTCGGGCGGTAAGCAGTTAGTACACGCTAACAACGAAAATGAAGCCATCCTTAAAGGTGGCAAGAACATGGGCATGAGTCGTGAGCAAAGTATTACTCGACTACGTGCTGAAGAGAAGTCGGAAGATATTAATTTAGATGATATGAGCTCAGATGAGTTTAATCGTCAAGTAAATGATTTACCTACATACACCTTATCCAAGTTTGTTAACGAAATTAAAACTAAAGAACGCAGTACATTAGAAACAGCCTTACGTAATGTTAAGGCACGTAATATGAGTAGCGAAATAAGTGCTATGAACTACGAGTTCTTACAAGCAGTTATTGAGCGTGAACTTAAACGTCGTGAAACAGAAGGTGAGCCTAACGAAATGACAGCATACGGTAATCGTAAGGTTTACCCACGCAGTTTCCAAGATAAGATCGCCGCTATGCCAAACCCGTTTAACACATGGTTGTTGGTTATTCCTAGCAACACTGATGAAGTATTGCGTAAGGCTAAACTCAAAGCCGTAGACGGTGACTATAACGGTGATTTAACCGGTGAACAAAAACAATTACTAATCAAATTAGTTGACGATGAGCTAACATATAGAGCAACGTCAGGTGAAGGCAGAATGGCAGGTGATGTTGGTGGCAGTGAATTGCGTTTTGAGCCTGGCACACCAATGCAGATAGGCACACCAGAGCCAGATAATGCTGAAGAATTATTTAACAGTTTACCTAACAGTTGGAAGTCATGGTTAGATGGCATGAGTGCTAGCAATGAGGCTACACTACAAAGCGTAGTAGACAATGTTGCCAATGGCACAGGGTCAGCTACACAACTAAGCATAGAACAACGTGATTTAGTTATCAGCAGAATCCAAGCAGAAATGCGCAGTCGCAACAGCACAACCGCACAAGCAGGCGAATGGCCTCGTCCGTGGAACGTATGGGTTCAAAATATTCAAACACACGATACAGCTAACTTGCGTAATGTTCGTGCTACAGCGGCTGATATAGATAGCACTATGAATTTAAGTAGTCATCAGCGTGTACAGCTCGTTAACAAAATTGATGATGAGTTCCGCCGCAGATTGGCAAGTAGTATCGAGCAAGGTGAACAAGCACGTGCCGCACAGCAAGGTGACATTATAGCACCAGGACTAGGCGAGGTAGACCCGTTAGCAGCACAGCAAGCAGAATTAATCGACCGTGACGATCCTGTGACATCAAATGACCCCGACTCGCAAGCACATGAGCCAGAACCACAAGCAGTTCCAGGACAAGGAACACAAGAGTTCCAAATTGTAAATCCGCATACAGGATCTGTTGTAGCAGTAATACGTCAGGCTACCCTAGATCATGCTGTAAGCAAAGCACGTCAATGGGAACACGATTTAGGCTTAAGTGCAGGTGACTTAGAAGTTCGTCAAATTGGCGAAACCAACGAATCACTAAATACTATACGCAGACTAGCAGGGCTATAATAATGAACTTATACGAGATGTTTGAACAAGAATTACCGCCAGAGCCCACTATCATTGATGCTCTACGTGACTTCTTACCTATTGCTGTCAAACATCTAGAATTAGATCATATACCTAAAATTCACCTAGCCAAAGAAATATCTGACACTCATGTACCTACATTTGGTCGTTTTGAAAATGAATCAAAGACCATCACAGTGGTCATTGACAATCGTAACATTGTTGATGTACTACGTACCCTAGCACACGAAATGGTACACTATCGTCAAGGTGAAGAACATCTCTTAGACGCAGACAGCTGGCACACAGGTAGTCCTATAGAAGACGAAGCTAATGCAGAAGGCGGAGTTATCATGCGCTTGTTTAATCAAGCACACCCTAACTACATGAAGATTGAGCCTGTGGTATTGCCTGAAGAGTGGAGTCAGAAATACAAGAAGTCAATTAATTGTAGTAACCCAAAAGGCTTTAGTCAAAAAGCCCACTGTGCTGGACGTAAGAAGAAGGCCAACGAAAACTTTGCTGATGGTAAGAAGCCAGGACGTAAGGGTCTGGCCAAACGTTCAGGTGTGAACTGTAAACAGTCAGTTAGTAAGTTAAGAAGCATCGCTAAGAATTCCAGCGGTGAAAAACAAAGAATGGCACATTGGTGTGCTAACATGAAATCAGGAAAAACAAATGAAACCAAGTGAATTTTTAAACGAAGGATCTCAAAACTTTAACAAAATAGAACCCTACTACGTATGTATTGGTGGTAAACCTTGGAAAAAGTTTGACTATTATAAAGATGCTCGCCAAGCTCACGACAATCTAATAAAGAAATGGCGCTTAGAAGGAAATCCTAAAGCCGACACAGTTACCTTAAAACCAGCTGATTTAGACGAAGTTAAACAACGTTTAGATGCTAAATGCTGGAAGGGCAAGCACAAAGAAGGCACCAAGATCAAAGGTGGCGTTCGTGTAAACAACTGTGTGCCAAATAACGAAAGTTATGATCACAACGAATATAATGACGAAGCGGGTATGGTTAAAAATGATCTACATACTATTATTCGTACAATGACTCATTTGTGTCGAGATATTAAAGATAACGAAAACTTACCAGAATGGGTACAAGAGAAAATTGCATCAGCAAAAGGCATGTTAGTTGGTGTTATGGACTATATGATTAGTCAACATGAACAAGGTGTACAACCTACGGTTGATCATGAACCTGACGGTCCTGCTATAGCATCTCTGGAAGAAGAATTTGATCTTATTGAAGATATTATTGAAAGTCTAGCAGAACACAATGGTGTTAATAGTGAATTGATTTGGGAAGACCTAGAATCACTATCAGATGACGAATTATATGTGTTTGCTGTTACAACACCGGTCATGGAAGATTGGCAAAAGACTAACAAAAAAGACCGCACAGATGGTATGAGCCGCAAAGCAGTGAAAGCCTATCGTCGTGAACATCCTGGTAGCAAACTAAAGACAGCAGTTACTACTAAACCTAGCAAACTTAAACGTGGCAGTAAGGCCAGCAAACGCCGCAAGAGCTATTGCAGTCGTTCAAAAGGTCAAATGAACATGCACAATATCAGCTGTGCTAAAACTCCAGATAAGGCAATTTGTAAAGCACGTCGTCGCTGGAACTGCTAATGCGAGCAAGTGATTTCTTAACAGAAAGTAAAGAAAAACTTGAATTGGTAGATTTACCATATTCAAGGACAGCACTTGCACCTGTGTTAAGTAAAGCTAACATTGACAATCACTACGGTAAACTAGCTAAAGGGTATGTAGATCGCTATAACAAGGACGAAGGCGATCGTACATTTAATGCCGCAGGTGCGTTCTTACATAACTTATTCTTTCCACAGTTTAGGGCACCGCGCACATCAAACAAACCCAATGGTCAAATCAGATCTTTAATTGAACGTAAGTTTGGGTCCTTTGATGAATTTAAAGAAGAAGTAGCCGAAAAAGCTATGAAGTTACAAGGTAGCTATTGGATTTATCTAAGCAAAACTGGCACAATCAAAACAATACAAAATCACCAAAAGCGTACAGATATAGCACTTCTGATAGATTGGTGGGAACATAGCTGGATCACTGATTATGGTGCAGATAAAAAGAAGTACTTAAAAAATATCTGGCGCATAATCAACTGGGACGAAATCAACAAACGCCTATGAACAACTGGGATATTTACGTCAGAGAATCTTATGAGCTTATTAAAAGAGCAGAAGATTCTCTTACTGTAAATCTTCCACATGATCTAGAAGCATATCTGGTACACTTATTTGCTTACTACATAGACAAACCAAAAGTCAACACAGTTCCAGTTAGTCTACGTTTACTAAGTGCATCATCTCTACCAGTTAGCTCTCGTAAAGAAATTTTCAAATCCGTTGGCGACGAGTGCCTACTAATCAATAGCATGGGTTGGGGTAACAATCGTTGGCCTAGCCAAAGTTATTACTTGGACATGGGCCAAATGGCCTACATGAGTCGCGCATACGCAGATAACCCGCCAGAAGGATTGTTTGATGACTTGGCTTACGAATTTCAAACTGCAACAAAAATACTCGGAAAGTGCAAAATCTCTTGACCTAGCTTAAACAAAGCTATATACTTAATATATTGTTTATTCAACTAAGGAGTGACTATGTCATCAAGAATGTTTTCATCAGAGCAAAAAGCTAAACTAACACAAATGGTTAACGAAGGTATCCAAGTTCTTCAAGAAGTAGAAGATTTAAATGCTGGCCTTAGCGATACAATTAAAGCAGTAGCAGAAGAACTAGAGATTAAACCAGCTATCTTAAAGAAAGCTATTAAGATTGCGCAAAAATCTAAACTTGGTGAAACTAATCAAGATCACGAAACACTACAAGACATCTTGGAAACTGTTGGTCGTACACTTTGATTGATTGGCACAAAACTGCTAAGTTTATTAAAGATGATTGGCACAGTCACCCCATAAGACTATGTTTAGAGACAGTTAATTGGCTCCTAAACATAGTCATTAGCCTTAGTGTAAGTCTAACAGTGCCTTACACTAATTGGTTGATTGTTTATCCCGTTATCTTTGTTGCACTAAGTATTAGTATATTCTCAGCTATCAGTCGTGGTAGCTTTGGATTGTTATTAACCAGTTTAACATTATTTTCTATTGATCTCATTGGTTTCTATAGAATATTGATGTTATAATAATGCGTCGCTCACATTACGAGCATGTAGAAAAGTTAGCCAGCTATAAATGGCAGGAGAGTTATGAGTTATGTAGACGCACTATTCGATCGTGCTAAAGATCGTATCTATGTTGTTGAACGCAACAACGGTCGTAGAGAATACCAAGAATACCCAGCAAATTATGTATTCTATTATGATGATCCCCGTGGTAAATTCCGCACTATCTATGACACACCCGTAAGCAGATTCAGCACACGCATAGGTAAAGAATTCCAAAAAGAAGTACGCATACAAGGCGGCAAGAAAATATGGGAAAGTGACATCAATCCTGTATTTAGATGTTTTGAAGAAAACTATCTAGGCAAACCTGCACCTAAACTACAAACAGCGTTCTTCGATATTGAGGTTGACTTTGACCCACAACGCGGCTTTAGTAAACCGGACGATCCATTCAATCCAATTACCGCAGTGAGTGTTTATCTAGATTGGTTAGATAAAATGGTCACTATGGTAGTTCCTCCCAAGAGTTATAGCTGGGAAACTGCTCAAGAGATATGCGACAAGTTTGACAACTGCTTCTTATTTGAACGGGAAGCAGACCTACTAGAAACATTCTTAGACTTAATCGATGATGCTGATATCTTAAGTGGGTGGAACAGTGAAGGTTTCGATATTCCGTATATGGTTATGCGCACTAACCGTGTTCTAAGCAAAGACGATACACGCAGATTCTGCTTGTGGGGTCAATATCCTAAGCAACGTGAGTTTGAACGCTTTGGTGCTACAAGTTTAACATTTGACCTAATCGGTCGTGTACACCTAGACTATATGCAACTATATCGAAAATATACCTATGAAGAACGGCATAGTTATAGTTTGGATGCCATTGGCGAATATGAACTAGATGAGCGTAAAACACAGTATGAAGGTACCTTAGATCAACTCTACAACAAAGACTTTCCTAAGTTTATTGAGTACAACAGACAAGATACTATGATTGTAGCCAAACTGGATAAGAAACTTAAGTTCCTAGATCTAGCAAATGAATTAGCGCATGACAATACTGTATTACTACAAACAACTATGGGTGCTGTAGCTGTTACAGAACAAGCTATCATTAATGAGGCGCATCAACTTGGTATGGTTGTTCCAAACCGTAATAGAGAAGAGCAGTTCGACACACAAGCAGCTGGTGCGTATGTAGCGACTCCAAAAGCAGGCATGCACGATTACATTGGTGCCATTGATATTAACTCACTATATCCTAGTGCCATTCGTGCGCTAAACATGGGTCCAGAAACCATTGTAGGGCAACTACGTCCTATAATGACTGACCATTATATCAAAGAAAAGATGGATGCAGGTAGCAGTTTTGCTGACGCATGGGAAAACATGTTTGGTACATTAGAATATACAGCCGTAATGGAAAATCAAATTGGCACAGAGCTTACCATTGATTGGGTAAACGGTGGAAGTGATGTATTAAGTGCCGCAGATGTTTGGCGACTAATCTTTGACAGTAATAAGCCTTGGATCTTAAGTGCTAACGGTACTATCTTTAATAACCAACGCAAAGGGGTTATTCCTGGACTATTGGAGAGATGGTATGCTGAACGTAAAGAGATGCAGGCCAAAAAGAAAGAAGCAACTACTCCAGAAGATATTGCGTTTTGGGATAAACGCCAATTGGTTAAGAAAATTAATCTTAACAGTCTTTATGGCGCTATTCTTAATCCAGGTTGTAGGTTTTTTGATAAGCGAATTGGTCAATCGACTACTTTAACTGGTCGTACTATTGCCAAACACATGGATGCTTATGTAAACGAATGTATTACAGGCGAGTATGATCACATTGGTAAATCAATTATCTACGGTGATACAGACTCATGTTACTTTAGCATGTGGCCTATTATCAAAGATGATGTAGCCGCAGGCAAGATGACCTGGAACAAAGATGTATGTATCCAAATCTATGATGCTATTGCCGATCAAGTTAACGAAAGTTTCCCAGCGTTCTGTGAACGTGCGTTCCATACTCCACGAGCACAAGGTGCCCTAATCAAAGGCGGGCGTGAGTTGGTTGCTGAAAAAGGCCTGTTTATCAAGAAGAAACGTTATGCTGTGCTAATCACAGACCTAGAAGGCAAGCGTTTAGATGTAGGTGGTAAGCCAGGCAAAGTTAAAGCAATGGGATTAGACCTTAAGCGTTCAGACACACCGGCATTCATGCAGGATTTCTTAAGTAAAATCTTGTTAGATGTACTTACAGGCGCGGACCGCGAAAACATTATTGAGCAGGTGCGTGAGTTCAAATATGCCTTCCAAGACCGTCCAGCATGGGAAAAAGGTACACCTAAACGTGTAAACAACCTAACTAAGTTTACTGCGGCAGAAGCACGCGAAGGTCGTGCTAACATGCCTGGACACGTTCGAGCCGCAATGAACTGGAATAACCTACGCCGTATGATGGGTGATAACTATTCTACTGCTATTGTAGATGGTATGAAAACTATTGTATGTAAGTTGAAAGATAATCCTCTAGGTTATACAAGTGTTGGCTATCCAACAGACGAAGCACATTTACCACAGTGGTTTAAAGAGTTACCATTTGATCACGATGCTATGCAAAATGCTATTGTTGATCAAAAGGTAGATAACTTGTTAGGTGTTCTTAACTGGGATATTGCTGAGAACACAGATATTAAAACAACATTTGATACGCTGTTTAGTTTTGAATAATGCTAGTAAGTGACCTACTAAGATATCGGTCCGATGTTGAATCAACTATAAAAGAAGCTGATTTAACCCCAGCCCTTCAACTTGTACACACCAAGTTAAACCAACTATTAAATACCCACCCGCATGGTATAGGTGAATCAAAACTTGTGCAAGCCAAAGCACAGTTTGGTGACTTAATAAATAACGGAAATAAAATTACATCTGGCTTAGATACTATTTTAACCGACATTAACACTGCCATTGATTCAATGGCGGCGGAGTTTTTCCCACAAACTGATTTAGAATTCTTTAATCCATATTATGGGGCTTTTGAATTCCACACTAGTAACGAAGTTATAACAACACTCACAGCAAACATTCATCACAGTGCTAATTTTCATTACCCGGCACTACAATTAGGATGTACTCCTCATAGTAAAATGTTTACGGGAGAGTTAGTAGCAAACGACCCGTTATATCTATGCGACCACGATGCAGGACGTATAGAAGATATAGCCAACCAATTCAATGAAATTTATTATCGTCGAATTCGACGATACGTATTAGAAAACCACGACACTTCAGCATTGCCGCATAATCAATTTGGATTTGTTTTTAGCTGGATGCTATTTAACTACACTAATACTACCTGTATTAGAGAATACCTTAAAAAAGTAATAGCGTTATTACGCCCAGGGGGTAGATTCTTGTTCAGTTACAATAACTGTGATATTTTAGATAATTGTTTACTAGCTGAGAAACAAGGAATGTCTTACTTATCAATGCGTCAACTAACTAATATATGCCAGGAAGAGGGATTTGAAATAGTGTATCATTATGATATACCAAATGATGACCCTGTAGTTAAATGGATTAGTTGGATAGAAATTAAAAAGCCGGGCGAGCTTAATACACTTAAACGCAAACAAGTTATGGGAGCAATTTATCAAAAATAATTTACCAATAACTATTGCACGATCTAAATATATCATATACAATACATTATCAACAAGGAGAAGTAAATGAGAGACCATCTATTAGACATCGTTAAAAACACTTATGGCTTAGGTAACATTGATTTAGTTAAAATCACAGGTACAGCAGAAGAAACCTCAATTGAAGCATTGGCTGAAGATCGTTCAGTTATTGTACAAGGCAAATTAAACGGCCCAGTGGCTGAGTTCGTAGGTACATTTGGTATGCCTAACTTAGGTAAATTAAACACTATCTTAGGCATTCCAGAGTACAAGGAAAATGCTAAGATTACACTAAACACACAGGACCGTAATGGCGAAACTGCGCCAACAGGCTTACACTTTGAAAATGCTGCAGGCGACTTTAAAAATGACTATCGTTTTATGAGTCAAGAAATTATTTCAGATAAACTTAAATCAGTTAAGATGCGAGCAGTTAACTGGGGTGTAGAGTTTGAACCAGCTGTAAATGCTATTCAACGTTTAAAGTTTATGGCTAGTGCCAACAGTGAAGAAACTGTATTTACAGTTAAAAAAGAAGGTAATGATTTGAAATTCTTCTTTGGTGATCATTCAACACATGCAGGTAACTTTGTGTTCCAAGCTGAATGTGGCGGCACACTAACTAAATCATTGAGCTTTCCGGTGGCGGCAATTATTAGTATCTTAAACTTAGCAGGTGATAAGAAGTTTAGTTTAAGTGACGACGGTGTAGCACAGATCGCTGTAAACACAGGTATTGCTACTTACAACTTCTTACTACCAGCACAGACTAAGTAATGCACAGTAAGTGGTCTCATTTAGGACATAGACTGGGTGAGTGTTGGATTGATGAAACTCACCAGCTCACCTATGTTCACATTCCTAAGAACGCTAGTAGTTTTGTAAAAGGTTGCTTAATTGGTTGTTACGGTATGTGGCGGCATAGTGAGGCATTTGTGCCTGCTGATCAATATCTAATCGTTCTTCGTGAGCCTATTGAACGTTGGGTGAGTGGTATAGCAGAGTACTGTTTTAACTCAGGAAATATCTTGACATTAGAGCAAGCACTTGAGCAAATTACTTTTGACGATCATACTGAAAAACAAGTATACTTTATTAAAGACGTTGATTTAATCAGAACAACATTTTTACGTGTAGATAGTAATCTACGTAATAACCTAGACAGTTGGCTTAAACAATTTAATTATCGTACTAATATTCAAATTGCCTTAGAATATAACACTAGCGAAGGCGCAAAACGTGATTTAATTAATAAGTTTACTGAAGAAATAAACAATAATCCTACATATAAGGCAAGATTAGAAGAATATTTTGCAGATGACTATAAACTATACAACAGCGTGAAATTCTATGATCAAGACTTTAACTAGCAGTAGCACACACTTAACCGTAGGAGCACCCCACCCACCAAACATTTACAATAATGGTCAGGTGGGCGTAGGCAATGTTCGATTTAACCCCAACAATCAAAGCATGGAAGTCTATGACGGTAACATGTGGCAGATCATGAGTGGCGGTGCTACAGTTGGTCTAAGCTGGGAGGCTGACAATGCTATTCGTTGGGCTATACAAAAGGAAAAAGAAGAAGCTGATCTTAAAGAGCGCATGGAACAACATCCAGGTCTTAGAGATGCCTGGGAAAAGTTCCAAATGATGGATATTCTTACTAAAGAAGAAAATGAGCTACAGCAAACTACGTAATCTAGTTGGGGCTAATGTTCCAATGACTAATGTTACTCTAGTAGCAGACAAGTTAGAAGAGTGGGAGTGGATGAATCGCTTTATAGAATCAAACCTAGACGTAAAAGAACGATACGAACGACATAAAACATTTGAGATATTAAACAATGACGGACTTTCCAAAAGATAATTTAACTAGTAAACAAAAAGATTACGCTGTATTCTTACCAGCATTAAGTGGCTTCTATGCTACCTATGTAGGTAAACAACGTTTTCCAGATGCAAACGGTAACACGTATGTAGAAAGTACACGAGTACCAGCTAATTTTGAACACGGTGTCGAGGGCATGAACTGGCTCAATCCAAATACAGCATACTTTAACTATCATTGGAGTTTGTATTCAGCAGGTCACGCAGAACTAGACATAAACAAGCACAGTCCAAAAGAAGATATGGTGCGAAACAGAGACCGTAGCAAATCGTTTATTCTAGGTGACTCAGGTGGTTTCCAAATTGGTAAAGGTGTATGGGAAGGTGATTGGAAAGATCCAAACTGTCCCAAAGCACAAAAGAAACGCGAATTAGTATTAACTTGGATGGACGCATACATGGACTATGGTATGTGTTTAGATATTCCAGCCTGGGTGGCTCGTAGTCCAGCAGGACGTGCGGCCACAGGTATTAACACCTACGATGAAGCAGTAGCTGGTACATATATCAACAACGATTGGTTTATTAATAATCGTACAGGTGCTTGTAAGTTCCTAAACGTACTACAAGGTGAAAATCATGCAGATGCCGAGGATTGGTACCAACGCATGAAGAAGTATTGCGATCCTAAACAATATCCAGGGCGCCACTTTAACGGTTGGGCCATGGGTGGACAGAACATGTGTGACGTACACCTAGTCTTAAAACGTCTAGTAGCTATTCGATTTGATGGGTTATTACAAGAAGGTATACATGATTGGATGCACTTCTTAGGTACAAGTAAACTAGAATGGGCTTGTTTATTAACAGATATTCAACGTGCGGTACGTAAGTACGTAAATCCAAACTTTACTATTAGTTTTGACTGCGCAAGTCCATTCTTAGCCAGTGCCAATGGACAGATTTATATCCAAACAGAAATTGAAGATCGTGAAAAATGGGTATATCGCATGGTGCCGAGCGTGGATAATAAGAAATATGCTAAAGATAATCGTAAATTTAGTGATGCTGTACTACAGGATAAAGTATTTGAAAACTTTACAGACAGCCCTATCACTAACCGCATCAACATTAATGACGTTTGCTACTATGCACCGGGCGATTTAAACAAAATTGGCAAGGAAGGTAAGACTAGTTGGGATTCATTTAGTTATGCTATCCAAATGGGTCATAATGTCTGGAGCCATATTAATTCAGTGCAAGAAGCTAACCGTCAATATGATCAAGGTATTGTACCTCGTATGCTAGTACAAGAAACGTTTGATCGCGTTTATTTTAGAGATGTTGTCGATCAGATATTTGCGGCGACCACACAAGCAGAAGCTGAAGAAATTATCGAACATCACGATAAATTTTGGATGAGTATTATTGGTACACGTGGTGCAACCGGTAAGAAGACTAAAAATTCCTCTACAAATTTCCATGCAAACTTTGAAGAAGTGTCAGATGAAGTTGAAGAGCATCATATTGACGATAGCGGATTTGATGAAACTAATTTAGATAACTTAGAACTAGGACTAGGAGAATAATATGGATCGTATCGCACTTGAAGATGAACTAGCAGAATTAGAACAACACCATCAAAGACTTGACGAAAACATCAAAAGAGGTTATACTAACTATATGGATGATGCTAGTCTAGGTAAAATGAAACAAGAAAAATTAATAGTTAAACGATCAATTGAATCTATAAAAGCAAAATTAGGCTTATGAAACGCGAATATACAGACGGTACTCTAGAAGGTATTACATACTTTACAGGTATAGAAATCGAAAAGACTCCCGCATACAATATGAAAACATTGTTTGTAGTAGGAGTTCATGATCCGCAAGAAGTTATTACCCTTGCAGCCTTAAAAGGTTGTAAACATATCTACTTTGGTGCTAATCAAAGTTTTCCTACATTAGCTACAGACGCAGCAGAGGATTGGCGTCCTTGGGAACGTATGATTGATCAGTGTTTAGAAGCAGACTACTGGTGCACTCTAGACTTTGATGTGGCGCAGGTACAGGGTGTACTCGAATGTATGTTTATTAGCCATCGCAGATTTATTCCACAAATCAGTGTGAAGATTCCATACTTGACACAGCTAGGATACAATGCTACACTAAAGATAGACGACATAGACTTTGACTATTCAAACCCAGGTGTTTGGTGTCATAGACTTAGAGACTTAACAACAACAGATACTTTTACTGATTGGGATCAGTATGGTAAAGATGAGGTGATTAAATGATTAAATTATACAAAGAGTATGTAGAAAGTAAACGACTAGCCAACTTACAGGCTAAGATTCGAATCGTTGATGATCTAGATAAATTTTCGTTCTTAAGTAAGCGATTTATCTTAACAGAATACTTGTTTACACAAGAACAACTTGATCGCAACGATGAACTATGGGCTGAAGAAAATCCGTTAAACCAAGATAACGAAGGGCTAGTCCAAGCCTGGCAGAATCTAAAAAAAGTAAGTGTGTCTGAAGAATGATACAAGCAGAACGTGAAATTATAGAACGTATCAAAGATTCAGCTAAACGACAAATCTGGGTTACCTTTCAACGCGAAGGTGTTCACTGTTACCCAGATGCGGCTGTTAATCCACAACTAAAAACCGGAGATCAGTATGATGTTTCGTTTCTTGCTAGTCCTCATCGTCACATTTTTCATTTTAGGGTGTCAATCGACGTGTTCCACAACGACAGAGACATCGAGTTCATCCAGTTCAAACGGTGGCTTGAGGCCCTGTATGTGGGCACTTTAGAACTAAACTACAAGTCATGTGAAATGATTGCAGATGACTTATATCTACAAATAGCCAAACGTCACCCAGGCCGTGATGTTACTATTGAAGTTTCGGAGGATAGTGAAAACGGGTGCACCATTGTCTATAATCAAACCCGTCCTTATCAAACAGTCACAGTATAGGAGATTATCGTGGCAAAGCTATCTAAGCTAACAAAAGTAAATGACAACTTCTCTATCAATCGTTACGACAACGGTTGGATGGTAGAAATTGGTGGTCGTGATAAAAAAGATGATTGGAAAACTGCTAAAATTATGTGTAACACAGAAGATGATTTAGTAGCACTGATCAAAGAATACAACTCAATGGAAATTAACGATTAAGGAGTAACAAATGGCATCACAACCAGTTTGGCTTAAGAAGTACCTAAGAATGTCACCAGAAGTGACAAAAATCTACAACGACTTGGACGCATGGTTGAACTACTGTCGCTTCCGCATGATCAAGTTTGATGAAGCGGACTTGTACAAGTCAGTAGAGTATCGCGAGTGGCAAGAACGCCGCAAGAAACGCCAACAATGGCAACAACGTAACGGCCAAACAGGCGGTTACCAAGGTCGGAATCCACGATAATGACTGTATTTCTAGTTGATCTAGAAGCAGTAGAGACAAGGTACACGGCTCAATGGAAGAGTCATGTACCTACGCTCTTAGAGGAACACGGACATGAAGTGTACGTTATTTCAGGGCCGCACGATATTCCAGCGGCTACAACTCCTGGTGCTTTTCTTAACTTTGGCGGCACGAACATTTATAAAGCGGCACAAGTCGAACGAATGGGCAGACTCTTTACTGAAGGAAGGGTTAAAGCCGGAGATCATTTCATTTTTACAGATGCTTGGCACCCTGGAATTATTAATCTTAAGTATATGTCTGAGTTATTGGGCATCAAGATAACTATCCATGCACTTTGGCACGCTGGTAGTTATGACCCGCAGGACTTCTTAGGACGCTTAATTGGTGATGCTCCTTGGGTACGTCACAGTGAAAAAGCGTTTTTTGAAGCTGTAGACTATAACTATTACGCCACTGACTTTCATATTAATATGTTTGCCAACAACTTATACAAAGTCAGAGCAGATGATATTAAAGACAAGGTAGTACGTAGTGGTTGGCCCATGGAATATATGTTAGAAACATTACTTCCTTATCAGCATAAACCTAAACGTGATTTAATCTTATTTCCACATCGTATAGCACCAGAGAAACAACTTGAAATATTTAAAGGGTTGGCTCAAGCCTTGCCTGAATATGAATGGGTAGTTTGTCAAGAAGAAGGTTTAACTAAACATGAATATCATACCTTATTGGGCGAAGCTAAGATGGTGTTTAGTGCCAATCTACAAGAAACATTAGGCATTAGCATGTATGAAGGCGCAGTAGTAGGCGCAATGCCTATGGTGCCAGACAGATTAAGTTACAGTGAAATGTATGATGAAAGTTATCGTTACGAAAGTCGTTGGACTGAATCGTTTGACAGTTACCTAAAGAATAAACACATGCTAGTCAACTTAATCAAGCATCGTATGAGTAAATATGATGACTTTGCTAAAAAGTTACCTGCTCAGGTTAAGTTCCTGCATGATAATTTCTTTTCTGCAACCAAATTATTAGAAAACATTAAATAAATTAATGTACCAATACGCCGAACTAGTCCATTGGATGCAAAATCCATCCAAAGGGTTTATTCCTGCAAGTGCAGACATAGACCTAACTAACATTTGTGATCAAGATTGCTATTATTGTAGCAGTGCAGATTTCCGCAAAGAGCTCCCTACGCAAAAAACATTTAATGATTATATTAATCTACTAGATAAATTAGCATCTTGGCGAGCATATAAGCCAGATAGTTACGGAACCCTACATACTATTACATTTACAGGTGGTGGTGAACCTACCCTATTTAAAAATTACGAACGTGTTTTAGAACATTCGATCGATTTAGGATTCTTAACCAGTATCACAACCAATGCAAGCCGTATTGATAAGTTAATTAAGAATGTAGATCATAATAAAATTAAAAAAATGAGTTGGATCGGCGTAGACATTGATGCTGGCTCAAAAGAACTGTACGAAACTATACGAAAAAGCAAAAGCAAAAACATGTTTGATCGTGTAATGCAAAATGTTAAATCGTTGACAGATATTGGTGCGAATGTAGATCTTAAAATTCTATTAGGCGAGTATAATACTAGTAATTCTGCATTACACAACATATTCAAAATGGCCAAGATTCTTAACGTTCGTCAAATTTATTTTAGACCTATTGTAATTGACGGTATAAGTTTTCCTATCCGAAATTACGTAGAAACATTAGAAAATTTGAGCAACGAATATCAAGTTAAAACAATGTTTAACACCAGACGAGATGTTCCTAAGAGCTATACTCGTTGTCATCAGATGCTGCAATTCCCAATGTTTTGTGTAGATGGCAAAATCTATGTTTGCTGTGAGAACAAAGGGAATTCTAGATTTGATATAGGTAGATGGGACGAAGGTGATTTTAGAGATCTCTGGTTAGGTGAAAATCATATGAAGTTATACAACAGCATTAATACTAACTTTTGTCCTCCTTGTAGATCACACCATCATAACAATGCCATACAAAATATAATTAATAATCCTGAATTAATAGAAACATTACATTACTAATATGACGCCTTTATTCCCTGTGGTTGAACTGTTTGATAGACTCGCTATTGCCGAAGTTAAATGGGAGCGCACGCACAGCAATAAAGAAGAGTTAGATTGGTACACTGAGCAGGCTAAACAATATAACGTTAATAAAATTCGACCAAAAATAGAAGAATTAAAAATTATTCATGATCAAATTTGGAATTTAGAGTCCGATCTGCGTAACGGTGTAGAACAAAAGTTGGGACTGGAAGAGATAGGTAGACGTGCTATCTTAATCAGAGATTTTAATGCAAAGCGCATACAACTTAAAAACACTATAGCAGAACTATTAGAATGCCCGGTGAGAGAAATTAAAAAGGATCATCTGAGTCGATGAGTTTTGATGCCATCCTAAAGTTTGAAAAGGCATTAGGCGCATTTACAGGTGCGCCTTTTGTCGTTATGACTGATTGTTGTACTCACGCTATTGAACTGTGTTTACGATACGATAACATAACTCGTGTGCTATTTCCAGCACACACATATATCAGCATACCAATGACTATGCGTAAGTTAAATATTAGTTATGATCTTACTGATAAAGAGTGGATAGGTGAATATCAGTTTGTTGGAACCCGCATTTGGGATAGCGCACGTAAACTACAGATGGGCATGTATCGCCCTGGTCAGATGCAGTGCCTTAGCTTTGGCTACGATAAGCCACTTGAGATTGGTCATGGTGGTGCTATCTTGTTAGATGATGCTGAAGCGTACAAGTCTTTGTTAGCACAACGCTATGATGGTCGTGATTTAACTATAACCCCATGGCAAGATCAAAAGGTCTTCCGCATGGGCTATCACTATCGTCCAACCATCGAAGATGCTGTAAGGGGTTTAGAATTATTACCATCAGTGGATCAAGAACCTAAATACAAAAAGTATCCAGATTTAAGAGAGATTTTATTTATATGACTCCACATATTGAGGCAAAGTTAGGCGACTACGCACCTGTGGTTCTTATGCCAGGCGATCCGTTGCGAGCAAAGTGGATAGCCGAAACTTTTTTATCTGATGTTAGGCTAGTAAACTCGGTACGTAATTGTCTAGGATACACAGGTTTATACAAAGGCAAACTAGTATCAGTACAAGCAAGTGGTATGGGGCAAGCCAGTTTAGGTATCTATGCTACAGAATTATTTAAATTTTACAATGTAGATAGCATTATCCGTGTGGGTACGTGTGGTGCATTTAAAGATAACATGCTGTTAGGTGATCTAGTTATTGCACTAGCAGCAACAAACGACGCTGGTACTAGTTCAACTCCGCATTGTGACCCATCTCTTCTTAAACGCATAACAGCCAATGGACATCGCGGAACAATCTGTTCAACTGATTTTTTCTATCACGATACCGATGAATGGTGGAAAAATTTGGCAGAAAAAGGAGTACTTGCTGTTGATATGGAAACATATCTATTGTACTTATTAGCTATAAAGTATAATAAACACGCATTGTCAATTAATGCTGTATCAGACAACCTAGTCAATGGGGCTCACATGCCTGCAAAAGACCGAGAAGTTGGCTTGACCACAATGGTTGAAACTGTATTGGAAAGTATATGATCTACGGTGTTATTCCTGCAGGCGGCCTAGGTTCAAGATTGGGTTTGCCTTATGCCAAGGAAATGTTGCCTCAGAAAAACTTTGACTATTACAACCCTCTCATTAATCATGTTGCGACTAAAATGAAAGACAGTGGCGCAGAAAAGATTTACTTTATTCACGACGTAGAGTGTAAATCTTTAATTGTAGACTATTTTAGTTCAGCCGAATATGTACATATTAACCAAGAGACATCTGGATTTGCTAACTGTCTTAAAGATTTTTATCATTCAGCAAAGCCTGCAGATTCCGATCAAGTACTATTTGGTATGGGTGATACTGTATTTGATGTTAATCCATTTACAGAAATGTTAACGCAGTCGGGGATTGTGTGTGGATTATTTTGCGGCGCTGATCAAAGCAAAGTGGATAGGCTAACTGACAATAATCAATTTGATGTTAAGTCAATCAAGTCAAACGCTAACTCAGATTTGTTTTGGGGGGTGTTAAAGTTTGATGGACACAATCTAGCAGAGTTTTCACAAGATCAATTATATGAAATGTACACCGAAATAGGGCATATAATTAATCACTATCCGTTCAGCACAACAGAAAACGGTTCTTACATTGACCTTGGCACGTGGGCTGGATATAATCAATATTTAAAATCATGAAGAAATTTGTAGTTACTACCACAATCAATACAAAAACTCCTGCAATTGAGAAGTTAGAAAGTCTGGCGGATTGGACTTTAATTGTTGTTGGTGATTTAAAAACCCCCAAAGACTATAAAGTCAATGGCATTTACCTGTCGCCTGATGATCAAACTAAACTAGATTCAGACTTATCTGATGCTATCGGATGGAACTGTGTACAGCGGCGTAGCTTTGGATACCTCTTAGCGTATAGCCTAGGTGCTGACATTGTTGCTACTATAGATGATGACAATATTCCTTTAGATAATTGGGGCACAACCCTACATCTAGGCAAAGAAACCGCAGTAACCAAGTACATAACCAACGATCTAGCGTTTGATCCTATAGGTGCTACAAATTACAAACACCTTTGGCATCGCGGATTTCCTTTAGAACTTATAAGCTCAAGAGACTATTCTACACGTGAATCGGCCGTGGTAATTCCGGATGTGCAGGCAGACTTTTGGAATGGTGATCCAGATATTGATGCAATCTGTAGGTTAGAACACCGCCCCGACTGCACATTTGATCATGCTGTTTTTCCGTTTACGTCAAATAGATTTGCGCCATTTAATTCACAAAATACTTTTTTAACTAGAAAAGTGCTCAAAGATTATTTCATGTTTCCTAATTTAGGACGCATGGATGACATCTGGGCAGGTTATTATCTACAAGCTCTAGGTGCTACAGTAATTTTTAACAGTCCTACAGTTTTCCAAGAAAGAAACCCGCACAACTTGATCACAGACATGACTAAAGAATATCTAGGATACGAAAATAATCTTAGTCTAGTGCGTGATCTATCTGCATCACCTGATAAACTTAAAAAATATATGCCAGGAGCATCATGGCATGCGTTTGAACTTTATCAAAAACATTTCATTTAAGTTGACAGAACCTAAATAAACATATACAATATTATTAAATATCCCAATCCACTGGGTAAACATCGGAGTAACAAATGATAAAATACAGAGTAAGTGAAGCAATTCGCAGTGAATTAAAAAACGACAACAAACGTTTCTGGGCAGGTGATAACATCTCAGAATACATCACATCAGAGCACAAAGAAGCATTAATTGACGAAGCAACCGAGGCCTTTGAAGGTGTACTAGATGCACTACTAATTGATCGCGAAACAGATCCTAACAGTCACGGCACAGCCCGCAGACTAGCTAAAATGTACTTTAATGAAATTATGGCAGGTAGATATGATCCAGCACCTGATGCTACAGCTTTCCCAAATGATAGTGAAGATAGATACGAAGGTATGCTTGTGGTTCGTAGCGAGTTACGTAGTATGTGCTCACACCACCATCAACCTGTCAGCGGAGTCGCTTATATTGGAATTATTGCCGCTAACAAACTTATTGGCCTATCTAAATACACTCGGATTGCTCAGTGGTGTGCTCGCCGTGGTACACTACAAGAAGAGCTTGCGAATGATATCACGCGAGAGATTAGTCGAGCGACTGGCAGCAATAACGTAGCAGTATATATTCAAGCAACGCACGGTTGCTGTGAGAATCGTGGCATTATGGCACATTCAAGTTTAACTCAAACTACAGTATTAACAGGTGCATTTAAAACTGACCCCAATACTAAGAAAGAGTTCTTTGACAACATTAAACTACAACAGGAGTTTGCTCCAAGATGAAATGGTTAGATAGTTGGATTCAACGTTGTTACAATCGCGCACGCAGCCGTGACGAAGCTCAAAGTATTATGTTAGATGAGAATCCTAGACGTGGTCGTGGAAGAATTAGCCCTGTATCTAGTAGCACAAGTAGAGTTGAACATAACTACGATGACCGTAGTGTAATTACTTTTAAGGTATTTGGTGCCAACGGCGGTATGATTGTAGAGACCAATCGTTATGATGAAAAGCGTGATACTGAAGCCATTGGCAGATATGTTATCAGTGACGATGCTGACCTAGTAGAAAGCCTAGGCAAGATTGTTAGCATGGAATACCTACGCTAATGATACATTTGCCGCCAGGGGTTACCATCAACCGTAATGCTAGAATTGTCGTTTGGGCAGTTACTCCAGAAATGATCGATTGGTGGCAACATGTTGGTGGAAATATCAGTGTAGAATCTTGGTATGATGCTAAAGGTAGAGAACAGCAGACTACAGTATTACAATTTGGGCGAGCTAAACCAAGTTACAAAATGCAAACAGGCACCGGTGAAGTTATTATTAATTTCAATCAAGAAGATTCAAATACAGCCTTAATGTTTATTATGAAGTTCAGTGATGAAATCAACACACACAATTTAAGAGAGTACACAGACTATGTCTATTGAAAAAGTATATTACGATTATATCAAAATCCAAGAATGGGTAAACAAAATCTCATTCCAAATGTTTAAAGATAAGTGGCGCCCAGATTACATTGTGGGCTTAACACGCGGTGGTCTAATTCCTGCGGTTATGATGAGTCACGCATTAGATGTTCCTATGCACACGTTAGAAGTTAAACTACGTGATCATGAGAATACAGAAAGCAACTTATGGATGGCAGAGGATGCTTATGGGTACGGTGGTAGTTTTGATGGCAGACCTATTCACGATGAATACAAGCAAAAGAACATTCTTATCTTAGATGATATCAATGACACAGGTGCTACATTAGATTGGATTATTCAAGACTGGCAAGCAAGTTGCTTACCAAACAGCGAACGGTGGGCAGATGTTTGGGGTAACAATGTTCGATTCGCTGTTTTAATTGATAACCTGAGTAGCAAATTTAGTAGAAAGGTTGATTATTGTGCAAAAGAAATTAACAAAGCAGAACGAGACGTTTGGATCGTCTACCCTTGGGAACGTTAAGATTGACACAAAGACTACTAGTGTGTTACAATACTTAGATGGGTATGAAACTACAGACTATCTTGAAAATCAATATAACAGGGCTTATCAATGAAATTAAAAGTTAGTGAAATATTTTATTCAGCACAAGGTGAGGGTCGTTTTGTTGGCGTACCGAGTGTATTCTTGCGTACATTTGGCTGCAATTTTACGTGCAGCGGTTTTGGTATGCCTAGAGGTACAATTAGCACTGAAGCAGACGAAGTTGCTAAAACTGTTACACTATACAAAACATACGAAGACCTACCATTAGTCAACACAGGGTGCGATAGCTATGCGTCATGGCATCCTAAGTTTAAAAGTTTAAGCCCAACCTATGACACATCTGAAGTTATTAGTAAGATGTTGGCCTTGACCCCAAATAATCGTTGGGCGCAGGACAATGGCAATGATGTACACTTGGTTATCACAGGTGGCGAGCCATTGTTAGGTTGGCAAAAAGTATACCCTGAGATGTTAGAAGCAATTGAAATGCGTGACCTAAAGAACATTACATTTGAAACTAACGGTACTCAAGAACTTAGCGAGGACTTTAGACAATACTTAGATCAGTGGCAGTATGGTGACTCAAGTGGTGGCGAACGTGAAATTACATTTAGTGTAAGTGCCAAACTAAGTCCAAGTGGAGAGAAGTGGGAAGATGCTATCAAACCAGAGATTGTAACAAGCTATCAAGAGTTTGGTACTACATATCTTAAGTTTGTAGTTGAGCGTCCAGAAGACTTTGAAGAAGTTGAAGCGGCGGTATTTCAATATCGCATAGCTGGGTTTACTGGAGCAGTGTACATCATGCCAGTGGGTGGGGTTGTTAGCGTTTACGATGGCAATAAATTTAATGTAGCTGATGAAGCTATGCGTCGTGGCTATTATTACAGTCCACGTCTACATGTAGACTTATGGGGTAATTCGTGGGGCAAATGACCTTAGAGCAAGTAGTATACGCAACACTAATATGGTCATTGCTGATTTCCGTCTCTTATAGTCATAGCGGACTTAAAAAAATCAAAAATTGCTATGGCATGTGGTTCCGCCAAAGCTATTGGACAAACTATAACATTGTTGAGTTTGCTAGTTGGCTAGCCAAGGCAGTGATTATTGTCCCTGGGCTAATTTTTAGCGTACAAATTTGGTGGCTGTATTTCGTTACATTAGTTACTAGCTTGTCACTTATTTGGGCTAGTAATAAAAAACTACTTCCTACCTTAGTTGGATTTAACACTGTTTGGGTTTGGATCAGTTGTATGGTATTGTCGCAGCACATTTTTTAAAAGGAACATATGGGTTATTATTTTACAAGCGAGAGTGTCAGTGAAGGGCATCCAGATAAAGTAGCAGACGCTATTAGCGATGCTGTTTTAGATCTAATAATGCGTGACGGTGATCGTGCAAAACGTTGTGCCTGTGAAACACTTGTAACTACCAACCGTGTTGTGTTGGCGGGTGAGTATAAAGGTATTTTACATGCAGAAGAAGTTGAAAGTGCTACACGTAAAGTTATCAAAGACATTGGGTATGAGCAGACTGGATTTGATTGGCGCACTGTTGATATTACTAATCTATTACATGGACAAAGTGCTGATATTGCTCTTGGTACTGACCATTTTGGCGCAGGTGACCAAGGCCTAATGTTTGGCTACGCTATTAACGAAACGCCAGACCTAATGCCAAGTGCTATCTATTATAGTCACTTAATTGTTAAAGAACTAACACGCCAACGTAAAGGTGGGCAAGCATGGCTAGGTCCAGATGCTAAATCACAGGTAACTATGGAATACAATGATGACGGCACAGTAAAGCGTATTGCTAAAATTGTTTGCTCAACACAACATGCCGATGATGTTGACATTGAAAATGTTCGCAGAATGGTTAAAGAATACATTACTGCAATTTTACCTGGAGAACTACTTGATGATAGCACAGAGTATCTTATTAATCCTACTGGTAGGTTTGTTATTGGCGGTCCTGATGGAGATACTGGACTTACCGGGCGTAAAATTATTGTCGACACTTACGGCGGTTATAGCCCTCACGGTGGCGGTGCTTTTAGCGGCAAAGATCCCACTAAAGTAGATAGATCATCTGCCTACATGGCTCGATACCTTGCGAAAAATATTGTAGCTAGTGGACATGCAAAGAAAGCAACTGTACAGATTAGTTATGCTATTGGCGTTAAAGAACCAACTAGCCTATATATTAATACTCACGGACATGGTGATGACGGTTGGTTAACCAATTGGGTTCGTAAAAATATTGATCTAACACCGTTAGGCATTATAAATAGATTTGCTATGTTCCGTCCTATCTATAGCGAAACTACTAACTACGGGCACTTTGGTAAAGCTAATTTACCGTGGGAACAAACAGATTTAGTTGACTCACTTAACAAGGAATAATATGGGATTATTTGATAAAATCACAGGAAAAGCACGTCGAACTGAAGAAGCACGATTAAAGGCTGTAGCAGAAGCAGAAGCTATTGCTAAAAAAGAACTACAGGCCAAAAAACGTGCCGAAGCAAAAGCTAAAAAGGATGCCATTAAAGCGGCCGAAGCCGATAGCCCCAAGGCACAGGCAACTGCTAAAGGTGAACCGTGGGTGTCAATTTTGAACATGGAATTAAATCCTGAAGACCCAGGACAAGGTGCCTTTGAGTTGGATTGGAACGATAAATTTGTAGCTAATTTAGTTCGCGCAGGCTATCAAGGTAAAACTGATGCTGATATTGTAGACAACTGGTTTCAAACCATCTGTCGAAATGTAGCATTGGAAACTTACGAGCAATACCAAGCAGATCCTGAACAGCGTAGAAATAACAATCGTCGAGATTTGGGCGACGGAAGAACGGAGATAAGTTAATGTCTAAGGAACAAAAAATTAAAGAAATAATTGCTGCCAGCATTGATAATATTACTTCTGGTGACATTAAAAACGAACAAAGATTGAGCGAACTGGGTGCAGATAGTTTAACTGCTATTGAAATTATTGTAGGGCTCGAACATGAATATGATGTTGAAGTCCCAGATGATTTTGACCCTAATAGTACTGTTCAAACACTAATAGATTTTATTAATAATAATTCTTGACACTTATTAGAAAAGAAAGTATAATGTTTACATGAGATACTTACTTGTAGACACAGCAAATACATTTTTTCGTGCAAGACATTCGGCCCATCGCCAAGCAGACACTTGGGATAAGTTGGGTTTTGCCATTCATGTAACTCTAGCCAGCATCAATAAAGCATGGCGCGAACACAAGGCAGATCATGTGGTATTCTGTCTAGAGGGTCGTAGCTGGCGCAAAGATTATTACGAGCCTTATAAGAAAAATCGTGCAGTAGCACGTGCTGCACTCACTGAAAAAGAAGCAGAAGAGGATCAGCTATTTTGGGAAACATTTGATGCCCTCAAAGCATTTATCACTGAAAAAACTAATTGCACAGTACTTCAACACTCTAATCTGGAAGCCGACGATCTTATTGCTGGATTTATTCAGTGCCATCCTACTGATCATCATGTTATTATATCTAGCGATACAGATTTTCATCAACTACTAGCTGAGAATGTAACCCAATATAATGGTGTAGCAGATGAGTTACATACATTACAAGGTATTTTAGACAAAAAAGGCAATTTAGTAATTGACAAAAAAACCAAGGAACCTAAAAAGATTCCTGATCCAAAGTTTATACTTTTTGAAAAGTGTATGCGTGGTGATCCTACTGATAATATTTTTAGTGCTTACCCAGGTGTTCGCACTAAAGGATCAAAAAATAAGGTCGGACTTGAGGAAGCATTTGCTGACAAAGATAAAAAGGGTTATAACTGGAATAATCTAATGCTACAGCGTTGGGTTGATCATAACGGTGTTGAACATCGTGTTATGGATGACTATGAACGCAATCGTACTTTAGTTGACCTGTCAGCACAGCCAGCAGATGTAAAAGATCAAATACACGAAACTATCCGTGCTAACGCTAATGTTAAGAATCGCCCGATGGTGGGTGCGCAATTCTTAAAATTTTGTGGTAAGTATGAGCTTAACAAACTCAGTGACAATGCCAGCAACGTAAGTGAATGGCTAGGTGCTAGCTACCCAGAACAAAGTGTAACTATGTTCCACTTGCAAAATGGTTGACATTTTGGTTAATTCCATGTATAATGCAACTATTAAATGTAAGAAAGGCAGTTAAATGACATACATTCGCAGATGTATTAAATGCTTCCAACCATGGGACGGTGGTGGTAGCGTAACCTGTGCGCATTGCCGTCAAATTGAAGCAATAAACGAGCAGACAGAAGCACTTAAACGCAGTCAAGATACTGCCAGATACTCTGCTCCTACGTATGATTATTATACTGGGCGCGAGTATACTGAAGAAGAAAGTGCAGAGTTACGTAGACAAGTTGCCGCATTGAGTGCATCAAACGTGCAAAAAAGTAAAATTGAAATACTTATTTTGATTCTTATATTCATAGCATTACCGTGGGTACTTGGTTTTGTTTGGAGATTTATTTGGGGATTATAGTTGATAGAACGTAGTCAGAAGTTCCTAGCGTTAGATTTAGAATTAAACCAACCAAGTGGTAAGATCATTCAGGTTGGCGTTGCTGTGGGCAGTGCTGGGGATCGTCGCGATCAATACATAACTAAGAAATGGTATATCAATCCAAACGAACCGTTGGACCAATTCATTATTGACCTAACTGGTATTACCCAATCAGATATAAGTTCATACTGTGTTAGTCACGAAACTGTAGCTAGAGAGCTGAGTGAGTTAATTAAAGAACACAAGTGTTTTGTTAACCCGGTTACATGGGGTGGCGGTGATAGTACAGAACTGCTGGCCGAATTCTGCAAAAATCACGCAGACTTTCCACACTTTGGGCGACGCTGGATAGACGTTAAGACTTGGTATACTTTACACATGTTATGCAAGGGTAAAAATCCCTCAGGCGGTCTTGCTAGTGCTATGGGCCAATACAAACTACAGTTCAAAGGTCGAGCACATCAAGCAGATATTGATGCCGAAAATACCCTAGCGTTGTTCTTCAAAATCTTAGAACGTCAGCGTAGCATGGAGTTGTTAGTTGATTCAGCAAAGTCAATCTAGATGCGTACAGTTTGTACCATATGAAGTAGTACATCGTGCCGCATTTGAAATGGTTGAAGAATTTCGTAGATACGAAGTTTGGCAAGATGAGTTCGAACATGAATACAATGTTAAGTTTGGCACATTAAAAGTAGATGTAGATAGGTACTGTATGATCTTTCCAAGTGATGAAGCATACACAATGTTTATGCTAAGATGGGCTTGACATTGCCTAAATAATACACATATAATAGTAATATAAGGAAAGGAATAGATATGAGTTGGATTATTGATAAAACATTTGAATTTTGTTATGGACATCGTGTTTGGACACAGATGCTACATGGCGAATACGCAGACGACCTAAAGTGTGCTTGCCGTCACCTACATGGACATGAAGGCAAAGTACAGGTTTACTTAACTAACAGCACGGACTCAAACAAACTAGATACTACAGGTATGGTAACTGACTTCCGTCATTTAGAATGGTTAAAGAAATGGATTAACAAATATATTGACCATCAGTTTGTCATTGATCGCAACGATCCACTATACGATCGATTAGTGGGAAATGACACCCCGTTAGTACCAGTACCAGTTCCGGGTACAGACTACATCGCAGGGTGGCATATTGATCCAACTTACTATGCGACATTAGATGGCCACGAGTATGAAATGTTTGAAGGGTTCATGGTTGTGGACTTTGTTCCTACTAGTGAGAATCTAAGTGCTTGGTTGGCTAAATTAGTTGATGTGAAGATGGAGCCATTGGGTGTTAAGGTACATCATCTTGATTGGTGGGAAACTCCTAAATCACGTAGCGTGTACTACAATGATTAAGCGTCTTAAAAAATGTATTGGTCCCAGTAAAGAGGACCTTGAACTAGCTGATAAAATTAGAAAACTTTATGAAACACACGATGTAACTATTATTCGTAGTGGGCTTAAGGGATGGCGCATCAGCGTTAGGCGAAAGGAAATCAAATGACCTGGGAAGTATTTTTACTATTAAGCCTATTCGGTATTAAACACTTTATTGCAGACTTTCCCCTACAGTATCAATACATGATACAAGAAAAAGGAATCTATGGTGCAGGGGGTGGTGTTCAACATGCAGGTATACATGCTGTAGGCACCTTTAT